>CXWL01123486.1_pt1 | contig 10819 bp, 8 predicted proteins | sample 590931 | NCBI WGS metagenome assembly CXWL01 (sample SAMEA3498368, study PRJEB10139) | groundwater metagenome | biome: water well; material: biofilm material | place: Germany | collected 2015-04-27 | reverse complement strand
TTCCCGCGCAGGCGGGAATCCATGCTGAGTGCGTGCAGAGGTGTCTCGACTCCAGGGTGCGCGCCGACGGGTTATGGATTCCCGCCTGCGCGGGAATGACGGTTTTGAGGCGGGTGGCCAAAAGGGGACCTCCTCAGCCGGAAATTTTGATTCGCTCTACAATTGTGGAATGAGCAAACCAGCAGCGGCCGATCCGCACTTATCCGTTGCACGCCCCGCGCTGGTCGGCGGCCTGGCCATCGCCATCGCCGGCGCCGTGCTGTTCTCCACCAAGGCGATCGTCGCCAAGCTGCTGTACCGCTACCAGCTCGACGCCGTCACCGTGATCGCCTTCCGCATGATGTTTTCGCTGCCCGTGTTCGCGGCAGTGGCGTTCTGGAAGATGCGCACCGATGCGCCGCTGTCGGTCGCCGACCGNNTTCCTCGGCCTGCAATACATCTCGGTCGGCCTCGAGCGGCTGATCCTGTTCCTGACGCCGACCTTCGTGCTGCTGATTACCGCGGTGTTCCTCAAGCGCCGCATCAGCCGCTGGGAGTGGATGGCGCTGGCCCTGTCGTACTGCGGCATCGTGCTGGTGTTCGTCCACGACCTCGGCGGCGGCAAGGGCGACGCCATCGTCGGCTCGCTGTTCGTGCTCGGCTCGGCCGTCGCGTATTCGATCTACCTGCTCGGATCGGGCGAACTGGTACGGCGCATCGGCGCGCTGCGGCTGGTGTCGTACGCCATGTGCGTCTCGAGCGTCGCCTGCATCGCCCAGTTCTTCATCCTGCGTCCGCCGGCCCTGCTGGTCCAGCCGGCGGCCGTGTATGGCCTGTCGCTGGTGAACGGAGTATTCTGTACGATCTTGCCGGTCTTCATGACGATGGCCGCGGTGCAGCGCATCGGCGCCGCCACCGCCTCGCAGGCCGGCATGATCGGACCCGTATCGACGCTGTTCCTCGGCGCGCTGATCCTCGGCGAGCCGATCACCGCCGTGCAGCTGGGCGGCACCGGCCTGGTATTTGCCGGGATATACCTGCTCTCGAAAAAACAGTAACGACTCAACCGGATCGACGCCATCATGAAACCACGCATCGCACTCATCGCCCACGACAAGAAGAAAGACGACATGGTCACGCTGGCCGCCGAATACATCGACTTCCTGCGCGGCTGCCACCTGACTGCCACCGGCACCACCGGCGGCCGCCTGGCCAATGAACTCGGCCTGACGGTCGAGCGCAAGCATTCCGGCCCGTTTGGCGGCGACCTGCAGATCGGCGCCATGCTGGTCGAGGGCCAGATCGATGCCGTCATCTTCCTGCGCGACCCGATGACGCCGCAGCCGCACGAACCGGACATCAACGCGCTGGTGCGCGCCTGCGACGTCCACAACGTCGCCTGCGCCACCAACCTGTCGAGCGCGCACCTGGTGCTCTCGCAACTGAAACTGGCTTCACGCAAACCATAAACGGAGAACGATCATGATGGCAAAAGCAGTTCGCATCAACCGCACCGGCGGCCCCGAGGTAATGGAATATGTGGATGTCGAAGTGGGCGACCCTGGCCCGGGCGAGGCGCGGGTGCGGCATGAGGCGATCGGCGTCAACTTCATCGACGTGTATTTCCGCACCGGCCTGTACCCGCAACCCTTGCCGGGCGGCTTGGGCAAGGAGGGCGCCGGCGTGGTCGAGGCGATCGGCGAGGGCGTCACCGAAGTGAAGGTCGGCGACCGCGTGGCGTATGCCGGCGGGCCGACCGGCGCTTATGCGCAATCTCGCATAATGCCGGCGTCGGTGCTGCTGCGCCTGCCGGACGATATTTCGTTCGAGATGGGCGCGGCGATGATGCTGCAGGGCCTGACGGTGCAATACCTGCTCAACCGCACCTACAAGGTCAAGGCCGGCGACACCATCCTGTTTCATGCCGCGGCGGGCGGGGTCGGGTTGATCGCCTGCCAGTGGGCGAAGGCGATCGGCGCGAACCTGATCGGCACGGTCGGCTCGGAAGAGAAGGCGGCACTGGCGAAAGCCGCCGGCGCGGCGCACGTCATCAACTACAACACCGAGAACTTTACGGAGCGCGTGCTGGAGATCACCAATGGCGCCAAGGTGCCGGTGGTCTACGACTCGATCGGCAAGGATACCTTCATCGGCTCGCTCGACTGCCTGCAGCCGCTCGGGCTGATGGTCAGTTTCGGCAATGCGTCGGGGCCGGTGCCGCCGTTTTCGCTGACGGAGCTGGTGTCGCGCGGCTCGCTGTACATCACGCGGCCGTCGCTGTTTGCGTACGCCGCCAAGCGGGCCGACCTCGAGGCGATGGCGGCCGACCTGTTCCAGATGGTCTCGAGCGGCAAGGTCAAGATCGACATCAACCAGCGCTACCCGCTGGCCGATGCGGCGCGGGCGCATATCGAGCTCGAAGCGCGCAAGACCACCGGTTCGTCGATCCTGCTGCCGTGAATGCCGTCGCTCCCGCGGAGGCGGGAGCCCAATTTCGTGGCATATCGGCGAACTTGGGTCCCCGCGTGCGCGAGGACGACGGTTTTTAGGGCGGTGGAACTAACCGTTCTTTTTCAGTTCGATGCGGCGTGCGGCGCCGTTCGGGCCGGGGAAGCCTTCGAAGGCGCTTTGCACCAGCGCCGGCATCATCGCCGGCGTCGAGGGTTCGCTGCTCTGGTTATGCACGGTGACGTCGAACAGGCGGCGGCCGTCACTGGCGGACTTGATCGCCACCCGCACTTCGCGCTGGTAGGTGTGGCGCTCGACCACTTCGTACTGCGGGATGCCGCCCCAGAACGGATCGTAGAACGGGCTGTAGAAACTGCCGCCCCAGTAGCCGCGCCGATGGTACGGCCGCATGTACCCGAACCGCGCCGACGGGTAGAAGAACGGGTCGACCGGCTGGAGCACGCGCACCGGCACGTCGGCGGTAGTGAAGCGCATTGATACCTTCAGCGCCGGCGCGCTGGCCACTTCCTGGAAGCCGAGCTTGCCGAGCTGGGCGCGCACCAGGTTCTCGTAGCTGTGCAGCTCGAGCGTGTCCTCTTGCGGCGGCGGCGCTTCGAACACGTAGGTCTTGCTGGGCAGGTCCGCCGGCCACTGGTGGAACGTGGTGACGTCGCTGCGGATGGTGGTGGCACAGCCGCCGAGCAGCAGGGCAAGCGCGGCAACGGCTGTCAATACGATGGGTTTCATTGCAGTCTCCAGGGCAATCGGTTTTTCGCTATTTCAGTGTATTAAACGTACTGCTATATGGCAAAAGTTTTACAGAATGTTACCGCACAAGACACACTGATACACGGAATTGAACGGGACGCCGTTCCGGTGGTGTTGGTAAAATAGACCTTCGTCCAATTGTCCATCACCGATTCCCTATGCGCACAGACACTTCCCAGACCATCTACCGGAACGATTACACGCCGCCGGGCTACCTGGTGGAGACCGTCGAGCTGGGTTTCGACCTCGATCCGGCCCGCACCATCGTCGCCAACCGCATGACCATGCGGCGCAATCCGGACAGCGAGCGCGGCAGCATCGAGCTGTACGGCGAGAACTTCGAGCTGGTGGCGCTGCGCCTGAACGGAAAATCGCTCGGCAAGCGCGACTACCGCATCGACGGCAACCTGCTGCGCATCCCGAATACGCCCGACGAGGTGACGCTGGAAATCGAAACCATCACGGCGCCCGAGAAGAACACCACGCTGAACGGCCTGTACGTGTCGAACGGCAACTTCTTCACGCAGTGCGAGGCCGAGGGCTTCCGCAACATCACCTACTTCCCCGACCGTCCCGACGTGATGGCCAGGTTCACCGTCATGCTGCGCGCCGACAAGCGAAAGTACCCGGTGCTGCTGTCGAACGGCAACCTGGTGGAAGNNTCCTACCTGTTCGCGCTGGTGGCGGCCAAGCTGGTGTGCCAGGAAGAGACCTTCCGCCTGAAGGATGGCCGCGACGCGCTGCTGCAGGTGTGGGTCGAAGAGGGCAACCTCGACAAGACCGACTACGCCATGCAGTCGCTCAAGAACAGCATCCGCTGGGACGAGGAGCGCTTCGGCCTCGAACTCGACCTCGACCGCTTCATGATCGTCGCCGTCGGTGACTTCAACATGGGCGCGATGGAGAACAAGGGCCTGAACATCTTCAACACCAAGTATGTGCTGGCCAATCCGCGCGTGGCGACCGACGTCGACTACGCCGGCATCGAAGCGGTGGTCGGCCACGAATACTTCCACAACTGGACCGGCAACCGCGTGACGTGCCGCGACTGGTTCCAGCTGTCGCTGAAGGAAGGCCTGACCGTGTTCCGCGACCAGGAATTCTCGGCCGACATGATCGGCACCGACAGCGGCCGCGCGGTGACCCGCATCGACCAGGTGCGCACCTTGCGCCAGGCGCAGTTCCCCGAGGACGCGGGCCCGATGGCACACCCGGTGCGGCCCGACTCGTTCGTCGAGATCAACAACTTCTACACCGTCACCGTCTACGAAAAAGGCGCCGAAGTGGTGCGCATGTACCAGACCCTGATCGGCCGCGAAGGCTTCCGCAAGGGCATGGACCTGTACTTCCAGCGCCATGACGGCCAGGCCGTGACGTGCGACGACTTCCGCAGTGCGATGGCGGACGCGAATGGCCGCGACCTGAAACTGTTCGAGCGCTGGTACAGCCAGGCCGGCACGCCGATCGTCAAGGCCGTCACGCGCTACGACGCGGTGGCCAGGACCTACGACATCACCTTGTCGCAAAGCTGCCCGGCCACGCCCGGCCAGCCGAAGAAGCTGCCGTTCCACATTCCGGTGGCGGTCGGCCTGCTCGGCGCCGACGGCAAGGACATGCAACTCGGCCAGGGAAAGCTGAACGGCGCCACCGCCGTGCTGGAGCTGACCGAAGAATCACAAACGTTCAGCTTCACCGGCGTGAACGAAGCGCCGACGCCGTCGATCCTGCGCGACTTCTCGGCGCCGGTGGTGCTCGAATATGCGTACACCGACGCCGAACTGCTGCACCTGTTCAGCCACGACAGCGACCCGGTCAACCGCTGGGAGGCCGGCCAGCGCCTGGCGATGGAGCGCCTGCTCAAGCTGACGGCGGCGGTGGCCGCCGGCGGCAAGCTCGAACTCGACGCCACCTTCATCGACGCGATGCGCAAGATCCTCACCGACGCCACGCTCGACCCGGCGTTCCGCGAGCAGGCCTTGCTGCTGCCGTCGGAGACCATGATCGCCGAACAGATGAAAGTGGTGAACCCGCAGGCGATCCACGCGGCGCGCCAGTTCGTGCGCGCCACCATCGGTGCCAGCCTGCGCGCCGAACTCGCGGAGCAGTACCTGGCCAACCTGACGCCGGGCGAGTACAGCCCCGACGCGCTGTCGGCCGGCCGCCGCGGCCTGAAGAACCTCGCGCTGGCCTACCTGGCGGCGGCGCCCGACGCCGAGAGCATCAAGCTGGCGCAGGCGCAGTTCGACGAAGCGGGCAACATGACCGACCGCGTCGCCGCGCTGGTCGCGCTGATCCACGCCGGTGCTGCCGGCGCCGCGCCCGCACTGGGCGCCTTCTACCGCGACTTCGAAAACGAGGCGCTGGTGATCGACAAGTGGTTCACGATCCAGGCCGCGGCGCCGGCCACCGACGTCAAGACGGTGCGCGCGCTGATGCGGCATCCGGCCTTCACGCTGAAGAACCCGAACCGCGCGCGCAGCCTGATCTTCAGCTTCTGCGCCGGCAACCCGTCGCAGTTCCATGCGCNNCGGCCTTGCAGGCGCCGATGAAGAAGGCGCTGCAGCAAGTGGCGAGCCTGAAAAAACTGTCGAACGACGTGCGCGAAGTAGTCAGCAAAGCGCTCGCGAACTAATGCCTCTGCCACCCCTGCCGTCGTTCCCGCGCAGGCGGGAACCTATACTGAGGTTGCTACATCGGCGACGCATGCTCAGCATGGATTCCCGCCTGCGCGGGAATGACATCTACGTTATTCACGCGCCTACCTAATTCCGCTACCTCCCAATTCCAACGTACATAAAGGATGTCCATGAAACGCGTCAGTCTTACGCAACACCTGGTTGAAGAACAACGGCTGCACAATTCCATTCCCGCAGAGCTGCGCCTGCTGATCGAAGTGGTCGCGCGCGCCTGCAAGACGATCAGCCACTCGGTCGGCAAGGGCGCCCTCGGCGACATCCTCGGCAGCGCCGACACCGAGAACATCCAGGGCGAAGTGCANNTGTTCGACCCGCTCGACGGCTCGTCGAACATCGACGTCAACGTCTCGATCGGCACCATCTTCTCGGTGCTGAAGGCGCCGGAAGGCATGGGCGCGCCGACCGAGGCCGACTTCATGCAGGCCGGTTCGATGCAGGTCGCCGCCGGCTACGCCGTGTACGGCCCGCAGACCATGCTGGTGCTCACCACCGGCAATGGCGTCAACTGCTTCACGCTCGACCGCGAGATGGGCTCGTGGGTGCTGACCCAGCGCCACATGATGATCCCCGAGAATACCAAGGAGTTCGCCATCAACATGTCGAACCAGCGCCACTGGTTCCCGCCGGTGCAGCGCTACGTCAATGAGCTGCTCGACGGCGCCGAAGGCCCGCGCCAGAAGGACTTCAACATGCGCTGGATCGCCTCGATGGTGGCCGACGTGCACCGCATCCTGAACCGCGGCGGCATCTTCATGTACCCGGCCGACACGCGCGATGCGGCGATGCCGGGCAAGCTGCGCCTGATGTACGAAGCGAACCCGATGGCGATGATCGTCGAGCAGGCCGGCGGCGCCGCCACCGACGGCAAGACACGCATCCTCGACATCGCGCCGCACAAGCTGCACCAGCGCGTGCCGGTGTTCCTCGGCTCGAAGCACGAAGTCGAGCTGGTGACGCGCTACCACGCCGAGTAAAACTAGTCTTTTTTGCAATTTCGCTCAGTAATATGAATTCGTACTAGCAAGTTCAGGTGAATCCTTGCTAGAATACGCGTCGTCGCCGATGTAGCTCAGTTGGTAGAGCAGCACATTCGTAATGTGAAGGTCCCCAGTTCGATTCCGGGCATCGGCACCAGAACACAGCAGTAACTAGTATGAAAAAAAACCCGCGTCCTCCCAGGAGAGCGCGGGTTTTTTTGTGTCCGCTTAGAACGTGTGGCGGATGCCGAGCATGACGCCGGTCTGATTCAAGCCCGCGCCCACCGTGCCGCCGGCGTCCACGGCAACTGCAGCGCCGCCGGCATTGCGCATGTAGCCGAGCGAACCGTGCACCGCCGTGCGCTTGGACAGCCAGTAACTGACGCGCGCCACGGACAAGGTCGATTTCTTCGGTGTGTCATCGACGGCCAGGCGCGAGACCTGTGCATCAAGCTGCCACTGCGGCGTGAACAAATAGGTGGCGCCGAGATAGTACAGCTTGGTGCCGGTCTCGATCAGGGTGCGCGTGCGGCGGTCGATCAGGCCGGCGCCGATCTTGACGCCGGCGGCCATCGCGTAGCCGTTCAGCGACAGGCGGCGGTCGCTGAAGTCGCTGCTGGTCAGGCCATTGTTGGCGCCGGGGCCGCCGTACAGCATGTCATATGCCCCCAGCACGCCGAACACCTTGGTGTCGTACGACAGCAGGGCGGTGACCTGGCGGCAGGCTTTGGCGTTGCCGGGGACTTCGCCGGCGCAGCCGGTGGCGCTGGGACCGCCCGCGGAAGAGGTGTCGCGCCCCAGGCTGTAAGTGCCGCCCACCGTCACGCCATTGAATGTGCCGAGGTAGCCGATCGTGTTGTCGCTGCGCGAATTCGGCAGATAGCCATCGAGGCTGTTGATGCTGTAGATGTTCGGCCCCAGCACATCGGCCTTGATCATCGAATAAAAAGTCATGTTCGGCTGGCGGCCCAGTTTGAGGGTGCCATAAGCGCCTTGCAGGCCGACCCAGGCCTGGCGGCCGAACAAGCGGTTGCCTTGGCCGAGCGTGCCGGTGTCCGGGCCGAAGCCGGTTTCGAGTGCGAACACGGCCTGCATGCCGCCGCCAAGGTCTTCAGCGCCGCGAAAGCCGATCCGGGACGGTAACGATCCGGTGAGCGATGGCATTTTCACCGCCGAATCTCCGGCTGCATTGGTATTGCTTACCCGCTCGATGCCGACGTCGACGATGCCATACACCGTCACCTGCGCCATTGCGGCGTTCGAACACAGTCCTGCTGCGACGGCGAATGCGCCGGCTGCGATTTTCTTCATGCTGTTGTCTCCTGATTGTCATTGTTTTCGATGCAGGCCGATGGTAGGGACGGGCGCGCGGCGCGTCTAATACTGATGCAGTATCAAGTGCATACCCTGGCGGTATCGGCCGCCGCTCACACCTTTTAGGTATCGAACGGATACTCATTCGGTCTTGGACGCGCCGTCCGTTGTTATCTATCGTGCGAATACCGGTCAATTCAAAGGGTGATAATCGTGGACGNNTCGGCTGTCGCCGCCGGCTTCCTGGCGGTATTGGTGTCGTACGCAGGCCCGCTGGCGATCTTCTACCAAGCGGCCCAGGTGGCCAGGGTGTCCGACGAGATGTTCGCGTCCTGGGTGTGGGCGATCTCGATTGGCGCCGCCGTGTCGGGCGTGCTATTGAGCTGGAAATTGAGGGCGCCGGTGATTACCGCATGGTCGGCCCCCGGCACCGCACTGCTGATCACATTGTTCCCCGCGCTGACGCTGCCCGAGGCGGTGGGCGCCTACCTGAGCGCCGCGGCGCTGATCCTGCTGATCGGTGTCACCGGCTACTTCGATGCACTCATTGCGCGCATTCCAAAAGGGGTTGCCAGCGGCATGATGGCCGGTATCCTGCTGCAGTTCGGCCTCAATGCGTTCAAGGCGATCGGCACGCTGCCGCTGCTCACCTGCGGCATGATCGCGGCCTACCTCCTGTTCAGGCGCACGCTTCCCCGATTCTGCATCGTCCTGCTGCTGGCAACCGGGATCGCACTCGCTGTCGCAACCGGTCAGACCCATTTCGCCAATCTGGAACTCAAGCTGGCCGTCCCGCAGTTCATTGCGCCGGTGTGGACCTGGCATGCCACGCTCAGTCTTGCGCTGCCGCTGGTCCTGACGACGCTGACTGGCCAGTATCTGCCGGGGATGGCAGTGCTCAAGGGCGCGGGGTACGACAAACCGGTGCGCTCGATCATGGTCGTCAACAGCATCGCCTCGCTGGCGATTGCCTGTTTCGGCGGGATCACCATCGCGATCGCTGCCATTACCGCCGCTATCTGCACCGGACCCGACGCGCACGAAGACCCCGCCAGGCGCTACGTCGCCGGTATCGCCAATGGGCTTTTCTACCTGATCGCGGGATTGTTCGCCGGGTCGATCGTCATGCTGTTTGCTTCGCTGCCGAAGGAGCTGGTGGCGACCCTCGCGGGGCTGGCCCTGCTCGGCGCGGTGACGACCAACCTGGCTGGCGTCATCGCCAGCGAAGACCATCGCGAAGCCTCCGTGATCGCGTTCCTGAGCACGGCGTCGGGCATGAGCTTTCTGGGCCTCGGCTCGGCATTCTGGGGCATCGTCATCGGCATGGTCGCGTACTGCGTGCTGCACCGGCGCTGGCGCCCGCAAGCGGCGGCGTGTCCGCCATCCATAATATTTATAACCAAGGAGAAGAAGCATGATGCGACAAATTGATGTTCACAAACTGGCGGACGAGGCACGCCTGAACCGCTTTCATATCGGCGTTTTGTTCTGGTGCGCGATCATCATCATCTGCGACGGCTATGACCTTGCCGTTGCCGGCATTGCGCTGCCTTCCATCATGAAGGAGATGGGTGTCACCGCCCAGAATGCAGGCTTCATGGTCAGTTCCGCGCTGTTCGGCATGATGTTCGGCGCGATCGGGCTGGGCACCGTGGCGGACAAGATCGGCCGGCGCAAGACCATCGCCATCTGCATCGGGCTGTTCAGCGTATTCACCGCGGCGGCCGGTTTTGCCAGTTCGCCGTACACCTTCAGCGCGTTTCGCTTCCTCGCCGGTCTCGGTATCGGCGGCGTGATGCCGAACGTGGTGGCGCACATGACCGAGTACTCGCCCAAGAAGATACGCTCGACGATGGTGACGCTGATGTTCAGCGGCTACGCGGTCGGCGGCGTGCTTGCCGCGCTGATGGGCAAGGGAATGCTCGAGGCGTACGGCTGGTCCTCGGTCTTTATCGCGGCCGGCGTGCCGGTCTTGCTGATCCCCTTTATCCTGAAGTACGTTCCGGAGTCGATGCCGTTCCTTGTCAAGAACAAACGGTTCGATGAACTGAAGGGTATCGTGGCGCGCATCGAGCCTGGCTACAGGGCCGGCGTCCAGGACCAGTTTGCCTTGCCGCAGCGGGACAAGGCGGAAGGCGCGCCGATAGCCAAGTTGTTCCAGGACGGTCGCGGCTTCAGCACCGCCATGTTCTGGGTGGCTTTTTTCATGTGCCTGTTCATGGTGTATGCGCTCAGCTCCTGGCTGACCAAATTGATGGCCAGCGCGGGATTCAGCCTCGGCTCCGCGCTCGCCTTCGTGCTCGTCCTCAACCTGGGCGGCGTGGTGGGGGCCATCGGCGGCGGCTGGCTGGCCGACCGCTTTCCTATCAAGCACGTGCTGGTGGGGATGTACGCGCTGGCGGCGGTGTCGATCTCGCTGCTCGGCTACAAGGTGCCGGTGGAAGCACTGTACCTGCTGGTCGGCCTGGCTGGCGCGTCGACCATCGGCACCCAGATCGTCACCTACGCCTACGCCGGACAGTTCTACCCGATGCCGATGCGTTCGACCGGCATCGGCTGGGCATCCGGAGTGGGCCGCAGCGGCGCGATCCTGGCGCCGATCGTGATCGGAACGCTGGTGGGAATGGCGCTGCCGCT
>CXWL01122610.1_pt1 | contig 10819 bp, 12 predicted proteins | sample 590931 | NCBI WGS metagenome assembly CXWL01 (sample SAMEA3498368, study PRJEB10139) | groundwater metagenome | biome: water well; material: biofilm material | place: Germany | collected 2015-04-27 | reverse complement strand
GGCAAGGTGACAATGAAGTTGCTGCCCTTGCCCGCCTCGGAGGTGATGGCCAGCTGGCCGCCATGGCGCAGCAGCACGTGCTTGACAATGGCCAGGCCCAGCCCGGTGCCCTGGGTTTCGCGCGAGCGGCTCTTGTCGACCCGGTAGAAGCGTTCGGTCAGGCGCGCAATGTGGATCTGGTCGATCCCGATGCCGGTGTCCGAGGCCACAAATTGCGGGCCCTCCGGCGCCTGGCGCCACGTCAGGTGGATGCGTCCGCCGGGACTGGTGTAGCGCACCGCGTTCGAGGCCAGATTGGCAAACGCGCTGCGCAATTCCTCGGCGCTGCCGTTCACGTCCGGGCCATCGACGCTGAAGGTGACTTCGTGCTTGCCGGCCGACAGCGCGCGCGCCTCGTCGGCGATCTCGTCCATCATGGCGCGCATGTCGACCCGCTCGGCGCGCAGCGGATAGTCGACCGATTCCAGGCGCGACAGCGTCAGCATGTCTTCGATCAGGCGCTGCATGCGGCGGCCCTGCTCGGTCATCAGTTTGAGGTGGGCGGCGCGGGTGGCCGCGTCCAGGTCCGGTTCGCTCGAGGCGATTTCCAGGAAGCCGACAATCACCGTCAGCGGCGTGCGCAGCTCGTGCGAGGCGTTGGCGATGAAGTCGCGCCGCATCTCCTCGATCCGCTGGTTTTCGGTGACGTCGTGGGTGACCAGGATCTGGCGCCGGTTTTCAAACGGGATGATCTGGCAGATCAGCTTGCGGTCGCGCAGCGCCAGCGTCAGCGGCTGCTCGTAGCGGCCCAGGATGATGTAGTCGATAAAGGCCGGGTGGCGCACCAGGTTGGTCACGCGCATGCCCTTGTCCTTGTCCAGCGTCAGGCCCAGGTGCCGTTCGGCAGCCGGATTGCACCACTCCAGAAACAGCACGTCGTCCATGATCGCCACGCCGTCCGGCAGCAAATGCATGGCCTGGCGAAAGCGGGCCAGCCATTCGGTCAGCTCGGACTGGTTGCGCTCGTCGTCGCGGCGCAACCGGTACAGGCGCGAAAAAATATTCGTCCACGCGCCCCAGCCGTCGGGCAGCTGGGTGCTGTGCGGGTGGTCCAGCCAGTCGCCCAGCTGGTTCAAGTAGCTCAGCTGGACGAACAGCAGGACAGTGACCGCGACCAGCGCCACGGCCAGCCCGTAGACGGGGCCGAACAGCCAGCCGGCAATAATGCCGGCGGCCGCCATGAAACCGAAGCGTATCAGCGCCGGCACCCAGAAAATCAGTTTCGGGTTCATGCGCGGCTTATTTCTGCGACAGCATGTAGCCGACGCTGCGCACGGTGCGGATCAAGCCTTCCGATTCCTTCAGCGCCTTGCGCAGGCGCAGCACGTGCACGTCCACGGTACGCTCTTCGATGACGGCATGGTCGCCCCACACCTTGTCGAGCAGCTGGCTGCGCGAGAACACCCGTTCCGGATGGGCCAGCATGAACTTGAGCAGCTTGTACTCGGCATGGCCGATGTCGATCTTGCCGCCTTCGATGTAGACGGTGCAGCTGACCGGGTCCAGCATCACGTTGCCGGCCGACAGCGGCGCTTCCGCATGCTCCGGGCTCTTGCGGCGCAGCAGCGCCTTCGAGCGCGCCAGCAGTTCGCGCGGCGAGAATGGCTTGGTGACGTAATCGTCAGCGCCCGTGTTCAGACCGGCAATCTTGTCTTCTTCCATGCTCTTGGCGGTGAGCATGATGACCGGCATGTCCTGAAAGTTACGGTCGGCGCGGATGCGCGCCAGCAGNNAATTCCCAGGCGTCCGCCACGTTTTGCACCGAACACACGTTCCAGCCCGTTTCACGCAGCGAAAACGTCACCAGCTCGATAATGGCCGGTTCGTCTTCGACAATCAATACCGTGGTTTTTTCGATTGCCATCTGCGTCAGACCGCCGGCGGGTTGATGACCGGCGCGGCCGGACGCGTATGGCGGATGTCCTTGCCTTCGACAACGTAGATGACGTATTCGGCGATGTTCTTGGCATGGTCGCCAATGCGCTCGATCGCCTTGGCCACCCACAGCGTGTCCAGCGCCGACGAAATCGTGCGCGGGTCTTCCATCATGAAGGTGATCAGATTGCGCATGATGGACTTGAATTCGTGGTCGATCACGGCATCCTGGGCGATCAGCTGCAAGGCTTGCTTGCCGTCCAGGCGCGCAAACGCGTCCAGCGCGTCGTGCAGCATGTCGGAGGTGGCAGTGGCGATGGTGCGCACCATTTCATAGTGGTTCAAACCGGCCGCGCCGCGCGAATGCAAGCCTTTTGCCGTGCGCGCGATCTTCGACGCTTCGTCGCCAATGCGCTCGAGGTCGGTAATCACCTTGATCGTGGCCATCACGGTGCGCAAGTCGTTTGCAGTGGGCTGGCGCTTGACGATCAGGTGGCTGCAATCGTCATCGAGCTGCACTTCGAGCTGGTTGACTTCATCGTCCTGGCTGACGACAGCGTCCGCCCGTTCCGGGTTGCCGATGCGAAAACACGTCATCGCTTCCAGGAACTGGCGCTCGACGATGCCGCCCATCAAGAGCACCTTGGAACGGATGGTTTCTAATTCGTGGTCGTACTGTTTGCTTGAATGCTCGCCAATCATTGCTGCTCTCCGTTTTGTTCTTGATCGATCAGCCGAAACGGCCGGTGATGTAATCCTGGGTTTCCTTGCGCGCCGGATTCATGAAAATCTGGTCGGTTTCGCCGAATTCAACCAGCTCGCCCAGGTACATATAGGCGGTGTAATCCGAGCAGCGCGCCGCTTGCTGCATGTTGTGGGTGACGATGGCAATCGTGTAATCCTGCTTCAGTTCGCTGATTAGCTCTTCGACCTTGGCGGTCGAGATCGGGTCCAGCGCCGAGGTTGGCTCGTCGAGCAGCAGCACGTCGGGCTTGACCGCCACGCCGCGCGCGATGCACAAGCGCTGCTGCTGGCCGCCGGACAGCGACAGGCCGCTCTTGCCCAGCTTGTCCTTGACTTCGCCCCACAGCGCCGCCTTTTTCAGCGCCCATTCGACGCGCTCGTCCATCTCGCCTTTCGACATGTTTTCGTACAGGCGCACGCCGAATGCGATGTTATCGTAAATCGACATCGGGAACGGGGTCGGCTTCTGGAATACCATGCCGACCTTGGCGCGCAACATGTTCACGTCCTGGCCCGGTTCCAGGATGTTGCGGCCGCGGTATATGATCGAGCCTTCGGCGCGCTGGCCCGGATACAGGTCATACATGCGGTTAAGCGTACGCAGCAGCGTCGACTTGCCACAGCCGGACGGACCAATGAAGGCGGTGACCTGCTTGTCATGGATGTCCAGGTTAACGTTGGTCAGGCTCTGGGTCTTACCGTAGAAAAAATTCAGATTCGAGATCGCAATCGTCTTGGTCTTTGGCGATTCGGTCGGGATGGCTTTAGGCATAGGGCTCATGGCGAAGGTCTTCTCTTAATTCGGGGTTTTCTGGCTGAACATGGTTCGCGCCAGGATATTGAGCAACAGCACGCTAAAGGTCAGCAGCAAGGCGCCGGCCCAGGCCAGGGCGCGCCAGTCGTCGTACGGGCTCATGGCGAACTGCAGGATCACCACCGGCAGGTTGGCCAGCGGCGCATTCATGTCGGTGCTGAGGAACTGGTTGTTCAGCGCCGTGTACAGCAGCGGCGCCGTTTCGCCCGTGATGCGCGCCACGGCCAGCAGCACGCCGGTGATGACGCCGGCGCGCACTGCCTTCAGGCGCACCATGGTGGCCACTTTCCAGCGTGGCGCGCCCAGCGCAAAAGCCGCTTCAAGCAGGCTGCTCGGGACCAGGCGCAGCATGTTGTCGGTGGTGCGCACCACGACCGGCACCGCGATCAGGGACAGCGCGATCGAGCCCGCATAACCGGAATAGTGCTTGGCCACGTCCACATACATGGCCCACACGAACATGCCCAGCACGATCGACGGCGCCGACAGCATGATGTCGGTGACGAAGCGGGTGATCTGGGCGAAGCGGTTTTCCTCGCCGTATTCGGCCAGGTAGACGCCGGCCAGCACGCCGATCGGGGTGCTGATGAAGGTCGACAGGCCGACAATCATCAAGCTGCCCAGAATGGCATTGCGCAAGCCGCCGGCCGAACCGGGCGCTGGCGTATCGACCAGGAACAGGTCAAGCGAGAGCGCGCCGAAGCCCTTGATCAGCAGCGTCGACAGGATCCACAGCAGGAAGAACAGGCCGACCAGCATGGCGCCCACCGACAGCGCGATGCCGACCCGGTGGCGCAGCAAGCGCTTGCGGTAGACGGGATTGGTGACAGCTTGCTTCATTTCACGCCTTCCTTGCGGGCCATGCTGGCCAACATCAGTTTTGCTGCTGACAGCACGGTAAAGGTAATGATGAACATGATCAGGCCCAGCGAGAACAGCGACGCCACATGCAGCGGCGACTGCGCTTCGGCAAATTCATTGGCCAGCGTCGACGAGATGCTGTTGCCAGCGGCGAACAGCGACCAGGACAGCTTGTTGGCGTTGCCGATCACGAAGGTGACGGCCATGGTTTCGCCCAGCGCGCGGCCCAGGCCCAGCATGACGCCGCCGACCACACCGGTCTTGGTGTACGGCATGACGATCTTGCGCACCACTTCCCAGCGCGTGCAGCCCAGGCCGTAGGCCGATTCCTTGAGCACGGGCGGGACGATTTCGAATACGTCGCGCATCACGGAGGCGATGAAGGGAATGATCATGATCGCCAGGATCAGGCCGGCGGTCAGGATGCCGATGCCCATCATGGGACCGGTGAACAGCTGGCCGATGATGGGCAGCGGGCCCAGCGTGGATTTCAGGGCCGGCTGCACGTATTCGGCAAACAAGGGCGCGAACACGAACAGGCCCCACATGCCGTAGATGATCGAAGGCACGCCGGCCAGCAGCTCGACCGCGGTGCCGAGCGGACGCTTGAGCCAGACGGGGCAGATTTCGGTGAGGAACAGGGCGATGCCAAAGCTGATCGGAAAAGCCACGATCAGGGCGATGAAGGCGGTCGACAGCGTGCCCACGATGGCAATCGCGGCGCCGTACTGGTCGTTGACCGGGTCCCACTCGACGGTGGTCAAGAAGCCCAGGCCAAAAGCCTTGAAGGCAGGCGCGGCGCCGATGAACAGGGAAATGATGATACCGACCAGCACGAACAGCACCGAGGCGGCAAACAGCAGCGTGATCTTGTGGAAAAAGAAATCCTGCAGACGCTGGTTGCGCATGGTGCGGTGCATGGCTGCCTGGTCGGCAAACACGGCCGGTGGATTCAGGTCCAGCGCGATACCTGGGTTAGAGCTCGTCATATACATTCTTATGTGTTTGAACGTGAAACAAACCACCGCCCCGCACTCGCTTGCGCAAGGTCGGTGCGGTGGTTGCCAGTAGGTTCAGCTGAATTACCAGATTGCCTTGCCCGATGCATCTTTCAGATTCGCTTTCCAGGCATCGACCACCAGCTTGGTGACCGATTCCGGCAGCGGTACATAGTCCAGTTCGGCAGCAGCGGCGTCGCCGTTCTTGAACGAGTAGTCGAAGAACTTGAGCACTTCCTTGCCCTTGGCAGCGTCAGCCTGCGCCTTGTACATCAGGATGTACGACACGCCGGTGATTGGCCAGCTGGCCTTGCCTGGCTGGTCGGTCAGGATCACGCCGAAGCCTGGCGCCTTGACCCAGTCAGCCGATGCGGCAGCTGCCTTGAAGGCGTCGTCGTCCGGATTGAGGAACACGCCTTCCTTGTTTTTCAGCTGGGTGTGCGCGATCTTGTTCTTCTTGGCGAACGCCCACTCGACGTAGCCGATCGAGCCTTTCATCGAACGCACGTTGGCGGCCACGCCTTCGTTGCCCTTGCCGCCCACGCCGACCGCCCATTTCACGGCAGCGTCAGCGCCGATCTTGGTCTTGAAGTCAGGGCTGGTCTTGGACAGGTAGTCGGTGAACAGGAAGGTGGTGCCCGAACCGTCGGCGCGGTGCACAACCGTGATTTCGTCGGCTGGCAGCTTCATGCCTGGGTTGAGCGCGGCAATCGCCGGATCGTTCCACTTGGTGATCTTGCCCAGGTAGATGTCGGCCACAACCGGACCGGTCAGCTTCATGGCGCCAGGCGCGATGCCGTCCAGGTTGACGATGGTGACCACGCCGCCCATGATGGCCGGAAATTGCATCAGACCCGATTCGGTCAGCTCTTCTGCCTTGAGCGGCTTGTCGGACGCGCCGAAGTCGACCGTCTTGGCCTTGATCTGCTTGATACCGGCGCCGGAACCGACCGACTGGTAGTTCAGGCCATTGCCAGTTGCTTTCTTGTAGTTCTCAGCCCATTTTGCGTAGATCGGGTACGGGAAGGTAGCGCCGGCGCCGGTGATGTCGGCCGCGATGGCGCCCGACATTGCTGCGAAAGCCGAGAAACCAACAACGATGGAAGCTAACAACTGTTTCATGCGCATATCAAATCCTTGGGTTGGGGTTGATGACCGAAACATGACTGAATCGGCCGATGCTGCGCAGTCTATCCGGCGAATATGACACGATTATGACAACGCAAAAATAGGCTGAAAACCTGGTGTTCCCCGGGCATGATACTCTCAAGCGAGGATATTCAGATGCCAGTTTGAATGGCATCGTCACAAGCTTGTCATATTCCTTTATTACACTAAGGTGGGCAAAATTACCGAAAAAAGTAAAAAAATGACAATGAAACCGCCGAGCGACATTCCCAAAAGTGCCGTCTTCCTGGACCGCGAATTGTCGCAGCTGACCTTCAACCGGCGCGTGCTGGCCCAGGCCGAGGACAATTCGATACCGTTATTGGAGCGACTGCGCTATTTATGTATCGTATCGAACAACCTCGACGAGTTCTTTGAAGTCCGGGTCGCCAGCCTGCTGGCCCAGGGCAACCTGGCAGAAAACCCCGTGCTGGCCGCGTCGCTGGCGCGCATCAGCAGCGAATGCCATGCGCTGGTGCGCCAGCAGTATGCGGTTCTCAATACCGAAGTCCTGCCCCAGCTGCAAGCGCAGGGCGTGAATCTGGTGCGCCACACCGACCGCAACGAGGCGCAGCGGGCCTGGGTCAAGGCGTACTTCGAGCGCGAAGTGCGTCCCCTGCTGACCCCGATCGGGCTCGATCCGGCCCATCCCTTCCCCCAGGTCGTCAACAAGAGTCTCAATTTCATTATTTCACTGAGCGGCAAGGATGCCTTCGGGCGCGGCAGCGCGATCGCCATCGTCAAGGCGCCGCGCGTGCTGCCGCGCGTGATCCGCCTGCCCGACCATCTGTCGAAAAGCGGCGGCGCCGCCTTCTGCCTGCTGTCGTCAATCATCCACTCGCATATCGAAGACTTGTTTACCGGGCGCGAAGTGCTGGCCTATTCGCAGTTCCGGGTCACCCGCGACAGCGACCTGTGGGTCGACGAGGACGAAGTGAAGAACCTGCGCCAGGCGCTCAAGGGGGAACTGCAGGGACGCCAGTTTGGCACCTCGGTGCGCCTCGAAGTGGCCAAGAACTGCCCGCCCGAGCTGTCGCAATTCCTGCTCGACCAGTTTGCGCTTGACCCGTCGCGCCTGTATGCGGTGGACGGGCCCGTGAACCTGGTGCGGCTGCAGGAACTGGTCGGCCTGGTCGACTTGCCGGGATTGAAATTTCCGCCGTTCGCCCCCGGCTTGCCGGCCAAGATGGTCAACAGCGACATCTTCGAGCAGTTGCGCAAGCATGACATCTTGCTGCACCACCCGTTCCAGTCGTTCCAGCCGGTGGTCGACTTCATCAAGGCGGCCGCCCTCGATCCGCAAGTGGTGGCCATCAAGCAAACCATCTACCGCACCGGCATGCATTCGGAACTGATGGAAGCGCTGATGACGGCCGCGCGCCAGGGCAAGGAAGTGACGGTGATCCTGGAACTGATGGCGCGCTTCGACGAGGAAGCGAACATCAACTGGGCCGACAAGCTGGAACAGGCCGGCGCCCAGGTCGTCTATGGCGTGGTGGGCCTGAAGACCCATGCCAAGGTGGCGCTGGTGATCCGGCGCGAAGAAACCGGCCTGCAGTTCTACGCCCACCTGGGCACTGGCAACTACCACCTGACCACCACCCGCTTCTACACCGACTTCGGCATGATGACCGCGCACCAGGAGATGTGCAACGAGGTCAACGAAGTGTTCATCCACCTGACCAGCCTGACCAAGCCGCACGCGTTCAAGCATTTGTGGCTGGCGCCGTTCGCGCTGCAAAGCGAAATCATCAAGGCCATCAAGAACGAGGCAAAAATCGCCAAATCCGGCAAACCGGGGCGTATCATTGTCAAAGTCAATGCCATGGTGGACGAATCGGTAATCCGCGCGCTGTACGCGGCCTCGCACGACGGCGTCAAGATCGACCTGATCGTGCGCGGGGCCTGCACGCTGCGCCCCGGCGTGCCGGGCCTGTCGGAAAACATCAAGGTGCGCTCGATCATCGGGCGCTTCCTCGAGCACAGCCGGATCTACTACTTCCGCAACGACCTCAAGCACGACGTGTACCTGGCCAGCGCCGACTGGATGAGCCGCAACCTGTTCCGCCGCATCGAAGTGGCCTTCCCGGTGCTCGACAAGGCGCTCAAGAAACGTGTCATCGACGAAGGATTGAACCCCTACCTGAAAGATAACTCGAACGCGTGGGAGCTTGACGCGAACGGGCATTACCAGCGCCGCAAGTCACGCGCCAAGCAATTGGTGTTCTCGGCGCAGCATCACCTGATGGCGCTGCTTGGCACACCAAGCTGAGATAGACATGAGGAGGAAACGCGTGGACCTGATCTTATGGCGGCATGCCGAAGCACACGATGCGGAACCGGGCGCGAGCGACATGGAGCGCGAACTCACCCCCAAGGGGCACAAGCAGGCGCGGCGCATGGCCGACTGGCTGACCTCGCAGCTACCCGAAGGCTGCAAGATCCTGGTCAGCCCGGCGCAGCGCACCTTGCAGACGGTCGAACCGCTGGGGCGCAAATTCAAGGTGGTGCCGGAACTGGCGCCCGGCGCCGACGCCGAGGACGTGCTGCAGGCGGCCAACTGGCCCAATGCCAAGGAGCCGGTGCTCATTGTCGGCCACCAGCCCACGCTGGGCCAGGTGGCGGCGCTGCTGCTGTCGGGCCAGCCGCAGGACTGGGACATCAAGAAGGCCAACGCCTGGTGGATCGTCCAGCGCGATCCGCACGACCCGTACAGCATCTACCTGAAAGCGGTGATGGCGCCCGACCTGATAATGAAGACTTGAATTTGTTGCGCGAGGTGCTACAGTTTAATTGTGTCAACGGGGAGGGATCATGATCAGTCTGATGGTTTTTGCCGTGTTTGGAGCAATGGTGGGGCTCGTCGCGTTCGAGCTGGTCGAGGAAGTACGCGGCGGCAAACACAAACTGCAGGACCGCTATCACGAATAGCACTTGGCCTTTTGCAGGTCACAGACAAAGCGGCGGCTGGCATGGCTCGCCGCTTTTGCTTTCTGGTTGGTCCACCTTGCAACATTGGACAGACCACACTAGAATCGTGCCTACCCTTCCCCACTCCCGAAATCCGCCTCCCGATGAAGAAAACCCCCGCGCAGCACGAAGCGAATCCTGCCGAGCCGCGCTTGTACCGGGTGGTGGCGAACCGGATCCAGGATCTGATTCGCGACGAAAATATCCGCGCCGGTGAACGTCTGCCTTCCGAACGCGATCTGGCGGCCAAGCTCAGCGTCAGCCGCGCCTCGCTGCGCGAAGCGCTGATCGCCCTCGAGCTGGGTGGCACGGTTGAAGTACGGGGTGGCTCGGGCGTGTATGTCAGCGAGCAGCAGCCATCCGAGGCCGATGTGCCGGAAACCGGTCCCGGCCCGTTCGAAGTGCTGTCGGCGCGCCGCATGATCGAGGCCGAAGTGGCCGCCATGGCCGCCAAGCTGGCCACCGATTCGGCCATCGATGCGATCCTGGTTGCCGTGCTCGAAATGGAACGCAACCACGACAACCGCAGCAGCAACGAGCAAGCCGATCGGAATTTCCACTTGGCAATTGCACGCGCGACTGGCAACAGCGCGCTGGTGGGCGTCATCGACTATCTGTGGAACCAGCGCGGCAGCCTGTGGCACAAGCTCAAGGAACACTTCCAGACCGAGGAATTGCGCCAGCAGACCTTGATCGACCACCGCAAGATCCTCGAAGCGATCGCCGCCCACGACGTGGCCGGCGCGCGCCAGGCCATGCGCGCCCACCTCGAACGCGTCACCCGCACCTTCTCGCGCGGCTGATTCCAGATCCGGATTGCTAAAGTGGTCTGACCAAAGTAGAATTGGTCAACCAAACAGCAAGGACTCCCCATGTTCATTCGCGTCATACAGACGGCCTTGCTCGCGCTGGCGGCAGCCGGCGCCTTGGCCGCATCGCCCGCGCGCGTGATCCTGGTGGGCGACTCCACCATGGCCTCGCGCACCGGTTATGGCGACGCGCTGTGCCAGCGCCTGGCCGCCACCTGCATCAATCTGGCGCGCGGCGGACGCAGCTCGGCCAGTTTTCGCAGCGAAGGCCGCTGGGACCAGGTTCAGGCGCTGCTGCGCCAGCCCGGCCCCACCTATGTGCTGATCCAATTTGGCCACAACGACCAGCCGGGCAAGCCGGGCCGCTCGACCGATCTGGTGACGCAGTTTCCCGCCAATCTGGCGCGCTACGCGGCCGAAGCCAAGGCGCTGGGCGCCATTCCCGTGCTGGTGACGCCGCTGGCGCGGCGCAGCTTCAAGGGCCGCTGGCTCGACAACGATCTGGCGCCGTGGGCCGCAGCCACACGCGCCGTGGCGCGCGC
>CXWL01131355.1_pt1 | contig 10820 bp, 12 predicted proteins | sample 590931 | NCBI WGS metagenome assembly CXWL01 (sample SAMEA3498368, study PRJEB10139) | groundwater metagenome | biome: water well; material: biofilm material | place: Germany | collected 2015-04-27 | reverse complement strand
TTCGACATCATCAGCGGCTCGAACATGAACCAGTAGGCGCCGCCGCGGCCGGTGGTGAGCGCCTTCGACACTTCTTCGAGGCGGAACGAGATCAGCGAGGTGGACGAGGTGAGGGCGGCGTCCATGGCGCCGGTCTGCATGGCGGCGTAGATTTCGTTGGACGGCAGCGATACCACGGCGGCGCCGGCGGCCTTGAGGATCAGGTCCATCTCGCGCGAGCCGCCGCGCACTTTCATGCCGCGCGCGTCTTCCGGCTCGACGATCGGCTTGGAGCGCGAGGCAACGCCGCCGGCCTGCCAGATCCAGCTGACGACGATGATGCCTTTTTCGAGCAGGATGCGGGTCAGTTCCTTGCCCACTTCGGCGTTCTTCCAGCTGTAGCCCTGTTCGTACGAGGTGACCAGGCCGGGCATCAGGCCGATGTTCACTTCGGGCACTTCGCCGCCGGCGTACGACAGCGGCACCAGCGACATGTCGAGCGCACCCTTGCGCATGGCGGAGAACTGTGAATTGACCTTCATCAGCGACGAGCCGGGATAGATGGCGAACTTCAGGCTGCCCTTGCTGCGCTTTTCGGCCTCGACGGCGAACATGCGGCACAGGCGGTCGCGGAAGTCGCCTTCGTTGATGGTGCCGCCAGGGAACTGGTGCGACAGCTTCAGGGTGGTGCTGGCCTGGGCAAAGGCACTGCTGTTCAGCCAGAGCGGGCTGGTGGCGATCGCGCCCAAAACGGTTCTACGGGTCAATACCGACATGTCATCCTCCAAGATGGTTTGCTACGGAACTACTGATTGAATCGAGGCAGACGCCGGCGCACCGCCGTATGCAATGTTCTTTCTTATGTATACAAGAATAATCTTAAAAAATACGTTGTCAAGCTGAATTTAGGTTTTATACTGAAGGACTCATATACATTTAGACCAGTCCACATGAAGAGTCGTTCCGAAAATCTGCGTGAAACCATCGAGGAAATGATCGCCGTCGGCACGCTCACGCCGGGGCAGCACCTCGACGAAACGGAGCTGGCGACCCGGTTCGGGGTATCGCGCACGCCGATCCGCGAAACGCTGATCCAGCTGGCGTCGATGGGGTTGGTGGTGATCCGGCCGCGGCGTGGCGCCGTGGTGGCCGAGCTGGGACCGCAGCAGCTGGTCGAGATGTTCGAGGTGATGTCGGAACTGGAAGCGACCTGCGCGCGGCTGGGGGCGCGGCGGATGACGCCGGCCGAACAGCAAGCGTTGCTTGCGGCGCATGCCGCGTGCAAGGAGGCCAGCGCGGCGAAGGATCCGGACGACTACTATTACAAGAACGAGGTGTTTCACTACGCGATTTACGCCGGCAGCCACAACCAGTTCCTGATCGACCAGGCGCGCAGCCTGGCGCGCCGGCTGCGGCCTTACCGCAGGCTGCAGTTGCGGGTGCGCGACCGGTTGCCGACCTCCTTTGCCGAGCATGACGGCGTGGTGCAGGCCATCCTCAGCGGCGACGGCGACCTGGCGGCGCAACGGGCGCGCGATCACGTGATGATCCAGGGGCAGCGCTTCGCCGACCTGATGGCGTCGCTGTCGCAGCTGACGACGGCCGCCGCGGGTAGTGCGGTGCCGAGGGTGCAAGACGAGCGCGATAGCTTCACCGGGCGCAAGGCGCAAGCCTAAGGGCTGTCGATCCAGTCAGAAAGTGGGTGTCAGCATTTCATATTTCGTGGTAGAGTCCTGCCCATGCTTAAGCTCCACAAACCGTTGGCATTCATCATGCTCGTCCTATTTTTGGCGAACATGGGCCTATGGAGCTTCTCAAAAATGTCTCTCTCGCATCAACTGATGCATGCCGACGTCGTCCAGTTGGCAGCAGATCACGACCATCGTGGCGCGGTATCTGGCGATCCAGAGGGTGAAGACAGTCTCAGCACCGTTCAGCACCATATCCTTCATGCAGTAGACCATATGCAGTTCCTGACGGGCATCCCGGACCATGCCCGGCACGTAGAAACCGAAGCGATTTCCATTCCCCTGCTGTTTTCATCGCAGGCGCTCCCGCGCCCAGCTTTAGACCAGCCCTATCGGCCACCGCGCCAACTCATTCCGACAGCATAAATCCGTCCGTTTCACCGGATTGCGCAACCAGGCTGCATTCTCTGTAGAGCGCGTTGTGCAGGCGAATACCGACAGTTCACGTCATTGGTTTCGCTCGGATTGCTTTCACAATCGCACCCTTTAGCTATTGTCCCTGACGGGGTGGTGCCGCTTTGCGCCCGCATGTCCAATTCGTTCGTCCTATCGAGAAATTTATGAAAAAAAGAATTTCGTATTCGCTGCAATTGTCATTAATTGCCCTGGCATTTCATCCCAACTTGCACGCGGAAGAGCGACAGTCCAGATTTGCAGTGACCGATCAACAGATGCAGGCCATGGGCATTCAGACGATAGCGCTGCAAGCCGGGGCCGCGCCGGTCATATTGACGCTGCCCGCGTCGGTCGCTGTCCCCCCCGATCGCGAGCAGATTGTCAGCACTCCGCTATCCGGGTTGGCAACCCGGGTACTGGTCCAGACAAATCAGAGCGTCAAGCAGGGCGCGGAGTTAATACGCATCAGCAGTGCGGAACTGGGGCCACTTCAGCTGCAACTGCTGCAGGCCGCCAGCCGGGCCAGCCTGGCCCGCAAGGCCGCGCAACGCGAAAAGGCCCTGTTCGATGAAGGCATCATTGCGCGCCGCCGGCACGAAGAGGCGCAGGCGAACCTGTCGGAGAGCGAAGCGGCACTTCGCCAGGCAAAGGCGGCACTGCGGTTCAGCGGGATGGGCAATGCTCAGATCGAGCGTGTTGTCGCCACCGGCAAACTGGAAGATGCCATTACCTTATCGGCGCAGAGTGCAGGCACGGTTGTCAGCATCAACGTCAAGCCGGGACAGCGGGTCGAACCTTCGGTGGCGCTGCTGCACCTGGCGCAGGTCGATCGCCTCGCGCTGGAAATCCAGGCGCCAGCGGCACAGGCGGGGGCATGGCATGCCGGCAGCAAGTTGACGCTGCAAGGCCGCCCCGGCACGGCGACCGTCACCAGCATAAGTCCCATGGTGTCGGCGGGCAGCCAGACAGTGGCAATCCGGGCGGCCCTGGATCCGGCGGCGAGCGACCTGCGCCCGGGCGAACTGGTCACCGTTGAATTGCCGTTGCCGGCTGCGAGCGGGACATGGGACGTTCCGTTGGCGGCTGTCGCCCGTGACAATGCCAAAGCGTATGTGTTCGTCCGCAGTGGTACCGCTTTCGAGGCCCGCACAGTGAGCGTCGTCAGCAGCGCCGGACAGCGCGTGCGCATCAGCGGCCCCCTGCGCGCGGGCGAGAAAATAGCGGTCTCCGGCGTGATCGCGCTGAAGGGTTCCTGGCTTGGCGAAAAAGGAGGCGATTAATGCTATCCCGCCTGATCCAGGCCTGCCTGTCGCAACGCCTGTTCGTTCTGCTCGCCGCCCTGATGGTGGCGGGCGCCGGCTGGTTCGCCTTCACGCAACTGCCGATTGACGCCTTCCCGGATGTCTCCAGCACGCAAGTCAAAGTCATCATGAAGGCGCCAGGCATGACGCCCGAGGAAGTCGAGAACCGGATCGCCGTACCGATTGAAGTCGAAATGCTGGGCATCCCCAACACCAAGATCCTGCGCTCCGTCACCAAGTACGGACTGGCCGATGTGACCATCGATTTCCAGGACGGCACCGACCGTTACTGGGCGCGACAGCAGGTCAGCGAACGCCTTGCGGGCATCTCCGATAGTCTGCCCGCCGGTATCAGCGGCGGCATGGCGCCTATCACTACCCTGCTCGGCGAAATGTACATGTTTACGGTCGAAGCCGAGGGCATGTCCCTGGCAGAACGGCGCAGCTTACTCGACTGGGTGATCCGGCCCGCCCTGCGCACCGTACCGGGGGTCGCCGACGTCAATTCCCTGGNNCGTCAATTCCCTGGGCGGCGTGGTGCGCGCCTTCGAGGTGGTGCCGAACGAACTGGCGATGGCCGCCAGCAGCGTCAGCCTCGCCCAGCTGAAAGACGCCATTGCGGCGAACAACCGCAATGATGGCGCCGGTCGCCTTGGCGAAGGCGATGAAGTCCTGTTGGTCCGAAGCGAAGGCAGCATTACGAGCCTGGACGATTTGCGTGCCGTCGTCGTGACGGTCAAGGATGGCGTGCCAGTGAGGATAGGCGCGCTGGCGGAGGTGCGCATCGGCAGCATGACCCGTTACGGCGTAGTGACCCAAAGCGGCAAGAGCGAGGCGGTGCAAGGCCTTGTGCTCGGTCTCGCCGGCGCAAATGCGCAACAAGTGGTCGAAGGGGCGCGCAAGAAGCTTGAGGAACTCAAACCCACCTTGCCGAAGGGGGTGACGATCAATGTATTCTATGATCGTGCCGCCTTGGTAAGCAAAGCGGTCGGCGCAGTCTCGTCAGCGCTGCTGGAAGCAACGGTCATCGTGATCGTGCTGCTGGTGCTCTTCCTTGGTAACGCGCGGGCCGCCCTTACCGTGGCAATGGTCCTGCCGCTGGCTGCCTTGATCACTTTCATCCTGATGCGCAGCTTTGACATGTCCGCCAACCTGATGAGTCTGGGAGGGCTGACGATTGCCATCGGCATGCTGGTCGATGCCGCCGTCGTCGTCGTCGAAAATATCGTGCAAAGGCTGGCGCACGACCCGTCGAATGGCAAGTTACCCCGCCTGCACATCATTTACCGGGCGGTCAGTGAAGTCGCCGTGCCAGTCACGTCGGGCATCCTGATCATTATCACGGTGTTCCTGCCACTGCTGACACTGCAAGACCTCGAAGGCAAGTTTTTCGCTCCTGTGGCAATGGCAATTGTGTTCGCGCTGGGCGGATCGCTGCTGCTGTCGCTGACCGTCATTCCGGTACTGGCTTCCTACTTGCTAAAAGACGTGCCTCACCACGAGCCCTGGCTGCCGCGCAAGCTGTTGGCAGCCTATGGCCCCGTGCTCGACTGGGCCATGCGGCGCCAGCGCCACGTGGCCGTTGGCGCCGTCATCATGCTGCTGGTAGCAGCAGGCGTATATACACAGGTCGGCAAGACCTTCATGCCGACCATGGATGAAGGCGACCTGATTGTTGGCATCGAAAAGCTTCCATCGGTCAGTCTGGCACAAAGTGCCGCGCTTGACCTGAAAATCCACCAGGCACTGATGAAAGCCATTCCGGAAATCATCGGCGTCAACGCCCGCGCCGGTTCTGACGAAATCGGCCTCGATCCGATGGGACTGAACCAGACCGACACGTACTTGCTGCTCAAGCCACGCCACCTATGGCGCATGAACAGCAAGGAAGCGCTGATGGACGAGATACGCAAAGTGCTCAACGAGCTGCCGGGCGTAAAGTACAGCTTTACGCAGCCGATCGAAATGCGGGTCTCCGAAATGATCATCGGCGTCCGCGGCGATATCGCGGTCAAGGTATTCGGCCCGGACCTCGAGCAGCTGAACCGCTATGCGAGCCAGGTTGCAGAGGTGCTCAAGACGGTGCGCGGCAATCAGGACGTATACACCGTGCAAAACGACGGCGTGCAGTACTTACGCGTCGTGGTAGACCGCTTGCAGGCCGGGCGACTGGGGATGTCGGTAGCGGAGATCCAGGACACCCTGCGGGTCCAGATTGAAGGTTGGCAAGCGGGCAACGCGATTGAAGGCAACCGGCGCACCCCGATAGTCGTGCGCGCCGACGAGTCTGTACGCCTGTCGCCGACGCAGTTTGGCGCGATTCGCGTCACCGGCAAGGATGGCAACACGGTACCGCTGTCGGTGGTCGCCAGACTCGAGCGCGCCGCCGGTCCCGTGAAGATCGACCGCGAGATGGGCAGCCGCTACAGCGTTGTCGTCGCCAACGTCAGCGGACGTGACTTGGTCGGCTTCGTCGAGGAGGCAAAGGCAGGCGTTGCCAAGAAGCTGGCGCTGCCAGCCGGCTACAGGATTACTTGGGGAGGCCAGTTCGAGAATCAACAGCGCGCAGCCAGCCGTCTCGCGGTGGTGATTCCAGTCGCACTCGGCCTGATCTTCATCGTGCTGTTCTCGACGTTCCGCTCGGTTCGGCAAGCCCTGCTCATCCTTAGCATCATCCCATTCGCGCTCGTGGGCGGGATTGTCGCCCTGTGGATCACCGGTGAATACCTTTCGGTACCGGCGTCGGTGGGCTTCATTGCATTGTTGGGGATCACGGTTCTAAATGGCATCGTGCTGGTGAGCTATTTCAATCAGCTGCAGGCGTCGGGCATGACCCTGGCAGACGCCGTCGTCCAGGGTGCGCGCCGCCGGCTTCGCCCAGTCATGATGACGGCCTCCATCACGGCCCTCGGACTGATACCCCTGCTATTTGCAAGCGGGCCGGGATCGGAAATCCAACGCCCTTTGGCAATCGTCGTCATCGGCGGCCTGATCACCGCTACCGCACTGACGTTGCTGCTGCTACCTATCCTTTATTTGCGCTTCGCCGTGGCGAAGCAGGAGACCAACCATGGCTGAACTTTGCCTGACCATACTATGTCCCGCGCCATTCACAGCGCAGGTGCTCGACACCTTGCTGACGATGTCGGAGATCTCTTTATTTACAAGCAGCGCGGCCGCCGCCCATGGACTTCCGCATGTCGCTCTGAGCGCGACGGAGCAAGTCCTCGGGATGGCGCGGATGACCCGGATAGAGGCATTGCTGGCGCAGGCTGACCAGGAACAAATACTATCGAGTCTGCGCAAGCAGTTGTCGGGCACCGGCTTGAAGTATTGGATCGCGCCCGTGATCGAAGAGGGAGAGTTTTCATGAAATACTGGCTGCTAATTGCCCTGGTCGGCGGCGCCGTCCACGCGGCCCCGCCGGCTACACCGGGACTGCTGCCGACCAATATTGTCCGGCCGTTGATCGACCGTGACCCCGAGGTCGCCGCGGCGCGTGCGACGCGCGGCATTGCGCAGCAGGACGCCGCCCTTGCGCGCGCTTCACCCTATGAATGGAACGCGAAAGCGAGCGCTCAGCGACGCAGCATCGAGTCGGGTCAGCGTTACGGCGAGTGGAATGTCGGCCTCGAACATACGCTTCGTCTGCCCGGGAAAGCGCGAGCTGACCGCGCCATCGCCGCGGCCACTATTGATGAAGGGGAGGCCCGGTATGGTGAGGCCCTGCACGAGACGGCGCGCGAGCTGCTCGACTTGTGGCTGAAATGGACAGAAGCCGAGCAGACGGTCCTTCTTACAGCCAGCCAGGTGAAAGCGGCAAACGAGAACTTCGAATCCGTGGACAAACGGGTCAAAGCGGGTGACGCGGCCAAGCTCGACGCGGGAATCGCACGCGCGGACCTGGGCGAGCAACTGCGCGCAGCGAGCGACGCCAGGACGGCGGCGAATGTCGCATGGGCCAGGCTGCATGCCCGCTTTCCGGAGTTGCCAAGGAGTTACCCTGAGGTACCAGAGCCAAGTGTGCTTGAGGGCGAATCCGAGCGGCTGCGTGCACGCATCGTCAAACAGAGCGATGAGTTAAAAATCAGCGAGGCACTGCTGGCAAAAAGCCGAGCGCATAATGCCCGAGACCGCGCTGACAGAATCCCCGACCCCACGGTAGGCATATTTTCCGCCTCTGAAGTTGGCGGGCGCGAGCGCTTGACGGGCGTGACGCTGACCATTCCAATCCCAGGCGCAATACGTCAGGGCCGCGCCGATAAGTCGCTGCACACCGCGGAAGTATCGCGTCAAGAGCTCGAACTAAAAAAGCGCGAGCTCGATGCCACCATCAGCGCCACGCTGGCCTCGGCCAGCGGATTTTATGAAAGCTGGCAGATCGCAGAGAGCGGCGCAACGGCAATGCGCGACAACGGGCAATTGATGCAGCGTGCCTATACGCTGGGCGAGGCCGACCTGCAATCGTTGCTGACTGCGCGCCGCCAGGCGGCGACTGCAGCGCAGGGTGCGCTGACGGCGAAGGTCGCGGCCGCGCGTGCTTATTACTTGCTGCTGGTGGATGCCCATCTGGTGTGGGATATGGATCATGAACTAGGAGAATAAATAGGCAGGTCTTTATTCGGCCAGGCGAAGTTCTTTAAAAACGCCGAGAACATGCTTCGAGCGCTCAGCAACACTGCAGGTGAATGCCCCGGATGGCGCCGATATGCTCGCAGCATCAGTGCCAGATATGTCGCTGCAACGGGCGGGGTGAGGCGGTCAAGCGTCAGGGGGATTGCCCGCTGCGTCAGATCGCGAACCTTGCTCATTGGCTGCTGCGCGGTTATCGGTACTCGGCACGGGCAGCGATTCTCTCAACGCGCTTCTGGTCGAGCGGGAAGCGCTTGTCGAACTCAGCCTGCTGNNGCAAAAAACCGGGTCGGTCTCCTTGCCGGTCGCGTAGCACACCTGGGTTTCCCGACCGCGCCACGAGTTGGGACCGTCGCCGGCGGTAAGGCGCATGACCGAAGGAAGCCGGTTGCAGCTTTCGCCAAAAATCACGTTCGACAGCACCTTTTCGCCATTGCGCGTCAGCGTCAAATAGATTTCCGGATCGCCTCCGCAGATCTGCTCCGAGCCGGGGTCCTGGTCCGCGACGATGGCGTAGATAATTGACCCGAGTACACAGGAGAACTTGAGGTGATGGGGATCGTGAAAACCGGCCCGCGCAAGCTGCGCACTGCGTTCTTGTTCCCGCTTGGGATCAGCGGAGACACTGTCGTGCAAGGCACGATATTCGACATCGAACAGGCCGGCCTCCGGCACGCAGGCTATCCGCACAAAACCCGGCGAGGTATCGGCGTGAGCGACACGACAGAACAGCATGCTGAGCAACAACGCGAGCGCAAACCTAGCCTTCATGGCATTTCCTGGAGGAGGACAAGCAGTCAGATTATCAGGATTGGCGCCTTGAAAACTCTCGCATTGTCACCCAATCCGTGTGTTTTTTTGGACGCCACCGCTTACGGTGCCTCCTCGACCGTGTCCTTGCACAGCGCGCAGGGGATGCCCTTGCTGGCCTGGTAGTAGCGCGAGCCGGTAAAGATGGCGGCCGTGACCAGCGCCCAGAGGCCGGATTCAGACAGCGCGGTGTCGATGCCGCGGCCACGCAGCAAGGCCACAGCCAGCAGGATTACGAAGACAATGGCGGCGACCGACAGGTAGCGCTTGATCCAGAACCGTTTGCTTTTCATGGCGATCTCCTTAAAGGGATTTGAGGTAGCTGCGCAGCGCGTCGGCCAGCATTTGCGGCTGGTCGAACATGACGAAGTGGCGCGCCGGCGCGATCGATACGACCTGCAGCTTCGGCGTGCCGGCCATCAGCGACGCGTAGTAGGCGGTCTTCATTTCGCGCGTCATGCCCATCTGCGAGGAATCGGGCTCGAAATAGGGCGCGATCAGCAGCACCGGCACCTTGATGCCGGCCAGGCCGGGACGCAGGTCGAGTTCGAGCAGTTCGGCCATCGCGTCGACCATCGCGCCCTGGTCGCTGCGGGCGCTCAGCTTCGCCAGTTCGTCGGCGCGCGCCGTATCGGTGACGCCGATGCCGCGCATGTATTGCTGCTGCTGGAGCGCGAACCTCTCCTTGCCGGCGCCGGCCATGCCCGCCTTGACGCCGGCGGCCACTTGCGCGCGCTGTGCCGCCGGGGTGTTTTCGGTGCCGGGGAAGACGGGCAGGCCGTCGATGGCGACCACGCCGCGGATCAGGTCGGAGTGCTGCTCGGCGAAGCCGATCGACAGCACCGCGCCCAGGCTGTGCCCGATGAGCACCGGCTTGTCGATCCCGCGCGCGGCGATCAGGGCGAGGAGCGACTGCTGCGCACTCGCGAGGGCCTTGCCGGCGCCCGGCGCACGGCCGTCGAAGCCGGCAAGGGTGACGACGTACACCACGTGCTCGCCGCTGAACTGGCGCACCGTGTCCTGCCATGCCCAAGCGCCGCCGCCGAGGCCCGGGATCAGGATCAGCGGCGTGCCGCGCCGGCCGTGGCGCTCGACCAGCAGGCTGCCGGCTTCGAANNCCTTCGAAGCGCTCGGCCGGCGCGATCGATGCGGCGAAGCGGTTTTCAAGCTGCGGTGCGTCGGCGGCGAACGATGGGGCGATGGCGCCGAGGGCGAGGGCTAACAACAGGGCTGCTTTCATGCTGACTCCTGGTCGGGTGTGAAAATCGATTCGATTGGCCGGGCAAATAATTTGGCGATGGCGAAGGCGAGCGGCAGGCTGGGGTCGTAACGGCCCGTCTCGAGCGCGTTGACGGTCTGGCGCGAGACGTCGAGCAGGTCGGCCAGGTGGGCCTGGCTCCAGCCTTGCTCGGCGCGCAGCTGGCGGATGATGTTGTTCATCGCGCCAGGCGGCCGCGCACGAAGTTGACCAGCCCCCACGACGCGCCCATCACCATCCAGACGGTGAACATCGACAGGCGCGGAAAGCCGGCCGTCTCGAGGAAGCCGTAGGTGAAACTGAGGCCGGCGGTGATGGCCGAGGCGATGGCGATCGTTTCGAGCATCCGGCGGCGCTGGTATTCGTCGATACGGGCGAGCTGGCGCGCCAGTGCCCAGATCATCAGGCCGAAACCGATCATCGGCGTGAGCAGGATCGCGGTGCGCAGGGCGCCTTCGGCCATCGGGCGGCCGAAATGGATAGCGCTGATCAGCAGCACAATGTAGACGACGATCGACAGGCCGAGGTCACGGAGATACGCCCTGGAGACCTTCTTTTCGTGTTTCATTGGCCAGCTCCGGTTAGTAAAGGATGCTTTACATATTAGCCGGGGGCCGGAATCATGTCAAGCAAGCTTTACATCGATTGATGAGGCCGTGTCTGAATGTCGGAACTGACCCCCGGGGTGTGTGCGGT
>CXWL01014760.1_pt1 | contig 10820 bp, 14 predicted proteins | sample 590931 | NCBI WGS metagenome assembly CXWL01 (sample SAMEA3498368, study PRJEB10139) | groundwater metagenome | biome: water well; material: biofilm material | place: Germany | collected 2015-04-27 | reverse complement strand
CGAAAGCGTGCCCTTCGCATACTGTACCTGCACGCCGGCAGACAGCACGAGATCATCGCTGACCCGATACGCAACCGATGGCGCCACGTTGATCGTCAGAAGCTTGGACTCGATCGCGTAGTACCGCCCTGCCCAGGTCGGTCCGTAGCGTGTGCCCAAACCCCACGGAACGCTCACGCTCAACCCGAAGGTCAAATCCTCTGTCGCCCGAGCCCGCAACGAAAGCCCGGGTTCATACGCATCCAGAATGAAGTCGTCAGGCGTACTGCGGCCCCCGGTTGGCGTTGCGAACGACGTGGTCGCTGTCGTGTATGCCGCATCGGACGTCGGATAGATCGCATTCGCCGTGAGCTGAAAGTCCCATTCCAATACGCCCGAGCTGGCCGCTGGATTCGTCGCGAGAAAGCCCGGCGCATCAGCTTGCGCACTGGCTCCGGCGAAGGCCGACGCGGTCGCATCGAAGCCGTATTCGCGCAAGGCAAAGCCGGCCGCCTGGGCGTCGGCGGCCGCACCGGCCGCAAGCCAAGCGATCACGACCGCTCGCGCGCGAATTCGTTTACAGAAAGTGTGCACCCCCGCCACCCCCAATGGCGACCCAATCTTTGCGCCAAAACTGGGTGCGCGGCCAGCCCACAAAATAGGGTGCCGTGTCGAAACGGCCCCATTGGTTACCGAATCTCAACGCTTTGGTTGCGTAAGAGCGTCCTTAACTCGTGCAGGGCTAGAATTTGCTTAGAAACCTGGTGAAAGCAGGTTGGTGGGGACTGCCAAAGTGAACGCCGCGCGAGCAGCCAACTCGGGAGACCGGTTCGCCCTGAACCGGTTCTTGCTCGTATTCAAAAACGAGGAGATCGAGCGCGACTTCGCGAGCCGTTCGTTCCGCCAGTCGATCCATTTCATCCGCCTCTATCTCATCGCAGCCGTGATTTTGTATTCGGCGTTCGGCGTTCTCGACGCTGTCGTAGCCGTCGAATATCACCCCATGCTGCTGCTCATTCGCTACGGCTTCTCGGTACCCATCATCATCGCTATTCTGGGGCTCTCGTTCACCTCGTCGTTCGAACGCTTCGTCCAACCGGCGCTCGCCGCGGCGATGAGTGCAGGCGGACTCGGCGTGATCCTGATGACGGCGGTCCTCGGCCCGCCGTTCAACAGCCAATACTACGCCGGCTTGATCATGGTCGTGATCTATTCGGGAAGTTTGCTGGGGCTACGCTTTTCGCTGTCGCTGACCGTCACGATCGGTCTGTGGGCGTGCTACCAGCTAGTCGCGCTCTACATCAATCCGATCCCGGTGAGCGAGTACATCTCGAACAACTTCTTCCTCGGTATGGCAACGGGCGTTGGCTGCTTTTGTAGCTACATCCTCGAAACGCACATCCGCAACAACTATGTCGCGCAGAAGGTCATCGAGCAGAAGAACCATGTGATGAAAGCGCTGCTCGACGAAGCCGAAGCTGCGAACCGGGCAAAGAGCGAATTCCTGGCCGTGATGAGTCACGAGTTGCGCACGCCGCTGAACGCGATTCTTGGCTTCTCGGAGTTGTTCAAACAGCAACTGATGGGCCCACTCGGATCCCCCAAATATGTAGAATACGCAGCCGACATCCACAGCAGTGGCCAGCATCTGCTCGCCATCATCAACGACATTTTGGATCTGGCGAAGGCGGAAGCTGGAAAGCTCGAACTCTTCGAAAGCACGTTCGACCTCAACGCCCTCGTCGAGAAGACGCTGCGCATGTGCGCGCAGAAGGCTCAGGAAGGTCAGATCGAGCTTGTGTTTGCCGGCGCGACCGGAAACCACGAAATTTATGCGGATGAGCGCCTGATCCGCCAGGTCACGCTCAACCTCGTCTCGAACGCAATCAAGTTCACGCCGCCCGGCGGCCGGGTCGAGGTCGCCACTCAAACGTCGCACACGCACGGCATTGTCTTGAAGATCAAAGACTCCGGCATCGGCATCCCGACCTCCGATCTCGAACGTGTCCTGCGCCCGTTCGAACAAGTGGAGAGCGCCACCGCGCGCCGCCACGGCGGCACGGGCCTGGGCCTTCCCTACTCGAAGAAGATCATCGAAATCCACGGCGGATCGCTGACCCTGATGAGCCAGGAGAACGTTGGCACCACCGTGCGCGTGGATCTCCCCGTCTCGCGTGTCCGTGCGCCGAAATTGCCAACGACGCAGCTAAGAGAAGCCGTCTAGCGCAGCAGCGCGCGCAGCTTGGCTTCCGCCGCATTCTGATCCTCGCCATACGCAATGGTTCCGCTCAGCGCACCATTGGCATCGAGCAGGAACACGCTTGCCGTGTGATCCATGGTGTAGCTGTCGCCGGAACCGGATCTGGCATAATAGACGCCGAGCGGGTGGGCGATCGCCGCAATCTGATCGGCCGTTCCGGTAAGCGCGCGAATCCGTCGATCGAATGAAGACAGATACGTTTTGAGCGCCGCAGGCGTATCGCGCTCCGGATCAACCGTCACGAAGAACACGCCAAGTCGATCGCCATCTGCGCCCAGCCTCGCCAACAGCGCCGAGATCGATGTCAGCGTCGTGGGACATACGTCGGGACAATACGTGAAGCCAAAGAACAAGACTGCGGGCCGCCCAAGCACGGCCTTCTCCGTGACTGTCGCACCGTCTTGATCCGTTAGACGAAACGAAGCAATCGCCGCTTGGCCGAAATGCGGCTCGCCATCCCGTTGGAAAAGGCCGAGGCCAACCGCCGCCCAACCAAGCGCGATGAAAGCAATCAGCGCAAGCGCGCCATAGCGGATCGTGCGCAGCACGTCGACATTCATGCGGATGGCACCCGGAAAACGGGACGTATTTACGCTGGCTTGCGCGCAAACAACAAGCGCACGCGGCCGGTCGGATCCGTCTCTGTCCACGCGTGTGCGTGCGGCATACCCCCGACCCAGCCCAGCATGTCCTTTTCCGTGCGGTAGAAAAGGTGCCAATCGCAGATGAATTCCATCGGCCACAGATTGCTGAGCTCGGTCTCATTCATGTTGCCGATGATCAGTAACCCGCCCGGCGCCAGCCGTTCGTAGAGCCGCGCGCTAAGCGCCCGGGCGCGCCGGTCGATCAAATAGTCGAGGAGGCCGACGGAGTAGATCAAATCCTGGGGCCCTGCCTCATCCAGCCACGACCCGCCGCGCAACACATCGCTGAACGCCACGTTGATCGGCCGCACCTTCGCATGCGGCTTCATCTTCAGGGTCAGCGGATGCGCATGGTCAAACGCATAGGAAAGCGCCGCCTGCTCTTGATCGATCAGCGTGAAGGTCACCGCGCCCTGCGGCGCCGCCGGGTCTTTCAGATGCAATTCCACTTCCCGCGCAGACCCGCATCCCAGGCTCATGATGCGCGCCGGCGTGCCGTTTGCGCGGGCACGCACGACGTCGTCGATCACTTTGCGCACGACATGCATGCGCGTGCCGATGCATTCGGCGACGTCCAGTCCGACACGATGCATGAGTTGCGAATAAACATCGGGCCCTTCGCGCTGCCAGTCATAGACGTAATTCATAATTTCAAAGTCGCCGGGATAGCCCGCCGGCTTGAAATAACTACGCCACCAGACCGCGCCGTGACTGAGTTCCGGCGTCAACACCAGCTCCGTGTAGTCCTTCACCGCTTCCAACTGCTTCTTGTCGGCCATGACGGGAGCAACGAGCTGATTGCCGGCACGCCAGAGGCTCCGCCATTGCGGAATAATCCGCTCGGCGCACATCTCGTACGCTTCATCGACGCTGAGCCCCGTCGACTGGTGCGGAAACGGCTTGATGCTCGCCTCCACCACCGACCGGTAAGCGCGCAAGAAGCGCAGCACATCCGCGCAATGCGCACGGTACTCGGCCGGGACAAGCCCGCTCACATGCGGGTCCAGCGTGGCCAGTTGTTGCGAAATCCGCGCCTGCGCATTGCGGCGCAAGAGCGAATGAAAATCCACGACATCGTCGACGAGATTGAGCGCGACCTTGGGACCGAAGATCGAGCGTTCGGTGCGCACGACTTTCGCACTACCCTCGAAGATCGAAAGGCCTGCCTGCTTCACAACGATCGGCACGATCTCACCGACCTCGACGGAAACCTCGACGGTTTGATTGGCGTTGACGCTGATGCCTGTCAGACTGATGTCGCCGAGACGAAACGCGGCTGACTTCACATAGACCTTCGGCGGAGCACCGGAAAAAAGTTCCGCCGCGTCATAGCGTTTAGGCCGGAAATAGATTTGCCGGCCCGTCGCGCCCTTCAGCTCCTCGTACGCCAGCATATTCCCCTCGCGCGCGAAATTCACTTGTTCGTTCAAAGAGATACTACCTCCCTATAGCGATGATCCGTGTGCGGAGAAAGAGTCGCGCGCGTAATTCGCAACCGATCGTTAAAGTGTGCTCTGCCACGGTAAACGTCGCCTTAACCGTAACACCTGCCTGTTCCGTCACGTGACCGACCAACCCAAGCTTACTGTCGATGCTGTCGTGTTCGACGACGAAGGCCGCCTCTTGCTCATCAAGCGCAAGAGACCACCGTTCAAAGGCTCCTACGCGTTGCCCGGTGGCTTCGTAGAGCTCGACGAAACCGTAGAAGCGGCGGCGCATCGCGAGCTGAAAGAAGAAACGGGTGTCACCGTAAAATCACAACGATTGGTGGGCATTTATTCTCAGCCTGGCCGCGACCCACGCGGCCACGTGATCTCGGTCGCTTTCCTGATGAACATTCGGACCGCTGTTCCCAAAGCCGCCGATGACGCTGCGGCAGCCGAATTCGTCGCGGACTGGCGCTCGAAGAAACTCGCCTTCGACCACCGCAAGATTATTTCCGATGCGGTCAAGCTCCTCCGAAAGCGATGAACGACATCGAATATCGACCATTCGCAAGCCCCGATGCACCCGGCGTGGCATCGGTCGTCGCCGCGGCGTTCGGGGGCGATGACGAGGTAACGCTTATCGAGACGCTCCGTCGCGACGGGGACATGGTTTGCGAGTTTGTCGCCGCGACACCGTCGCAGATCGTGGGCCACATTGCCTTCTCAAGGCTGCAAATGCGCCGGGGTGAAGCGACCCTTCGCGCCACTGCACTTGCGCCATTGGCTATCGCGCCCACCTGCCAGCGTTCAGGGGTCGGGCAAGCTCTCACACGGTTCGCGCTGGGCGAACTCGGCGCGATGCGGGAAGACGTGGTCGTGGTCTTGGGCCACCCCAACTACTACCGTCGCTTCGGCTTCTCGAGCTTGGTGGCAAAGCTCCTTCAAGCACCCTACGCTGGCGACGCGTTCATGGCACTCGAACTCACTCCACGCGCGCTCGGGGACATGCGCTGGAACGTCACATACGCGCGCGCCTTTTACGGTGCGTCGAGCGGCGACACGAATTCGCCAAGCGGCTAAAGCATCCAAGCGATGCAAAAACCAGCCGACGAAAACACACTGGCAGCGGGCGGAACGCGCCGCGCCGCTGTCGCATTCATATTTGTCACGTTGATGCTCGACGTCCTGTCGATGGGCGTCGTCATTCCCGTGCTGCCCAAACTTATTGAGGAACTCTCCGACACGACGCAGGCCGGCGCCGTTAGAATGGGCGGGTGGATCTCGCTCACCTGGGCAGTCGCGCAGTTTCTCATGACGCCCGTCCAAGGTGCGCTGTCGGACCGTTTCGGCCGCCGGCCCGTCTTGCTGATCTCGATGACGGGCCTTGGCCTCGACTACATCCTGACCGCGCTCGCGCCAAGCGTCGTTTGGCTCTTCATTGCACGCGCCATCTCCGGCGCCACCGCGGCAAGTTTCAGTACAGCAAACGCTTACATCGCCGACACCACGCCGCCGGAGAAGCGTCCGCAGGCGTTCGGACTTATGGGCGCGGCGTTCGGCATCGGCTTCGTCATCGGCCCCGCCCTCGGCGGCGTCGCGGGCTCGTTCGATCCGCGTCTTCCGTTTTGGGTAGCGGCAAGCCTCACGCTGCTGAACGCGCTCTACGGCTTCTTTGTCTTACCGGAGTCGCTACCGCGGGAACGGCGCACAAAGCACTTCATGATTGCAGATGCCCATTTCTTTGCCTCGCTGCGCTTGCTCGGATCAAACGCACAGCTCGCCGGACTGGGCGCCGCCCACCTCTTCTATGCCGTCGCGCACAACGTCTATCCGGCGGTGTTTATCTGGTTCACGATGTACCGTTATGGCTGGACCGAAGCGACGAACGGGCTCGCATTGGCGGCGACCGGCGTCGCCAGCATTGTCGTACAGACACTGCTCATCGGACCCGTCGTAAAGACACTCGGCCCCCGCCGCTCGATGATCGCCGGCCTCTCGTTCGGCATCCTCGGCTTCTTGATCTACGCCGTCGGCCCGACGGACCTTTCCGTATGGATTGCGATTCCGATCGCGGCGTTGTGGGGCTTCTACACACCGTCCGCACAAACTGTGATGACCCAACGCGTCGCCCCAAACCAGCAAGGCCAGCTGCAAGGCGCATTGGGTTCGCTGATGGGTATCGCCTCGATTATCGCGCCCCCGCTCTACACAAATGCCTTTGCGTTTTCGATCGAGGCGAGGAACACCATCACGAGTTTTCCGATCCTCGGCACGCCGTTCTTCATTGCTGCGGCGCTACTCGCCTGCGCACTGATCTCTGTACTTAGGGCAACCGCGCCTAGGAGTTCTTGAGTTCAATCCAGTGCCACTCGGTCGCGTGCTGAACCGCCCGAATGCCGGGGGCCTTCCCCACCTCGGGGATCGCGTGCACGATCAAAAAGATGACCTGGCCTCGTCCTCGCACTTCGTCGAATACCGGAAAGCCCGTGTACTCGACGTTGATCGTCGAGCCGTCGTTCATCAGGGCGGGCGTGATCTGCCACAGGCCGCATGGCCGCGACAGCATCAGGAAGGCGCTATCGAACGCGTCGCCCTTGATCGCCGGATCGACGAGGTCGAGGTAGTCGAATCCGACGGCATCGCCTCCGACCAGCTTCGCAATGCCGGCCCCCGCGCGCGCGAACCTCAATGAAAGCGCCACCCTATCCGGATCGACGACGGCAAGCCACGGCACAAGATCGCGAATAGTGCTGTAGTCGATGTCCGAGAGGCGCGGCATCACGCCGGGCACGGACCGTCGCACAGCCTGCTCGAAGCGCAGGCTCTGCGCCGAGTGCTTAGTCCGCGAGATGGTGGTATCGCTTTGCACGGCCGTCGAGCCCCGATTCCGTGATTGTTGCTGCATCGAGTTATCCGAAGTTGCGGCGTCACTCAATTTGCCGCGCGTGGCAACATCGCCGCACGAGAATGATCCAGATGGCCGAACCCAAGACAAAACCTACAAAACAGTCCGTAGCCGCTTTCCTGAAAACTGTGACGAACGCACAAAAGCGTGAAGATGCCGTCGCCGTCATCGAAATGATGCGCACTGCGACGAAGGCAGACCCCGTCATGTGGGGAACCAGCATCATCGGCTTCGGCAGCTATCGTTACAAGTATGCAACCGGCCGTGAGGGCGACTGGCCGATCGTCGGTTTGAGCCCCCGCAAACAGAATCTGACGCTCTACATCATGGCGGGATTTGCTCAGCACGAAGACTTGCTGGCGAAGCTCGGCAAACACTCAACTGGAGCCTCGTGTCTCTACATCAATCGCCTGTCGGACATCGACTTGCCGACGCTGAAGAAGCTCATCACACAGTCGGTAGCCGCCATGAAGAAGCGGCACAAGACCGCCTAGCCGCTCGGGGCGGGCATCACTTCGTCCGGGCTCGGTCGTGCCGACGCGAACGCAGGCAGTGCCTCGCAGCGCACGGAAAGCGCCGCCAGCCGCGGATAGTGGCGCTCCAACTGTATCTCCGGCACCCGTAGTTTGATGTAGCCCAGCATCACGCCCGCCGTAACATCGGCTTGTGTGAGACGGCCAAGCGCCGACCACTCGCCCGTCATCTCTTGCTCAAGAAGGCGAAGCCCACCTGTGAACTGCGAGCGGCAGCGCTCAAGCCACGGCTCGCTCAACTTGCCCGGCGGATGGAACACCTTCTCATAAACGAAGCCACCAAGCTTTTCGATCGTGCCCGCCGCAATAGCGGTGAGTTGCATTACCCGCCGCCGTTCGCCGCCTGCGCGCGGCATGAGCGCCCGGCCGGGCCCCACCACCTCATCCAAATGATCGAGGATCGCAGCACTGTCGACCAATACCTCGCCGTCATCGAGAATAAGTGACGGAATTCGCACCAGCGGATTGATCCGCGCCATCTCTGCCGCGTCCGCGAAAACCGACATCGTATTGCGCTCGAAGGGCAGGCCGTACTGGTGCAGCGTGATTGCAACACGCCGGACAAACGGCGAGTCGTATTGACCGACTAGAATCATGACCTGATTGTCTCTCATAGGGTTAGGGCACCAAGTTCCTGTCAGACCTTAGCACGGCATCGGCCGCAGCGGACCGCAAGGACCCATTGCGACCGGCAAACGCAGTTATAATCCGCGAATCACCAGTGCCTGTTAGGGGGTTTCCATGTCGCGCTATCGCGAGCGTCGCGTCCGCCTCAACTCGTCGTCGCCCACATTCGACGTCTTTCCGTTGTTGCTGCTTCCGGCGCTCTACGTAAATTTTATGATCTTCGCCGTGTACGGAATGGACTCGGCTGCGGTTGCCACATGGCTCGACAGTACCGCGTTCCAGATCACAATGTTCTCGGGCGCCGTTTGGTCGATGACCCAAGCCGACGTCATTCTCGGCGCCGCGATGGGTCTGCTCTTCATCGAAATCCTGAAGTCGGTCGGTTCGCCGATGCTCTCGCTCGTCAATCACGGCATTGCCGTGATGACCCTGCTGGTCTACGTGGTCGAATTCATCTCGTTCCCGGCCTTCACTAACTCGGCGTTCTTCTTGCTGGCGCTGATGCAGCTGATCGACGTCATCGCAGGTTACACGATAACGATCGTCTCGACGCGTGGCCTCACGCGTTGATGTAGCGATCGAGACAATTTCATCGCAGGATCAATGCCAGTGGTGGTGATCCCGTCACTGGCATTTTCATGTCGCCCGCCGCCCGGTCCGGAAGGTCGAAGGCAAGGGGTCCGCCCGCGCGGTGGCACCCCGGCCCTGGACATTAAGCCCCTACGCACCCCTTAAGCCCCGTCGAACTTCGCCGAAAATCTGCCTATGATCGCGCGGGCAGGCCACGAACGGCCTAGCACGCCCCGCGAAAACAGGAGGAAATTCATGGCGAAGAAATCATCCGGCGACACCGGCGTCTATCGCGTCACCGAAGTCATCGGCACGAGCCGCGTCTCGTGGGAAGATGCAGCCAAGGCCGCGGTCGAACTCGCATCCCACTCGCTGCGCGACCTGCGCATCGCCGAAGTCACGAAACTCGACATGCGCCTCGACGACAAAGGCAAAGTCGTCGCCTACCGCGCCCGCGTCTCGCTCTCGTTCAAATACGCGCCTTAACGCTTGAGGAAAGACACACCCGGGAGCGCGGGCATCCTGCCCGCTCTTTCTTCGACGATGTTAAGAGCGGGCTAGAAGCCCGCGCTCCCGGGAGAGCATTAACTTGTTACACAAAGCCGTCATCGAGACACCATGCGTCCAGTTGCGTTTTCGATCGCCATCGCCTCTTCACTTTTATGCCTCTCTGCGCACGCCTACCCCGCAAAGGAAACCGAAATCCTCGCGACCACCAGCTACGCCGTCGCGACCGCCGCACAGAAAAATCGAAAAGGCGCTGAAGCCTACTGCCGCCAAGCAAAAGCGACGCTGACCAAGAAACCGGAAGAAGCCTACCTCTTCGCCCACATCGACCGCTGCTTCGCCCTCGTCGCCGACACGTCAGGCGACAAACCCACAGCCTGCAAACACTTCAAGAATGCGCTCGACATCTGGACGCGCACGCCGCCGCCCAACGACCACCCGCAATCCGTCGCAAGCCGCACGGCGCTCCGCACCAGCATGGAGCAATACCGAACTGCGAACTGCAAGCGCTAGACTAATTTCTGCAGTTGTCGTCGCCGGCAAGCGGCCCCATGCACTCGAAAGTCGCGCCGTGGGCCCAACCGCTTTGGCCGCCGTTCTCGCGCCGCACGCGCATCCAATGGCCGAGCGCCGCGCCTGGCGGTGCGGGCGGCGCAGGGTCCCATGCGATGAACGCCTCTTCCTCGGGCGTCTCCGGCCTTCGCCAAGTGAGATGTTCGCCCCGGCGCCACATCAGGAATTCGCCCTCGCCTTCATGTTCGAGCATGTAGACGACGTCGCCCACCTCCAATCTCGGTGTGCGCACCTTCGTGCCGTCGCTGACCGGCGCCAAGTCATGCGCCGTTCGTACGACGCCGCGCGTCGGCATGAGCCGGAGCTGACCGTCAAGCGGCTCAACCCATTCGCCAGGTACAAGCGTCGCGATCACGGGCGATGCGGGATCGATCCGCTCGCGCAGCTCAATCGGCTCGCGAACACGCCAATGCNNCGCCAATGCACCCACTGGCAGCCGCCCTCGCCGAAGCAGCGTCCGTGCGCGACGTAAACGCCGTTCTCCGTCGGCGGCGCTTCGACGTTGCGTCCGACGTCAGCCTGATTTTGTCCGCACGCACTCACGATGAGGACGGCAGTGAGCGCGGTCAGGCGACGCTTCAGTACTTCAAATTGCGCCATGATTCTCTCCGTCCGGCAAGCGTGGCGCGGCAACCGCACCAAGCGCAAGTCGGCGACGCACTCACGCATGTACTGAGATTTGTTGGAGCGTGAAGCAGCCGCTCAGCTGCACCTGTCGCCGTATCCTTCAAAAAAACTCGTCATGGCCGGGCTTGACCCGGCCACCCAGGGCCACGCACACAGCGCCGTGCCCGG
>CXWL01026800.1_pt1 | contig 10822 bp, 1 predicted proteins | sample 590931 | NCBI WGS metagenome assembly CXWL01 (sample SAMEA3498368, study PRJEB10139) | groundwater metagenome | biome: water well; material: biofilm material | place: Germany | collected 2015-04-27 | reverse complement strand
GGTCTGTCGCTGCCGCCGGGCGTGACGGCGCTGGCCGCCGCCGCGCCGCTGAGCATCGACACGGTGGAGTCCAACGTCAGCTACGGCTTGAGCGACAACCTGGACAACTTGATCCTGACCGAGAGCGACGCCATCAATGGCACGGGCAACGAGCTCGACAACGCCTTGGTGGGCAATGGCGCGGCCAATACGCTGGATGGGGGAGCGGGCAACGACTTGCTGGACGGTGGCGCGGGCGCTGACCAGATGATCGGCGGCCTGGGTGACGACAGCTACGTGGTGGACGACCTGGCCGACACCGTGGTCGAGGCCGAGGGCGAGGGCACTGACCTGGTGCGCACTTCCCTCAGCCTGACGCTGGGGGCCAATCTGGAACAACTCAAGGCAGTCGGCACGGCGGCCATCAACTTGGGCGGCAACACGCTGAACAACAGCCTGTTTGGCAACAACGCCAACAACGTCCTGACGGGCGACCTCGGCGACGACTACCTCGCCGCGGGTGCCGGCAACGACGTTTACGTGTTCAACCGGGGCGATGGGCAGGACACCATAGCCAACACCGACTTCCTGCGCGACAGCGCCCAGCCCGCGCTGCCCGGCGCCATCGACACGCTGCGTTTTGGCGCGGGTGTGGGCGACACCGATGTTCTGGGCTTGCGCTCGGGCGACAATTTGATCTTCAAGATCAAGGGCGCGAGCGATCAGGTGGGCGTGCTGGCCTATTACGGCGCCGACGTGGTGGATGGCACGGTCAGCTCGGACCACCGCATCGACCGGGTCGAGTTTGCCAACGGCGTGGTGTGGGACCAAGCCTTGATCCAAGCCGCCGTGGACCGCGCCGCCAGCAACCATGCGCCCACGCTGGCGGCTGGCTTGCCCATCTTGCAGGCGCGCGCTGACAGTCTGTTCTCCTATGTGGTGCCGGCGGGCACCATCACCGACCAGGATGCCGGGGACACGGTCACTTACAGCGCGACGATGGCCAATGGCCTGGCGCTACCGGCGTGGTTGAGCTTCGATGCGGGCAGCCGCACGCTCAGCGGCACACCGGATGCGGCGGTGATCGGTAACCTGATGTTTGTGTTGTGGGGCACTGACAACTACGGCGCCGCCGTTGGTGCGGTTGTTGACTTGAATGTGGGTGAAGCCAACCGCGCACCGGTGTTGTCCAACGCCTTGCCGGACCAGGGTGCCACGCGCGGGGTGGCGTTCAGCTACAGCATTGCATCGGGCTCGTTCACCGACCCGGACGCGGGCGATGTGCTGGCCTACCGCGCCACCTTGGCCGATGGCGGCGCCTTACCCTCGTGGCTGGTGTTCGACCCCTTGGCCCGCAGCTTCAGCGGCACACCGAGCGTCGTCGGTACCACCAGTGTGCGCGTGGTGGCCGTTGACGAGGCCAACTTGAGTGCCACGGATGTGTTCGACGTTCTGGTCGCCGCGCCGGTGACCGTCACTGTGGTCGGAACATCCTTCAACGACACCTTGAACGGTGCATCCAGCAATGACGTCCTGCAGGGTCTGGCGGGCCACGACATCCTCAACGGGCTGGCGGGTGACGATAGCCTGGCCGGTGGGGATGGGCACGACGCGCTGAACGGCGGGACAGGCGATGACATTTACCTGGTGGAGCGTGGCGGCTCGCAAGACGTGATCGTCGACGACGGGGGCACCGACATCGTGCGCCTGGGGTTGGGCATCACGGCAGCCCAGTTGACTTTGAGCCGAGTCTCCAGCTCGGCGCCTAGATTCAACACCGGTGCGCCGGGCTACTTTCCTTACGACACGGTCACCCCGCCTGGGGCCGATTCCCTGGTCATCTCGATTGCCGGTGGGGGTACCGGGCAGATATGGATTCCGGGCTTCTTCGACGAAACAGTCAGGCAGATCGAATCCGTGGAATTCTCTCAGGACGGCACGCGCTGGACGCTGGCTGACATCACTGCAAGGGTGGTGAACGTAAGTGGCACCGCGAGCGCCCAAACCGGCACCGCCGTGGATGATGTGTTCACGGTGGACCACGCGCAAGACACGGTCTACGAGGCGCCCGACGCGGGAATCGACACGATCAACAGTTCAATCACGTTCAGGCTGCCCGACAGCGTGGAGAACCTGACGCTGACCGGCATGCTCAACGCGGGCGCCACCGGCAACTCAATGAACAACACGTTAATCGGCAACTCGGCGGACAACCGGCTTGTGGGCGAGGGCGGGCTCGATACGCTGATAGGCGGCGCGGGGGATGACATGTATGTTACCGATGACTCCGACTACACCGATGCACCGTGGTGGGATGGCATCAGCATGTTCGATACGATCATTGAACAAGCCGGTGGCGGCACGGACACCCTGGTGGCCAATCAGTTCCGGCTACGACTTCCTGACCATGTGGAGAACTTGCGGGTGGGCGTTGCTTCGCTGGGGTCCTGGCCAACCTCGGACAACCGCACCATGCTCAAAGCGTTTCGAGCCTTTGACAGTATTGCCGTGGACAAGCGAGCCTGGTACTTCGGCAACACGCAGGACAACGTGATCGACGCCAAGGGGCCCAACAATATCGCGACGACCTACGAGGGAGCATTGTTCGACGGTGGTACTGGGGCCGACACCCTGATAGGTGGTCGCGAGAACACCTGGTACGTGGTCGACAACCTGGGCGACGTGGTGATCGAGACCGCGCCGTTGCAAGTGTCTTACGACGTGATCACGTCGTCCGCCATTTCACTTGTTGCCGTGGAAAACGTCGAGGTTCTGGAGCTGAGAGGCGAATTGCCGCTCAGTGCCACGGGCGACGCCCGCGACGACGACTTGCGCGGGTCCAAGAACTCAGGCGCGAATGTGCTGACCGGCATGGCAGGCAACGACACTTACTTGGTAGGTCCGGGCGACATGGTGGTGGAGGCCAGTGCGGGCGGAATCGACATGGTGGTGATCGACATGGCACCCGCTGGTGACCCTGCGCTCTGGCCCACCGGTAGAACTTTTAGCCTTGGCGATTATTCCAACGTGGAGAATATCGCCGCCAATGGCTACTCGTCCGGTGGTCCTGGCTATGTAGGCTTGCACTTGATTGGCACGGCGGGCATGAATGTCGTGCTCGGGTCGTTTCACGACGACGTGTTGGAGGGCGGTGACGGGGACGATGTGTTGGAGGACCGGTACAAGGTGATCGATCTGACCGCCTATGGCTACACCTACTACGGCGCCGATACCGACCAGTTGTTCGGTGACGACGGCAACGACCACTTGATCAGTTGGCTAGGCAATGATCTGCTGAGCGGCGGTGCCGGAAACGACTTGCTGGACGGCGGTTCGGGTGACGACACCTTGGACAGTGGATCGGGCAGCGACGTCATCCTGTTTGGGCGCGGCGACGGGCACGATACCTTTCGCGAAGTGTTGGCCGACAGCGCGCCGGACAAGCTCAATGTGCTGCGTTTCGACGCCACTGTAGCGCCGGCGGACGTGACAGTCAGCCGTTGGGGTTCAGACCTGGGCGTCAGCATCAATGGCACCAGCGATTGGCTGACCGTGCAGGCGTTCTACCTGGGCGAGAGCGCGACGCACGCCAACAACCCGCTGCAGCAAATCGAGTTCAACGACGGCACGGTGTGGGACTTGGCGAAAATTGTCGAGCTGGCGGCCTTGTTGACCAACCACGCGCCAACCGTCAGCGTGGCCTTGCTTGATCAGGCGGTGGACTTTCAGAGCGACTTCACCTTCACCGTTCCGCCGACTTCGTTCGCTGACGCCGATGTGGGCGAGGTGTTGGGTTACTCCGCCACGCTGGCCGATGGTAGTCCTTTGCCTACCTGGATGAGCTTTAACACAAGCACGTTGACGTTCGACGGCAGCGCCGGTAGCGTGGGCACCAGCAGCATCAAGGTGACGGCGACGGATCGGGCGAGTGCCGCGGTGTCCGATGTGTTTGATCTCGTGATCGCCATCCGCGATCTGGTACTCACTGGCACGGACGGCCCTGATGTTTTGTTCGGTGGACCAGGCAACGACACTCTGAATGGGATGGCAGACGCGGACTACTTGGCCGGCAAGGAGGGTAACGACCGACTGGATGGCGGCACCGGCGACGATACGCTGCGGGGCGGCACTGGCGACGATACCTATGTTGTGGACAGCGCCGGTGACTCCGTCACCGAGAACGCCAGCGAAGGTGTGGACACCGTGCAAACCGGCATCACCTACACCCTGGGCACCAACGTCGAAAACCTGACCCTCATCGGCGACACGGCGATCAACGCCACCGGCAACAGCCTGGCCAACACCCTCACCGGCAACAGCGCCGCCAACGTGCTTGACGGTGGCACTGGCGCTGACACGATGGCGGGTGGCGCGGGCAATGACAGCTATGCGGTGGACAACGCGGGCGATATCGTCACCGAACTCGCCGCCGGCGGCACCGACAGCGTCAACGCCAAGGTCAGCTACACCCTGGGCGCCGAGGTAGAGAACCTCACCCTGCTGGGCACCACCGCCATCAACGCCACCGGCAACGCCCTGGCCAACACCCTCACCGGCAACAGCGCTGCCAACGTGCTGAACGGCGGTGCCGGTGCCGACACCCTGATCGGCGGTGCCGGCAATGACACCTACCTGGTCGATGATGCGGGCGATGTGGTGACCGAGGCCGCCAGCGCGGGCACCGATGTGGTTCAAGCCAGCATCAGCTACACCCTGGGCGTCAATCTGGAAAACCTCACCCTTGTTGGCGCCGCCGCGCTCAACGCAACGGGCAACAGCGTGGCCAACGTGTTGACGGGTAACGCGGGGGACAACCTGCTTACCGGTGGCGCTGGCAACGACACGATGATTGGCGGTGCCGGCGACGACACCTACGTGCTGGACGTGGCTACCGACGTGGTGACAGAGGCCGCCAGCGCCGGCACCGACACCGTGCAGATTGGAGTGACCTACACCCTGGGCGCCAACGTCGAGAACCTGTCGCTGACCGGCACCACCGCCGTCAACGGCACCGGCAACACGCTGGCCAACCGGCTCACCGGCAACAGCGCCGCCAACACGCTCAGCGGCGCGGCGGGCGCCGACACGATGCTGGGATGCGCGGGCAACGATATTTACGTGGTGGACAACGTGGGCGACGTGGTGACCGAGAGCGCAGCCGAAGGCACCGACCTGGTTCAGGCCAGCGTGACCTACACCCTGGGCGCCAATGTGGAGAACCTGACGCTGACCGGTACCAGCGCCCTCAACGCCACGGGCAATGGCAGCGCCAACACCCTCACTGGCAACAGCGGCGCCAACGGGCTTGATGGCGGCGCCGGTGCCGACACGCTGGTGGGCGGCGCCGGCAACGACACTTACACGGTGGACAACGCGGCCGACGTGACCACCGAGGCCGCCTCCGCCGGCACCGACACCGTGCTGGCCTCGCTCAACTGGACGCTGGCGACCAACCTGGAAAACCTGACGCTGACCGGCACCGCCAACCTCAACGCCACCGGCAACAGCGTGGCCAATGTGTTGACCGGCAACGCGGGCGACAACCTGCTAACGGGCGGCGCCGGCAATGACACGCTGGTCGGTGGCGCCGGCAACGACAGCTATGTGCTGGACGTGGCCACCGACGTGGTGACCGAAGCACTGAACGCCGGCACTGACACGGTGCAAGTCGGCGTCACTTACACGCTGGGTGCCAATGTCGAGAACCTGACGCTGACCGGCAGCAGCGCCATCAAGGCCACCGGCAATGCGCTGGCCAACGTGCTGACCGGTAACAGTGGCGTCAATGTGATGACGGGTGGCGCCGGCAATGACACCTATGTGGTGGGCACCGGCGACAGCGCGGTGGAACTGGCCGGTGGTGGCAGCGACACGGTGCAAACGTCGATCACCTGGACGCTGGGCACGGAGTTGGAAAACCTGACGCTGACTGGCAGCAGCGCCATCAACGGCACCGGCAACACACTGGCCAATGTGCTGAATGGCAACAGTGGCAACAACACCCTGACCGGCGCGGCCGGCAACGACACGCTCGATGGTGGCGCGGGGGTGGACATCTTGGTGGGTGGCACGGGCAACGACACCTTCAGGCTGGGCCGGGGTTATGGCACCGACACGCTGCAAGAGAACGACGCCACGGCGGGCAACACCGACGTGCTGCAGTTTCTGAGTGGCGTGGCGATTGAGCAAGTGTGGTTCCGCCATGTCGGCAACAACCTGGAGGTGAGCATCATCGGCACCAGCGACAAGATGACCCTCACCAACTGGTACAGCGGCGCCAACTACCACGCGGAGCAGATCACCACCGCCGACGGCAAGGTGCTGCAGGACAGCCAAGTCGAAGCCTTGGTGACCGCCATGGCCCCTTACGCGCCGCCAGCGCTGGGCCAGTTGACGCTGCCGGCCGACTACTGGACGGCGCTGTCGGCGGTGATTACGGGGAGCTGGCATTGACGGGTCTGGGGCTCCCCCAAAGCCCATGGCGATGCCACTATCTCCGTGGCGTCGCAGTTCAGAAGCGGTAGCTGTAGCGCAACACCAGGTGCGGGTCAGGTTGGATACCGGCCTGTTTGCGCACCAGCAGGTTGTCCAGAATCGCCTGCAGGCTGTGGTGCTTGCTGGCGCTCTCCCAATAGGCGCTCAACCCGAAGGCCCAGCCGGCGCCGATCCTCTCCTCGTTCGATGCATCGCGGAAACGCTCGCTGCGGAAGGTGGCGCTGGTGCCCAGCAGCCAGCCACCCGTCAGCGCCCACTGGCTGGTGAGTTGGGCGTAGTGGCGCGGGATGTAGGGGATCCTCAAGCCCTCCTTGCTGCCCTGCTGTCGCCCATTGCGTCCGAGGTAACGCACGGCGATGGTCTGGCTGCGTCCCACCAAGTGGTTGAGTGCGAGCCCGAATGAGTCCATCGTGCCGCGCTCGAAACTCGGCGTTTGTTCAAGATCGCTGCTCGCCATGAACATCTCGGTGCGGTTGCGCATGTGTTCCAGCTGAGACAGGTCAAAGTCCTCCAGCAGCGACGGGGACGTGCCGCGCGAGTTGTCAACACGCTCGTGGTCGGCAAACACCTGGATGAAACTACGGCGTCCCACTTCCCCGTCAAACTGCAGGCGTGTGCGTTGGTATAAACCGGCTGCCAAGACGAGGCGGTCATTGATTGCAATGCCGACGGTCTCGATCGGACTCAAGCTACCGCTTGAACCGGGTCGCCGCCACTTTTGGTTGACCAGACGCAACGATTGCAGTGGCGCCAGTTGCCAACGCAGGCCCAGGCGCGGATTGACCTCGGCGTATCTGATTGTGTTGACGTCGTCCTGCTGTCTCACCACGTCCACCGGCTCAGTCATCAGCGCCAGCAGGCTGAAGTCTGTGGTGCGAACGCTGCGGCGCTGGTAGAAGAGGTCAAGCTGTGTTTCGAGCCTGCTTGGTGACTGGTACTTCGCGGAAAGGTAGTGATCAGTGGTTTGAACTGCGACATTCTGGGCCCCGACAATGGCGATCTGCGTGGCCCCGCTTGTAAAGGTGTTGGCGACACCAATAGTTTGTTCGTTCTTGGCGCGTTCCAGTCCCCAGGTCCAAAGCGTGTTGCCAGCGGAGAACGCATGGCGAAACTCGATGTCCTGCTTCTTGGTTTCGACAGCGAGTCCGTCAAGTTGTCCTTTGGGTCCGATGTTGGTGGTCTTCAGAACAACGTTGAGTTTGTCGGCCAGGTCTTGCGATTCAATATCTCCCGACATCAAAATGGTTTGGCGGCCAAGGCCGCCCTTGAGCCAGATCTGGTTGTCGGGCGCAAATCTGAAGTTGACACCGCCATCCAGACGCCGATCAGTGAATTGCGTCGAAACGTTCTGCAGGCTAGGGGTATTGAGCGTCAGGTTGAGCTTGGCGTTGGTTGCAAAGCCAAACAGCCCGATGTCATAGCGTGGCCTTGCGCCCAATCCCAGCGCGAAGTTCTTGATACGCCCCGCACTGGCGTCCTCCCGCGAATCGGACGTGCCAAGGTCAGCCGCAAGGTGGTACGCAACGGGAAATGGATTGCTTATGAGGCCGTTTAGCGTGCCGGTGAAACCGTAAAGCTGCCAATCGTCACGTTCCACAAAGGCGTCCACGCGCCCATAGTGCCCAGGCGCGCTGACCAGGGTTGACTGCCGGTTGGAAGCGCCAAACGCGGTGGGCTCGGTTAGAAAGCCCTTGAACAATTCGGAGTTCTTGTTGAACTCGCCAGTCTGCCGGTCGGCCAAAAACAGATGGCTGCCACCCCAGTAGGGTGAATAGGCCAGCCCCGCGTAGTAGCCGGCCCACTCTTCCATGCCAAAGTTGGCCAGCGAGGTGCCCAGGTTGGCGCTGCCCTTTTGGTCGCTGGCCAACTGATTGAGCGACTTCAGGTAGGGCATGTTGGATTGCGCGCGGCGCGCCGACTGCACCGCCTCACCGAGCTGCAGGGCGTCGTCATGCACCACACTCTCAATCAGGTGCGGGGCCGGGTCGCGCGGGTCAAGTTGTGCCGCACGTTCAAACGCCTCGATGGCGCGCTGGCGCTCGCCCAACTGGTAAAACGCGATGCCGCTGTAGACCCAGGCGCGCGCATAACGCGGTTCGATCAATCCGGCCTTCATGAAGTTGTTCAATGCCTCGCGGGTCTGGCCGGTGCGCAGTTGGCTGATGCCGCGTGCGGTCAGCGCCACGTAGTTGGCGGGTTCTCGGGCGAGCAATTCGTCCAGCAGTTGGTTGGCGGCCGCTGTGTTGCCGGCCAGCGTCTCGGTGGCGGCCAATTCGGCGCTGGCCTTGGACAGAGTCGGATCGTGGCTGAGCGCCTGGCCCAACAACTGACGCGCGGCACGGGTGTTCTCGCGCTCGGACTCAATCAAACCCAATCCAAACCAGGCCTGGGCTTGTTTGGGATGCGCCGCCACGACCGTCGAAAACGCTTGCCGCGCCTGACTCGCCTGGCCTTGCAGAATGGCCAGTTCGCCCTGCGCCAGCAGCAATCCTTCGTGCTGCGGGAAGTGTGTCAACGCGCTTGAGACCAGGGTTTGCGCGGCGTCGGCCTGATCGTTGCGCGCCAGTGCGGCGGCCAGCAGGGCCGTGGCGCGGGGGTCCCCCTTGCCGGCATCGGCGTGGTGCGACAGCGTATCGATGGCGCGCTGAACCTCACCCTGGTGCAACAGCAGATCCGCCAACAGAACGGCCGCCGCCGGGTCCCGGTTGGACAGCGGGGTGAGCGTGTTGACGGCATCGGTGTAGTCACCTGCCTGAATGCTGCGCATGGGCGCCGCCCAGTGCGCGGCATCGCTGCCCAACCAGCGTTGCGGATCAGGCTTCCAGGATGACACCCACTGCACGCGGCTCTGCGGCCGGACCAGCAGCAGTTTGGTTGGGGCCTTGCCAACCTCGGCCACGGCCGCCTCGCCCTTGCTCACCGAGATGGCGCCCAGCTCGTTGGCCATTTCGACCGTTCCAGACAACACCACCAACTGGGTTTGTCCGTTGGGAAGGATCTCGACTTCCCAATCGGTGCCACGGATCGACATGGTGGCCGAGGCGGTTTCCATGGTCAGCTTTGGCTTGGGTGCGGCGCTGTCGGTGGAGGCGGTTTGCGGCCGCGCCTGGCTCCAGGCACGCCCGGTGTTGAGCCGCACCGCCGTGGCGGCGGCGTCGGCGCTGGTCTTGATCTGTAGCTGGCTGTTTTGATTGAGCCGGATTTGCGTGCGGTCGGCCATCAACAGACCCATCTGGCTGTTTGCCAAGGTCCGCACGAACGCGCCTGGGCCAGCGGTTTGGTTAACTGCTGCGGGCACCCACGCCGCCTCGGGGGTGTCCCGCCGGTCGCCGCGGCCCTCCAGCATGACGATCTGGGCCTGTGTTGCCTGGGATCGGGCAGGCGCGTGGCCAAACACAGCGGCCAGGGCCAGCAAGGTCGCGAACACAGGTTTGCCAACGTACACGGCGTGTGAAGAGGGAGAGCGTCGGCGAGTGTTCATTGCGCAAGCCTTAGGAATCCGAGCGGTTTACCCCGTTCGGCTGTCGGAAATGATCGTCACGGAGTATATTGCGAGCGTCTCCCCGGGCGTCTCCTTGGCCGAAATCCGGTGTGACGTTTGACCGGTTTATTGAAACAATGCCATGAACACTGTGTCTGTGCTTGCCGAGCCGTCCAATGAGTCGCTGGTCTACGGTGTCAAGTGGGGGGGTGGACCGGCGGGCACCTCAACCCATTTGAGCTACAGCTTCCCGGCATTCGGTGCGCTGTGGGATGACAGCCTGGCTTACACCAACCCGGGCGAACCTACACAAGGATTTCTGCCCCTGTCGGGTGCCACGGATCAACAGGCGGTGACGGCGGCATTGGCCAACTGGTCATCGGTGGCAGGCTTGAGTTTTCAGCGGGTGGATGACGCGCCGGGCCATGGCGGTGATCTGCGCGTGGCCTATACCACCTGGCATTTGGGGCCTTACCAACTGGGCGCCGCCTACCTGCCCAATGCCAGCGACAACGCGGGGGATGTCTGGCTCAACGCCGCGCTGCTGACCACGACGCTGGCCGACTTACAGCCCGGCTCGATTGGCTATTACACGCTGCTGCACGAAACCGGCCATGCCTTGGGTCTCAAGCACCCCAACACGCCGTCAGACTACTCGGCCAACACCTTGTCCACGCTGGATGACTCGGTCTTTAACACCGTCATGAGCAGCTATGTGTGGCCTGGCGTGGTGGCGTCGGTGAGCGGCAATATTGACCGCTTTCCCAGCACGCCGATGTCCCTGGACATTGATGCCGTGCAATTTCTGTACGGACCCAACACCAGCGTGCACGCGGGCGACGACCTGTACCTGTTCGACGCCAGTGG
>CXWL01006787.1_pt1 | contig 10824 bp, 8 predicted proteins | sample 590931 | NCBI WGS metagenome assembly CXWL01 (sample SAMEA3498368, study PRJEB10139) | groundwater metagenome | biome: water well; material: biofilm material | place: Germany | collected 2015-04-27 | reverse complement strand
ACGACTTTGCTGCACCCGAAAGCGCGGGCTGGAATCATGCGTGACTCAGCCATTGTTACCACATTCATTTTCACTCACAACACGATGCGGTTTTTGGGAGAATCTTTCGGGCTGGCATTGGCAGGTGAAGCTGACAAGTGGCAACCAACCATTTCAACAGTAGCAGGCTTATGGTCAGGTGTGGATGCGAATGTTTTAGTCGCGGGGGAACACATCACGTTTTGGTTATCCATCGGCGCAGTTGTCGCCTTCCTGCCCTACTTCCCGTATTCAAAACACATTCACCTTTTCTTTGCGCCTTTGAATTTCGCATTGAAGCCCGAACGCAAATCCATCGGTGAATTAAGTTACATCAATCTCGATGACCAAAGCATTGAGCAATTTGGCGCGGCGAAAATGAAGGACCTCGGCTGGGAGCAGATTATGGACAGCTACGCCTGCATCATGTGCTTCCGCTGTCAGGAAGTTTGCCCCGCGTATAACACTGGAAAATTATTATCGCCCGCCGCATTGGAAATTAACAAACGCTATCACTTCAACAACGGCGGCACGACAGACGTTGCCATGACCGAGTTGATTTCAGAAGAAGCGGTTTGGGCTTGCACAAGCTGCGGCGCGTGCGTGGACATTTGCCCCGTGGGCAACGAACCGATGCGCGATATTCTCGACATCCGCAGAAATCTTTCGATGATGGAAAGCGCGTTCCCGAAGCAGTTGGAAACGGCCTTCAAAGGTATGGAGCGCAACCAGAACCCGTGGAATGTTTCGCAAGCAGACCGCATGAAATGGGCGGACGGTATATCCGTGCCGACGATTGAGCAAAATGCCGAACCTGAAATTTTATGGTGGGTTGGCTGTGCCCCCGCCACAGACACGCGCGCGCAAAAGACCGCACAGGCCTTTGCAAAAATCTTGAATGCGGCAGGAGTTAATTATGCCGTGCTTGGCAAGAACGAATCCTGCACAGGTGACTCAGCTCGCCGCGCTGGTCGTGAAGATATTTTCTTCGGGCTGGCTTCACAGAATGTAGAAATTTTAAACGAGGTTGCACCGAAGCGGATCGTCACCACCTGCCCGCATTGTTTACATACCATCAAAAATGAATACCCAGCCTTTGGCGGGAATTACCAGGTCATCCACCATACGCAATTAATTAATGAGTTGGTTGGTGCGGGAAAGATTTCCATGAATTTGGAAGGCGACAACATGAAGGTTACTTTCCATGACCCGTGTTATCTGGGCAGGCACAATAAGATCACGGACGCACCACGCACCACGCTCCACGCAACAGGCTCGTTAACCATCGAGATGCCGCGCAATTCCGCCAAGTCCTTCTGCTGCGGCGCGGGCGGCGCGCAAATGTGGAAGGAAGAGGAAGCAGGTTCGGCGCGTGTGAATGAATCGCGTTTTGCCGAAGCCAAATCCACGGGCGCAAATACAGTTGCTGTGGGCTGTCCCTTCTGCCTGACGATGATGACAGATGCCAGCAAAGCAGACGGCGACTCGATGCAAGTGAAGGATGTGGCCGAGATTGTAGCGGAGAGAATGAAGAGCTAGTGATCAGTTGGTGGTGGAGTAAGCTGGACGCTCTTCCCAGCCCGTATCGAGACCAGTAATCAGTGGGCGGGCAGAAATGTCCGCCTTTTTTTCATCCTTCATCCTTCTGCCTTCATCCTTTTTCTTTCCCCTCGTGCTACAATAATTTTATGACCACGCTTGACCTCCGCCCCTCTCCCATTGCAGGGACATGGTACGAAGAGATACCCGACACCCTCGCCGCCCGCGTGGATGAATACCTCGCGGCAGCAAAACTGCCTGAACTGAAAGGAAAAATCATCGGCGTGATCGCCCCCCACGCGGGACATAAATATTCAGGGCCAGTCGCCGCACACGCCTTCGCCACGCTTCGCGGACTCAGCCCCGACATTGTAGTCATCCTTGCGCCGTTTCACAGTTTCGCTCCCTACCCGCTCCTCACCACAAGCCATCAAGCCTACGCCACACCACTCGGTAACATTGAAGTGGATAAACAGGTGATGGAAGAGCTTCAAAAAAATCTCGATATTCCCATCGCCCCCATCCCAAATGACAAGGAGCATTCGCTCGAGATCGAGCTTCCCTTTTTACAGCGGGCGCTCAAAAACGAATTCAAACTTTTGCCAATTATGATCCGCGCCCAGGAAGAGAGTGTTGCCAAAAAACTTGGGGCCGCATTGGCCCGCACACTCAAAAAGAAAAACGCCGTCATCGTGGCATCCACAGACCTCTCCCATTTTTACGACCAGCAAACCGCGCATATCTTCGACCATGAAATGCTCCAGCGTTTCGAGTCGTTCAACCCGCATTCCATCTTTGAAGCCGAACAAACTGGCAAAGGCTATGCCTGCGGACACGCCGCAGTTGCCGCAGCATTATGGGCATCTCAAAAACTCGGCGCAGATAAAGTTCAAATATTAAATTACGCCACTTCTGGCGATGTCACCAAAGATTATTCATCTGTCGTTGGCTATGGGGCGGCAGTTATCACTTCGGAATCCAAAGTCCCCTGACTTTGGCGGTGTGCAAGCAAAGGTTGTCAGTGGTAACCGCTCCAGCCGCCGTCCTCGGCGGCGTGTTGCGAGGGAATCCTGCGCCGGGGACGGCGCAGGGAGCAACCTGCCTCCCCTGACACCTTTTGCTTGCACACAACGGGAGAGGTATCGTCTCAATAAATCGGGATGTTTTATGCGCCGTCCCGAAGGTTTGCGAAAAGCAAGCGCAATGTGAAGAAACCTTCGGGACATTTTGCGTGAGCCCTGCCCCTTCTTTTTGGGAAGATACCGGGAGAGCGCAATTTGTGACCGCGGGCATTATATAACATGCTGATTTTCGGCGCATTCTGAATGGTAAAATCACAGCGTGAAAGAAAAACTCAACCAACTCCTGCAAAAAAAAATTACCATCCCCGCCGTTTTGATGACGCTCGTTTATCTGGCATACGGCCTGCTCATCCCGTGGATGGGCTTTTATTGGGACGATTGGCCCTTCGCATGGTTCCTAAATTTTTTTGGCCCCACGGAATTCATCGAAGCTTTTCGTCCCTTCCGTCCATTGCTGGGGCCGATTTTCACGGTGACAACTTTCATCTTCGGGGGACATCCCATCGTCTGGCAGATTCTTGGCCTCGTCATCCGCTTCCTGCTCGCGCTGGAAGTCTGGTCGCTGTTACGAAAAGTATGGCCCACCCGACAAGAGTCCGCGCTGTGGGTCGTTCTGCTGTTCACCGTCTACCCCGCCTACGGACAACAATGGGTGGCGTTGACTCACGTCAACCAGGAACTTATTCCGCTTCTCTTTCTTCTTGCTTCTTTCATCGTAACTACACACCTCCTGCGTAACGGGCTTCGCGCCAAACGCCTGACCGCCCTCGCCATCATTTTACAGGCTCTTGGTCTATTCTCGACAGAATATTTTTTTGGTCTCGAAATTTTACGCTTCTTTTTCATTCTCGTCATTTTCACAGAGACAACAACGGACAAAAAAGAGCTGATGAAAAAGACCGGCTTGCAATGGCTTCCATACTTGATTGTGTGGGTTCTCAACGCCGTGTGGACGTACGCCTATTACCAATCCACCGCTTATAACTCGTACGATATCAGCATTTTATCCAGTTCAATGCTTTCGCCGCTGGCGCTCATCAACGAGTTCGTCACCACGCTTTCATTATCTGGCTTCACCTCCTGGCTTGGGACATTTAATATCTTCGCAACCGTGGAGGGTTCCGCCACACAAGTCATTGCATTCGTAATTCTGCTGCTGACTGCATTTTTCATTTACTTTGTAATGCGGGCGCAAATTGAAAAACGGAATACAGGAAAAGTAACACACAACACGCAACACGAATCATCCTTCGGCAGATGGGCGCTACTCATCGGCCTTATAGCCATCTTTGCGGGCAGGCTGCCCTCCTGGGCGGCGGGATTGCCACTGAAAATCGAATTCGACTACGACCGTTTCTTTGTCTCGATCATGCTTGGGGCTAGTTTATTTATCGTAGGGCTGGCAGATTTGACGTTAAGAGAGGGGCGCGCGAAGCTCATCCTCTTGAGTGTTTTGATCGGGATGTCCACGGCGTATCAATTTACGGTTGCGAATACTTATCGGCGGGATTGGGCAAATCAGCAAGACTTCTTCTGGCAGCTTGCCTGGCGCATCCCCGCTCTCGAAAAAAATACCGCCCTGTTGACTTATGAACTGCCGCTTAAATATGTTTCGGATTTGCAACTGACCGCGCCGTTGAATTGGGTCTATGCACCAGAATTAAATGAGCGCAATATTCCGTATGTTTTATTTTATTTAAAAACGCGCTTCGACACATCATCCTTGAAAGCAGGCGAACCGATCCAACTGCAATACCGCACGGTGAATTTCAACGGCTCGACCTCGAACAGCGTGGTGATCTACAAGGAAGCGGACGGCTGTCTGCGAGCGCTCGACCCGATCTACGGAAGCGCAGAGACGGTCCCCGGCGCGAACATTTATTTGATCAACGCCATTGCGCTCTCGAACCCTGAATTGATTCAAATCGATGTGCCTGATTTAATTTTGGACAAAACTTTGTTTGGCGCTGAACCCGCGCATGGCTGGTGTTATTTTTACGCAAAAGCTGAAATTGCCCGCCAGCAAAATGACTGGGAGCGGGTTGTAAAACTTTACAAGCAGGCGCAAGAGAATGAGTTCAGCGCATCCATGCCTGTTGAGAACCTGCCCTTCATCGAAGCCTTTGCCATGACAGGCGACACGGATATGGCAATAAAATTAACCGAACGCACAGCCAAAGCGCAGGAAATTTTGTGTCCGGCGCTTTCCACGCTGTGGGAGCGTGTTTCCCGGTCTCAAGGCTCTTCGGCTGGCGTTGATACCCGTCTTCAGGATGCGTGCAAGCCATAAGTTAGGCAGGGGAAAATAAAGCAACATTGCTCAAATTAAACACTCACAGCTTACGCGGAAGGTGTTGAAGCGAGAAACTGCATAAGGTCAGTTACTTTTACTGCGCCACTGCATCCAAATATTTCAACCCCGAACCCGTGTTGAAAATAACAATGCGCTCATCTGGTTTTACCCAATTTTGCTTTACGAGTTCTTCCAATGCGGCGAGGCAGGCGGCGCCTTCAGGCGCGGCAAAGATGCCTTCGGATGCCGCCAGTTTTTTCTGGGCGTTGATTAGCGCTTCGTCACTGACGGCGACTGCCGTCCCATTGCTTTCGCGGATGTTGGCGAGAATGATTCGGTCGGCGAAGCTCTTTGGCACTCGCAGGCCGGATGCCACAGTCTGCGCGCCCAGCCAAAAGTCACAGAAAGAGGCGCCTGAGTGGAATGCTTTAGGGATCGGCGCACATCCTTCCGCCTGCACGGAAACCATGCGCGGACGTTTCATATCCGCCAGCCAGCCGAGAGACTCCATTTCAGCGAAGGCCTTCCACATGCCGACCAGCCCGGTGCCGCCGCCAGTGGGGTAGAGGATGACGTCCGGTAAAGCCCAGTTGAAAGCTTCGGCAAGTTCGTAGCCCATGATTTTTTTACCTTCAGCGCGGTACGGCTCTTTAAACGTGGACACATCGAACCAGCCTTCTTCGCGGGCTTTGACGCCAGCCATGCCAGCGGCGTCGCTGATGAGGCCTTCGACGAGAATCACTTCCGCGCCTGCAATGCGGCTTTCCTGAATGTTCGCATTGGGCGTGTCTTTTGGCATGTAGATCAATGCCTGCAAACCAGCGCGGGCGGCATAGGCGGCCATGGCTCCGCCGGCGTTGCCCGCGGTGGGGATGATGACTTTTTTTACGCCAAGCTCTTTTGCCCTGGAAACTGCCGCGCAAAGTCCGCGCGCTTTGAAGGAACCCGTTGGATTACTGCTTTCGTCTTTGACGAAAAGATTGGAAAGCCCAAGCTCGTTTCCAACACGGGGGATTCGCAGCAGGGGCGTATCGCCTTCCCCAAGCGATACGATATTTTCAGGGTCTTGCACGGGCAGCATTTCATGCCAGCGCCACATGCCTTTGGGCCGCGCATGAATCTCGTCGCGATCCACTTGCTGGCGGACGGCGTTCAGGTTGTAATTTGAAATAAGGGTGGATTGGCAATCCGGGCAAAAGGTATGTATTTCATGGATGGAAAAAGATCTTCCACAATCCGAGCAAGTCAGATCGGTGAGATAAGATGTTTTCAAAATATTCAACCTCTAAATTAATAAGCGTTACTTTGGGTTGGGCGCTGGCACAAACGCCTCGACGCGCGCCCACAACTCGCGGATGTTAATTGGCTTGGACATGTACACATCACAGCCGGCGGAGAGCGCTTTTTCCGCATCCCCTTTTAAAGCGTTGGCGGTAATGGCAATGATGGGCACATACGCCAGGGCGGTTTTTTCGCTGGCGCGAATCCTGCGCGCCACTTCGTAGCCGTCAATATCGGGCAGGTTGATATCCAGCAGGATCAAATCCACATCCTGATGTTCGGCAGCCGAAACCCCCGTGAGGCCATTTGCGGCTTCAAGCAATAGATATCCGCGCGCTTCAAGGGCGCGTTTGACAAGCATCATGTTGTCCGGGTTGTCTTCAATGTATAAAACATTACTTCCCATGTTTGCCTCTCCTTAAGTTCCGCTTTTGGATTCGTTCTTGTCTTCAATCACGTGAATGACCTGATCCACAAATTTTCGGGTGGGCAATGAACCTTTTTGATACAGCGCTTCAATGTTTCCATTGAGTCGGCTGCGTTCCTCTGCCGTAATATCCTTTGCGCTGACGACGACAACGGGAATATCCTTCGTGCGCGGGTCCAGCTTTAATTCCTCGACCAATCCAAAACCGTCGATGCCGGGCATGGTCAGGTCGCTGACGATGAGGTCGGGCAGTTTTTGGCGCGCCATGGCAAGGCCTTCCCATCCGTCTCTGGCGTGGTACATGCGGTAGTTTTTTCTGCCTTCCAGCAGACGCCGAATGAGCAGGGCATCGTCATCGTTATCGTCAATCAATAACACAGTTGTGGTCTTTTCGTCCAGATTTTCGAGGGCGGCTTGCAGGCCTTCGCGCGGGGCAGGGGATTGATCCTTGCTGAGATGCACATCCACTGCCCATTGATCGCCAAGCACATGCTTTTCAACAGGGAAGGTGTGGCCTGTGCAGTTGATGACGACTCTTTCATCCGCGCCGATCTTTCCTGCTTTGGATAACTTCTCGAATCCTGCGAAGGCGACGGCTGTTGCCGGTTCGACGGCCATTCCCTCGCTTTTGGCAAGCGCGCGCATGGCCGAGTAGGCTTCCAGGTCTGTCACGGATTCCATCAGGCCGCCGTATTGCTGGGTGAGATTCCATAAGTAAGTGTACGATTTTCCAGGGTCGCCCGTGGAAAGGATGATGATGCGCGTATCGGGGATGACAGGTTCGGCAACATCTTTTCCAGCTTTGAAGGCTTGTACCATCGGGGAACATCCGTCTGCTTGAATGATGGCGAGCTTGGGGACTTTGTCGATCAAGCCCATATCAAGTAATTCTTTGAAGCCCTGATACACCCCCAGCGGACCCAGCCCGCCGCTGACCGCCTGGATGTACCAATCCGGCGCGCGCCAGCCCATTTGCTCCACGATNNAAGAGGGCGGCTTCGCGCAGTTTTTCCTGCGGGACGAGGCTGGTCATGAAGACCCACAGTTTGATTCCCGCGCGGGCGCAAGCGGCGGCGTATGCCACTGCTGCATTTCCCGTGGATGCGATGACGGCTTCACGGATTCCATTTTCGTTCATGGCGGCGACGGCTACTGCGGCCTGCCTGTCTTTGAAGGAGGATGTCGGGCCGTAGCGCTCGTCTTTGATGTAAACAGAACCATGCCCCAGATTAGGCGCGAAGCGTCCTGACAGCCAGAGCGGTGTTCCGCCAGCGGGGTAGAGATCCAAAGCGGAGGGATTGTCGAGCGGTAGGACATCCTGATAACGCCAGAGGTTGTTGGGGCGGTTGGGAATGCCGCGTAGAATTTCGCGTTTGAAGGTTTCATAATCGTAGTGCGCTTCAAGCCATTGAGATTGACAATGCTTGCAGGCGGCGGGCACAAAGGGTTCGTAAGGCTGCTGGTTGCCGCAGAGGGCGCATTGCAGGAAGGTTGGTTTTGCCATGTTAGTTTTTTCTCGTCACGGGTTCAGAGTCTGTTACTTTGGCTTCGATGGGCAGGAAGACGTAGAATGTGGAGCCTTCCCCTTCAATGCCAGCGCTTTCCGCCCACAGGCGTCCGCCGTGCATTTCGATAAGTTTACGACTGATGGGCAAACCAAGCCCTGTGCCGCCTGCCTTGCGCGTGGTGGATGAGTCGACCTGCGTGAATTCCTGGAAGACCGTTTCCAATTGCGAGGGGTGGATGCCAATGCCGGTGTCTTTTACGCTGATGAGAATATTGCTATCTTCGCGCGCGATGTGGATTGCGATTTTGCCTTGCCCGGTAAATTTCATGGCGTTGTTCACAAGGTTGATCATCACCTGGCGCAGGCGGTTGCGGTCTGCGTTGATTTCCACTTCGTGATCCGAGTCCGCATCGATGAGCAGGGAAATATCCTTTTCACTGGCCAGCGAGGATGTAATGCTGGCAACCTCTTCCATGATCTCATGCAGGTTGAATTTTTCGATGATGAGGTTGAGCTTGCCCGATTCGATCTTTGCCATGTCAAGCACATCGTTGATGAGGTGGAGCAGGTGCTGTCCGTTCCTCTGGATGAGTTTGAGATCGTTATCCATATAGGGCGTGAGCGTGCCATCCAGCCCTTCCAGCATCACATCTGCAAAGCCGAGGATGGAGTTGAGCGGCGTGCGTAACTCGTGAGACATGTTGGCGAGGAAGGAGGATTTGAGGCGGTCCAACTCGCGCAATTGCGCCACGGTTGCAGATTGTTCCTTGTACAAACGGGCGTTTTGAAGCGCAATGCCAACCTGGGTGGACAGGGTGTTGTAAATGTTGGCGTCTTCCTGTGTAAAGTGCCCCGCCTTTTCGGATTGCACATCGAATACCCCCAGAACTTTTTCGCCCACAATGATCGGTACCGCCATTTCCGCATGTGTATTGGGCAGAAGCGGATGGGGAAGGAAGCCAATATCTTTTCCGATATCATTCACGATCACAGCCTTGCGTTCGCGGGCAGCGCGCGCCACCAGGGAGCGTTTGGCATCCATTTGAATGGCGTGGCCGGTTTCCACCATTTGTTTACCGATTTCACCCGCGCCGGATGCAAGCAATAATGTGTTCCATGATTCATCCGCAAGATAGATGTGGGCGTGATAAAGGGCAAAGCGTTCCTTTGTCAAATCCACCACCGATTGCAGCAACTCATCCGGGTCCAGCACAGTGGATGCGGTGGTACTGACGACGGCCACCGTTTCCAATTCACGGGCGCGTTTTTCATTCAATTCAAAAAGGCGCAGGTTTTCAATATGGGCGCTGACCTGCTTGGCGATATTGTCGGCTAATTCCATTGCGCCGGAGGGAATGTTTTTCAGACCGGCTACGGTCAATTGACCAATGGCCTCGCCGCGCACCATCAGCGGCTGTTCAAAAGATATATCCAAAGGATCGCGTGTTTCGCCAAATGGGGTTACCTGGATCGAGTCGTAGGCATATCCCAAAGTATCAGTTCTTTGGCTGGTAAATGATTGCCAGTTTTCGCCGCTCAGGCGGCGGGTGGCTTCTTCGGCATTGGCGCGGGCGCGCGAGGCATCTGCCAGCAGGCGCAGGTTTTCCACCTGCTGCGAAATCTGGCGCGCAACTGCCGAGACCATCCGCTTATCCTCATCGGTCAACGGGCGGGTTGGGTCCGTTTTCAGAAAAAGATTGCCGACATGTTCATCCAGTACGTTGACCGTCTCTTGAAAATCATGTTCATCAGGAGACGCTTCGCCAAAGGGCGCAACAGAAGCCTGGTCATACACGTAGCCAATGCGCTCGCTGTTACGAATACCGTCCATAAAAGATTCCCAGTTTTGGTGGGTGAATTGACGGTTGGCGGCCAGGGCTTCGGCGCGCGCGCGTTCGGTTGCGGCAAGCAGGCGCAGGTTTTGAATTTGCAGCGACACTTGCTGCGCGACCGCATTTGCCAGATTTGTTTCATCCGCATTCCATGCGCGTTCGGCGGGCGGCTCGATCTGCATTTCTCCAATCGTCTCACCGCTTGCGGTCAATGGCGTCTTGATGCTGCTCCCTGATTTCCCCGCAGGGGCGCTGCCCATACGAAGCGGCGATAGATGGTCATTGCTAAAAGCGTAGCCCACTTCTTCCTTTTCATAAAGGATGGCGGGCGCGTGCGCTGCTTTTGCAGATGCGGCGTCAAGCTGCGCTTCCAACTCGCGGATGCGTAACAGCAGCGCGCCTGTTGCGGATGGAGATGCAACCGCTTCATTCCCAACGGGTGAAGTTGATCCTGTTTCTATCGACATTTTCTCACCCGCAGAAAGCGGCTCGCGAAGCGTGGCGATCTGCTCCAGATCTAAAAAGAGTTTCTCAACCCGTTTACTGGATTTATTATCGAGGGGCATCGGTAAATATCTCCTGAACCTGTGTGCGTTTTATTTCAGTTGGAGCGTTGTAATGTTGTAGCCTTGTAGCGTGTAGCGTGTTCCGTTTTGAAGGTTTACGCAACACGAAACACGCAACACGCAACACGTACCACGTACCACGCAACTCATTTCTTATCTTTCATACTCAACTGGGCAATCGTCATCGGCGCTCCCAACGCGTGACCAAGTTCGCGCGCGGCAATCTGGAGCACCGCTTCCACTGTGGTTGCGCTTTGAATCTTTTGACTAATGACATTG
>CXWL01004657.1_pt1 | contig 10825 bp, 10 predicted proteins | sample 590931 | NCBI WGS metagenome assembly CXWL01 (sample SAMEA3498368, study PRJEB10139) | groundwater metagenome | biome: water well; material: biofilm material | place: Germany | collected 2015-04-27 | reverse complement strand
GTAGGGGACGTTGCAGAAGATCGCGGCGTCCCGCTCGAAGCTCACGTAGCGCTCGCGCTTGGCTACGCAGGCCGTGCCATCGTCCGCACAGTCGTAGATCACGGACGACAGGAATCGGCCGCCCTGCGGGGGCTGGAGTCGGGTGAAGGGCAAGCCGTGCTCGCGCAGGTCGTAGGTCGTGTTGGTCGGTGTCTCGCTGCCTGGAAAGACCGAGAAGTAGTGCTTCTCCTGGTCCTTGAGGGGCGTCGTGACGGTCACCGTCAGCTCCTCGGAAGGCGCCGTCTCGGAGATGCTCGGCGTGCACCGCACCGGCGGGAAGAGGAAGGCCGGGGGCTGGGAGAGCGAGCTCTGGTAGAGGTAACGGCCCGTCTCGGCACCGCCGGCGTTCTTGAAGACCCGCGTGGCCACCCGCGCCGAATGCGACATCCACCCCAGAACGGTGCAGCCGTAAACCGGAATCACGTTCTGGCCATAGGTGTACTCGATCGAGCCGCCCGTCGGCAGGCCCACCGAGGCGATCGCGCCGCGGGCGAAGCAGCTACCCGAGCCGGCGTCGGTCGTGTGGTAGGTGAAGCTCCAGACCGAGCCGTCCGGCAGCGTCACGGTGTCGAGTTGCGACGTGCGCAAGGCCAAGGACGAGGTGCCTCCGCAGCTCGGTGCCAGGTCGTTGAGCAGAAGATAGCCGAACGTCCACACGGCCGTGCGCGCGTTGCCCGAGGCATCGGGCGTCGCGGTCAGCTTCACCTGCTGGACTCGCTGGGGCACCCGGCCCGACGGATCGGGCTCGAAGAGGATCTGTTGGGTCCGTCCGTGGAGATCCGTCAACCTCCAGAGGTTCGCCGTCGTGTAGTCGATCGTCAGGTCATCGATCGAGGCCGGCTCCGATGGCTCGTCGCTGAACCGGTCGCCCAGGGCCTTGATCCGCCACTGGTCGGCGCCGATCTTCTCGAACAGGTGTCGCTCGCCGCTCGGAAACTCGAGCACCTTCATCGTCGAGCCGAGCGGACGCAGGCGCAGGTAGGAACCGTCCCGGCTGTAGCAAGTGGCTGTCGCGCAAGCATCGACGCCCGGCGTCACGCCGTGAAGGTCCGAGTAGAACAGGTGGTCGCCGCCATCGGCCCCGATGTAGACCCACTGGTAATCCAGGTAGTCGTTGATCGGGTCGGTCGGGGCGAGCAGCCGGCCGAGCGACAGCTGCCAGCCCATGCCCGCGTTCGAAACGCGGTTCGGCACCGCCCGCGGCTGGCCATCGACCAGCTCGAAATCCCAGGCCTTCGAGTTGTAGACGAGCGTCAGGTTGTAGGCGAACGATGGCGACACCGGATAGCCCGAACCCACCGGGATCGTCAGCGACACGTTGCCGTTCAACAGATTGACGCTGTCGACCTCGCCGAGCTGGTAGGTCTTGTCCGGCGAAAAGCCGCGCTCCTGGTTCGCCAGCGTCTGGCCGAAGGCCGCGGCGGGAGCGAGCATCGCGACAACAAGCCCGGTGAGGAGAACCCCGGCGAGCCGCTTCACGGGGCACCTCCGACCACCTCGAGAGCCCAGGCCATGGCGTCCGAATCGATTTCGATCACCCGGTCCCCGGTAGCCAGCTCCAAGGGCGGTGGCGCTCCATTCGCAATCGGCTCGAGACCGGTGAGCGCGGCCAGGATCGTGCGGTTCGCCGGGCCATCTTCGTCCCCGGTCGACCCGTCCATGAGAGTCGCCACCCAGGCGCCGCCGCCAGGCCGAACGACCAGCACGTGGGAAAGGTCGCCGCGCGCGCCGATCCGGGTGATCCCGCCCTCCGCTTGCGCCACCGCGAAGCCACCCCCGGGCTCGGCGTCCCGCAGCGGATAGCCCTCGGGCGTCGCCGCCACCACCCGTCCCGTGGCCAGTTCCACCACCACCCAGATCGACCGGAACGGCACAGGTCGGTCCAGCTCGAGGGAAACCACGCCGTCCGAGTCGTCGTCCTTCAGCCGTCCCTCCCGCCGGACGACGTTGGCCGCATACCCGGACGCCTCTCGGTGAGCCGGCGGTGAAAAAAATCTCGTTCGTGTCGGAACACCTGAGGGCGGCCGGCGCCGTTCAGCCCCTCCCGCCCAGCCCGGCCAGGAACTCCCCGCAGGCCGCCAGGATCTCCTCGTTCCACTCGTGGCCGCCTGAGTACACCACGGGTGTGGCGCGGATGTCGGCGGCGGCGAGGCGCTCGAGGTCCGTGGCCATCTTGGCCTCGGTGTACCACTCGTCGCGGGTGCCGCGACCGAGGAAAACGGGAGGCAGTCGGATGACGTCGATCTCGGGGGGAACGTCCCCGGCGAGGGCGAGGACGGCCTGGGCGGGCAGGGCGGCGGCGGCGCGATAGGCCATGGCTACGCCTTGGGAAAAGCCTGCGAAAACCGGGTCTCCGGCCACCGGGACCGCGGCGCGCACGGCCTCGACCACCTTCTCGACATAGGCCACGTTGTCGGCGATGGCTTCCTCGCGGTCGAGCCGCGTCATCCACGAGGCCACGATCTCCTGAGTCCGGGTGTAGAAGGGATGGAGACCTTGCACCGCCACCACCGTCCAGCCGGCGATGCCGGGGATGCGCTCGAGGGCGGCCTGGTGGAGGGCGGCGTTTTCGCCGTAGCCGTGGAAGCCCACGATCCACGGGGCGTCGGCCTTCTCGGCGGGGCGCGCCCAGTAGTGACCGTGGGTGCCGGTGGCGATCGATCGATCGAAGGGCGCGCTCATCGGAACCACCCGCGGCCGAGCTTCTTCAGGGCCTGAGAGAGCTCGCGGGCGCGCAGCTCGACGATGTCCAGCATGTCCGGACCGCCCCGGGCCACGAGGTCGACGAGCGCGCTGCCCACGACCACCCCATCGCACACCTTGCCGACGGCCGCGGCCTGGTCCGGGGTCGAGATGCCGAAGCCCACGGCCAGGGGTACCGGCAAGCGCTTGCGGAGGCGTTTCACGTCCCGCAGCAGCTCCTCGGGCAGGTCGGCGCGGGTGCCGGTGACGCCCGTGCGCGAGACGTAGTAGGCGAAACCCGAGGTCAGCTCGGCGATCCGTTTGATCCGCTCCGGGGTCGAAGTCGGAGCGAGCAGGAAGACGGTGTCGAGACCGTGGTCGCGCAGCACCGGCACGTACTCGTAGTCGGCCTCCTCGGGCGGCAGGTCGACGCACAGCACGCCATCGACCCCCGACGCCGACGCCTGTTCCGCGAAGGTGCGGATTCCGCGGGCGTGGATGGGATTGAAATAGGTGAAGAGCACGATCGGCACGCCGATCCGGTCGCGCATGCGGTGGACGACGTTGAAGATGCCGCCCAAGGTCGTGCCCGCGGCCAAGGCGCGCACGGCCGCGGCCTGGTTGGTGGGACCGTCGGCGATCGGATCGCTCCACGGCACGCCCAGCTCGATCACGTCCGCACCGCCGGCGGCGAGGGCTTCGATCAGGTGGGCAGTAGTCTCGAGGTCCGGATCGCCCGCGACCAGAAACGGAATGAAGGCCGGACGCCCTTCTGCGGACGCCCGCTCGAAGGCCTGGGCGATGGCGCTCACGGTTCGCTCCCCTCTTCTTCGTCGATCTCGATGGTCTCTCGGCCGAGTTTCGGCGGGCGAGCGCCGTGGGGCACCTCACCCGGAACGGTGGGCAGCACCCGCGACAGCGGCGTGCGCGGCAGCGGCGAGCCGTCCGCAAAGATCGGCGGGGTCAGAGCTCCGCGGCCGAACTCGAGGTCGAACTCGAGCACCGACTCGAGGTCCTTGTCGCCGCGGCCCGAGAGGTTGACCAGGATCACCTTGTCCTTGCCCAGGAGCGGCGCATGGAGGATGGCCTCGGCCACGGCGTGGGCGCTCTCGAGGGCCGGGAGAATGCCTTCCGTCTCGGCGAGCCGGTGGAACGCGGCCACGGCGGCGGCGTCGGACACCGAGGTGTATTCGACCAACCCGGTGTCGGCCAGGAGCGCATGCTCGGGCCCCACGGCCGGGTAGTCGAGCCCGGCGGACACCGAGTGGGTGGCGGAGATCTGGCCTTCGGAGTCCTGCAGGACCCGCGTCCGAGTGCCGTGGAGCACCCCCACGCTGCCGCCGGCGAAGCGGGCGGCGTGCTCCCCGAGCCGGAAGCCGCGCCCGCCGGCTTCCACCCCGAGGAGCCGCACGTGGCGATCGGGCAAGAAGGCGCTCATGATGCCGATCGCGTTCGAGCCGCCGCCGACGCAGGCGACCACCAGATCCGGCGCGCGCTTCCCTTCCGCCCGGTGGATCTGCCGGCGCGCCTCGTCGCCGATCACCCGATGGAAGTCGCGCACCATGCGGGGGAACGGGTCCGGCCCCAGGACCGAGCCGAGGATGTAGTGGGTGGTGCGCACGTTCGTCACCCAATCGCGCATCGCCTCGTTGATGGCGTCCTTGAGCGTCCGGCTGCCGGACTCGACGCCCACCACCTCGGAGCCCAGCAGGCGCATGCGCTCGACGTTCATGCGCTGGCGGCGCATGTCCTCGGTGCCCATGTAGATGGTGGCCTTGAGACCGAGCAGCGCCGCCGCCGTGGCCGTGGCCACGCCGTGCTGACCGGCGCCGGTCTCCGCGATCACCCGGTGCTTGCCCATGGCCTGGGTGAGCAGGGCCTGGCCCAGGGCGTTGTTGATCTTGTGCGCGCCCGTGTGGAGCAAGTCCTCCCGTTTCAAATAGATGCGCGCTCCGCCGAGTTCCCGCGACAGGCGCTCCGCGAAGTACAGCGGCGTCGGACGGCCGGCGAAGTTGGCGAGCAGAACCTCGAGCCGGCGCTGGAACTTGCGGTCCTTGCGCGCCCGGTCGTAGGCGCGGGCGAGCTCCTCGATCGGCGCCATCAGGGTTTCGGGAACGAAGCGGCCGCCGTAGGGTCCGAAGTGGCCCTCGTCGTCCGGGAAAACGGCTCTAGCCATGGGCAAGCTCCTCGAAGAGCGCGGTCAGAAGCGCCCGGTCCTTGATGCCGGGCGCGGATTCGATGCGAGAACAGACGTCGATGCCGTCGGCGCCGGAGGCGGCCAGCGCCGCGCGGGCGTTGCCGGGGCCGATGCCGCCGGCCACCAGCAGGCGCCGCGGAGCGACCGCGAGACCTCCCAGGGCGCCGTAGTTCCAGGCCTGGCCGGTGCCGCCGTACTGGCCCCCTCGCGTCGGATCGCTGGGCACATCGAATAGAAAACCCCAGACCTCCGGGTACGCGGCCAGCACCCTCGGCACCGGCGGCGGCGTGCGACGAAAGACCTTGATCGCCCGCCCGCCGTGGCGGGCCACTTGCGCCGGTCCTTCGTCGCCATGGAACTGGACGAGGTCGAGCGCCAGCTCCGCCACCAATCGGTCGACTTCCGCGGGCGGCTTGTTGACGAACACGCCGACGAGCTTCACGGGCGCGCCCGCGAGGGGCCGGCAGACCTCCCGGGCGGCCTCGAGGGTCAGGCACCTCGGGCTGCCCGGGTAGAAGTTGAGGCCGACGAGATCCGCCCCCAGCTCCACCGCCATCTCGGCGTCCGCCGCCCGGGTGACGCCGCAGATCTTGACCAAGGGTCTCACGACAGCAGCTCCGAGAGCCGGGCTCCGGGATCGTCCGCCAGGAGCAGGGACTCCCCCACCAGGAACGCGTCGAAGCCCGCCGCGGCGAGCTCCCGCACCGTGGCGCCGGAGCCGATGCCGCTCTCGGCCACCTTCAGGGCGCCCGGCGGCAGGGTCGGGACGAGGGCCCGCGAGTGCGCGAGGTCGACCGCGAAGGTCCGCAGGTTACGGTTGTTGATGCCGACCAGCTCCCACTCGGCCCCGGCGAGCTTCTCGACATCGTGGGCGTCGTGGGTTTCGACCAGGGGTACCAGGCCGAGCCCCCGCGCCAGGCCCGCCAGGCGGAGCAGCTCCTGGGGCGCGAGGAGCGCCGCGATCAGGAGCACCGCGTCCGCCCCCGCGCGGGCGGCCCAGGCGAGTTGGAGCGGATCGACCACGAAGTCCTTGGCGATCGCCGGCAGCCCCGCGGCGGCCTTGGCGCGGGTGAGTAGCTCGTAGGAGCCGAAGAAGAAATCCGGCTCGACGACGACGGACAGGGCCGCCGCGCCGTGGTCCCGGTAGACCCGGGCCTGGGCCTCCGGATCGATCCGCTCGACCAGAGACCCGAGCCGCGGCGAGCCCAGCTTGACCTCGGCGATCAGGGCCCGGCCGCGCCGCTCTCCCAGGGCCGCCAGGAAGGCGTTGTCGGCCGGCGTCCGCCCGCCCGCCGAAGCCAGATCGTGCGCCGAGTCGCCCGCCGCGCGGGCCTCGGCGACCCGCTCGCGGCGGCGCGCGGCGATCTTGACCAGGATGTCCGCCAGGGGCGGCGCCGCCGTCGTCACGCCGTGCCTCCCCCTCGCGCGAAGTCGCGCAGCGCCGCGAGCTTGGCCCGCGCCGAGCCGTCGGCCAGCAGGCCCCGCGCACGGGCCACGCCCGCGGCCAGCGTGGGCGCCGCGCCGCCGACGAAGATCGCCGCGCCGGCGTTGGCGGCGGTCACGTCGGCCAGCGGACCGGTTTCTCCCGCGAAGACCCGCTCCATGGCGGCGGCGTTGTCCGCCGGGTCGCCCCCGGCGAGATCGACGAGCTGGGAGCGCGCGAGGCCGAGCTCTTCCGGCGTCACGCGGTGGAGCCGCACGCTGCCGGCGCGGACCTCGCCGATCAGCGTCGAGCCGGTGGTGGTGATCTCGTCGAGCCCGTCCTCGCCGTGGACGACGAGAGCGTGGTCGGCGCCGAGGTCCGCGAGCACGTGGGCGATCGGCTCCACCAGCGCCTCGGCGTAGACGCCCATCAGCTGGCGCCGCGCCCGCGCCGGGTTGGTCAGGGGGCCGAGCACGTTGAACACCGTGCGCAGGCCGAGCAGCTTGCGCACCGGCATCACCTCGCGCATGGCCGGGTGGAGCTTGGGAGCGAAGAGGAAGGCGATGCCCAGCTCGTCGAGGGCGCGGCCGGCCTGCTCGGGAGTCACCTCGATGTCGACCCCGAGGGCGGCCAGAACGTCGGCGCTGCCCGAGCGCGACGACACCGAGCGGTTGCCGTGCTTCGCCACCGGCACCCCCGCTGCCGCGGCCACGAACGCCGCGGCGGTGGAGATGTTGAAGGTGCCGCGGCCATCGCCGCCGGTGCCGCAGGTGTCGACCACGCCCTCGCGGTGGTGGGGAATCGGGATCGCGCGCCGCCGCATGGCCGTCGCCGCCCCCGCGATCTCGGCCGCCGTTTCGCCCTTCATGCGCAGAGCCACCAACAGGGCGGACTTGAGCGGGTCCGGCACCTCGCCGTCCATCAGGCGACCGAACAGGCTCTCCATGTCCGCCCGGTCCAGAGACTCGCCGAGGACGACTTTGCCGAGCGCTTGCTGGGGTTCCACGGCGACCTCCGGGTTCAGACGCGGGTTCGGGCGAGGAAGTTCGCCAGGAGCTTCGGCCCCGCCACGGTCAACACCGACTCGGGGTGAAACTGTACGCCCCACCAGGGCAGGGTCCGGTGGCGCAGACCCTGGATGACCTCGTCCTCGCTCCAGGCCGTGGCCTCGAGCTCTTCCGACAACGTCTCGGGCGCGATGCACAGGCTGTGGTAGCGGGTGGCGGTGAACGGCTGGGGCAAGCCTTCGAAAAGCTCCCGGCCATCGTGGCGGATCTCGGAGGTCTTGCCGTGCATGAGGTTCGGCGCTCGCTCGACGCGCCCGCCGAAGGACGCTCCGAGGGCCTGGTGACCGAGGCACACGCCGAGCGTCGGGATCGGCGCGCGACGGGCCAACAAGTCCATCATCACCCCCGCGTCCTCCGGCCGGCCCGGCCCGGGAGACAACAGAATGCCCGCCGGTTTCCTGGCCAGGAGCTCGTCCACGGGGAACTCGTCGTTGCGGACCACCTCGACCTCGGCGCCCTGACTGGCCAGGATCTGCACGAGGTTGTAGGTGAAGGAGTCGTAGTTGTCGAGGACCAGGATCATGGGAGCCCCTCCGCCAAACCCACCGCCGCCAGGGTCGCCGCGGCCTTCGCCGCGGTCTCCCGCTCCTCGGCGAAGGGATCGGAATCCGCCACGATGCCCGCGCCGGCGGTGACCGAGGTTTCGTTGCCGTGGACGACGAGCGTCCGAATCGTAATGCAGGCGTCGAGGTCCCCCGCGAAGGAGAAGTAGCCCACGGCGCCGCCGTAGGGGCCGCGAGCCTCGGGCTCGAGGTCGTCGATGATCTCCATGGCGCGCACCTTGGGCGCACCTGAGAGCGTGCCCGCGGGGAAGCAGGCCAGGAGCGCGTCGAGGGCCGTCTTGCCCGGCGCGAGGCGGCCCTCGACCGAGCTGACCAGGTGCATCACGTGGCTATAGCGCTCGATCTCGGCGAAGCTGGCCACCCGCACCGAACCCGGGGCGGAAACGCGGCCGAGATCGTTACGCCCCAGGTCCACCAGCATCACATGCTCGGCGTTTTCCTTGGGGTCCGCCGCCAGCTCCTCGCCGAGGCGCCGGTCTTCCTCGGCGTCGGCGCCCCGGGGGCGAGTGCCGGCGATGGGCCGGGTCTCGAGCCGGTCGCCGGTCTTGCGCACCAGCATCTCGGGCGATGCGCCGGCCAGGGCCACGTCGGGGCACTCGAAGAGCACCATGTAGGGGCTGGGGTTGATGCCCCGCAGCGCCCGGTAGAGGGTCAGCGGCTCGTAGCGACGGGGCACGGTGAAGCGCCGGGCCAGCACCACCTGGAAGATGTCGCCGGCGCGGATGAGCTCCTTGGCCTGCTCGACCCGGGCGCGGTAGGCGGTGCCGTCGAGGCTCGCCACGGCCGCCGGCGGGGCGGGGCGCTCGGCGGGCAGCGCGAGCACGCCGCCCGGGGTGCTGGCGGTCAGGAAGGCGGCCAGCCGGTCGAGCTCGCGCCGGGCGTCCGCCGCGCTGATCTCGCCCTCGATCTCGTTGGCCACGGCATAGACGCGCTGGTAGGCGTGATCGAAGACGACCACCGTGTCGAAGCGGCCGAGGACGGCCAGGGGCAGGCCGAAAGGGTCGGGCGGGGCCTTCGGCAGGCGCTCCACCAGCCGAATGGTGTCGTAGCCGAAGAAGCCGACGAAGCCGCCGCTCATGGGCAACTTCGAGGGCGCGGCGGAGACGCTGCAGAGCACACCGCGCAGGGCCTCCAAAGGCCGACCCGGCAAGGCCGTGCGGACGCCGCCGGCCTCGCGCTCGAGACGGTCGGGAAAGAGCCGGTAGAGCTCCCGCGGCCCGGCGCCCAGGAAGCTGTAGCGCGACACGTGCTGGCCGCCGGTGACGCTTTCGAGCAGGAATCGGACGGGCGAGAGATCCTTGAGGCGGGCGTAGACCCCCACCGGCGTGGCGCCGTCGGCCAGGAACTCGCGGACGTGGGCGATGGCGCGACGGCTCACGGGGTCTCCTTCGAATGTCGGCGGGCCAGCTCCCCGGCCACCTGGCCGGGCTCGACGCCCGCGTCCGCGAGCAGCACCAGCAGGTGGTAGACGAGGTCGGCGGCCTCCCAGGCGAGGGAATCGGGAGGGACGCCGTCCGAAGCGGGGGAAGACATGCTGGCCAACACCACTTCCACGGCCTCCTCGCCGAACTTCTTGGCGATTCTCTCCCGGCCCGAGGTGAACAAGCGAGCGGTGTAACTGGTCTCCGGGTCGGCGCCGCGCCGGCCGGCGATCACCGTGGCCAGCCAGCCCAGCTCGAGAGTGGCGGGATTGGGCTCGAAGCAGCCGCGGGAGCCCGTGTGGCAGGCCGGCCCGGCGGGCCGCACGCGCAGCAGCAGCGAGTCCCGGTCGCAGTCGGCCACGGCCTCGACCACGGTCAAGAAGTTCCCCGAGGTCGCGCCCTTCTCCCACAGCTCGCCCCGGCTGCGGCTCCAGAACGTGGCGCGTCCGCTCTTCCGGGTGCGCTCGAGAGCCTCGCGGTTGGCCCATGCGAGCATCAGCACGGCGCCGCTGGCCACGTCCTGGACGACGACCGGCAGGAGGCCCCGTTCATCGAAGCGCAGCGTTTCGAAATCGATCTCGTTCATGCCCGAGCCTCCCGCACCGGAAACCCGCGGGCCGCGAGCTCTCGTTTGACCGCCGCGACGGTGATGTCGCCGTCGTGGAAGATGGAAGCCGCCAGCACCGCCGCCGCGCCGGCCGAAAGCCCTTCGGCCAGGTGGTCCACCGAGCCGGCGCCGCCCGAAGCGATGACCGGCACCGGCACGGCGCGGGCAACGGCCGCGATCAGCGCGAGGTCGTAGCCGGCCCGGGTGCCATCGCCGTCGATCGAGGTCAGGAGGATCTCCCCCGCGCCCCGCCGCACCCCCTCGATCGCCCACGCGACCGCGTCGAGCCCGGTCGCCGTGCGGCCGCCGTGGGTGACGACCTCGAAACCTCCTCCGCCGGACATGCGCCGCGCGTCGATGGACAGCACCACCGCCTGGTTCCCGAAGCGCTCCGCCACTTCGCTCAAAAGCTCCGGGCGGGCTACCGCGGCGCTGTTGACGCCCACCTTGTCCGCCCCGGCTGCGAACAACGCCGCAGCATCCGCCACCGAGCGCACCCCGCCCCCCACGGTCAGCGGCACGAACACCCGCTCCGCCGTCCGCCGCACTCCCTCGAGGGCCGTCGCACGGTTCTCGGGCGCCGCGGCGACATCGAGGAACACGATCTCGTCCGCCCCGTCCGCCGCATACCGCTCGGCCGCCTCGGCAGGGTCGCCGACATCCTGCAAGTCTCTGAAACGGATGCCCTTGACGACCCGGCCAGCGGCGACATCGAGGCACGGGATAACGCGGAGGGTGAGATTGGTGGGACCGCCACCCGCCCCGGCCGGGACGAGCCCGGCCGCTGCCCAGGACGGATGTCTTCGCTCGGTGCAGCGGCCGGGCT
>CXWL01121406.1_pt1 | contig 10827 bp, 5 predicted proteins | sample 590931 | NCBI WGS metagenome assembly CXWL01 (sample SAMEA3498368, study PRJEB10139) | groundwater metagenome | biome: water well; material: biofilm material | place: Germany | collected 2015-04-27 | reverse complement strand
CGGTAAAGGTGTCGCTGTAGGTGGTGCCAAGCGCAAATTCAGGGTGCGCCGAGTTGGCGGTATAGGTCCAGGCGCCAGCGGCGTCGATCGTGACGCTGCCATGGGCGCCGGTGACGGTGGCCGGCACGAAGGCGGCAGCGTTGTCGGCATCGGTGACGGCGAGCGTGCCCGAGGTGCTCAGCACGGCATCGGTTTCAGTCAGATTGGCGCTCGCGCTGCCAATCACGGCGGCGTCGTTGGTGCCCGCGATATTGACCGTCACGGTGCTGGTGCTGCCGTCGGTGCTGGTGACGGTGAAGGTGTCGCTGTAGGTGCTGCCGAGCGCAAAGGCGTCGTGCGCCGAGCTGGCGGTGTAGGTCCAGGCGCCGGCGGCGTCGATCGCCAGGCTGCCGTAGGCGCCGGCGATGGTGCCGGCAACGAAGGTGGCGGCACTGTCAACGTCAGCGATGCTCAAAGCGCCGGAGGTGCTGAGGACGGCATTGGTTTCAAGCAGGTTGACGCTTGCGCTGCTGATGACGGCAGCGTCGTTGGTGCCCAGGATATCGATCGTGATGCTGCTGGCGGTGCCATCGGCGCTGGTGACGGTGAACGTTTCGCTGTAGGTGGCGCCAGCGGCAAATTCATTGTGCGCCGAATTGGCGCTGTAGGTCCACTGGCCGTCCGCTTGCAGGCTGATGCTGCCGTAGTTGCCGGTGATGGTGCCGGCCACGAAGCTGGCGGCGCTGTCGGCATCGGTAACGGCCAGCGTGCCCGAGGCGGTGAGGGCGGCGTCGGTTTCCACCAGGCTGGCGCTGCCTGCCGTGATGACTGCCGCGTCGTTGGTGCCGGCGATGTTGACCGTGATGGTGCTGGCAGTGCCATCGGCGCTGGTGACGGTAAATACTTCGCTGTAGGTGGAACCGGCGGCAAATTCATTGTGCGCGGAATTGGCGCTGTAGGTCCAGGCGCCAGCGGCGTCAATTGTCAGGCTGCCGTAGGTGCCGGCGGTGGTGGCGGCGACAAACGTGGCCGGGCTGTCGACATCGGTGATGGCCAGCGTGCCGGAGGCAGTCAGCAGGGCATCGGTTTCTGCCAGCGCCACGGTCGCCGGCGTGATGACGGCCGGATCAGCCACGGCGGCTATCGTCAGGCTGACGGTCGTGGTGGCGCTGCCGCCCTGGCCGTCGCTGACGGTGTAGGTGAACGTGGCAGGACCGCTGTAATTGGGGGCCGGCGTGAAGACGACATTGCCGCCGACCAGGGCGACCGTGCCGTTGACAGCATCCTGGACGCTTGCGATGGTCAGCGCGTTGCCGTCGGCGTCGCTGTCATTGCCAAGCAGGGCTGCGGGGGTGAGCGTGACTGGCGTGTCTTCGCTGCCGCTGGCCTGGTCGGCGCCGGCCACCGGCGCGTCATTGACGGCGCCCACGTTGACGTTGACGGTGGACGTGGTGCTCGCGCCCTGGCCGTCGGTGACGGTATAGGTGAACGACGCGGAGCCGCTGAAGTTGGCGGCCGGGGTGAACACGACGTTGCCGCCGACAATGGCGACGCTGCCGTTGACCGCGCCCTGGACGCTGCTGATGGTGAGCGCGTCGCCATCGGCGTCGCTGTCGTTGCCCAGCAGGGCAGCCGGCGTGATGACCAGCGGCGTGTCTTCGGTGGCGCCGACCGTGTCGACGCCAGCGGCCGGGGCGTCGTTGACGGCGCCCACATTCAGGCTGACGGTGGAGGTGGCGCTGCCGCCCTGGCCGTCGGTGACGGTGTAGGTGAACGAGGCCGGGCCGCTGTAGTTGGCGGCCGGGGTGAACACGACGCTGCCGCCGACGATGGCAACGCTGCCGTTGACGGCGCCCTGGACGCTGCTGATGACGAGCGCGTCGCCGTCAGCGTCCTGGTCGTTGGCCAGCAAGGTGGCGGGGGCGATGGTGAGCGGCGTGTCTTCAACCGCTGTCAGCGCGTCGGCGCCGCTGGCAGGCGGNNGTTGAGGATGGTGGCGTTGCCGCTGCCAGTGACGGCGTTGCCGTTCTGGTCGATGACGGTGGCAGTGACGGTCAGCGCCCCGCGCGACAGGCTCGACAGGTCGGTGACGACGCTGAAGCTGCCGTCGGCATTGGTGACGGTGGTGACGCTGATGTCGGCAGTGGCCGGATCGCTGTCGCTGACCACCACGGTCACGCTGCTGCCGCCGGGAATGGCGCTGGTGGTGCCGCTGATGCCGATCGCGCTGGCGCCCGCATCCGGCGCGATGCTGGCCGGCAGGGTGACGTCGATGGTGCTGGCCGCTTCGGCCGTGATGCCCTGGCCTTCATAGTCGGGACGGGTGTCGTCCTGTACGCTGGTGGTGCCGTTTTCGACCGGCGTGGTCGCTTCGCTGATGCGCAGCAGTTCGACAAAGGTGCTGCCGTTGTCGCTGCCGCCGCCGCCGGTGACGCCGGCTGCCGGTTCTTCGAACAGGCCGTCAAGGCTGCCGGTGCCGGTCAGGATGGCCTGGGTCACGTCGCCCAGCTGGCCATTGGCCGGCAGCAGGGCGGCGTCACGCGTTTCGGCGTCGCCCGGGGCGAACACCTGGCTGTCGAGCGTGAGCGTCTGGTTGGCGCCGATCACATAATCGCGTCCGCTGTCAAAGGCGATTTCCACCTTGCCGCCTTCGGCGGTGACGATCACGTCACCCTCATAGACCGGGTCGCCCAGGTGCAGTTCGCGCAGCGTACCGTCCGCCGAACGGGCCGTGGCGCCGCCTGCCAGAAGGGTTACTTTGCCAATGAGGTTGCCGGTGATCGCCATGGTCGTGCTCCATACGGATGATTAGATGCTTCGACTGTAACAGGCACAATTGCCGTAGGGCATTGGCCTGAAGTACAGTGCAGCAACAGAAATGTTTAAATTACAATTATTTGTCTGATGGACGCGTGCCCACCAGCAGGGCCAGCTGGAGCCGGTCGCGCAGGTCGAGCTTGTCGAGGATCGCGCCCATGTGGGCCTTGACGGTGCGCTCGGTGATGAACAGTTCGCGCGCGATGTCCTTGTAGCGGGTGCCGGCGCCGGCCAGCGCGGCCACTTCGGCTTCGCGCGCGGTCAGCTTGCTGCGCCAGTCGGGGCGGGCGGCGGCAGCGGGCACCGTGATCATGTGCTGTACTGACAGGATGCGGTGCATCAGCGTTTCGCCGATCCACAGGCCGCCCTGGGTCACCACCGAGGCCACCTTGGCCAGCACTTCGGCGCCGGCATGGCTGTTGCAGTAGCCGCGCGCCTGGGCCGACAGGGCGGCCAGCGCTTCGTTGTCGTCCGGGGTATCGGACAGGATCACCACCGGTACCGGGCCGCAGCGCTGGTGTACGGCGCCCACCTGGGACGCCAGATCGGCGCCCGCGACGGCGCGCAGCCAGACCACGGCGGGCTGGCTGGCAGCGGCCAGCTGGCCGGGCAGAATGGCGCGCGCGGCGCCGAAGGCTTCCTGCCATGCAGGCAGCATGACGCCGTCCGTGGAAATGAAGAGGTGATCGGTAAGGGCCAACGGTTCGTTCCTCATGTCAGCGCTCCGTCATGGCGGCCGATTTGGCCCGGAGCACAGGTTTGAGCAAGTACGACAGGATCGTTTTCTTGCCCGTGATGATGTCGACTTCGGCCACCATGCCCGGGATGATGGGCAGGTTGCCAGCCAGTGTGGCCTGATCGGTGGCCACCCGTACGGTGTAGAACACATTGCCCCGCTCATCGGTCACCGAGTCGGCGCCGATGTGCTCAAGGCTTGCGTTCAGGCCGCCGTAGACCGAAAAATCATAGGCGGTAAATTTGACGATGGCGCGCTGGCCCGGCTTGAGGAAGGCGATGTCGCGTGGCGCCACTTTTGCCTCGAGCAGCAAGCGGCCCTCGAGCGGCACGATTTCGACCACGTCGCGCCCCGGCTGGACCACGCCGCCCACGGTGTTGACCAGCAGGCGCTTGATGGTGCCCTTGACGGGCGAGCGCAGCGCCGACTGCTTGACCCGGTCGGCCAGGCCGGTGCCGCTCTGGAGCAGCGAGTTCAGGCGCGCCATGGTCTCGGAATACTCCTTGCTGGCGGTATTGCGGTAGGTTTGTTCGACTTCCTGCACCTTGCGGGTCGATTCCGAGATGGCTGCCTGCACGCGCGCCATCTGGGCCCCGGCGATGTCGCCTTCGGCCTTGTAGCGGTCGACGTCGCGCTGCAGGCGCAGCAGTTCGACTTCGGACACGGCGCCCGAGCTGAGCAATGGCTTGGTGACGGCCAGTTCGCGCGACGTCGAGTCGTACGACTGGGCTGCCTGGCGCTTCTTGGTGGTGGCCTCGTTCAGTTCCTGCGAACGCTGCGCCAGCTGCTGGCGCGCGATGGTCAGCTGGGTCTGCAGCTCCGAGGTGGCCGCTTCGTACAGGCGGCGCTCTTCGTCGACCGTTTGCGGGTCGCCCGCCACCGCTTCGGGCGGCGGCACGAACGGCTTGTTCTCGCCCAGCGCGCGCAGGCGCGCCGCCTTGGCCAGCAGCGACAGGTATTGCGAGCGGTTCTCGCGCACGGTCGACTCGAAGCGGGTCGAATCGACCTGCAGCAGCACCTGGCCTTCGTTGACCGTGTCGCCTTCCTTGACCAGAATCTGCGAGACGATTCCGCCGTCCAGACTTTGCAGTACCTGCAGCTGGCGCGCCGGAATCACCTTGGCGTCGCCGCGCGTGATTTCATCGACCTGCACCAGCGCCGCCCAGATCAGGCCGAGCAGCACTGCGCCGGCCAGCGCGTACATCAGCACGCGCGCGCGCAGCGGCTCCTGGCGGATGATGATGCTGTCGGCGTCGATCATGAAGTCGAATTCGCCGGTCAGGGTGGTGCTGTCCTTCCAGCGATTGAGCCAGTGCGAGGTGCCGCGGTCGAACTTGACGCGGAACGCTTCGAGCCAGCGCAGCAGCGTGCTGCCAGTCTTTTGCAGACGCGCCATCATCGTGCAGCCCTCCCGACCTGGCCGGTCTGCAGCGCGTGCATGACCTTGTCCTTGGGGCCGTCCGCGACCACCTTGCCATCATCCATGACGATGATGCGGTCGGCCAGCTCCATCAGGCTAGAACGGTGGGTCACGATGATCATGGTCTTGTGGTTGGCATAGCTGCGGATGCGCTCCTTGAACTGGGCTTCGGACGGATGGTCCATCGCGCTGGTCGGTTCGTCCAGCAGCAGCACGGGCGGGTCGAGCAGCACCGCGCGCGCAATGGCCACGCTCTGGCGCTGGCCGCCCGAGAGCGACTCGCCGCGCTCGCGCACCAGCATGTCGAAGCCTTCTGGATGGCGGTTGATGTACTCGGTCAGGCCGGCCAGTTCGGCAGCGGCCACCACGGCGCGGTCGTCGGCGTAGGGCGCGCGGATGGTGATGTTTTCGCGCAGGGAGCCGTAGAACAGCATCGAATCCTGCTCCACGTAGCCGACCGAGCGGCGCAAGTCGGCCGGATCGAGCTGGCGCAGGTCGACCCCGTCCAGCGCCACGGCGCCCTTGGTGGGCGCATACAGGCCCAGGATCAGCTTTTGCAAGGTTGATTTGCCCGAGCCGATGCGCCCGATGATGACCACCCGCTCGCCCGGCTTGATGCGAAAGCTCACCCCGCGCAGCGCTTCCTCCGGGCGGTCCGGATAGCTGAAATGGACGTTATTGAATTCGATGTCGCCGCGGATTTCAGGACGGTGGATGAAGGCGCTCTCGTCGCTGCGCTCGCTTGGCGTGGCCATCACCTGTTCCAGCGCCTTGAGCGAATTCTTGGCCCCTTCGAACTGCAGCAGCAGGCCCACCATCTGGCCCAGCGGCGCCATCGCGCGTCCAGCCAGCATGGTCGCGGCGATCAGGCCGCCCATCGACAGCATTTTTTCGTGGATCAGATAGACGCCGGCGATCACCACGCACACATTGACCAGCTGGGCCAGGGTGGCGGCCGAATTCATGCTCGACGACGACAGCAGCTTCAGCTCGGCCGATACGCGCGCCAGAAAGGCGGTCGATTTTTCCCAGCGCGCCTGCATCTGGCTTTCGGTGCCGTGCGCCTTGATNNAGGTGGTCTCCGACAGTTCGCGCATCTTGTACTGCACCAGATAGCTGTAGATGACGACGATCACGATCCCGATCAGCGGCACGAACACCAGCGGCCACGAAATCCAGGCCAGCACCAGCAGAAACAGCAGCGCGAACGGCAGGTCGATCAGGGTGGTGACGGTGGCCGAAGCGATGAAGTCGCGCACCGTCTCGAACGAACGCAGATTGGCCGCAAACGCGCCCACTGAAGCGGGCCGGTGCGCCATGCGCATGCCCAGCACCCGCTCCATGATCATCGACGACAGTTTCAGGTCAATGCGCGAGCTGGCCAGGTCAACGAAGTGGCCGCGCAGCAGGCGCACCATGTAGTCCATCAGCAGCACGATCACGATCCCGCCGGAGAAAACCCACAGCGTCTCGACGGCGAAGTTGGGCACCACGCGGTCGTAGACGTTCATCGTAAACAGCGGCATGGCCAGGCCCAGCAAATTGATCAGCAGGGCGGCCGCCAGAATGTCCTTGAAGATGGGGCGCTGCTCCAGGATGGTGCCCCAGAACCAGTGGCGCTGCGGGACCTCGACCAGCGGCGGGGTGCGCTGGTCAAAGCGGAAGTGAGGGCGCGAAAAAATGGCGATGCCGGTATAGCGCGCCTTGAGTTCCTCGCGCGTCAGGTAGACCGCGCCCTGGCCGGCGTCGGGCAGCAGGATCTGGGCTTCGTCGTCGGCGTTCCAGCCTTGCAGCACGCACGCCTGATTATCCTTGAGCAGCAGGATCACCGGCAGCAGCGCGCTGTCGATCTTGCGCAGCGAGCGGCGCACCACCTTGGAGGAAAAACCGGCATGCGCGGCGGCGCGTGCAAACAGCGATGGCGTCAAGCCTTCTTCGGCCAGCGGCAGGCCGGCCGAGAGTGCGGCGCGGGTGCTGGGACGGCCGTGAATGCGGGTCAGCTCGACCAGGCAGTCGAGCAGGGGATCGGGGTGCAGCAAATCCTCGCGGATGCCAGTGACGGTTTCACTGGAGGGCGGAGCGTTCTCCGATTGCAGGTCAGCCGGCAGGTTCAGTCTAGTCATATCGTCAGCGCCAAGTCGTCCTTCGCCACGCGGGGCGGGACCGAGTTCATCGAAACGTGCATCGTTTGCAACAGCTTTAACTAGAACAATACTCTAGTTAACAATGTTGTGGTACGTGGTGCATGGCGTCCCGATTTCTTGGGGGATATGCTAGGTGGGAAAATTTTGTAAGGCGGACAATATTTGGGTCCGCCGTGCTGTGTCGTCAGCGATAATTCCTCACCGGAAATATAAGCGTTATTCTACACGAAGCTGCCAAGGGCGCGCGCCGGTTTACTGTCTTCACACTCAGGCTTTTCAAGCAATACGTTGTAACAAGGCAACTGATCAGGCGGTCACGACCTTGTCGCGGCCCGAGCCCTTGGCGCGGTACATGGCCTGGTCGGCGCGCCCGATGGTGATCGAGAACGGCTCGTCCTCGGTGCGCTGCACCAGGCCGGCCGAAAAAGTCAGGTCGCGCTGCATGTCCACGCCGGGCACGGGCGCGGCGCGCACCCGTTCGGCCATGCGGCCTAGCACCGGCAACGCTTCGGTCAGGGTGGTATCGGGCAGCATCAGCAGGAATTCTTCGCCGCCCCAGCGCGCCAGCATGTCGCCGCTGCGCAGTTCGGCGCGCGCGCTGGCGGCAAAGGTGCGCAGCACGCTGTCGCCGCCATCGTGGCCGAAGCTGTCGTTGACGTTCTTGAAAAAATCGATGTCGAGCAGCGCGATGCACATCGGCTGCTCCCCGCTGGCGTGGCGCCGCTCCTCGTTGGCCAGCACCTCGTTCATATAGCGCCGGTTGGCCAGGCTGGTCAGTTCGTCCACGGTTGCCAGCGTGCGAATCTGTCCCAGCGCCGCCTGCAGTTCCTGCTTTTGCGCTTTCAGGCTGGTGCGCAGCTTGCTCATTTCGCCGGTCAGCAGCGTAACGGCCAGCAGGCAGCAGGCAGCCAGCGCGAAGTGCAGCAGCTCCACGCGCGCGGGAAAGGCCAGCGGATCGTGCCACGTCAGCCACGCCATGGCCATGCCCAGCATGCCAATCGCCGCCCCGCACAGGAACAGCGTGGCGCGCGGGCGCATCGTAAAGGTACAGAACACCATCACCACCAGCATGATCATCAGCAGCGCGCCGCGAATCTGGCCGAACACGCCATAGGCGCCGATGGTACAGACAAAGGCGAACAGCGCCTGCAGCACCGCCAGCTGGCGCGGCTTGAGTCCGAGCGCGGGGCTAAAGCGCACCAGCGCGAAGAACAGCACCACGCCGGCCACGCCAAAGGCGATCAGGCGATGCGCGCCTTCGGGCGCGACCAGGCCGGCGCGCACCTGCTGCAGCAGCACGGCAATGGCGAGCAGGTAGAGCAGCGCCGAACCGGCCCAGTACAGCAGCTGGCGGCGCAGTTTGGGGTCGGCGCCAAACAGGCGCAGCGAGACCTTATGCCACATGGATGTCATGCGCGGGTGTGACGTCGCCCAGTTCGGCCAGCATGCGCGCCTGCTCGGCCAGCAGCGAATGGATCTTGCTGGCCGGGACCGGCATCGAAAACAGATAGCCCTGCATTTCGTCGCAGTCGTTATCGCGCAGGAAGTTGCACTGCTGTTCGGTCTCCACGCCTTCGGCGATGACCCGCAAATTGAGCTTGTGGCCGAGCGAAATGACCGCCATCGCGATGGCCTGGTCGTCCAGGTTTTCGGCCAGTTCGCTGACGAAGGACTTGTCGATCTTCAGGCGCGCGATGGGGAACGATTTCAAGGCCGACAGGCTGGAGTAGCCGGTGCCGAAGTCGTCGATCGACAGCGCCACGCCCATCGCCTCGAGTTCGCGCATCTTGCCGACCGACGCGGCCAGGTCGCGCATGATCAGGCTTTCCGTCACTTCCAGCTCGAGGTGGGCCGGATCGAGCCCGCTCTCGGCGAGCGCCTGCGCCACGCGCTCGACCAGCCGCTTTTCCTCGAACTGGCGTGGCGAGACGTTGACCGAGATGGTGATCGGCGCCAGGCCCGCCTGCTGCCAGGCCTGGTTCTGGCGGCAGGCCGTTTGCAGCACCCATTCGCCGATCGCCACAATCAGGCCGCTTTCTTCTGCCAGGCCGATGAAACGCAGCGGCGAAATGATGCCTTGCTCGGGATGCTGCCAGCGGATCAGCGATTCGACGCCGATGATCAGGCCGGTGCGCAGATCGACCTTGGGCTGGTACAGCAGGTGGAACTGGCCGTCGTCGAGCGCGTTGCGCAAGCCTTCGAGCAGCACCAGCTTCTGTTCCACGCTGGCGTTCATCTCGCGCGTGTAGAACTGGAAGACGTTCTTGCCCATCTCCTTGGAGCGGTACATGGCGGCGTCGGCGTTCATCATCAGGGTGTTCGGGTCGCCGCCGTCGCGCGGGTACATGACCACGCCCATCGAGCAGCTGACCTGCACTTCCTGGCCTTCGAGCAGGACCGGCTCGTGCACCGCCTGGCGAATTTTTTCCAGGATCGGCGCCAGCGCCGCCGGATTGTCCGACTGGTCGGCCAGGATCACCACGAATTCGTCGCCGCCAAAGCGGCCCAGCGTGTCTTCGCGCCGGATGCATTCCTGCATCCGCTTGCCCACTACCTTGAGCAGTTCGTCGCCGGCATTGTGGCCAAGGCCATCGTTGACCAGCTTGAAGCCGTCCAGGTCGATGAAGGCTACCGCCACGCTGCGCCCGCGGCGCTGGGCGTGCAGGATGGCCTGGTCAAGCCGGTCGCGGATCAGGCTGCGGTTGGGCAGGCCGGTCAGATCGTCATGGTGAGCGATGTGGCGGATCTGCTGCTCGGACAGTTTGCGCTCGGTGATGTCGCGCACGATTGCCACCACGCCGCCTTCGACTGCCACCACCTGGCGGTGCAGCCACTGCTCGCGGCTGGGCGTGTCGCTGGCCTGCCATTCGGCTTCGTGCACGCCGCCCACCAGCGTCACTTTGATCAGGTCGTCGAAGATGCCGTTGTTGACCGCCGCCGGCAGCACCGCGCTCAGGCTCTTGCCGCGCAACTCCTTCTTGCTCAGTCGCGCCAGCTTTTCGGCGCGGGTATTGGTCGCTTCGATGACGAAGTCGGTGATCGCGCCGTTGGCGCCGGTCACGCTGCGCATGACGAAAAAAGCATCCAGGCTGGCCTCGGAGGCGGCAGCGTAGGTTTCCTGGGCGCGCCGGATGCGGCGCCGGGTGCGCGTGAGCTGGTACGACCACAGGCCGACCAGGGTGACAATGGCCACCAGCAGCGCGCTGCCGCTGCCGGCCGCCCACAGGTAGGTGCGGCGCTGCTGCTCGAACGGCGCCATCTGCTCGCGTTCGGCCAGCCCGACCAGCGCCACCAGCGGGAAGCCGTGCAGGCGGCGCGCGCTGGTGTAGCGGCGCACGCCGTCCCAGGAATTGAGGATCACGGTGCCGTTGGCGCTGGCAGCCGAATCGATCGCGCGCTGGCCCCACAGTACCTTCTCGCCAATGCGCAGCGCGCGGAAAATGCCGTCGGTGCCGTACAGGCCAAGCGCGCCCAGGTCGCCCTGGCGCGAGTGTTCGTAGCCGCTGGTGAAGTAGGCCGGGTCGACTTCGACGATCGCCACGCCGGCAAAATTGCCTGCGCTGTCGTTCAGGCGGCGCGTGAAGTGCAAATGCCATTCCGGGTTGGCGGCGTCGCGCAAGGTCTGGCTGACGTAGGGCGCGTCGCTGGCGGCATCCTTGTGGAACGAGAAGTAGGACTGGCTGGAGACATCAATGAAGGTGGCAGGCGGATTGCTGGCCACGATCTGGCCG
>CXWL01103710.1_pt1 | contig 10831 bp, 13 predicted proteins | sample 590931 | NCBI WGS metagenome assembly CXWL01 (sample SAMEA3498368, study PRJEB10139) | groundwater metagenome | biome: water well; material: biofilm material | place: Germany | collected 2015-04-27 | reverse complement strand
AGGAATTAACGATGAACTAAACAACATCAACAGCACTTGCGAATGTGGGGAAGCCCTTGTAGTAAAGTTGAGGGGCGCCGCGCTTTTGCGCAGTCCCTCTCGACTGCAAGGTTAGGCATTGCGCTAGGGCTACGCACAAAAAACACTCGAATTGCAATAGACAGCTCGCGGATCATTTCCATGCTGTGGGGTCATTGCAGCGACTTGAGTTCACACGCCGCTTAGCAAGACCAACCTCAAATCCCTGGGCCACGCAAGCACCTATGAGCCCAGCGTAGTGTGGCCCATTGCTTTCGTTAAGCATGTTTGGAATTTGTGGCCGAATTTTTGGAATACATGCCTCTAATCCTCCCTTGGTTCCCTCGATACAAGACGCTCTATCAAGGTGAAAGCATTCTCGAAAATAGCTTCCTTCTTTGCAGAAACCATCCGGTAGTACTTTTTCGAGTTGCGCGAACAGTGCCTCCTTTTCGCGCTCTACTGCATTAGCGTTGAAAGATGCGCAGAGTAAAATTGTCGTGCTAATAAGTAGTAATTGCTTCATGTCTTATTGCTCCTTGCCAAGAGCACCGTTCCAGTAATCACAAGAACAAGCGGGATGAAGTAAATTACTATGGCCTCACCGAGGCCGTAGGCTGATGGCGAAGGGTTCTTACCAAAGAAGATAGCCATTAACAAGAAAAGAACGCCAACGAGAAACAAAATTCCACCCACAATCTTCTTCATTTTTATTCAATCCTTTTAAAATGTATTAAATCCAACCGCTGATTCGTCAATGCCTAACGTTCAAATTGAGGGGCGCGCCGCTTTTGGCGCGTCCCGCTCGAACGTAGGGTTAGGCAGGTTAATCCTACCCCTTTGATTCTGAATTTTTTTCGGCAGCTATATATCCGGTAAACCATAACTCTGCCGCTTCCATATCTTCATTTTCTGCAATTGGTTTTAAATAGGGATTATTTGTTCTCGGAATATTTTTTTCTCTAGCCTCATACCCTTCTTGAGTAGCAGATTTGCTTAATGCACCCTTCAAATGCTTTAACAAACCCCATATTGCGAAAGGAATGGCTATTAACATAAACATACCCATTCTTGCATTTGGATTCATAGGGAAAATTACGAAAATAATAACGACCAGCACTACTAATATATTTGCTGCAATCTTTAGGTATTTAATAATATTCTCCTTTGTTGGTTATTTGCCTCTAGGCTTGGCCATAAAGGCGCGCGACAATGGTTTGATCTCCGCAGAGGATGCCACCGACATCTTGCTTTGATGGTTTTTCACACGGAGATGCGCCATGTGCTTTTGCAATAGGAGATGCGGACGGAGTGAAGTAGTAGTGCATCCCACCATCGTCATCAATGCGCGAAAATATGGCGCAGTCACGGTTTTGCGTGGCGGCATAAAGGGCAAAGTGTTCGTCCATCATCAGGTGCGAAGTAGAAAGAGCGGTTTTTGGGTTATCTATAAAAAGGTGATTCCACATAATTTTTATGCCTAACGTTAACTAGACACCAATTGTGTCTGATAATCTGGACTTGAATGTCTCCTAATCTGGGAGGAAAATTTCAGGCCGTTGATTTGCATAGGAGTGTCATTCATGAACACACCATCCTTGCCAGAAAAAACGACATCGTCACATCCCCTCAAGCTTCTTGATCAAGTTGCCGCGAAAATTCGCTTCAAACACTACAGCCGACGCACAGAGTTGACTTACGTACACTGGATTAAACGCTATATCCTTTTTCATGGCAAGCGACACCCCAAGGAGATGGGCGCACCTGAAATCGAAGCCTTTCTTTCGGCTTTGGCAACCGATCGCAATGTCTCTGCCAGCACCCAAAACCTCGCGCTGTCTTCCCTGTTATTCCTTTACAAGGAAGTGTTGGAGATCGATCTGCCATGGCTGGACGACATCATCCGTGCGAAGAAGCCAAAGCGTTTGCCCACCGTCTTGTCCGAGGCTGAAGTGAAGCGGTTGCTCGCCTGCATGGAAGGCGTGTCAGGCTTGGTGGCGCGCTTGTTGTATGGGACCGGGATGCGTTTGATGGAGGCGTTGAAGCTGCGTGTGAAACATGTGTTGCGCCACTCGTTCACTACCCACCTGCTGGAGGGCGGTTACGACATACGCACTGTTCAGGAATTACTCGGTCACTCCGACGTATCGACAACGATGATCTACACCCATGTGCTGAACAAGGGCGGAAAAGGTGTGAAGAGCCCGTTGGATAGAATGGCTTAGATCAGATACGAGTTACTTCAGCGCCAACACATCCTGCATGTCGTAAAGCCCAGCCTTGTTCTCACTGAGGAAGCGTGCAGCGCGCAGTGCGCCCAGCGCGAAAGTGGCGCGGCTGCTGGCTTTGTGGGTGATCTCTATGCGTTCGCCGGTGCCCGCGAACAGAACGGTGTGATCACCGACGATGTCGCCGCCGCGCACGGTGGCGAAGCCGATGGTGGAGGGATCGCGTTCGCCGGTGACGCCTTCGCGGCCATAGACGGCCACCTTGGACAGGTCGCGTCCCAAGGTCCTGGCGACGACCTCACCCATGCCCAGCGCGGTGCCGGAGGGCGCATCCACTTTGTGGCGGTGATGCGCTTCGATGATCTCGATGTCGTAACCGTTGGCCAGCACGCGCGAGGCGGTCTCCAGCAGTTTGAACACCAGATTCACGCCGACGCTCATGTTCGGTGCGAAGACGATGCCGATGTTCTCCGCTGCCGCGCCGAGCTTGGCTTTCTGCTGTGCATCCAGACCCGTGGTGCCGACCACCATGTTGACCTTGAGCTTGCGGCAGATTTCCAGATGACGCAGTGTGCCTTCGGGACGGGTGAAGTCGATCAATACGTCCGCGCCTTGCAAAGCCGATTCGATATCGGCGGTGATCTTCACGCCCTCTGCGACCACGTTGCCGAGCAGCGCGCTACCGCCATGCTCCAGCGCAGCATGGAGTACCAAGTCATCCGCTTGCGCGACGCAATCCAGTAATACTTTGCCCATGCGTCCGCCGCAGCCGGCGATGGCGATTTTAATTTTTGACATTGCTTTGCTCCTGAATGGGGATAGCAGCGGGTTTGAGCGGCGTGGCATCGTCGATACGCGCCAGCATGCCCTGCTCGAAATACAAGGTCAAACGCTGGCTCTCCGTCACTTTACCCTTTTGCTCCAAACGATAGAGGTAATCCCAGCGGTTGGCGTGATAGATGTCGTTGATGAGCGGCGCGCCCAGCGCGGCCTTCACTTGCGTCTGCGTCATGCCGACCTTGATGCGGTCGCGCATATCCTGCGTGACGAGGTTGCCCTGGCGGATCTCGATCTTGTGCGGAGAGAAAGTGGGCAGGTAATTGGAAAAGTTGCTGCACGCGGCGAGCAAGGCGGAAATGGAAATGATCAGGAGGCGCATTTGGAATTTAGTCGAAGTGGCTGTTACGAAACAGGCGGCATGATACCTCAACCCTCACCCTAAATCCCTCTGGAGAAGCTACTAGCCATTCGACTGATGAAACGACTAGCCATCCCACTAGGCAACCAAAAGACGATTGCCAAGTGGTTGGTTATAAGCCCGCAAGCGGGCAAGTCGCTGGTTATCCCAAAAGGAGAGGGATTTTACCTCCTTCTCCCGCTGGGAGAAGGGCTGGGGATGAGGGAGAGTTAATTATCAAATACCCAACATTTCTGCCGCATGCTTGCGCGTGGTCTCGGTGATCTTCACCCCGCCCAGCATGCGCGCGATTTCTTCCACACGTTGTTCGCCTTTAAGCACTTGGATATGACTGAGGGTGACGCCCTTCTCCACAGCCTTGGTCACTTGCCACTGATGATCGGCCTGCGCCGCCACTTGCGGCAGATGGGTGACGCACAATACCTGATGGCGCTTGCCCAGTTGTTTAAGCAGACTGCCGACGATCTCCGCCACGCGCCCGCCGATGCCGCTGTCCACTTCGTCGAAGATCAGCGTCGGCAAGCTGGCGGCGCGGCTGGCGGCGACCTGGATCGCCAGGCTGATGCGCGACAACTCACCGCCGGAAGCCACTTTCACCAGACTGCGCAAGGGTGAGCCGGGATTGGCCGCCACCTGCAACTCCACACTTTCCAGACCATGCGCGCCGCCTTCGGCCAACGGCAACAACGCCACCGCGAACTGCCCGCCCTGCATCGCCAGCGTTTGCATGGCGGCGGTGATCTCGTCGGAAAGTTTCTTCGCGGCTTTAGTACGAGAGGCGCTCAGTTTCCCGGCAACCGCCAGATATTCCGCACGCGCTGATACTTCCTGCTTGGCCAGCTCCGCCAGATCGGCGTTGCCGCCGAGTTCATCCAGACGCGCAACAATACCTGCCAATGCTTGCGGTAATTCTTCCGGTTTTACGCGATATTTGCGCGCAGATTCCATCACATCGGCGATGCGCTGCTCCTGGACGCGCAGCTGTTGCGGATCGGCATCCAGTTTTTCCTGATAGTGGCGCAAGGCATACACCGCTTCCTGCAATTCGTTCTGCGCGCTCTCCAGCATGGTCAGCGTGTCCTGCAGCGATGCGTCAAATTCCAATCCGGCACGCAGGCGCGCCACCAGGGTATTCAATTGAGCCAGACAGGCGGTGTCCGCTTCGCTCAGTACTTCCACCCCGAACTGCGAGGTCTCCAGCAAGCTCGCCGCATGCGACAAGCGTGAGTGATCGGCTTGCAAGCTATCCCACTCGTCCGCATTGAAATTCAGCGTCTCCAATTCGCGCCGCTGGAAAGCCAGCAACTCGCGTTCGGCAGCCACCGCCCCGGCATTTTGTTCCAGTTGGGTACGGCGGCGATGCAAAGTCTGCCAGGCCCTGTAGCGTTCTGCGACCTGCTCACTGTGTTTGCCCAGCCCGGCATGGCTATCCAGCAAGTCGCGCTGCGACTCGGCACGCAACAACGATTGGTGCGCATGCTGACCGTGGATATCCAGCAGATGCTCGCCCGCCTCGCGCATCTGTTGCAGCGTCGCGCTGCTGCCGTTGATGAAACCGCGCGAACGTCCGCTGCCATCCAGCGTGCGGCGCAGCAAACATACTCCCTCGTCGCCTTCCAATTCCTGTTCGCGCAGCCATGTTTGCAATTGCGCCAGCGCTGCAATATCGAATTCGGCAGCGATTTCGGCGCGCCCGCAGCCGTTGCGCACCATGCCCGCATCCCCGCGCTCGCCCAGCGCCAAGGACAGTGCATCAATCAGGATGGATTTGCCCGCGCCGGTCTCGCCGGTGAGCGCGGTGAAGCCGGAAGAGAAATCGAGTTCGAGAGATTCGACGATGACGAAGTCGCGGATACTGAGAAACTTGAGCATGGATTTATAACGTCTGGTTCCAGAGCAGCTTTTCGCGCAATGTATGGTAGTAACTGTGTCCCTCCGGATGCAGCAGGCAAGCGGGCTGCGCAAAGCGCGTCACGACGATCTTGTCGTGCAGTTGCAGGTCAAAGGTTGTGTGACTGTCGTAGCGCACACAGATGTCTCCGGTGCGGTGCATGAGCAATTCCAATTCGGAAGTGCCTTTCACCACGATGGGGCGGTTGCTCAATGAATGCGGACACACTGGTACCAGTTGCAACACATCCAGACTGGGATGGAGGATCGGGCCACCGGCCGACATCGCATACGCAGTGGAGCCGGTCGGGGTGGAGATAATGAGACCATCGGCGCGCTGGTTATAGAGATATTCACCGTCGATGCGCACCTCGAACTCGACCATGCTGCTGATGTTGCTGCGGTGCACCACCACTTCGTTGAAGGCCAGTCCGCTGAATATCTCGACGTTGTTGCGCAACACACGCGCCGACAGCAACAGACGCTGTTCGGTGACGAATAAGCCATCCAGCATGGCCGCGATGCCATCCTGCATGGTGCCCATGGTCAGATCGGTCAAAAATCCCAGCCGCCCCTGATTCACGCCCACAATCGGAACGCCGTGCGGAGCGAGAGTGCGCGCGATATTGAGCATGGTGCCGTCGCCGCCGATGACCACAGCGAGATCAACCGAGCGGGCAATCTCATCCAGGCTGAGCGCAGAAAATGGATGGCTCTTCAGATGCTCCGCAGAAAGACCATCCACCACTACCCGCACACCGCGTGCGGCCAGAAAATCTCCAAGCAGCAGCATGGGCGCTGCCACGTCCGCAGACTTTTGCTTGCCAATGATCGCAACTGTTTGAAAAGGAAATTTCATGGTAAGTGATTAAACCATAGGCGCGATTTAATGACAAAGCGGCAATGGTAGAATGCGCGCCATGTTGAACGACCGCGCCCAAATCCTGCTCAAGACCCTGGTGGAACGCTATATCAGCGACGGCCAACCGGTCGGCTCGCGCGCCCTGCAGCAATATTCCGGTCTGGAAGTCAGCCCCGCCACCATCCGCAACGTGATGGTCGATCTGGAAGCGATGGGCCTGGTCGCCAGCCCGCACACTTCCGCCGGGCGGGTACCCACTGCCTTGGGCTATCGTTTGTTCATCGACACGCTGATGGTGGTGCAGCCGCTGTCCGAAGCGCGTGTGCAGCAACTGGAAAACCAGTTGCAACCGAACAACCCGACCCGGCTGCTAACGCAAGCATCCAACCTGCTTTCCGAGCTCACCCAGTTCGCCGGTGTGGTCGCCACACCCAAGCGAGCCAGCATCACGGTGCGCCAGATCGAATTCCTGCGCCTGTCCGAGCGACGCGTGCTGCTCATCATCGTGATGCCGGATGGCGAAGTAGAAAATCGTGTACTGATGACGCACAAGGACTACAGCCAGTCACAACTCACCGAAGCAGGAAATTTCCTGAGCCAGCATTACGCCGATATTGGCTTTGGCGACATGCATCAGCGTGTGCAAAACGAACTGCGCCAGTTGCAGCACGACATGACCGCGCTGATGAGTGCGGCGATGGCCGCCAGCGATGAAGCCATCGCACGCAAGAACGAGGATTACGTGATCAGCGGCGAACGCAATCTGCTGCACAGCAACGACCTGTCCGCCAACATGAACCAGCTGCGCAACCTGTTCAACGTGTTCGAGCAAAAGACCGAATTGCTGCAACTGCTGGATGCCAGCCGCCATGCACAAGGCGTACACATCTTCGTCGGCAACGAGTCCGGGCTGGCCGGACTGGACGAATGCAGCGTGGTCAGCGCTCCCTACACGGCGGATGGCCAGATCATCGGCACCCTCGCCGTGGTCGGCCCCAAACGCATGAACTACGAGCGCATCGTGCCCATCGTGGACATCACCGCTAAACTATTGAGCAATGCGCTCTCTCAACATTAAAACCAATCATCACAGAGACACAGAGGCACAGAGAGAAACAATGCTGACAACAATCTACCGCTGGCAAAGTATCGATTTGGGTTCTGATTTTCTCTGTGTCTCTGTGTCTCTGTGGTGAGGCTTTTCAACATGACCTACCAACCCGAACCCGCTTACGCACACGGCACACCGGAGAAGACCGGCATCCTGCTGGTCAATCTCGGCACACCCGATGCACCCACGGCTGAAGCAGTGCGTCCCTATCTCAAAGAATTCCTGAGCGACCCGCGCGTGGTGGAAATCCCCAGACCGATCTGGTGGTTCATCCTCAACGGCATCATTCTCAATGTGCGCCCGAAAAAATCCGCCGCAAAATATGCAACGGTATGGATGAAAGAAGGTTCGCCGCTGCGCGTCTATACGGCGAAACAAGCAGCCATGCTGCAAGGCTACCTGGGCGAGCGTACCAGAGCGCCGTTGGTGGTGGACTACGCCATGAGCTACGGCAATCCTTCCATTGCCAGTGTGATGCAAAAACTCAAAGCGCAAAACTGCACCCGCATCCTGATCGTGCCGTTGTATCCGCAATATGCAGCCAGTTCCACCGCCACCGTGTTCGACCGCGTGTTCAGTGCCGTGCAATCCATGCGCAACACACCCGCCATCCGCACCCTCAAACACTTCCATGATGACCCGGGCTACATCAAGGCGCTGGCTGCCAACATCAACGACTACTGGATGAAACACGGTCGCCCGGAAAAGTTGGTGATGAGTTTTCATGGTGTGCCATGCTACACACTGGAAAAAGGCGATCCCTACCACTGCGAATGCCTCAAGACAGGGCGCCTGTTGGCGCAGGAGCTGGGTTTAAAGCCGCAGCAATACCAAATCAGTTTTCAATCGCGTTTCGGCAAAGCCGAGTGGATCAAGCCCTACACCACTGCCACTCTGATCGAATTAGGCAAACAAAAAACCAGGCGCGTGGATGTGGTGTGTCCCGGTTTTGTTGCCGACTGTCTGGAAACGCTGGAAGAGATCGCGCTGGAGGGCAAGGAAGATTTTCAGCACGCGGGCGGCGGCGAATATCACTACATCCCCTGCCTCAACGAGCGCAACGACTGGATGCATGCGCTGACCGATCTGGTCATGAAACACCTGCATGGCTGGCTGATCGAGCCGAGCGCCGCCGATCTGGAACAAGGCCGATTACACGCGCTGGCGCTGGGTGCAAAGCAGTAACGCCGGAGTCCTTCACGCACTGGCGACGAATCACCTGCCAATGCCTCGATCCTGCCGGGTTAAATTCACCAATCAAACATAGCTGACAACCACCCTCGGAGTGGCGTAGCATGCAACCAGTATTTCATTGTCCCGGAGAGGAGGTGTGTCATGGCCAATCGTAACGAAAATCCGCCCCAAACTGAACAAGTGGCTTGCAGCATTTGCAAGCAGGATATCCCGTTGAGTACAGCATTAATGCCGGAGGGTGCCGGGTATGTGGAGCACTTCTGCGGCAATGACTGCTATGCGGAGTACCTTGCCATGAAAGACAAAAAAACCGGCCAGCCAATTCAAAAGAAGTAGTCTGGCATCCGGCGATGTACAACCTGCTCGGTTGGTTGGTCTAACCGAGTACCACACGCGGATGATGGGGTGGATCGCGTGCCTTGGCGCTGTGTGTGAAGCGGCAAGCTCAGAAATACCTGGACAGTATCGTTGCTGCCTCTGCCGCACCCCGCGCACTCGGTACTTTGGGTTTCGGTTGTTCCCATAATTGCTCTAATTCAGCCAACAAATTGCCACGGCGCAATTGTTCATTAGTCACCTCGCGGCATACCCCATTTTGTTGCAACCAGTCCACCAGATACGGTTGCTCCGGCCAATCGTCGCGCGGCACATACAACACAGGTACCCCAGCACAAGCCGCTTCGGCAAAGGTGCCATAGCCCGGTTTGGTCAGTACCGCATCCACCGAGGCCAGCACATCACTGAAGTTCATGCCCAATGATTCAAGCGCGATCATGTCATCGCGCTGAATGTTCCATGCCTGCGGAATCAGCCAGCGCACGCCGGGCATATGCGGCCAATATTCCATCGGCAGACGGTAATCGATACCGCCCATCGCCACGAGGACGAGTTTCAACCCAAATTGTCCATTAGTCATTTCCCCCTTCGTAGGAGCCGGCAAGCTGGCCCCTACATTGGATTTACAGCCTAATTGCGCAATAGGCGCTATTTCCACCGCGTTGCACAGATCCGTCATCGGCATGGTCGGCTGCACCTTGAGGAATACTTGTGCGCTGTTGTAGGCCGCCAGCATCTGCGCATGGATGGCGCGGCTTTCGGCATCGTCCGGCGCGTAGTGGCGATAGATGTTTGCCCAATTCAAACAGCACATCGCGACTGCAGGAATGTCTGCGGCATGTGCGGCGACCAGCGAAAGATAAGGGGCGTTGGACAACAACAGATCGGGTTGCAGCGCATGCATCTCGCCCGCCGCACGCGCCACCCTGGCATCCCAACCGGTGTGGTATTCGCGATAGGCCACCAGGCTACGCGGTATGTCCACCTCCACCGCATTGAACATCGCCATACCGAAATCCAGCGCGACATGGATGTGCTGAAAATCACATTGGAAACGTTGCTTGAGGAAAGCAGTGGGTGCTGCGGAGCGCAGCGTGATACGAAGGTCGGGGATACGCCGCGCCAGTTCGTTTACGACCGGCGCAGTCTGCGCGATATGGCCGTAGCCGTGCGCAGAAATATCAACGAGTAAATGAGACATAGATGTTCATCCCTCGCTCACAACTTACCGTTCGTCCCGAGTGACGCGCAAAGCGCGTTGTATCGAGGGATTCCGGCATACGTCTCGCCGGATGGTTCGATACGGCTTTCAGCCTACTCACCACGAACAGACAGTTAAGAAATTACAGTTTCAGGAAATTGTCGCGGTAATGCCTCATCTCGGCGATAGACTCATAGATGTCCGCCAGCGCCTCGTGCTTGCCGTGTTTTTTCATGTTGCTCGCGACTTCCGGTTTCCAGCGCTTGGCCAACTCCTTGAGTGTGCTCACATCGAGGTTGCGGTAGTGANNGCTGTCGGGTTGATGCACCACCAGCACAGGTGCTTCGGCCACGGTATTGAGGTCACTGTCGGTGACCACCATCGCCACTTCGATGATGCGATCCGTGTCCGGAACCAGTCCGGTCATTTCCATGTCAACCCAGACAAGGTAGTTTTGGTTTTGTGCCATAATCCGTTGCGCTTTTAAATGAATGAGGCGTGCATTGTTGCATAGCTTCGCAGGTACTTCTATAAATCCGGTTTTCGGGCGAATTGCGTCATTGCGCGGTGCTCGCAATCCTCTTGTACCAAACGTACACTGCGGTTGCTGCACTCCGTGCGCATGGCACTTCATCCCGAAAACTGAATTCTCGAAGCACCCTACCCTAATAAATCCACCCATAACCTGACCATGACTGCATCACAATTCTCCGCCCTGTTCGTCGCCGCCTTGATGTCGAACGCCGTCGTCAAACTCTGGCTGGCTTACCGCCAGCTGCACCATGTCGCCGCA
>CXWL01012906.1_pt1 | contig 10831 bp, 9 predicted proteins | sample 590931 | NCBI WGS metagenome assembly CXWL01 (sample SAMEA3498368, study PRJEB10139) | groundwater metagenome | biome: water well; material: biofilm material | place: Germany | collected 2015-04-27 | reverse complement strand
CGTGGATGGTGCTGGTATAATTAAGGTTGGGGGCGGTCCTGCCGCGAGGATAGAAAAAAGCATTTGGAGTAAATATCCACATCAGCCATTCGGCCATGCAAAAAAGAATAAAGACCGCAACCGGAATCTGCCAATATTTATTTTTACTTTGAGATTTCTTGGCTGGCTCAGGCATGTTTCTTCTCAATCAAATTCAACAGGTCCCCAACACTGGCTAACGACTGAAGTTCTCCCAAACCGAACCTGACCTTGAATTCCTTCTCGATCGCGAGGATCAATGTCACATGAGTAAAAGAATCCCAGTCTTCGATATCCTTCGCTGTTGTCGATGGGGATATCACCAAGCCGGGGTCAGAGAAGATCATCCGGAAAACATCCTGCGTCCTGTTTATGACATCCTGATCCATTGTTTTCTCCTTAGAAATAATTGCCAGCAATAGTTATTCCTACAACATTTTCTTAGATTTCGAGGAAGCGGCATCGACATTAATAAAACGGTTCTTAAGGTTGTATGTTCCTGGAATATCGTAGGACCAGACCGCGTCATGATTTTCCTGACGCTCCTCAAGAGAGAAGCCTAAATCCTTATAAAATTCAACGACCATCCCGTTTTTAGCCGTCTTGTAATAATATCCCCGGAGTTTGTGCACACCACGTTCCCGGCATTCATCCACGAGGCAATCCATCATTGCCAATTCCATGTCGCGCTTGAGCACCCGGCAGCTCATCAGCCACAGTTCAATATGCGCCTCGGCCCCTTCTATGCGCGCAATGACGATGGATATAAGCCCGCTGTCGCCGAACTTATCTGAAAGCCGTCCCTGCAATTTGATATATTGAGGATCCTTAGCAATAGCTTCAATCTGGGCCCCGGTGTACCGTCGGGTTGTCAGATTAAACTGATTGGTTTTATTCGTAAGCTGAGTGATCCTGTCCATGTATACTGATCCAAATGTCGAGATGTCCGCTTTCATCTGTAATGAAAGAAGAAAATCTCCGTAATTCTCAAACGACCCTTCCACGGACTGACGTTGGTTCTCCTGCAGATAATATTGGGAACGTTTCAAATCATCTTCAGAAATGGTAACCGGTTCAAAATAACCGCTGCGATCCAAGATCACAGGATATTGCGCGATATCGTCTCCCACTTCCGGGACCGCGACCTGGGGCAATTGAGCTCTGACCAAAGCGCGTTCAGCTGGATTGTCATCCACAAACACCATGGCATCCAAACCAATATTAAGCTCCTCGGCAATGGCTCTGATGTTCGCGTCCTTGTTTTCCCAATTAGCTTTAAAGCAGGCAAAGTCTTCCAATTTCAAAATAGTATCAGGATGTTCAAAACCGCTTTTAGCATTGGCAAGATCGTTTTTTGAGCAAACAGCGATAATGATCCCGCGCTCCTTTAACTTGCGGACATATTGCTGAAAAGCTGTGTACGCCTCGGCCACGGGGGTTTCCTTGCCGATCTGCAGCCCTTCCATGCCGTCTTCGCCGATCACGCCACCCCAAATCGTATTATCCAAATCGAGCACCAGGCATTTCTTTGTTTTGCCAAAAACAGCTTTGATCAAAAGAGCGACGTTATGAGCCACCAACGTCATTCCTTCAAAACTCATCGCATACTTATAGGAGAACCAGAAGTTCTTATCGAACCAGCGTTCGAGCCCCAACAACGAAGATAAATAACAAATATCATTGATATAAATGTTTTGGGAGCGCCCGACTTCTCCGGCAAGGGCCTCATTGAGCCTGCGCACAAAATGAACAGTTCCCTGCGGATAAAGACCATCAAAATTACCTAAGACACGCACATCAGGCATTTCAAAATTATTCTGGATCACGATGGCGCGAGGGTATTTGGCGGAGCAGGATCTCCACAGAGATTTCCATTTCCCGATCTCCGCGGTAACAAGAGCATCAATAGCATCGGGAGATTGAGCCAGATCCGGGAAAGCCGTCACATTGACAAGCGACGTGTGGAAATAAATGATGTCCGGATTGAATTTCTGTAATGCGGGATTCTCGAAGGAAGCATCCTCGTAATATTTGTTATATTCAGATTCGTAAAATGACGGCCTGATCCCTTCCTTGAGAAGAAAAAGCTCCAAAAAATTCCTGACCTCTGCGGTTGTGGACCCGCCCAGGATCGCTACTCGCTTTTCCAACAGGTCAGGATTTTTAAGAAGCTCTTCCCGAAGAATCTTCTTACGGGTTAACAGTGTTTGATGATGGAATGGGTATGTTAAGGCGGCGCTATCCATGTTTTTAATTAATTCCAGTTCATGCGCTGCAGATTCGCCAGCGATGACAAATACACGTCATAATCTTTACTGACCTTGGAAAGCAGGTCGTCCCTGGAAACACCTTGCGCCAGATAATCACGCATGCGTTTGATCAAAAAACCCATGCGTTTGGCGGAAGAACCATCCATAAACGGGTCAAGGCACATATAGTAACCTTTATAATCGCTATATTTCAGTTTATTGACTTTCTTAACACGCTCGATGACCGCATTCTCAAGAGTAAAAGCATCCCGGAAGACAATCACGCCATCTCCGCGGTTTGCAAATTCGTTGCGTTCAAACCCCGTGAAATCAGCGTGAAAAGCGACCGTTCCGGCGAAAAAGGCTTCTGATGCCGCTGTGCTGACACCAAGCCCTATGACCAGATCGCTCGCCATACCGATCTCAGCCGGAACAGCCTTTGAGCGTGCTGTATCTCCCAAAAAAACCTCAATCCGGCCCTGTTCGATGAGTTCTTTGAGTTCCGGCAATTCTCTAATCATGTCATCTAAAAGAAATTTTCGTTTTGGTTTTAACAGAACAGTAACATTTTCAAATTTTCTTAAAAGCGATATCAGAATTTTATGGATGTCCAATTGCATTTTCTTGCTGCAGGAAAGGTCGTTGGCTATCGCATTGTCAAAATAGGAAATAATAAATTTATGCGGATAACGGTCACGGATAGCTTGAGCGCGGTCAAGATGCGCCTTAAAGTAGTAATCGCACGGATATCCTATAAAAAAGATCGCCATAAACGAATGGCGGTTAAAATTATTGCGGACAAAATGCTCGCCCCATGTGAAGAGCACATCAAAGCATTTCTGATTATCAACACGATACACAGGAAAATTACTCCAATGTCCGCCGGTATAAAAACCGCCTAACCATTCGATCGCCTGCCCTTTGGCAAGTTTATCTTCATCAACATCGTACATCGTCCACAGAACTTTAATACCCAGCTGTTCATAGATTGACATCCAGTACAGGCTTCGATAAATATAGCGCACACCCTGAAAGCGCAGCCATGTTCCTTCATTCCAAATCACAAGGCATTTCAACAGACCCAGGGCCATCATCACCGTGCTCACACTGTAACGCAGAGCCACATTCACCGTCTTGACATCATCTTCCTGAGGTCCTCTTGAAAAACCGCCCAAACGGACGCGGGGAATATTGCGGGATTTAAGGACCTTGCTGGAGTCAGCATCGAAGCGTTCCATTTCCAAGCCGCAAATTTGATCAGCTGCTATTCCCACCCCATCGACCCAGGATATATCATTAATCTCATCCAAACGCACACGACTTTGGGTCAACTCGACGCCGATCCTAACTTCCGTCGGGTTTTTATCTCCCCGATTCGACCGGGATATCATGCTGCCTATAAGATCACTTAACCATCGATGCCAAAATCTAGCGATGATCTTGATGCGTCCGGTAAAATATTGTTTGTTGAAATGATTATCATAAAAAAAATCCGGCCGGCTCTCAATAGGCAAGGCATGAGCGAACACGGTATGGTAAAAAGCAATGGATTCAAAACATCGTCGCAAAAGATCCGAGAATGGTGTCCGGCGCAGAATAAAAGCAGCCCCGGCCTTACCTGAAATATATTCGGCCCAAACACTCAACTCAATGGGACGGTATAAATACGGATACGCAGCCTCCTTTAAATGCATGGAAAATTTATCCGGGTTGAGTCCATTGTCCGTACAAAAAGTCACGTTTGACCTGGCCATGGATTCGTCTTCCATCCAGGAATTTAAAAAGCCTTCCATTCTTACGTGGATAATCTCATAAAGTGAAATGCCTTCCAACTTTTCTTCGCTAGCTACGATATCTTTGACTTGAATGACGGGGATTTTAATCGTCTTTTCAAAAAAAGGAACAAACGGGGTGAAAAAACGGGAGACATTCACATAATAAATTTTACCCGGCCTGATGTGCCTGGAAAAAACCAATGTTTTAAATGCCGAGCTCCAACACAAAAGATCGACCCAAACTGTCGTTGACTTCTTTAAAGAAGCTTTTGCCATATCATACCCACAACCGTTCACTTGTTTGAAACGAAGAAATCACACACTCTTCGCCGATAAACAAACACGGTTTGATAAAAGACTTTGGTTAAACAAATTAATATCGAATGATTTCTTATCTTCAGCGTGCTTCGCAAAATAAATGCATGAATTTCGTAACGACCCCAGGTATATTTCAGCCCATGCCTTCCGGGACTTATATTTTAACGGCGGAGATACAAACGATCCATCCGCGGCAAAGGTATCCCGTGGGGCAAAAACTTTTAAATCACCGTTGTCGCACACAATGCGGCCGTCGGTCAGATGTATTTCAAAACGGTTCACAAAAGGGATTGCATAGCTGCAAGACAAATTTAAAACACATTTGTCTCCCAGGAAGCAGGACAGATGGCATGTATCCTTCGCTTTTCCCGATGGTGAATGCTTGTGGGCATAATAAAAACCCCGGCCCGCAGAGCCATAGACAAGGCTCAAAAGGTCCAGGTAATGAATGCCCATGGTTTCTAAAACCCCAATTGCAGGGAAATTTTTTTTAGAACGCCAGGAAGCCGAATATGCTTCTTTAAATGCAAACCCATATCCGACAATGACCGATGCGCTGACAGCCTCCCCCAGATCATAATTTTGATGAATATGAGTTAGCTGATCATAAAGCCAGCTGTTTCTCATATTAAAATTGAAATAGAGCTTTTTTCTGAATGCATTCGGGAATTTCTCAATACCATCTAAATCCTTAAGGCTTGAAACCGGCGGCTTCTCGCAAAACACATACCCTGAATATGTCGTCGATAATTCTTTGAGGTAATGAAAATGCGAACTGTTAGGGCTTGCGACCACGATCGCATCACACGACAGTAGATCATCAAAATCATTGGTCCAACAGGCATCTTTCAAAATACTGGCTGGAACCTGTTTCACATCAAGAGGCTTATGAGGATGATAGACGTGAGAAATCTTCCAGCCTTTAATCTCATGAAAAATGTTCATGAGGCGCAGAGCGTGGCCTTTATAACCTATAAATCCGACAGTTTTTGGCATCAAAACTTCAATTTCCTAATAACTGCATCGATCACACGGTTTGTGACAGGCGCGCTTTTCCGTTAAATGATTTGAACGCAATTGGCCATAAAAATCGCTTTTCCAGATGTCCGCGATATTCTCTTCCTTAAGATTGCCTACCTTCAAAAGGCCTTTGTAATCATAGTCGCAAGGATTGGCTCCTCCATCGTACCAGATATACATCCGCTGCCAAAGAATCTGGCAGGGGGTCTTTCTGTTTGACGGCGGATTATTGTATGTATCCCAGCGGTCAACATTGGGAACGCAACCAACAAAATCAACGTACTGGCTCCAGAACTCCACGAATTTCTCAGTGTCCATATAGGGGTTTACCTTGACCCCGCTGATGCGCGTCCGGCATTTGGATTGAGGATACTGCTCCTGCCGGATCTTTTTAAAGAGCATAATGTTCTCTAACACCTTTTCAAATTTTGCGCCTTTACGGATGCTCTCATACTCTTCCTTGAAATAGGAATCGACCGAAAAAACAAGCTCGGTAACCCCGCCCTGAAGGATCTGGTGACATTTTTCTTCAGTAAGCCTAGTCGCATTGGTGTTCATTTTAAAATCAAAAAACTTTCCCTTTGCGTACGCCAGTAATTCACCGAATTGCGGATGCAGTGTCGGCTCGCCGCGGGCTGCCAGCGTCAAAGAGCAGCTGCCTTTATCGACCATCTGGTCAATGATCCTTTTAAAAAGATCTAGATCCATCGCCCCCATCAAAGCCTTATCTTTCGTAAACGTTTCATCAATCTGAAAACACATCGTGCAGCGCAAATTGCAATAAGACACAGGCTCCAAGATCACGTGAGATGGGATGTCAGTCAGTTTTTTAAGTTTGGGATAAACCTCAAACCGGTAACGAAAAATTAAATAATCGCACCAAACTTTCTTATCATTTTGCACCAAAAAATTATATTCGTTTTCCTGCATGGCATAATTGGGAAGGCCTTGACGAAAAGTTCCGTGTTTCACACGATAAAGGATGTCCTCCCGGATTTGCTTTAAGATCGACTTCTGCTCCTCCGTACGAACCTTGGATGCGTCGGCATCGATACAATCAATAACTTCAATTAAAAATAAATTATCGATCCTGGATTTTGATAGAACTTCTAATCCCATTAATGGCCTCCTCGGATATGCCTGTTAGTCTCATTGTCTGATTAAATTCTGCCTCATCGTAAAGACGGCTTGAGCCATGTGCAAATCTTCACGATCATCAATATCCACCGCTGACTGCCAGTCGAGCGGAAAAACACGAAAACCTTTTCCGTAAAATGTCTTTTCCTTTTTCAAGGCCATACAATCCGCAATCCAAATAGCCCCCGTCGGGCAATACAACGCCTCCAAATCCTGGGAACGTTTCTTATAAGCTGCGGGAAATAATGGACTCGGTTTCTTGCCACCTATCAGGCGCATTGCCCACCATGGATTCATCCACCCGAACTTAAAAACACTGATCTGAAAGTTTGCACGTGTTTTTAAAAATTGTTTATACGCGTTGCGGATGTCACTTGCTTTCCGGTAAGGACAATTCGGCATCAACTGAACAACCGTGTTGTAATTTTTGCCGGTATGCTCTTCTATCTGCTTAAGCGCCTGCACAGTCGCCAGTGAAACAGGCGTATGATCATCTGCCAAACGAGTGTCCCTCAAAAATGGAACAGATGCACCGCAACGCCGAGAGATATCAGCAATCTTCCGGCTGTCCGTGCTGACTAAAATATCACTAAAAATCCCGCTTTTGAGCGCCGCTTCTATAGTCCAGGCTATCATCGGCTTGCCTGCTAATGGAAGAATATTCTTGCCAGGAAGACGTTTGGATCCTCCTCTGGCAGGGATAATCGCGACAACGTTATTCATAATTCTTTTTTAAGCAGCTTTTCTAAATAGACCCAATTTTTTTTAATTTGATCGATGTAATTATAGTCCAATCGTAACATAAGCTCGAGAGTAATAAAGACATTTTCCGGCAAGGCGGACACCCACTGTTCATGACGGATACGATCCTCTACCTGAACCCCGCTGACCGTTCCTTGATAAGCCATTGGCAATGCTTCGCCGGTTAAAGGAAGCCGGTCAAACCCGCGGTAATTGCAAAAATCCGAACCCAAAGCATGAATCACTGCAGGCCTGGTTGATTGCAACATCCGCTCAATGGCCCCATCCACCCGTTTCTGAAAATAAGAAGGATCGCAATCAACTGCTTGGCATATTTCATCTTCCATGCTTCTGCGAAAATCATGCGTCATAACAGCAGGCGCCTTTTGTTGAAAACTGTTGTAAAATTCTCCGAACACGGCATTGAGCGCGGCGTGATCGACATCACATGCAAACCCCGCCTGTGGCCAGAGAGATTGCAAATAACACCAATCCTTCTCATCAGAAATAATCGGTTCACATTCGAAACATAAATTCACCCAGCGTGGCACATTTTCAACACAAACAGTAACACCGCCGAGATCTAAGGAACTTAATCCTTGCGCCAGGACATTGATCTGCTGATTTTTATCCTGGGCTCTGCAATCCCAGAATCCTGCGTGGATGACGACACAGGGAACATCATGCGCATCAGCAAAACGAACAATCTCCTGTAACTTTCGTAAGGATGATTCTCTGACTTCAGGATCGCCGCAAAAATTAACGGCGACACTTTGCCCTCCCTGGTTGACGGCATGAGGCATATGGATAACCTTGAGTTTCATTTTTGTCTTAAGCAGGTCTTCCAGTCGGTCATTAGGACCAAGATATGCCTCAAAACAGGGAAAACGTTCGTTCTCAAAAAGGTCAAACTGCTTGATTCCTGATTTAACCAATAACTGGCGCATATCGATTTATATATTGAGGTAACTGAGCATTCTTTTTATATTAAAATAATTCAGATCACGAAAATCCTTGATCTCTCCTGTGTCAAACATCTCTTTGATGCCGCGGATGCCGTCGTCGATCGTAAATTTAGTCTTCCAGCCGATGCCGTTGATCTTGTCGAAATTCACCCTGTAACTGCGATGGTCCGGCGAATCGCTGATCGAAATCTCCACATCCGGCACGCAACGCGCCACATTCTTGGCCAGATCCGCGATTTTCACATTTTGGTCATTGCTTCCCACGTTAAAAACTTGACGGTTGATCTTCTGTGCGTCAGCGGTCAACATGAACAAATGCACGTCCACGGCATCCTCAACATGCAAAAAGGGCCGCCATTGCTCGCCGCCATTGATAATAATACGCCCGTCGGAAATGGCCATCCCTGTCATGGTATTGATGACCAGATCAAACCGCATGCGCGGGGACGGACCGTATAGTGTAGACTTGCGCAGACAGACCGTCACCAAATCTTTATGAACCCCGTTAAGGACCAAATCTTCGCACGCCGTTTTAGATCGCGCATAGGCTGTCAAAGGATTTACAGGGCTCTGTTCATCCACGACCCTGTTTTCGGTAAAACCATAGACGCTGCAGGAGGAAGCATAAATAATACGCTTGACCCCTTTCTTTTCGCTCAACTGCAACAAGACCTTTGTGGCATCCACATTAGCCTTCTGGGTCAAATCCGAATTAAGCTCACAGCACGGGTCATTGGACAATCCGGCCAAATGGATGACCGCATCAATACCGTCGAGACATTTACTCAACATGTAATTGTCCTCAACAAGGCCGATCTGTAGGTCAAAATCGGGATCATTGGCGATGCTGTGTAACGGCTCTTTGCCGAAAATAAGCTGATCCAAAACACGGACTTTATAACCCCGCTGGAGCAATCGTTTAGCCAAAAGTGAACCGACATAACCCGCGCCGCCGGTTATCAAGATTTTTTCCATAATTAAACACCTTTCTTTGCTATCTCATTGCCGAAAAACTGAATTTTCTCGATCGCACTGCACAATTTATCCAAGACATTCTGATCCATATAACTATAGATCGGAAGACAGAGGATGTTATCGGATACCCTGTCGGTCACAGGGAGTTTTCCTTCGTAATCTTTACGGTAAGCCGTATAGGCGTCGTATTTATGAACCGGCGGATAAAAATATTTACGGCATTGGATATTTTCCTGGGTCAATGCATCGTACAGACCGTCTCTGCTCAAACCGAATTTTGAAGGATCCAAAAGCATTGAAAGGTCTTTGTAGGAACAAAGGTTACCCTGCTTGATCTTCTGGAAACTGACACCGGGCAGTTTGCCTATTCTTTTTGTAAAAGCCGTAACGATACGATTACGGTTCACCACCTGCTCATCGACGGATTTCAAAGACTCAAGACCTAGGATCGCAGAAAATTCCTGCATCTTACTGTTGAACCCAACAAATTCACAGTTGTAATTGCCTGGATCCCCGTAATTCCTCCCCAAACGGACTTTGTCATAAAGCTCTTTGTGCTTTGTTGCAACCAATCCGCCTTCACCCGTTACCAGCAATTTTGTCGGGCTCATGCTGAAAATCTCGGCGTCACCAAAGTTGCCGACTTTTATGCCTTGATGATTGGAACCGAAACCGTGCGCAGAATCATAGATAAGTTTTAAACCGTGCTTTTGTGAGATCGCCTGCAGCACATCCACATCGCAAGGGTTGCCGAATACATGCACCGCGAGGATTGCGGATGTTTTTGGTGTGATGGCCTTTTCAATAAGACGGGTATCAATATTGTAGGTATCCGGGTCGATATCCACGAACTTCGGCGTCAGATTATTCCATATCAACGCGTGAACCGTAGCCGAAAACGTAAAACTGGGAACAATGACCTCGCCTTTTATGCCCAACGCCTGCAGAACCAGCATCAATCCCGTCGTTGCGTTGCACTGTGAAAGAACATGTTCAACCCCCATATAAGCGCGGCATTCTTCTTCAAACGCACGCACATATTTTGAGAAATTACTGACCATGCCGTTCCCAAGAATCTCTTCGATCCTATTGCTTATCGTTGCCAACTCCGGCAGAACAGGCTTAACAATAGGAAGAAATTTCTCAAATTCTTTCGGCCCGCCTAGAATCGCAGGTTTTTCCATACATCAGGTTCCTTTCTATAAATAAACTATAATAAACTCGTTCCTATTTTTTTACAGGGCGCGCCGGAACGCCGACCGCGGTCACGCGTGAGGGAACATCACGGATAACGACCGTACCAGCCCCGACCACGGCATATTCATGTACCGTCACATCAGGGATCATCGAAACCCCTGTTCCTAAAAATGCCCCCTGCTTTATCGTCACGCGCCCGGACAGATGACACCCGGGAGAAATATTCACAAAATCTTCAACCACATTGTCATGATCAAGTGTTGCCGCGGTATTGACCAAAACCGCGTTCCCCACCCGGACATTATGCGTTAAAACAACATTGGGGCCGACAAAAACGCCTTCGCCAATTGTCGCGCTTTTTGATATCACTGCGGACGGATGAATGACATTGGCAAGCTTAAGGCCTTTACTTTTAAGCAGCCGGTACATCCGTTCG
>CXWL01118569.1_pt1 | contig 10832 bp, 8 predicted proteins | sample 590931 | NCBI WGS metagenome assembly CXWL01 (sample SAMEA3498368, study PRJEB10139) | groundwater metagenome | biome: water well; material: biofilm material | place: Germany | collected 2015-04-27 | reverse complement strand
AAGGCGTTACTGGCTAGCGTTGCGGACGCTGGAGATGGTCACAGTCTCAGCAGTCGGCCACACAGCGATTACGTAAACCGTGAACTTTTTGAAGCCGCTAACTCTATGATTCTTATAGGGTACCCCTTCTTGGCAACTCAGATTTATGCCAAAACTGGCGACGTAAACCTACAAGTTGTCGGATGAAAAACGTAACGTTTAATTTTATCGACAAATGGATATATCCCATCTGAATAGAGTTACTCTTTCTTTTTGAATTCCATTTTCGGAAGTTTGAAATGGTGTGAAATATGTCTATGCCATTAAGAATTCTTGGGGTTTAATTGAGGCATTCGCAGATAAATAACGAGCAGTTATTCACGCATTGTTTTCTTGCGATCTGCTGTGCAAACAGTCGGTGTCTGCATAAAGTTTTGAACAATCCAAAAGTCGAACGTGATACTTCTCTTGCTATGTTGAATTCCATACGCATTCATAGCCATCATCAATCTCAAGATGTTGGCTTATTGCAGATTGTTCCGACTACTTCGGTAAAGCGCTGCGTGCTCGCTATGAGCATGCGTTTCACCTACCACCCCAGCTCCTTGCCTGTTATGCAGAGTGGTAAGACGTGGATATAACGAGATTTCTCGTGCCATTCGGTCTGTCCAAAATCTGCGATACCCAACAGAACCCTTTCCGGAGAGTTCGGGCGACCGACATATTGCTGACGCATATTTAACAGGCCGCTCGTACTCCTCCAAGCAATACCAGGAGTACGAGATGCACAGCGAATACACGGAAGCAGAGCCGCCAGGCTTCGTCAAGATACAAAAAGTAGTCAGTAGCACCAAAAGCAGTCGCGGCCACAGGTTCGAGATTCTTCTGCCCCACCGTGAGGCGGAGCGAATCGAACATGAGGAGAAGATGCGTCAGGACAAGGCCACGCAGGCCTTGCTTGACGAAAAACCGCAGGAACTAGCTCGTCAAGCAGCGGCGCCCCCAAGCGTCATGCAAAGTCCAAAGGACGAGAAGGCTAAGCCCGAAGCAGAAGTTGCGGCCAAAACCTTTGTTCTAGGGGTGGATTACGACCCTCAGCTAGAGCATCAGATTCACGCTCCTAACGCACCCGCCGAAGTGCTGGAGCGTTCCAAACTCACGGCGGATGATGAGCTCAAAGCACGTGATAAGGAAATACTGCAGCGCCTCAAAGACAGAGGCCCACTTCGCAAAATCGTCAACCCGGCGGTGGAGGATTCCAGACTGACGCCTCTCAAAAAGCTCGCCCAGATGCATCCGCATTTTGGGGAGGTGATTGAATTTGTCAAGAACCAGATAGCGCTCTCGCGAGTAAGTGCCAAGCCCTTGCGCATACCCCCAATCTTGTTATTTGGCGGTCCCGGGCTGGGCAAGTCGCATTTCACCCGCGATCTGGCTACGGCCTTGGGAACCGTTTGCCATCTCTGCTCCATGGACGGGTCGGTTTCAAATGCCACACTCTTGGGTTTAGACCGAAAGTGGAGCAACTCTGCACCCGGCGTTCTTTTCAATTTGCTGTGTATGGGGGATTGCGCAAACCCGGTGGTTCTTCTGGACGAGCTGGATAAAGCAGGCCGTTGCACAAAGGACGATCCATTGGCACCGCTTCACAGTCTGCTGGAGCCGAGTACAGCAACGCGGGTTTGTGACGCTTCCATGAATTTCGAGTTTGATACCAGTTTAGTGACATGGATTGCCACTGCCAACCATGTAGTGTTCTTGCCCTCGTCGTTGCGGTCACGGTTCCGGGAGTTCCGCATCGATCACCCGAATGCAGAGCAGTCGATCACCTTGGCACTTTCAGTTGCGAGCAGTGTCATCGAAAAGGCCGCGCCTGCGGGCTTCTCTCAGCCGAAGCGTGAGGTCATCCTGAAGCTTGCGCACTTGACGCCCAGAGAGGTCTACCAAGTTGTAGAACAAGCCATCGGAAAAGCTGTCCTCAATCATCGGACAACGATTGAGCTGGGGGATTTACCTGTCGCTTTGCTGCAGCTGGACGCTGATCTTGATTCGACATATTCTCAAAAGGAGCGATATTTGCATTAATCCCTGAAAGCAATCCCCAAGATATCCATGCGTGAACTATCGTCCATGCCCGGCAACTATGACCGGTCGGCGTCCCGGCCCTCGATCGCTTGGGCCCTAGCGCGGCAATTTTCGCGACTTACTCGTCAAAATCGGATCAACGTAGCAACCGCTTATGCCAGGGGTGAACGTCGAGTCGATTCGCTCGGGTAGACGGGAATTTTCGCTTTTATCACTATCGGGCGATTGCTGATTCGCAAGCGGTACCAAAGTTGGCGCGCGTAAGTCCCGATAAATCATTCGACAGGTAGCCTTCAACGTTTGGTCGAGCCAATAAGAATAGTTTTCGAGCTCATGCTCGGAATCCCGTCCTGCTGTGGGATGCGGATAAGCGTTCAGTTCGATGTAACGGCTGGAATTTGAATAGATATCTGTACGGCTGAAGATGAGTAGATCCAGAACTTGGAACAGTGCTCGGCCGACTCGATACTCCATCAGTTTGGGTCCGAGATGGATGAAGGTCTCGAAAACTTTGTACCCCCACTTATCAGCCGCCAAGGTCTGACCGGATTGGAGGGCTTCACGCGCGAGGATGACAAATGCGCTCATCTGGGAAAAATCGTCAACGCTGCGGGGTCCTGACCATCGCTCCCAATGCGGGTTGCGCTGTGGCCGGCCATGCCCGTCTTTCTTGAATAGAGCCGATTTGTGCGACTCCGGGAGGCGTTTTAAAAGCCGTTGAGCGCTGACGGGCGAGAAGTGATCTCGTAGAAGCAAACTCCAAAGTCGGTCTGAAATCACATCGGAAGAGCCTGGATAAAGGGCCTCGACACGACGCAAAGTCTTGACAGTAGGCTTGTGTTTTCCGTCGCGGTATTTCAGCCAAATGTTGGTGCTATGGCGCTTTTCCCCTGGCCGCTTCCGAAATGAATCTGGCGCCATTGCTGTTTGCATAGCCCATACGGTTTGGACCGCTGCGCGCTCTCTCAAGTGTTCATACCAGTAGACCGTTCGGCAGCGCTTGACCTGCTCGCGCAGGTCGTCCCTGCTGGGCGTACGGGCAAGGTCTCGAATAAGAACTGACTGCCCCCAACGTCTCGCAGCCAACAGAATTTTCAGGGTTTGTTGGGCATCCATAGACATCACATTACAAAACCCGCACTTTAATGCCACTTTTTGACTGGGTTTCCAAGTTCTTTGAAATTCGGCACACTTTTCGTGTGACCAACGAGCCTTTGCGTGACCAGCATAAGACCAGAGAGATCAGCGAGCTTGCAAGTGCGCTGGAGGCAACGCTCGTCCAGCAGTATGGCTTCATGCTTGGCCAGGGCGAATTGACTCGAATTCTGGCCTATCCCACCGCTTCTGCATTCCGCAGGGCGGCATACAGGCGACAGCTTCCGATCGCTGTTTTTTCAATCGAGCACCGAAAAGGAAAGTTCGCCTTGGCTAGGGACGTTGCCGTTTGGCTAGCCACGTTGCGATCTACGCATTCCGAAAGGAAAGAGGAGGACACGTTGGATAGCAGTTAGATCTCTCCGTACCGACGGAGTATTTGCGTGGCCAAAAAAAAGCAGCTATGTGTACCACCACATAGCTGCTTCTTTGGCCAGAAGGCCGGAGGCCTTTTACAGCCGGGGTTCGCAGTTGGAAAAGCTAGCGACTCCAGTGTGGACGACCTAACCGTTTTTGTCAAGCGGGGAGGGTGCTTTTTCACTATTTGCGCATCGCGCCCGACCAGGCGCCTGTGCCGGGAGTCGCCATGTCCTTATTTTCCCGCGGCAAGTTTTCTGTCCGTACCTATTACTTCGCAAGCTTACAACAGAGGCTCCGCGGTCCGGGCGGGTTCATTTTCAATCCCCGTCTGTTTACTAGCCGATCCAGTTCGCTAGCTCTTGCCTCGCTTCACAGCAAGGAAAAGAGCCATGGCTGAGAAAAAAATAGCCAAACCCAGTTTCAGGACACTTCGCCTGAAAGCCATTGCCGCGGCCGTCAAGCGTGGCGACCGAAACCACAACATCTGGACGGCCTACAGCACCAAGAATCAAAAGGATTGCGTGCTAATAGGGGATGTCGAGTACCTGAACTTTCACTGGATGGAAGGCGATCCAAAAATCGCTTCCTTTTCGGTCGACTCAGATTTGTACCTTGCTGACCAGGATGAAAGCAACGGGGCAACATATCCCGATGCTATTGCCGTCTATCAAAACGGGGAAATTCAATGGCGTGAAGCGAAGGCCGGAGAAGACGAGGAGGGCACGTTGCGCGACCAGCGACAACGAGTCATACAGGAGCGAATCACCCGTGATTTGCAATACCAGTACTTGCGCGTCACGCCTGAGATCATCCAAAAACACTGGCAGTTCATCTGTAATTGGAGGCGAGCGACTGCCTTTTGCAGCGGTGTGCGCCACCTGAACATCCAACGATACGAGGACGAGGTGTGTGCCATGGTTTCGGCCCGCAGAACCATTGCACTATCTGACGTCGTGTCTCAGTACTCTGACGCTGAACACAGCGTGGCCGTTGCAGCAGCATTGAAATTGTCTCAGCAGGGACGCGTTTTATCCGACCTCGACAAACTTGCCTTAGGTCCACGAACTGTGTTGGAGGCGCCATGAAGCCGCTTCGGATTACCCGAAAGACAATTGCTGACGAACAGGCCGATCATGCAAATTGGCCGGAGGTGTCGACGGACGGCATGAGCGAAGGCGATGTCCAAAGATTTAGCAAACTTAAATCTGGTCTTGAGGCCTATTTGGATGGTCAACGCATCGCTGACATCGAAAGGAGGCATGGCGCAAGCTCCTCCGTACTCCTGTACTACCTGAATCGTTGCCTGGCGGCTGCAGACGATGGGCGGATTCAGGGGTGGCGCGGTTTGATCAAGGGTCGGCAGGTCAAAGTCTACAAACGATCAGCCGTGGCAATCTTGTGGACAGGGAAGGCCGGGCTGAGCGGATGTTTTACCAAGCTGCTGCAGGATTACCCGGCCATTGCAGAGGGTCTCGTAAATTTCATCCGGAAAAACAAGAAGAAGCGGGACCGAATTGTGGAATCCGGAATCGCCTTTAAAGGCATCTTCCAAAAATTCCTAGACCTGTGCATTGAAGCGGGCCGATTGCCGGGCGAATATCCATTCAACACGGAGAGCAAGGGCAGTGCATCGGTACGTCGCTTTGCAAAACAGGTCAGGGAGGCGAATTTTGCAATTGGAGCGAAGTTGATAGGCGGCGACATCGGCGCGTCCCGAACTGCAGCGGGCACTGGATACGTCAGCATCCTCACTGCCGACAAACCCTATGACATGTTCCAACTCGATGAACACAAGTTTGATTTCATCGGTAGCGTATTGATTGAAACGCCGACCGGGCCCCAATACATACCTATCAGCCGCCTGATTCTCATCTTGGTTGTAGAAGTAAAAGTTCAGTGCATTGTGGGCTACCACGTTGCCATACGTGGGGAAGCCTCCGCAGAAGAAATGGTTTTGACCATGGTGAATGTATTAGGGAAGTGGCGTCCCCGAAAATTGATCGTTGATTACGTCAAATATGCACCGGGCGCGGGGTTGCCTTCGGGGGTGATCCCGGAACTGGAAGGCGCATGTGCCGCCGAGATGCAAATTGACAATTCCATGGCGCATTGGTCGCACGCATTTGTGGACCGTATCCGCGAACGCACTGGCATGTCTATTAACTGGGGTCCGGTAGCGCATTGGGTCCGGCGCCAAGTGATCGAAAGGGTGTTCGGCATCTTGGAAAAACGGGGCTTCCAGCGGCTCGTCTCCACCACTGGTAGTCACCCCCGCGATGTGAGAAAGAGCGATCCAGTGGGCGCCGCCATCCGGCATCAGATAGAACTTGAGGAGATCTTTGATCTTATCGATGTTGTTATCGCAAACTTTAATGCACATGGCACAAGCGCGCTGGGTGGTAAGTCGCCCTTAGACGTTTTGCGCCATTACGTAACCATGGAAGCGTTTGGCTTCCTGCCGCGTCGCTTGCCCGCACTCCCTTCGCATGTGCCGGATATGACTACGCTTGTCGAAAAGCCGACCATACGCGGTTCGCAAGGCGTCCATGCCATCCGCCAGTATGTGGAAACGTCTTACGCGCGTTATACCAGCCCTCTGCTAGCTGCAACAGCCTCGTTGATCGGCCACAAAGTCACGCTGCACATCAATACGCAGGACGCTCGGACTGCAAAGGCATTTTTCAAGGACGGAGGATCGCTCGGCACGTTGACCGCCATGGGCGTATGGGGGATCAAACCCCACACCATGGAGATGAGGAAGGAAATCGGACGAATGATCAACAGCGGCAAGCTCAAGGTGCTTGCGGGTGAAGACGAGATCACAGCGTTCAATCGTCACCTGTTTGATAAAGGCCAGAAAAAACGTGATCGCCAAAAGGGCCGACCTACGATCTCCAAGGAAACAACCAAAGCGGCTCATTACGCCAGGTCAAGTGGCGACCTCCCGCAAGCGGGCATTCCCATGCCCATGCCACCTCCACTACCCGCGCCAGCACCTGCAGCGCCCGCCAAAGGTCCGTCCAGAAATCCGATTGCCAACTCCTCAAAGTCCCAGGCTTGGCCGAGCTTCTTGCCTCCCCCTAACTTTCGGGGTAAACGGCGATGAGCCGCGCTGACACCCTTGAACCTGTACCTGGCAAGTTCCTTGTCCAAGGTTCGCTATTTGCTGAGTTTGACCCGCTGGATGCGGAGGCGCGCCATATTTACATTGCGGATCATCCATTGATGCTGGCCACCGGGGGGTACGCGCTGCCTACGCCGCCCCTCGTCGCGGCACTCACGCAGATCATCAGCTCGATTATGGCGGGTACTCCCGGCATCGCGTGGGTTGCAGTACCGCGGTTCGGCAAAACCACGGCCATTCGCCTGATCAAGGAACAGATTGGTGAAGCGTTGAACGGCACGCCCGTTGTGAGCCATATTGCCCGTCGGCATGCCAAATCCGATGAAGGTCGGTTTTACAAAGAGCTCCTCGAGTCCTCAAGTATGGCTGTACCGCCTGGGCGAGATGCTGGCGACCGGTTCAACCGACTCTGGAAGGGCTGGTGGTCACAGGTTCTTACACGGCGCTCCAAGCGGATCGTTCTCATCATCGATGAAGCCCAGAAGCTGTCGGAAGCAGAGTACTCCTGGCTGATCGATGTGGCCAACATACTCGCTGAGAAAAGGATCTCGCTTTGCGTGGTGCTCTTCGGACAGCCGGATCTATTAAGTGTGAGGCAAACATTCTTCCAAGTCGGACGCATGGACATTCTGGGGCGTTTTATGGTTCAGGTCCATACTTTTGAAGGTATTCGCAACGCTGAACAGTTGGCAGAAGTCATGCTGGCTTTGGACGATGAGGCACTTTCTGAATATCCGCCCGGAAGTCGATGTGCTTGCACCCAGTTTTTTGCTCCGCGTGCCTTTGGAGCGGGTTGGCGGTTGCATCACTATGCAATTTTGTTATGGAGGGAATTCGAACGGTGTGCGTTGGACACCGGTCAGGATNNCAGGATCTTGCAAAGAATCCAATGCAGGTGGCAATGGCCTGGGTGCGAATTGCACTCGTTCATGTACTTCAGCAACTTATGGAGGTGGACGAAGAAAGACCGCTCCTCCCAGAGGACGTTTGGATAAGCGCCGCCGAATGCTCGGGCTACCAACAAAGTCTTGGTGTGCTGGACAAGCCCGTTGATCTGGATGAATCCGATGATTGAGCCCCTATCGTCTCCGATGCTCATTTGGCAAGATGAATGGATCAGTCCCGGTGAGTCACTGTATTCGGCACTCTTGAAGCTAGCCATGGTCAACACACTTCAAGCCGCGGAGTTGCTTCGCAGGGTGTTCAATGCGCCTATGAGCCATGGCTCCAGCCTTGCTGTCCATCGCCGAAGTTTTCTGGAAACCAGCTGGACAAATAAGTATGTTGCAGATCCCCGCCTGCAGTACATCGGTACGCTTTGCAGGCACAGCATGATGCCAGCAGGTCTCCAAATCGCCGCACTTTCTTTGGACAAGTGTGTGCGTTATTGCCCTGCTTGTTTAAGCGAAGGGGTTCACTATCCCGAATTCCAAATCTCTAGTCTGACCCGATGCCCCATGCACGGCCAAGCGCTTCTTTCTAGCTGTCGCTTCTGCAACGCGCCCACCCCACGGTATGCCGCCACCGCTGCCACATTCCTGTCGCCATACCGATGTGTGGAATGCGGTTTTTACTTTGGTGGTGAATTTGACATCGCAAGCCTAAACAGGCGGCAACAGCGAGATTCCTCCGGAAACCGGCTTTTGCCCCTCCCCCTCGACAAATTGCGAGAGTGGTTGCATAAGGCGAGCAACCTTTCTTTACGCTGGCCGGAAGGGGAGAGATGGCAACTGGCCGATCTGGAAGCCGAACCTGCGTCTCAGAGGCGCGAGATCATCTTTGGCTGCTTTTGCAGGTCCTTAGGAACCCCGGACCTCGCTTCACAGGTCTTCGACGGTGATCGGCGCTATCAATTTTTCAAATTTTTTGAGGTGCGCAGCGGAAAGGCACCTTGGCCGATGAAGACCAGTGAGGAGGCCGCTAATGCGCGAGTCAAAGTTTACAAAGCCATACGGCGCCATATTTTTCGTAAATATCTCAAACCTCATCAAAATTGCCTGCGTAGGCCTAGTGGTGGCGCGAGCTTCGGTTGGATTGACGGAACCAGTCTGCCCGACGCAAGGATGTGCGTTTGGGGGCAGGCCTGGATGCTCTGGAGAGCGCGATTTGAAACTCGATTCCGTCAAGAATGCTTGCTTCGGTCATCAGGCCCAGGGGACTGGAGAGGTTCGTATGCGGGAGGCATCTGGGACGGCAGTATGACGGAGAGTGAGTGGCCTGTACTCGTATGGCTGTCTTTTCACGCGTGCTTTCGGACGGTCTACGCATGGGCTGAAAGCCGGTGGAGGCTGGTGGCCCAGGGCAGCACAACCTTTGATCACTTCGAATTTGGCGCTGTGCCGCCCCCTTATCACCAACTGTTTGCAATAGCGCATCACCGGCTCGAAGTACAGGTTGCCCGGTTAGAACACGCCCGGGACGAGTTCGGCGACACCACCTTTCTGGTGGGTGCGGATGAGACAGCCAGATTGACTGTTTTGCGCTGCGTATGTCGACCTTTTTTTCCATTTTCATGATCACAAGGAGCTGAAATGAATGCAGTGCTAACCCAGGAATGGTCAACGGCAGAGGAGCGCACGAAGCTCATTCGGCCGATTGAGGAGTTGTTTTTGCCATCGACGCTGGACGGTTCAGATGCATGGGAGAAGGCGTGGGACAACAGGCAGCCGCCTGAGTTTCGAAACGATATACAGGCAATCAACGCTTGGCTGGAAGGCCACAGTGGTGCCCAAATGCGACAGTCATGCAGGTCAGCGGTGGAAAAAATACTGCTGTGGTGTGTAGTGGAAAGGGGTCACGCTCTTGCTAAGTTGAACGGGGAGGAGGTGGGTCTTTTTGTGCAGTTCTTGATGGCTCCAGAGCCCAAGACAAGATGGATAACCAACACGGCGGGTCACCGAACAGGGTTAGATTGGAAGCCGTTTAAGGTGGCAGTGGATATGAGCCGGGCAGGTGCCACTCTAAGACTCATTAACGCGTATTTCCGGTGGGCAATTGGACGTGGTCTATTGGCGGCGGGGCAGCCTTCATATGCGCTGGCCGCATCTTTAAAAAATGGACACCCTGCCATGGCTGCCGCGAATCGGCCCCTTACACTACAAACAATCTCAACTGCTATCTGGGTCGTCTTGCACCAGTTTCTCCAGGGTGGGCCTGAGTCCTACAAGGATCTGCAGGTTCTTGGGTTTCATCAGATGCTGTACTACGGAGGAATCTCTCAAAAGCAGATTGCGCGGTTGCGACTCAAGGATTTTGTCGCGCATCAACAAGATGGACGCATCTTGGCTTGGGAATTTCCTTGTGGAAGTGGGAAGTCAACGGTTCTTTCATGCGGGCCACTAACTGGCACACTCACCATGCTATTGGGACTGACGCCGGTACCCTATGGCGCCACTCGCCGAGAGCAATTTGCTTTTGAAGGCTGCAGCTTTCGGGCTGCGGAGGCTTTTAGACGCGCCAAGACGCAAGCCTGTGCCTTCTTGGAAAACGCAGGGGAGGTGGACAGAGGCGCGTCGCTTTCCAAGGTCTCTCTCGTACATCTGCGCGGCGGCGTGATAGATAACGCCGAGCGGGAAGCGGCGTCCCTAAATCTTGCGTCGGTTTTTTCCAGGATCTACTTGGTTAAATACCCCCACATCAACCGCTATGTTGGCGCGGAGATCGCGGATTTGGAAAAGCGTTTGGACGGTGCTCGCAAATTGTCTGATTGGATCGTTCAAAGCGAACGAACTCATTTGTGTTGAATTCGCTGAGAACTGTTACGAGATCTTCCTCAAACGCTACAACAGCTCGCGCCGAAAGAAGACATTTGCCTTGTTGGATGCTCCCCGGCGCCTTATGGAATAGGGCATCAGGGTTGGCAGAAGTAGAGCCTGTCACATCCTGTGAATCAGGGTGTTGTGGGCCAGCTCACCCATTTGCAGCCGGCTTGAACCGGGTCTGGTCCATTGAGGCCGGCAACTCGGACACCAATCCTTTGCCAGGAGTCCGCTCCGCCTGGTCCACGATGAACTAAAGCACGCAAGGGAAGCGCAGCTGGGTCTGGGGCCATATCGAATGCCGTGGCAAGCTGCCCAGTGATGAAACGCACTTTTTAGCAGGACTTGGAGCAGGGCTCGCCTACGCGGCT
>CXWL01003219.1_pt1 | contig 10834 bp, 5 predicted proteins | sample 590931 | NCBI WGS metagenome assembly CXWL01 (sample SAMEA3498368, study PRJEB10139) | groundwater metagenome | biome: water well; material: biofilm material | place: Germany | collected 2015-04-27 | reverse complement strand
GCGCTCGTGAAACATGACGGCATTCCGACATTCGCCATTAAGGGCGAAGACAACAAGACCTACTACAAGCACATCCAATCGGCCATCGCCCACAAGCCGCAAATCACGATGGACGACGGAGCCGATGTCGTCTCGCTCATCCATTCCAAGCGGAAGGATCTGCTCAAGTACGTGATCGGCGGCACGGAAGAGACCACCACCGGCGTCATCCGGCTCCGCAGCATGGCCGAGAAGAAAGTACTGAAGTTCCCCGTCATCTCCGTGAACGACGCCGACACGAAGCACCTGTTCGACAACCGCTACGGGACCGGCCAGAGCACGATCGACGGGATCATCCGCGCCACGAACCGCTTGATCTGCGGCACCACCTTCGTCGTCGCCGGCTACGGCTGGTGCGGACGCGGGATCGCGATGCGCGCCAAGGGTATGGGCGCCGACGTCGTCGTCACCGAGATCGATCCGATCAAGGCGATTGAAGCGGTCATGGACGGGTTCCGCGTCATGCCGATGGAACAGGCCGCGTTGATCGGCGATTTCTTCGTCACGGTCACCGGCAACCTCAAAGTCATTCGCAGTGAGCACTTCGCGGCGATGAAGGAAGGGGCCATCGTCTGCAACTCAGGCCACTTCAACGTCGAGCTGGATATTCCGGCCTTGGAGAAATTAAGCAAGAGAAAGCGCCTCATCAGACCGGGCGTCGAGCAATTCACGCTGAAGACGGGCCATCGGGTCAGCCTCCTCGGCGAGGGACGGCTCGTGAACCTGGCGACGGCCGAAGGCCATCCTTCCAGCGTCATGGACATGAGCTTCGCGAACCAGGCGCTCGGGGCCGAGTACTTGGTGAAGAACTACAAGAAGCTGGAAAAGAAGGTCTACCCGGTCCCCCCGGTGATCGACAAGGAAATCGCCCGGCTCAAACTCGCCGGCATGGGGATGAAGATCGATACGTTGACGAAAGATCAAGTGAAGTATCTCGCAAGTTGGGAAATGGGCACATAGCAGTTAGTCCAGAGTAAGAAAAGGCCCGCCCGGTTCATACCAGGCGGGCCTTTTCATTTTCAGGAAAATATCCAAACGTAGCGGGGCCTGTCACTGACCAGCCCGTCCGTCCTCGCACCCCGCCCGTTGTAGGAGGGGAAAGGGTAGCCCGTTAGTCTCTTTTGCTCGCGCAACGCGCGGCCTCAGAAGGCCCTCGTTGGACGCGCGCAGTTAGAGACCAATCGGGCCACCCTTTAACAGAAGATGAAAGCTAAGGTGGACGGACGCCCAGGTCAACGCCACCCGCGGTTAAACCCATAGCCCAGTCTGCTCGTGGGGAATAAAGAAAGGCCACCGGAAACGGTGGCCTTTTTGTTTGGAGTCAAGGGAGCGGGGCAGATGCTCCCCTTGCTCGCTGACCGCGCATGATCAGAATGTGCTCGGTCAATGCGCGCAGTAGGGAGCACCTGCGCCCACTCCGCCGTGAAAGAGGTTGAGGAAACAATACCTGACACCTTCTCCCCTACGAGCCTCCTCACCAGCTCATTGTAACAGACCACTAATAGGTTGCGGGCCGATCATCAGGCGGCACGATTTCATAGCCTTCTGGATTATTCTCATCGGCATCGAAGGCTCCGAGGACAGGCTTTAAGCGCAACGGTGCCTGGGCCTCAGGCCGAATAAATCCCGCCCACTCGTTCATGTTTCCATAAGGATGCCGCTGAGGGCCCACAATGTTTTCGTTAATGGGTCTCTCTCGCAGCACACCGCTGTTGAAATGCCTCACTATGTGCTGATGAATCACAATGACATAGTTTTTGGTGTCGGCTTCAGAAAGGTAGTCGCCATGTACGAGACGCTGACGTAATCCAGACCTGCCATTATCCTCACGTGTTCCGTATAGCTCTTTTTTCAGTTCAGACCCAAAAAACACTTCCATCTCAGCGTAAAATTCGTCCGTCTTCCGCGATGCTCTTCGAAACAGTATTTCCAAGGCAGCGAACATGAGGACAAGCTTTGAGGAATAACCAAAAGCGTTTATGGCATCATTCCAATAGAGATAGAAGGCTTCCGAGATCTCGCCATGGCCTAGGAGCAGGTCTAAAGAACCCAGTTCGTCTGCATCAAACGTCAAAGGCACCGCTTCACGCTCTATAGAGTGGCGAAACCAAGCAATGCCTGAGTCAATCCTGTGAATCAAAAATGGCTGCGCCAAATGCATGTAGTACGCCTGCCCCACAAAAGCGATTCGCGAGGCGGTTTTCGTCAATGACTCATGGAACATCTTCCAGGCTTCCCTGAAATCACAGGATTCTATCTCGCGCTCTGCTAACCAGAATCGAGATCTCCAAGCCAAATCCGGATTCGTCTCCCATGATGAAAAATGAATACCGTTCCGTGTAAAGGGAGCAAGAACGCATTTATCAAATATCCCATAATCCAGGAGAGTATGAATCCGCTTCTGAACCAAGTATGAGGACATAGCACATCACTTCCTTTTAGAAAAACAGGCAGGTGGACTGACCGGTCTCCTGGCACGGATAAGAAGAGAAAGGTGTCAAACACCCAGAACCCGTTGAATCCTGACAATCCTCCGCTTGTCTCCCGCACTGTGTTTTACTCTGAACTATGGGCTATCCACAATAAAAGCTCTTCTCAGAACCCTGTTTCGTTCCAAACCATACGCCATCGGCTATCAGCCATCTGCCGTCCCGTACAGATACGCTATTGACTGAATCGTCCTATTTGCTTATCGTTGCGTCGGCAACTTTGATGCGCAGGTTCTACGCCAGTCGATCCCGGAGATTGCACGATGAGCGACCAGGGAAACCACATCGAGCAGGATTACCTAAACTACAAGGTGCTCCTCGATTTATGGTCGAAGGAAAATCCGATCAAGACGACCAAGCTGCAGATGCTGCTGGCGGTCAACGGCCTGTTGGCCTCTGCGGTCAACATCAGCGGTGGCGTGAGCGGGTCGAAGTGGTATGTCTACTTGGCTGCGGCGGTCTTCTGCCTGATCTGGATGTTCTCGATCGGAAGAACGGTCCTGTTCCAAGACATCTGGCAGCATAAGCTGCAAGAACTCCAAACGAAATACCCGAACGACTCCAGATTTTCGATCCTCCTGACCACACCCTATCGGGAACGTGTCTCGCCTCTTTCAAGAGCCTTTGGCGCAGTTCCGTCGAAGTGGTATCTGCTGTTCTCACCCTTTGTGTTCGCCATCGTATGGCTCGCGGTCCTGGTCTTTTCATTGCGTTAAGCAATCGTTCCAACGCTCCGTGTTGGTCCGAGCTATCCCCCATAAGGCAGGGAAGCAGGGACATTCTGAATTTCCTGATATCGAGGTGGTGGAGGCTGTCGAGAGCGGAGGTCACCGGAGGCGCGGGGACCGCGGATGGCGACGGACGAGTCCGTTCGTGATTTCGACTCCACGCTTTGCTCCGAGCTATAGGCTATCTGCCATAAGCTCTTCTCAGAACCCCGTTTCGTTCCGAACCATACGCCATCGGCTAGCAGCCATCTGCCGTCCCGTGCGGATACGCTATTGACTGAATGGTCCTATTTGCTTATCGTTGCTCGGGCATCTCTCACGCCTATGCTCCACACGAGTTAATCTCGGAGATTGCACGATGAGCGACCAGGGAAACCACATCGAGCAGGATTACCTGAACTACAAGGTGCTCCTCGATTTATGGTCGAAGGAAAATCCGATCAAGACGACCAAGCTGCAGATGCTGCTGGCGGTGAACGGTCTGTTGGCCTCTGCGGTCAACATCAGCGGTGGCGTGAGCGGGTCGAAGTGGTATGTCTACTTGGCTGCGGCGGTCTTCTGTCTAATCTGGATGTTCTCGATCGGGAGAACGGTCTTGTTCCAAGACATCTGGCAGCATAAGCTGCAAGAGCTCCAATCGCGATACCCCAACGACTCCCGATTTTCGATCCTCCTGACCACACCCTATCGGGAACGTGTCTCGCCTCTTTCAAGAGCCTTTGGCGCAGTTCCGTCGAAGTGGTATCTGCTGTTCTCCCCCTTTGTGTTCGCCATCGTATGGCTCGCGGTCCTGGTCTTTTCATTGCGTTAAGCAATCGTTCCAACGCTCCGTGTTGGTCCGAGCTATCCCCCATAGGGTTGTTGAATCCCACGCCAGGCCTCACCCAGTCGAACTCGTAGAGTTTCTTGATACTCTCGTGATGAGGATTCGTCCTGTGGTGTGAACGTCTACGAGGAGGGGTCGGTCGTCCTGCTATCCGATTGAGATATCTCGCCAACCTGCCGGGCGACTGCATCCAGGAGCTGTTGCAGCTCAAACGGCTTGTTTAGTGTCTCGTGGGCACCCAACATCTTGGCTACAGCACAGTAATTCAAGTATTTGCTTCCGCCGGATATCGCGATGATCCGGATTTTCGGGAAGTTCCGATGCAGCTCCCCGATCATCTCCAGACCATCCATGTCTGACATCAGGATATCGGTGATCACCACATCAATGGGCTGTGCACAGACCTGGCGCAGGCCCTCAGTCCCTGATAATGCCTCCCAGACCTGGTAGCCAGCCCCTTTGAGCGTCTTGCGAAGGAGTTGCAGGATCGGCACCTCATCATCGACGACAAGGACAGAGGCCATTGGGCAGCCACTTGGACCAGCAGAGTCAGCCGATGGTGACAGCTGGCGAAGGGCCTGGTCCAAATCCGCCGGCATGAACGGCTTCTGAAGTACCACGCTGGCGCCCAACTCACGGGCTGCACGATACTGCTCGCCTGTTTCATCCCCTGTTAACCCGATGACAACCGCTTCAGGATCGGCGGCCCGCAGCTTCCGGAGCAGATCAATCCCAGCAGCTTCTGCAAAGTCGAGGCTCAGTATGGTGATGCCGGGATGCGTTGACTCGAACAGCATCCACCCCGTCTGTACCTCGGTTGCGAGGGTGATCGTATGCCCCAACAGGCGTAATGCGGCATCCAGCTGCTCAAGCAGTATCCCTTCTTCTGCAATCAGAAGAATCGTCGCCATCAGCCTCTGGCGACTCTCTGATTGATTTCGCCACACATGGCTCTTGCTGCCACTACCATAGATCCAATCCCCGCTTCCCGGCACTATGGACCAAAAGCGAGGAACGGGGTATCGGCGGAAGGCGATGGGAGCGTAGGCTTTTCGGCGGTACTCAGCTACCGCCGAATGGAGCTAGTCGGAGTGTTGCTTGAGGAACATGGCGGCGGCTTGCGTGCGGCTGGTGACTTGCAGTTTATCAAAGATGTTGGAGAGATAACTTTTGATGGTCTTGTCGCTCAGACCGAGAGCAACGGCAATTTCCTTGTTGGTCTTACCGTTGGCCACCAAGGGCAAGATCCGTCGCTCTTGAGGAGACAACATTACATTTTGGCCATTGGCGTCCATCGTCGAAAGGGATCGCATACGAACGAGGACAGACTCAGTCACGGCGGGATCGAGAATGGACTGCCCGCCGGCTATGGCGTGAATGGCCTGAACCAATGCCGCCCCTCCGATCGTTTTCAAGAGATACCCTTTCGCACCGGCAAACGTGGTCGACAACACCGCATGCTCATCCGCAAACGACGTGAGAAAGACGACATCTGTGCCGGGACATGTCCCCAGAATCTCCCGGCAGGCTTCAATGCCACTGCCGTCAGGCAAGCGGAGGTCCAGCAGGACAATGTCGGGGCGAAGTCGGATCGCCTCGGTGACGGCGGAGGCGACGGAATTGGCCTCACCCACAACCTGAACCGTCCCGGCTCTCCGGAACAACGTGTCCAGGCCCATACGGACCACCTCATGGTCGTCCACAAGGAGCAACCGAATCGGCTTAACTGCTTGCGCTAGCATGCTGATCCTCCAGCGGGAGTTCGACGAGAATCTGAGCCCCCGATCCAGGCTGTGAGATGATCTGAAAATTCGCGCCAAGCTTGTGCGCTCGCGCAGCCATATTCTGCAATCCGTGCCCCTGTCCGGAAGCCTCCTCAAGATTGAAGCCGATACCGTCGTCGCTGATCTCAAGACGGATGCGCCCTTCTTCCATCTGCAGGGAGACGTGACCGCTTCGGCTTTTTGAGTGGCGAAGACTGTTGCTCATCGCCTCTTGCACAATGTGAAGGATATGAAACGCGCCCAACGGAGTCAACCGCCGAGCGGCTTCCACCGCGAGATGGAGTGAAAAACGGATCCCCTGCATACTCTCCATGGTCACCGCCAGCTCGGCCAACTTCGCACAGAACTGTTGCCCGCTAACCTCTTCATGCTTGTCCCACACGATATACATCCGAACATCTGAAATAACCCTGTTTAAGCAACCGACGGCATGCTCCAGCTTCTTGTCGGCCGCCCGACGGTCTTCTTGAACGAGATAGCGACATTCCTCAAGACTCATGCCAATCGCATAGATGGTTTGAATGATGTTGTCGTGGAGGTCCTGGGAAAGCTGCTCCCGCTCTTCGAGCACTTTGCGAAGCTGTTCTTCGCTCTTTCGCAATGCCTCTACCGCCTGTTTGCGATCAGTGATGTCTTGAGTCGTACCGATCGAGCGAGTTGGGCGGCCATCCGGCGCATAAAACGTCTCGCATTGCTCGTGAACGAACTTGACCCGCCCGTCGGACATGAGCAGCCGGTGCTCGATATTATAACAAGTCCTGTTGGCGACCGATTCAGTATAGGACTCGTTGACAAATTGGCGGTCATCAGGGTGCACCAGCTCAAGGAAAGCCGCATAGGAAGCTCCAAAATGCGCGGAGTCGATCTCGAAGATACAATAATTTTCATCGGACCAAGTGAGTATATTCTCGACCAAGTCCAGATCCCAGCTTCCAATATGCGCGATGCGCTGCGCTGCATTTAGTCGAGCGTCGTTCTGCTGAAGTGCTTCCTCCGCCTGCTTGCGATCGGTGATGTCCTCCGAGATGCCCAATAGATATTGTGGCGTGCCATCGGTGCCGCAGATTGGGATCTTCTTCGTGTGGAGAAACCGCAATCCATTTCCTCTGGTCTGAATGGGCTCTTCCGGAATATCCAGCAGACAGCCGCTGCGCAGGACTTCCCGATCCTTGGTTATGAAAAAGTCGGCTTCCTCTTTCGGGAAGATGTCGTAGTCGTTTCTGCCCAAGAGCTCATCCCGGCGATATCCCAACAGCTCTTCTCCCGCCTTATTGAAACGCAAAAAACGAAGATCCTTCGCATCCTTCACGAAAATCATGCTGGGGAGATTTTCAAGCACGGAGTCGATGAAGATCTTCGAGCGGCGCAAGTTCTCCTCGATCAATTTCTGGTCTGTGATATCGGTCAGGATGCAATGCGTCCTCAGAAAGTTCCCCCTTGGGTCGCGCTGGACACGGCCGTTCAGAATGACGGAGATTTCATTCCCGTCCTTTCTCCTGAGTCTGAGATGCTTAATCTCGCCGCCGCTTTTCATCAAACTGCCGAATTCGTCCTGGAAAAACTGCCGCAGATCAGGGGACCAGAAGTCGTCGAACGGCTTGCCCAGCAGCTCATCAGGGGAGTATCCGAGCAATGTGCACAGTCCCTTGTTGGCATCGAGGTACCGCCCCTCGATGTCCAGCGATTGATAGGCGATCGGCACTTCTTCGAACAGGCCCCGGAAACGTGCTTCGCTTTCCCGCAATGCCTCCTCCGCCTGCTTGCGCTCGGTGATGTCTCTGATGAAACAGTAATGCCCGGACATACCTGACAGATGCCCGTCAGGCTTGATACTCACAATCTGCTTATAGAAAATCGTTCCGTCTTTCCGCACTCCCCGCAATTCAGTTTCCCCTTTGCCGCAGGTCAGCATCTGCTGAAACACGACGCCGACAGAGGCACGATCGTCCGGATGGACCGTCGTCTCCCAGCTTTTCCCCACCAATTCCTCCGGACGGTATCCCGCCATAGCGGCGTACTGCTCGTTGACGGAAACGTAGTGCCCCTGGTCATCCAGCTTCGAAATCCCTTCGACGGCCAGCTCCACAGCGGCATGTGCTTCCTTCAGCGCCTGCTCCGTCCGCTTGCGCTCGGTGATATCCAGCATGATACCCCGCAGAATTGCCGGGCCCTGCTCGTCGGTCTCTACCGTCACAACGTCCTGGAGCCACACGGTTCGTCCATCGGCGGCAATCATCCGGTAATCGAACGAGTATTTGCGTGTGTCCCGTAAAGATGCGAGGCAATACTCGATGACCCAATCTCGATCGTCCGGGTGTATGTGCGTTTGCCAAAAGTCCGGCTCGCCGAGCCAGCGCTGCACGGGATAGCCGAGCACCAATTCGGCCTGGTGGTTGACGAACGAAAACCGCCAGGTCCGCGCGTTGCACTCCCACACGATCCCCGGAATCGCTTCGATCAAGTCGCGCTGCCATGCTCGGGCGTGGCAAAGGGCGTCGTTCGCCACCAGGAGTTCTTGCGTTCGCTGAGCCACCCGCTGTTCCAACTCATCGTTCGCCTGCCGCAGCGCCTGTTCCATCTGCTTGCGCTCGGTAATGTCGCGGCCCGCCACGAGGCGGAGATCCCGCCCCTTATACCGGCAGGGTTTGACGACGACTTCTCCATAGAATATCGAGCCGTCTTTACGCCGTCCCACGGATTCGTAGGGACCTTGCCCTCCCTGCCTCATATTGGCGATAACCATCTCGCGGGATTCGTCGGCCACCAGGTCCAGCACATGCTTCCCAATGAGTTCTCCCGGGCCATACCCGAACATCCGTTCCAAACCTGAACTGGCTTCGATCATGATCCCTTGATCGTGGATGGCGATGCCATCGAACGTGGCCTCAGTGAGGAGCCGGTAACGCTCCTCGCTCTCGCGCAACGCCTCTTCGATCCGTTTGCGTTCGGTGATGTCGCGAGCGGCCGCGTAAAACATCGGCGGCTCCTGTTCCGGAGCCGGAGTAATCCAGCTCAGCCATCGATAGGACCCATCAAGGCACCGATATCGATTGTCGAAGTTGATGGCCGGCTCCCCGCGCGACAGCTTCTCCGTGACGTCTTGCGTGCGAGAACGGTCATCAGGATGAATGAATTCGATAAAGGGTTTCGAGCACAGTTCTTCTCGGCTGAACCCCAGCGCTCGTTCCCATGCCGGATTGAGCCGTTTGAAATAACCGTCGGTTCCCGCGATGCAGAGAAGGTCCATGGAGAGGTCGAAAAACTTGTCCCGTTCTTGATTTGCCTCACGAGACTCTCGTGTGGCATGGGCTGCACGTTCGCCTGCCCAGCCTGCCATCAAACCAAGCGCGAGACCCGCGAGCAGGGCCGGCCACCGTCCAATCACAACCTCCCACCCGATCTTCCCCACTAGCGTGAAGTTCAGGATATTCAGCGAACTCCCGAGCAGTCCGGCAACAAGACCAGCACGAGCCCCCAACAGCCATCCTGCCACGGCCACCGGGATTACGGTGAATACAGCCACACCATCACCCGCCATCTGATGCAGGGACGCAAATGCCAGCTCATAGGCCGTCGCCGTTCCGAGAACAATCGTGATGGGCACCCATCGAGGCTGACGCTTCAGTATCTGTGTCATGGGTATGAGATCATGCCTCGCTATAGACCGGTGACCACTTGAGAGAAAGAAGACACGCATCCTGAAGGAAGGGCAAGGACTGATGGGCGATTCGGACGGAACTTTCGCATAGAGGATGAGACCCTTCTCCTACCCAGGTCCGAAACATTGTGGATAGCAAGCCACTGAATGACTGGTGGAGGTACGTTAATATAGGTATTTTGTCAAGGTGCCCCCGTTCTCCATATTATGGCAGACAGCCTGCTGGGCCTTTCTGGCTCAGAGAGGCCAAATGTGCCGATATCATCGGCATTCTTTGCCTGGCAACCGATGTTCAGATTCCACGCAGCAGACAAATTGAGGGACTGTTGAGAGATTCGTCCTCTGTGGTGCGCGGCACGGAAGTTGAGAGAGCTTTGCCTGGATCGAAGCCTTTACGAGCCATCGTGCAATAACTGAGGATGCGATGATCGATACATCCAGTCTGTGGGAATTCTTGAGCCGTGATGCCTCCTTCTTCGGAGGGCCCCAAAGCCCGATGTTGAGCTGGCTTGGGTCGTTCGGGATCGTGCTCTTCTTCCTCTGGCAAGTCATGCGGCTACGCAGGGAAATATCCGGCGCACAGCGTCCGTTTGATCGAGTGCGACCGATGCTGACCACCCTGGCGAATGAGCGTGGAGACTTGGATCGTGAGCGCTTCACAAGTCGTGCGCTGGTGGGACTCACGGCCCCAGCCGGGCAACCCGCATCAGCGCCCAAACGGATTGACTGCGACGACTTGAGCACCCTCGAAACGGCTATGCAGCAAGAGCCCATGTTTCGGCAGCCCTGGGCGCAATTCCGCAAAACGCTGATCCTGGAGCATGTCCCCTGGTTCGTGGAACCACGCATTTTCAGCACCCGCCGCGCAGAAGATATCTTCACGCAGGACACGCTACTGAGCCATCGCGTCAATCTGGCCTTCTACAGCCAACTACCTTCCCTGGTGACGGGAATCGGCTTGCTGCTGACGTTCCTCGCCTTATTTATCGGTCTCAGCAAACTTCACGCGGAGGGGCAAGAGATCGTCGGCATTCAAGGGCTCATCAACGGATTGGCCGGGAAATTCCTCACGTCCATCGTCGGACTCATCGCCGCCAATCTATTCACGCTCATCGAAAAACCGATGGTCTTCCGGCTGATGAACGCACATCATTCGTTCCTCGGCCTCATCGACAAACTCTTTCCCCGAAAGACCATGGAGCAGATGCTCGAGCAACTCACGCCGATGCATCAGGCGCAGGGAAAAAGCCTGCAGACTGCCGGTGGAGAACAGAGGGACCGTATCGGAGGGATGGGCACAGACAGCCTGA
>CXWL01001036.1_pt1 | contig 10835 bp, 8 predicted proteins | sample 590931 | NCBI WGS metagenome assembly CXWL01 (sample SAMEA3498368, study PRJEB10139) | groundwater metagenome | biome: water well; material: biofilm material | place: Germany | collected 2015-04-27 | reverse complement strand
TGTGGCAGTGGATGATCGCATCGAAGAGTGGCGCATATTCCTCGGCCTCGACCGCGTTGGTCATGCGCCCTGCGATCACCAGGCAGCTTTCCTGCACGTCGATTTCAAGGTGGTCCATATAGAAACGCGCCACGCGCATCCGGTTCTCGGTCAGCGTTCCCGTCTTATCCGTGCAGATGACCGTGGTGCAACCCAAGGTTTCCACGGACGTCAGCTGCTTGATGAGGGCGTGGCGTTTGGCCATGCGCTGGCTGCCCAATGCCAAGGCCAGGGTCACAGTGGGGAGTAGTCCTTCCGGCACGTTCGCTACGATGATGCCGATTCCGAAGATCGCGCTGACCCAGAAGCCCAAGCCCATGGAGACCCCGATAACGAAAAAGACCGTGCCCATGGCGACCGACAGCAGCGCGACGACATGGGTCACCTTCGCGATCTCTTTCTGCAGCGGGCTGAGGTCTGTCTCTACGCTTGTGGAGAGGCGGGCGATCTTGCCGAACTCCGTCTGCATGCCGGTCGCGAACACCACCGCCCGGCCTCTGCCGGAGAGCACGGGGGTGCCGGCGAAGACGAGATTGGGAATGTCCAGGAGGTGTCCATCGGCGACCGGCTCTGCCGTCCGCCGCTTCGGTTGGGATTCGCCGGTGAGAGAAGAGATGTCGACCAGCATGTCGGCTGCTTCGATGAGCCGGGCGTCGGCAGGAATCTGTTCTCCCTCCTCGATCAACAGCATGTCACCCGGCACGATCTCGCTCCGAGGGATCTCGTGGGGCTGGTTGCTTCGTAACACCCATGCCTTGGCAGGGAGGAGGCGATGGAGGGCATGCACCGCACGCTCGGCTTTATATTCCTGAAAGAAAGCAAAGACGGCGTTGATGACGATCACACCGAGAATCGCCCAGCCGAGCGTGAGCATCCCTTCGCCGGGCTTCATGAGTTCTGCTGTGAAGGCCAGACCTGCAGCGATCCAGAGCAACAGGGCCAGGAAGTGGGTGAATTGGCGGAGGAATCCTCGAATCAATGAATAACGGCTCGGTTCCTCCAGAACGTTGGGGCCATATCGACTGAGCCGCTGCTGTGATTCTTCGGGCGGCAAGCCGCCTGCCCTGCTGTCCAGGCGCTTGAAGACTTCACCAACCGTCAGGTGGTGGAGCAGTGGCTTGTCGGAGTCAGCCACGCGTACCCCTCACGATCAACAGGGAACAAGGGGCATGCCTCAGGAGGCTTTCCGAGACGCTGCCCAGATGGAGCCGTTCGCTCTTGGTGAGGTCGCGCGACCCGATCACCAGGAGGTCGGCATGAGTGGCCTCCACCTGTTTGACGATGGTGTCGATGACGTGGTCCATCTGCACGTCCGTCTCGACGGAGAAGCCTTCTTTCAGGAACTCATTCCGCAATGCTGCGACCAGTTTCGTGGCTCGTTCGAGGACCGGTCTCTCCAGTTCGGCGACTTGGCCTTTGGATAAATAGCGAACCGCCAAGTCGGTCACCGGCCTCTCGGCCGAGGAGAGAATGGTGGTCGTCGCGGAATCCGGAAGCAGGCGGGATCGAAGAAATCGAGCGGCGGCTCGTGAATGCTTCGAGTCATCGACTGCGAGAGTCACCCGCCTCAACTGCGGCATCGGCTGTTTCACGACGAGGACGGAGCAGCGGGTGATCGACGCGACTTGCCGGGAGATGCTCCCCAGTAAGAACCCTTGAATGTCGCTCAACCCACGGGACCCGATGAGGATGAGATCGGCCTTCACCCGCCGCGCCTCTCGCACGATTGTCTGGGCGAGGGGGCCATGGGCTAAGGTGCGGTGGAATGTGGTGCGAGGGCCGGTCGCGGCCTGTCCGAGGGCGACTCGAGCTGATCGCTCTGCCCCGCGGAGCAGGATGCCACCGGCCTTCTCCATCGCGGCCAAGGCGCGCTTCTCCGTCACAGGATTCCTGCCTTTGGCTGTCTGGAGGGCCGACGGATCGACCACATGGAGAAGCGTCACATACTCCGGCTCACGGCCAGCGAGCGCTTCGAGTGCTTGTACCCCCCATTGCGAGTATTCAGACCCATCTACGGCACAGAGAATACGCATGACAGACTCCCTCCCTCGATCACGACGAGAATATGCGAACAGCTCCGGATATCGGTTCTGCATTGGGTGTGCCTGCAACAGGTGATGACTCATAGGCGAGATGCCCTAAGATTCTCATGGTTTCTGGAGAGAGAGGGCCTGTTCAGAGCATGGCCTGCGGCGTTTCGCTGCAGTACCGCATGGATGACTGTGGTGATTGGCGTCAGTTCTGAAGAGCCAGAAACGGATCAGCGGGGGAATAGGTGATCCGGTATGTGAAAAATTGGAATTCTGCCCGGTGCAGAGGGCTGGCACTTACATTGCGTAGTCTGACCATTAGCAGGATGCTGAAACAGTCCGCCAGCGGCGTTCTCGCATCGTTCAGACCCTCAACGTACCTCAGAGGGTACGCCTCGGGCCTTCACTCGCTGTGGCCTTGCTGGACGAACTGTTTGAGCATCCTGCAGGAACATTTTCATGTTGTGCAGCGCGTACGGACCTTCGAATTTCTCGTGTGCCAATATAGTTTTCCGCGGTCTGTTTGAGTTCTAGGAGGGGGCTATGAGGCAGATTCTGATTCCGGCGTTTGTGCTGTTGAGCAGCCTTTGTGTGGGAGTGAGCTTCGCCGACGGCCCGGTTCCCGGAATCGGGGAGTCCGGCGAGTTTCTCGAGTTGGAATTTCAGGTGAACGGTCAGCGGTCCAAAGGCTCGCTTCCGCTCTACCGGGCAGAGGCGGTTCGCTATTTCAGCGCCGGAGTGGGGATCGAGGAACGCAGCGCCGAGTATCCTCCATTCTCGCTGAAGCTTGTATTCACTGCGGGAGGAAAGCCATTTCTGGCCGGAGTCGCGGTCACCATTCAGCCGGCACAAGGCGGCTCTCCGATCAACATTCCCCAGGAGCATGTGAACGGACCATGGTTGTTCGTCGATCTTCCATCCGGCACCTATCACGTGACGGCGATCCACGCGGCCAGAACGCAGGGCCTCAAGGGGATACAGCTAGAAGCAGAGAAAACGAAGACGGTGCATCTCCGCTGGGCGGAGGAGCAGGAGATTGTTGCGCCGGCTGGCGCAAGCGGCTAAGAGGATAGCATTTCCGCAGGATGCTCAAACGGGCCGTCCAGCAAGGCCGCAGCGAGTGAAGGCCCGAGGCGTACCCTCTGAGGTACGTTGAGGGTCTGAACGATGCGAGAACGAAGCTGGCGGGCTGTTTCAGCATCCTGCTAGATCAATAGTGAGGAGGGGACGTATGCCGACGAAAAAGAAAGCCGTGAAGAAGCCCAAGGCAGTTACAAAGAAAGAGTTTGGAGAGATGATGGTCGATCAGGTGATGGAGAAACAGGTGCAGTCCGCTCGTCTCAAGACCAAGGGCGATGTCATCGCGTCGCTCATGATCGAGGGCTTTGGAGCGGTGCCGGTGTTGGACGCCAAAGACAAACTTCTGGGCATCGTCAGCGAACATGATTTGCTGGCTGCCTTGGATGATGGGCACAAGCTTGGCGTCATCGCTGCGGGCGACATCATGACGTACAACCCGTACTCGGTCCGCCCCGAAACGACGCTTCCGACATTGATTCATGTGTTCAGAGCCAGCGATTTGATTCGTGTGCCGGTGGTGGATGCGAAAGACAGGCTCGTAGGCATCATTGCCAGGAGGGATGTGTTACGCGCCTACCTGTCTGCCGGAGTGGCAGGACGCTGAAACAGGCCGCCAGCGTCGTTCTCGCCTCGAACGCATCCTCAACGTAGCCAGAGGCTACGCCTCCGGTGCGTTCGTCGGCTGCGGCCTTGCTGGACGGCCTGTTTGAGCGTCCTGCGGGAGAAAGAATAAAGAGGAGGGGCTATGCGAAAATCAGAATTCCTTGCGGCGGCTTGCGATCCGAAGACGTTGACGGTGGGACAATTGATGCAGGATGCGGTTTTTACCTGTAGTACGAGGACCGATGCCTTGACCATCAGCCGGCTGATGACTCAACGAAACTTCGGCAGCCTGCCCGTGGTGGAAGAGGACCGAACTCTGGTCGGACTGATCAGCGAGTATGATCTGCTGCAGGCCATGATCGAGGGCCGGGATCTGCGGAAAGTCATGGTCGTCGAAATGATGAGTACCCATCCGGTAACGGCCACGGAGGACATGAAACTGGAAGAGGTCGCGAATCTGTTTCAGGATCGGTATATTACGCGGGTGCCTGTCGTTCGGAACGGCAAACTGGTCGGGATCCTGGCGCGGCGGGATTTGTTGTTTGGGTATACGAAAGCTTCCCAGTATTGGTCTTGACCGGCTGTTGAAAAAAAAACCGCCAGCTTCGTTCTCGCCTTGAACGCATCCTCAACGTACCCCTGAGGGTACGCCTCCGGTGCGTTCGTCGGCTGCGGCCTTGCTGGACGGTCTTTTTGAACAGCCTGCGGGGGAAATGTCTATCTCTGTGCGTTGGTCTCTCCGGAATTCACTGATGGCCGTGACCATGATGATGGTCGCGGTCCTTCCTGTTTCTGTGCAAGCCGANNTCGGATCGATCGGCGGCACGCGCATGCTGGGCTCTCAATCAAAGTGCCGAGACGGATCGAGGATCTGGCACAGTTTACGCCGTTACCGCTGGTCTATCCGCCGGGAGAGCCGGACGAGCAGTTCATTGTGATCGACCTGACCGAGCAGTTCCTCGGAGCCTATGAATTTGGAGCCCTTCGTTTCTCGACCCCCATCGCATCCGGGAACGGATTCAACCCAACGCCGACGGGGGAGTTTCGTGTGACTGCTGCTCATCCGCAACATCAATCCAACCTTTATACGATCGAGGGAACGGATCGGCCCTATCCGATGAACTATGCACTCCGGTTTCATGTGAACAGGGAAGGTGTGTCCTATTGGATTCATGGACGGGACATGCCGGGCTATCCGGCTTCGCACGGCTGCATCGGCCTCTACGATGAGACGATGCAGAAGGAACAGTACGGGGTGCCGAAGGACCCTGAACTGTTTGATGCGCAGAAGCTGTATCTCTGGGTTGTCGGAGAGGAGTCGGACGGTGAGGGGGTCATGATTCTTCCCCACGGTCCTCGACTTCACATTATTGGCCAGGCGCCAAAGAGCGAGCGATAGCTCACACAAGAAAACATATTAACGTGGTGCCAAAGGCGGGATTTGATTTGAGGCAAATTCAGCCCCTTCAACACTGACGCGCGGTTCACAGGTTTTACGCTAGAAAGTCAAAGACTTGTGACCTGAGAAGGAGTGAGATTGAGTGAGATGGAATGAGCGCGAAAACGCTTTGCTATACGACCGTTTTACGACCGCAGTTTCATGCAGATAGAGCCAGCTTGCTTTTCCATTCCGAGGCTATCCCGCTCAGTGACCCATAAACACAGGAGGGAATTGCTTTCTGCGCCGGAATTTCTAAGTGTCTCAAAGTTTTATTTGCCTGTCGGCCATAGTTGTATCGGAATTTGTTTGCCCGTATGCAGGCACAGTAGAAGAGCTTTTCTTCAATCGATAATTCCATTCTTGGTTCGAGCCAGTACATGTCGCGGCCACAGTAGAACGGTTCGAGTTGGAGAAATGTCTCCAGAACGCTACCGCCGCATGCCACTGTGATCAACCCGCTTGGTGCTGGAGCCAAACCTGGAATTGGATTGACCACGGCTGATACGCCATTGCATTTTGATGTTCTTGAAATGAAATTAACTCCATTCTCAGATCGAGTTAGTCTGTTCAGTTCCAGGCTATGACCATATACGACTTTAAAAAGATCATCGATAAATACTCGTTCGTGGCCGATTACGTCGGTCAAGACAGTGCTGCGTGAGCTTGAGAGATTCGCAACGATATCAAGCTTCCGGCTAAGTTCCTGTTCTATAGTTGTTTCATTGACCCATTTTGGGATTTCCTGTGAAGAAGGGACCAAGATATCGCGCAATGTGCGATTTGCCTGCCTTCCAAAACTATAGCGGTAACGATTTTGTTTGATGCAGGTGCAATAGTAGAGCTTCTGATGTAATGACAGCTTTACCTTGGGTCGTAGGCAAGCGACATGAAACGCAGTGTAAAACGGGCGCTCTTGTATGAATGTGGATAAAATCCCATTCCCGCTAAGCGCACAGCTCAATTCTCCAGCAGGGGCTGGATCAACACCCGGGATGGGCTCTACGAATGCGGAAATGCCGTTATTGCCCATTTGCCGCGATACAAAGGGGATGCCTTCGGGGCCGACTTGTTTCAGGCGATTTAGCTCCAGGCTGTGCCCATACCGCACATCGAATATTTCACTCACCTTCATTAATTTCATTATCGTCCCCGTTCGGTGTATTCCTGCCTAACAGACGAAACACCGTAAAATCGCGCGCCACCTTTTCAAAGTCGGCCAGTCCTATGTTTTCGTAGTCTGTTTCCATGTAAGCTTCGGCACACCATTCATCTTCTGCTGTCACTTTGTGTGTGACGCTTTCGCCGGCGTGAACCTCCCGATTTCTGAACATTTCTACCCACCGATCCCTGATTGCAGGCCAACGGCCATCAAGGTCAATCCGTCCGCGGTGCTTAGTCTTTACATAGCCATCATTCTTCCAGTATCCAAACCATGATTTCTTCCCGCTTTCTTTATGTGGAACCTTGGCCGTAAACACCATGACGCATGTGATCGTCCCAACTGGATAGAACAGTTCATCCGGCATCGACATGACAGCTTCGAGCGTGTGATGCTTCAGTAATTCTTCGCGCTCTGGATGGGGAGAAATAACGCATGACATGGGCGCAATCGCAATGCCCGTGCCGCCTTTCTGAAGACAGTCCAACATGTGCTTTATGAAGCGTAGTTCGTGAAGATCCGCATCGCTCTGTGAAAATGGGGGGTTGAGCATGCCGATGTCGCAGTGATGACTTGTTATGGCTTTCGTTATGGCTGGATCAAAGCAGGAGCCTTGATAAAGGTTGGCTTTCCCATCACCCCGCAGAATCATGTTTGAGGCTGCGAGTGCGAACATGTTGGGTTGCTGCTCAACCCCAATGAGACCTTCCTGTCGAATGCGTTCCCGCTCCGCGTCGGTTATAGCCGACCGCATCATTTGATGCATTGCAGAGATGAGAAATCCACCCGTCCCCGCGCATATGTCTAGTACAGTGTTGTTCTTGTTTACATTGGCAAGAAGAGCGAACAACTCTGTGATATGTCTCGGCGTAAGTACGATGCCAAGGGCTTTTTTGTCGCCGCCTGTATACTTTAGAAACTCTCCGTAGAATTGACCGACGACATCAAAGTCATGGTAAACAACAATGAACGGCCAGACTTTTTCGTTTAATCTAGTAATTAGCTCGTTTAGAACACCTTTGGGGTAGGCCTTAGTTGACTTGCCAAGTTCAGGGTGAACGGCAATGCTTGAGTAGGGCTGAGTCATGTTATCTTTCTTAGCCTTTGGAATAGTGGCTTTTTGAATCTCTGTCTGGATAGTCCGCATCCATTCCTTCTGCAAATCTTCGGGTGAATAGGCGTTGTATGCGAGAGCAAAAGCCTTGTTGCGCAGGGCGATGAGCGTTCCACTTACCAATAGCGGTTTCTCACTCTCGGTCAACTTTGCGTGGTCTCGCATGAATTCATGGAGGTCCCGGGCAAAGGTCATCAGTTCATCGAAACGCAAGCGCTGCACACTTGGATCAAATGTGCCGTGCTCTATGTAATCTGCCCAAGGAATTAACCTGTCGATGTCCTTGCGGCTCTTGGTTACCAATACCTTGGGCCGGTCGGCTCCCTTGGGATGAAGATAGGTAGAGACAACGGCTTCGCTTTTTGTCTCCCCACTGATTGCTACAGCAATGACGTTGTACTCTTTCGACAATTTCTTGGCGTAGTGAAGTGCGCCATCCACGGCGTATCGCTGAATCCTTTTCGCCTGCTCTTCCTCGGTCTCAGAGAGAGCTTGGCTAGCCAGAAGTGACTTTACTGCCTTGCTCAGATGGTCTTTTGTGTCCGCTTTGCACTCAATTACAAGCAAGAAGTCCGGTGTACTAGGGGCGCTAACGATGAATTCCGGGGAGCCTTTCCCCCCTTGTCCGGATTTACTGGCTACTCGTAGCAAACGCTTTACCGCTTCGATGTTGCTCTTTTGTTCTTCTACACTGATATCTTTGGATTCTTCGTAGTACCCCAGTTTCCGAAGGGCATCTCGCACTATGTTCTCGGTCTTACGTTCGTTTTTCTGCTTTGCCATGTGGAGAGTCTCGCTAGAGTGACTTGTTAATGTAACTGGTGCAGCAATTGGTAGGGGCAATTACTATAGGATCGCAAGATTGGATGCTATTAGGACGAGCATATTACCATTACTACGGCTGGGATTTATAAACTAGATTAGCTAATCGCTCGGAGGTTCGCGCTCTTTTCTGATCCCGATTCAGCGATGTTTAATTCACAAACCCGGTTATGCGCCACCAGACTCTTTGGATACCGGAAATGAGATAAGTCGTGGTTTCAGTAATCCGCGGGGGAATACTCCACGGTTGTCTAACAATCATCTGATTTAAGGACACAGCTCGGCTCGTTTTGGCAGACTGGAATTTTGGGGACTTGGGAGCCTGAGCTCTTACAGGTTTTGTGGACAGCAGACTTCAACGGTTTCCCTGCCTCGACTTTCGCCAGAATGCCAGCCCACTCCCTTCTTAAAAGCTCTAGCAGGCTGTGGGAAAACTCGGTTGATACGGAAATGTGGCTACAATCTTCCGTATGGTGCTGGGGCCAGAATAACCTCAGGATGCTCAAAAAGACCGTCCAGCAAGGCCGCAGCCGACGAACGCACCGGAGGCGTAGCCTCTGGCTACGTTGAGGATGCGTTCAAGGCGAGAACGATGCTGGCGGACTTTTTCAGCATCCGATTAGCGTTTGGTCTTTGCCGCGGCGCAAGGCGCGGGACGATTGAGATCGGACGGCAATTTCGTCTGTTCGTCTATACAGGCTGTATCGAGCTGGGCTTGCGTCAAGCCTGAGACCAAAGACAGGTTGGCTCCATGCAAGGTCGCCCGGTGGAGATCTGCCGCGTCGAGTCGCGCGCCGCTGAGATCGGCCCCGGAGAACGTGGCCCCTTGGAGGTTCGCTTCTTGGAGATTGGCCTCCATGAGCATGGCATGGCTGAAATTGGAATCTCTCAGGTCCGCTGCGACGAGATTGGCCGATTCCATCGCCGCTTCATTAAATTGTGCGTGATGAAACTGGGATTTCGGGGCGTAGATCTCGCTGAGGTCTGCTTTCGTAAAGATGGTGCCGGTTCCTCTGGCGCCGATCAGCACCGCGCGCGAGAGGATAGCCTCCCGGAAATCCGCCTGGTCCAGGATCGCCTTATAGAGAATCGCCATCCGAAGTGTGCCAGACTGTACCTTCGCCTTGATCAATTGCGCGCCTTCTAAATTCGCTCCTTCCAGATCGGCCTTCTGCAAGCCGGCCGAACGGAGGTTGGCGTATCGCAAGTCCGCCCCGCGGAGGATGGCGTCACGCAGGTTGGCTCCCACGAGGCTGGTATCGTCGAGATAGGCGCTTTCTAAGTCTGCTTCCACCATCAGGGCTCCATCGAGTCTGGCTCCGTCGAGGAGTGCGCCTTGCAGATTGGCCTGATGAAGGTTGGCGTGGGTCATGACGGTGTGACGGAGGTCGGCCCCCATCAGGTCGGTCCCTGCCAAGATGGCACGGGAAAGGTTGGCGCCGTAGAAGTAGGTGTCGATGAAGGTGGCGTTCGTCAGATCGGCTGAAGCAAGATCAGCCTCCTCAAAATGGGCCCGTTCGAAGGTGGATTCGTGCAGTTGTGCCCCGGTCAGGACGGCATTGTAGAGGGCCGCTTCATCGCCGATTGCACGGAACAGATTGGCGTTCGACAATCGTGCATGCCGGAGATCGGCTCCCGCCAGGTTGCTATCTTCTAAGTTGGCTTTTGTCAGATCGGCTCCCGCAAGATTCGCTTGTGACAAATTACTTTGGTACAGATTCGCCTGGCGGAGGACGGCCCCTTCCAATCGAGCCCGTTCCAGATTGGCCCCGGCCAGTTTCGCGTGGCTCAAGTCTGCTTGGCATAGATCTGCGCGTCGATATTCCGGCTGTTCACGGTGGTCGAGCCACTGTCCATGCGATGCCACGATGGCCTGCAGTTGCTTGGGCGGAACGGGTTTCTTGTTGTACGCGCTTTCACAGCGAGTGGGGTGGCTGTCCGTCTTATTCGGCTGTGCCGCATAGGTGATGGCCGATTGAACGAGGACGAGGGATGCCAGGAGCAGGGTCAGAACGGTGCGTGGTGTCATGCTGATGCTCTCCAAAATGATGTATGTAGGCTGTGTNNCGTCGGATTTTAGGAAAGACGGAAAGCGGTGGAAATTTGCCGGCGCCACTTTGAGATTCTTCGAGTCCGGTCCATCCCCCCATCCTCCAACACCGTGGCAGGCCTGGCAATTGCGCTGATACACGGCTTTCCCGCGTGTGACATCGGCGGGATACTCTTGTGCATGGACAAGCGGTGCGAACAGAAGGCCGATGAGTCCCATGCCCAAGGTGACCCTGAGAGCCGCCTTCGCGTGAAGAAATACAATTCGCATTACTGCCTCCTTACCTTCGAGTACACGATATGGCTATTGCAGCATGCTCAAAATGACATCCCAGCAAGGCCGCAGGGAGCTCGGCGACCGAAGCGTACCCTTGGGGTACGTTGCAGGAAGACGGGCGACTGAGAACGACGCTGGGGGTCATTTTCAGCATGCTGTCAGCTTTTCTTGGTCGTGTGGGCCACAAACGACGTAAACAGTTGTTTCATGTTGCTGCTGCC
>CXWL01103291.1_pt1 | contig 10837 bp, 8 predicted proteins | sample 590931 | NCBI WGS metagenome assembly CXWL01 (sample SAMEA3498368, study PRJEB10139) | groundwater metagenome | biome: water well; material: biofilm material | place: Germany | collected 2015-04-27 | reverse complement strand
CATCACGCCGCCTCCGCCGCCGGGGCCGGGTCGCGCTTCATCCAGAAGCTGGACAAGGCCAGGCCCGCCACGATGTGCCAGATGCCCCACCAGGCGGTGACGATGGCCATGCCGCCCAGGCCGCCGAAGAAGTTGAACACCAGCACCAGGCCCAGGCCCGAGTTCTGGATGCCGGTCTCGAAAGCGACGGCGCGACGATCCCGTTCCGCCAGGCCGGTCAGGCGCGCGAAGCCATAACCCCCGGCAAGCGCCAGCGCGTTGTGCACCAGCACCAGCACCACGACGAAGCGGCCGTACTCGCGGAAGATGGCCCAGTTCATCGCCAGCGCGCCGAGCACGAAGCCGACGAACACCACCAGCGAGAGCGTGCGCATGGGCCCGTGGATCCGCTTGGCCAGCGTCGGGAAGCGGTGCGACACCATCAGCCCCGCCGCCAGCGGCACGCCCAGCAGCAGGGCCACGTCGCGCAGCATGTGCCACAGGTCCAGCGAGAAGCTGCGCAGCAGTGCGTTCATCGGCGGGTCCAGCGCCGCCCAGAACGCCACGTTCAGCGGCGTCATGACCACGGCGCCCAGCGTCGACAGCGTGCTGATCGAGACCGACAGCGCCGCATTGCCGCGCGCCCGATGGGTGAAGAAATTGGAGATGTGGCCGGCCGGGCAGCTCGACACCAGCAGCATGCCCAGCGCGATCGAGGGCATCGGGCGGATCAGCAGGATGAGCCCGAAGGTGAAGGCCGGGAACAGCAGGTGGTGGCACACCAGGCCGATGGCCAGCGCCCGCGGCGTGCGCAGCGCGGCCTTGAAGTCCTGCACCTTGAGGTCCAGCGCGATGCCGAACATCACCAGCGCGAGCACGAGGTTCAGGCCCAGCTGCGCCTGCGGGTTGAAGTTCAGTCGGACCTGGTCGATGGCGTCGCCCATGGCTTGTCTCCGGCAGTCGNNAGTCGGACCTGGTCGATGGCGTCGCCCATGGCTTGTCTCCGGCGGTCGTTGTCGGGCCGCGCTTCTGGCGAGCGGGCTGGGCGCGATTCTTCAACAGCGCGGCGGCGCTGGCGAGGTTCCGTGCGACCGCAGCGATGTGAAAAACGGACACGGCCTGCCGGGTCGACCTACACTGGCCCCGTCATCACCGCGTTGCCACTCGAGCCCATGCACAGCGGCCCCCCTGGCCTGGCCGACACGATCCATCGTCCCGACAAGGTGGCCGTGCTGGTGCAGACGCTGGCGACGGCGGGCGTGAGCGCCGATGACTTGCTCGCCGGCAGCGGCATCGCCCCCGGCGCGCTGGACGACCCGGCGAGCCGGGTGTCCGTGCAGCAGATGCTCGAGGTGTACGCGAACGCACTGCGCCTGTCGCCCGATCCCGGCGTGGCCCTGCGCGCCGGTGCACGCGTCCGCATCACGCACTTCGGCATGTACGGATATGCCCTGCTGGCCAGCCCGACGCCGCGCCAGGCGATCGAGTTCGCCATCAAGTACCGCGCGCTGGCCTCGCCGCTGGTCGGCCTGTCGTTCGCGCTCGACGGCGCCGAGGCCGTGTGGTCGCTCGACGACGTGCTCGCGCTGGGCACCGACAGCGCATTGTTCCGTTTCCTGGTCGAGCTGCAGCTCGGCACGCTGCTGTCGCTGCACCGCGATCTGCTGGGCGCCGCGCTCGTGCCGAGCCGGATCCGCCTGAGCTGCGCCGCACCGCCGCATGCGGCGCTGTACGGCGAACTGCTGGGCGGCCCCGTCGCGTTCGATGCCGGCGCCAACGAACTGCGCTTCGACGTGCGCTGGCTCGACCATCCGCTGGCCTTCGCCAACCCGATCACCGCCGCGACGGTGCGGCAGACCTGCGACCAGCTGCTCGCCGAGATGCACAGCGCGGCGGGGCTGGCCGGCCGCCTGGCGAGCCTGCTGCTGCAGTCGCCGGGGCACTTCCCCGACATCGAAGCGGCGTCGGCGCAGCTGGAGATGACCTCGCGCACGCTGCGGCGGCGGCTGCAGGCCGAGGGCACGTCCTACCAGCAGCTGCTCGACACGGTGCGCCGCCAGCTGGCACTCGACTACCTGCAGCGCACCGGCATGAGCGTCGAGGACATCGCGAGTTCCCTGGGCTTCAGCGACGCGGCGAACTTCCGGCACGCCTTCAAGCGCTGGACGGGGCGCACGGCAGGCTCCTACCGCAGCGCCGCACGGGCCTACCAGGACGCCGGATCGAGCCGGTAGCAGCGCCTGAGCTGTTCGTACAGCGCGGGCCGCTCGGCGGCCAGCGCGTCCGGCGCTTCAAAAAAGAGCTCGGTCGTGACGGCGAAGAACTCGGCCGGGCTGGTGGCCGCATAGGGCTCGATGAGGCCGGTCTCGGCGCGCGCCAGCCGGTCCTGCAGCGCGTCGAACTCCTGGTTCATCACGCGCGCCCAGGCCTGCTGCGGCGCGCCGCGCCCCACGTACGGCGCCCCGTTGGCGGCGCCGGTGTCCTGATCGAGCTGGTGCGCGAACTCGTGCATGACGACATTGGCGCCGTCGTGCGGATCGGCGGCGCCGTCGCGCACCGCGTCCCAGGCCACGATGACCTGGCCGCGCTGCCAGCTCTGGCCGGCCAGCACGTCGCGGCCTTCGTGCACCACGCCGCCCGCGCCCGCCGCGCTGTGCGGCACGACGAAGTGGCCCGGATAGACCAGCACCTCGCGCAGGTTGCCGAACGAACCACCGCGCCCCAGCAGCAGGAAGGCGGCCTGCGCGGCGATCGTGACGCGCATCTCGTCGTCGACCTCCAGACCCGCGCAGCCGATGAACGGCACTTCCGCCAGCAGCACCTGCACGTGCTTCTTCAGGCGCAGTTGCTGCGCGGCCGGCAGTTCGCGCGCCAGCGGAACGCGGCGGCGCACGATGTCGCGCCAGGCGGCGGGGAACGGCCGGCGGGCGATGCGCTGCCGGCGCCACAGCCGCGCCGCCGTCGGCCCGGCCAGCGCAGCGCCCGCCACCGCGGCGACAACGACGACGGCGACGACGAACCACAGGGCGACCAGGACGCTCACCGATCCCATCTGGGCGGGCCTGCGGCCGATTTCAAGCCCGGGCCCGTGGCGTGCCGTCGCGCCGGCCGTGCCTCAGGTGCCGCAGAAGGTCTGATAACCGGCCGTGGCCTCCGCGGCTGCCGGCTCGGCATAGGCTGCCAGCTCCGGTGCCGTGTCGAAGGGCCGGCGCAGCGCGGCGAGCAAGCGCTCGAAGGGGGCCAGGTCGTCTTGCGTGGCGGCGGCGAGGGCTTCTTCGACGCGGTGGTTGCGCGGGATGATCCAGGGGCTCGCACGGCGCATGCGCGCTGCGCGCCCGGCCGCATCGTCGCGCGCACAGCGCTCGCGCCAGCGCGCCAGCCAGGCCTGCAGGGCCGAAGGCTCGGGGAACAGGGCCAGCAGCGGGCCGTCGTCGCCTTCGGCCGCATCGGNNCCAGCCAGTCCTGCACGAGCACGGTGTCGGCGCCGTCGTCGGCCGCCGAGGCCGCTTGCAGCCCCAGCTTGGCCCGCTGTCCGCGCAGCAGTGCCGCGGCGTACAGGCCCGGGAACGCATCGATCACGTCCGTGGCCTGGGCCACGGCCTGCTGGATGGCCGCCTCGTCCTGCGCGGCGGCCATCAGCGGCAGCAGTGCTTCGGCCAGGCGCGCGAGGTTCCAGCGTGCGATGTGCGGCTGGTTGCCATAGGCGTAGCGGCCGCCGTGGTCGATGCTGCTGAACACCGTGTCCGGGTCGAAGGCCTCCATGAAGGCGCACGGGCCGTAGTCGATCGTCTCACCGGAGATCGTCATGTTGTCGGTGTTCATCACGCCGTGGATGAAGCCCACGTTCATCCACTGCGCGATCAGCGTGGCCTGGCGCTGCGCGACCGAGCGCAGCAGCGCGAGGTGGCGGTCCGGGGCGCCGGCGAGTGCGGGGTCGTGGCGTGCGATGGTGTACTCGGCCAGCTGGTGCAGCCGGTCGACCTCGCCCCTGGCCAGGAAGTACTGGAAGGTGCCCACGCGCAGGTGGCTCGCGGCCACGCGCGTGAGCACCGCGCCGGGCAGCGTCGTCTCGCGGCGGACGGTCTCGCCGGTGGCGGCCACGGCGAGCGCCCGCGTCGTCGGGATGCCCAGGGCGTGCATCGCCTCGCCGATCAGCACTTCGCGCAGCATCGGGCCGACAGCGGCCTTGCCGTCGCCGCCGCGCGAGAACGGCGTGCGGCCCGAGCCCTTGTAGGCGATATCGCGGCGCCGGCCCGCGCGGTCGATCACCTCGCCGAGCAGCAGCGCCCGGCCGTCGCCGAGCTGCGGTGAGAAGCCGCCGAACTGGTGGCCGGCATAGGCCTGCGCGATCGGCTCGGCGCCCTCGGGCAAGGCATTGCCGGCGAACAGCGCCGTGCCTTCGGGGCCGCGCAAGGCCGCGGCATCGAGGCGCAGGTCGGATGCCAGCGCCTCGTTGAGGAACAGTAGCCGCGGCGCGGGCACCGCCGCGGGCTGGCTCGCCACGTAGAAGCCGGGCAGTTCGCGGGCGTAGGTGTTGTCGAAGCCGAAGGGGACCATGGGCGGCAGTGCGAAGCGTGGAACGACAGTGTGCCGGGCATCGGTCGGCCCTGCTCGGGCAGGGTCTGTCGCGCCGGGACGGACGCCGACACGTGTGTCCGGCGAGGCGCTGATCGCCGCAACGGCATCGGTTCCGGCGGCTTTCCGCTGACGCCGGGCAGGCACTTGGTCGGGTCACTGTGCTGCATTGCTGCCAGTCGGGACAGATGACCGAGGGAGCGCATGGGCCCGGGCCCAGCTCTTTGACCCCGGCCTCGATACCCGACACTCGGCACCAGTGACATTCCTGCCTCGGCCCGAGAAGTTGAAGGCAATCACTTCGTCGAACACGCAAGCCCGCACAGCGGAATGCGGAGCTGCTCCCCGGCTTGCGGCCGTGCAGGCAGGGCCGGGGGTGCGCGAGTCAGCGATTCAGCCAAGCCTCGGAGTCGAAGCCTTGGGCCGCGGGTGCGGTGTCGTTGGCCACGATCACCCTTGTGAGGTCCGGCGTTGCCCGCACGGCGTCTGGACAGGCCACAAATTCTTCAGACGGGACCAATCGGTCGGACACGTTCAACCGGTCGGCGGCTTCGAGGATGGCGAGGTCGGTGGTCATGGTGCCTACAATCGGTCAACCCGATGAGATCCATGCAAGCCCGATCGGCCCAGGGACTGAACTCGATGCCGGGGTCGGATGGCGCGTTTTCGGGGAAGAATCCGGGGAGCAATTCGGGGATGCGAGGCGGCCGGGGAGGGTGCTCTCACAGGCGGATGGCACTCGAGGATCCTCACGCGTCTCTGGCAGCGAGGGGTCGATTCCCTTCACCCGCGCCAACACTTTCGCGAAGGGCCTCAGCGGTCCCTTCATCGCATCGGAGGCTGACCCGCCTTGAGCTTCGATCCCCTGCGCNNCCGCCGGCCCGTTCGAGGTGGGGCTGCGAAGCGGGAACGCGCCCTTCGACGCCGCTGAGTTCGATGCGGTGCTGCTCGCGCATGCGGCCGGCGCGCCGGATCTGCCGGCGCATTCCGCCGCCACGGCACTGGTGATGGTGTCCGAAGGCGAAGCCGCGCTGGCGCCGCTGCTGGACTGGCTGCGCCAGGGCGCGGCCGACGTGGTCACGCCGCACGACCTGCGTTCACCGAGCTTCGGCGCGCGCCTGCGTGTGGCGGTGGAGCGGCGCCGCATCGACCGCGAGGCGCGCCAGGCCTATGCCACCGATCTCGCCACCGGGCTGCCGCACCGCCAGCAACTGATCGAGCACATGAGCCACCTGATCGCGCTGCGCGAACGGCAGCCGGCGCCGATGGCGGTGCTGGTGCTGCGCATCGAGGGGGTCGAACTCGCCGGTGCGCGCCTGGGCCGCGAGGCGGCCAACGTGCTGCGCCGCAAGATCGCCGTGCGGCTGCGTGCCGGCGTGCGCGCCAGCGACGTCGTCGCCGCGCTCGGCGACGACTGTTATGCCGTGCTGCTGGCCGCGCTGCTGGCGCCGGGCGATGCCGCGCACGTGGGTGCCAAGCTGCTCACCGCGCTGCGCGCGCCGTTCCAGATCGCCGGCCAGGAGGTGGTGGTGGCCACCGCGCTGGGCATCGCGCTGCACCTGCAGGACGGCGCTCAGCCCGAGCCGCTGCTGGCGCGCGCCAGTGCGCTGGCCGCCTCGGCGCACGCCGAGGGCCGCCACAGCAACGCGGCGGCCAACGACGGCTGATCGGCCCGTCCTTACTTGAGGATGTCGCCCAGGCAGAGGTACTTGATCTCGACGTAGTCGGCTATGCCGTGGTGCGAGCCCTCGCGCCCCAGGCCCGACTGCTTGACGCCGCCGAACGGCACCTCCGCCGTCGAGATCAGGCCGGTGTTGATGCCCACCATGCCGTACTCCAGCGCCTCGCCGACGCGGAAGATGCGGCCGATGTCGCGGCTGTAGAAGTAGCTGGCCAGGCCGAACTCGGTGTTGTTGGCCATTTCGATGACCTCGGCCTCGGTCTTGAAGCGGAACACCGGCGCCACCGGGCCGAAGGTTTCCTCCTTCGCGCACAGCATCTCGCCGGTCACGTTGGCCAGCACCGTGGGCGTGTAGAAACACTCGCCGATCTTCGTGCCGCCGACCACCACGGTGGCGCCCTTGCTCACCGCGTCGGCGACGTGGCGCTCGACCTTGCCGACGGCCTGGTCGTCGATCAGCGGTCCCTGGTTCACGCCGGCCTCGAAGCCGTTGCCGACCTTGATGGCTTTCGCCTTCTCGGCCAGCCTGGCGACGAAGCTGTCGTAGACGGTGTCCTGCACGTACAGGCGGTTGGCGCACACGCAGGTCTGGCCGGCGTTGCGGTACTTGCTGACCATCGCGCCCTCGACGGCGCTGTCGATGTCGGCGTCGTCGAAGACGATGAAGGGCGCGTTGCCGCCGAGTTCCAGGCTGAGCTTCTTGATGGTCGGCGCGCATTGCGCGGCGAGGATGCGGCCGACCTCGGTGGAGCCGGTGAAGGACAAGTGGCGCACGATGTCGCTGGCGCACAGCACCTTGCCCACCTTGATCGAGTTGTCGCCGTCGGCGGTGATGACGTTGAGCACGCCGGCCGGCATGCCGGCACGTTGCGCCAGTTCGGCCACCGCCAGCGCCGACAGCGGCGTCTGCTCGGCCGGCTTGATCACCACCGGGCAGCCGGCGGCCAGTGCCGGCGCCACCTTGCGCGTGATCATGGCGATCGGGAAGTTCCACGGCGTGATGGCCGCGCACACGCCCATCGCCTGCTTGATGACGAGGTAGCGCTTGTTGTTGTCGGTGGTGGGCACCGTCTCGCCGTAGACGCGGCGCGCCTCTTCTGCGAACCACTCGATGAAGCTGGCCCCGTAGCCCACCTCGCCCTTGGCCTCGGCCAGCGGCTTGCCCTGCTCGGCGGTCATGATGCGCGCCAGGTCGTCGGCGTGCTGGTGCAGCAGGTGGAACCACTTCATCAGGATCGCGCCGCGCTCCTTGGCGGTCTTGGCGCGCCAAGCCGGCCAGGCCTTGTTCGCTGCCTGCAGCGCGGCCTCGGTCTCGGCGGCGCCGAGGTTGGCCACGTCGGCGAGCTTGCCGCCGGTGGCCGGGTCGTTGACGGCGAAGCGGGCGCTGCCGGAAAGCCATTCACCGTTGATCAGCGCGTTCGTCTTCAGCAGGGTGGGGTCGGCAAGGGTCGCCAGCGGCGAGGTCTTCATGTCCATGGTCTCGTCTCCAGGGTGCAGCCCGCCACTTTACTGCGCCGGCGCGGCCCCCCGGGGAGTGCCCGGTAAAATGGTCCGCATGAAAGCCTCCGAAATTCGTTCCCGGTTCCTCAAGTACTTCGAGTCCAAGGGCCACGCCATCGTCGCCTCGAGCCCGGTGGTACCGGGCGACGACCCGACGCTGCTGTTCACCAACGCCGGGATGAACCAGTTCAAGGACGTGTTCCTGGGCTTCGACAAGCGGCCGTACCACCGGGCGACGACCTCGCAGAAGTGCATCCGCGCCGGCGGCAAGCACAACGACCTCGAGAACGTGGGCTACACCGCGCGGCACCACACCTTCTTCGAGATGCTGGGCAATTTCAGCTTCGGCGACTACTTCAAGCACGACGCCATCCAGTACGCCTGGGAACTGCTCACCGTCGAGTTCAAGCTGCCCAAGGACAAGCTCTGGGTGACCGTCTACGCCGAAGACGACGAGGCCTATGAGATCTGGAACAAGACGGTCGGCGTGCCGGCCGAACGCATCGTGCGCATCGGCGACAACAAGGGCGCGCGCTATGCGTCGGACAACTTCTGGATGATGGGCGACACCGGCCCCTGCGGCCCGTGCACCGAGATCTTCTACGACCACGGCCCGGAGATCCCCGGCGGCCCGCCGGGCTCGCCCGAGGAAGACGGCGACCGCTACATCGAGATCTGGAACAACGTGTTCATGCAGTTCAACCGCGACGAAGCGGGCGTGATGCACAAGCTGCCCAAGCCGAGCGTGGACACCGGCATGGGCCTGGAGCGCATCACCGCGGTGCTGCAGCATGTGCATTCGAACTACGAGATCGACCTGTTCGTCGCGCTGCTGGCGGCTGCGAAGTCGGCGGTCGACGCGGCCGGTGCCGGTGACTGTGACAAGGACTCGCCGTCGCTCAAGGTCATCGCCGACCACATCCGCGCCTGCACCTTCACCGTCACCGACGGCGTGATCCCGGGCAACGAGGGCCGCGGCTACGTGCTGCGCCGCATCGCCCGCCGCGCCATCCGCCACGGCTACAAGCTGGGTGCGCGCAAGCCCTTCTTCCACGCGCTGGTCGGCCCGCTGGTCGACGAGATGGGCGAGGCCTACCCCGAACTCAAGCGCGAGAAGCTGCGCGTCACCGAGGTGCTCAAGCAGGAGGAAGAGCGCTTCTTCCAGACCATCGCCAACGGCATGGAGATCCTGGAAGCGGCCCTGGCCGGCGGAACGAAACAGATCGACGGCGACACCGCCTTCAAGCTGCACGACACCTACGGCTTCCCGCTGGACCTGACGGCCGACGTCTGCCGCGAGCGCGGCGTGACGGTGGATTCCGCCGGCTTCGAGACGGCGATGAACCGCCAGCGCGAGCAGGCGCGCGCCGCCGGCAAGTTCAAGATGGCCGCCGGCCTGGAGTACGACGGCGCGGCCACCGGCTTCCACGGCTACGAGCACCTGGTGTGCGAACACAGCCAGGTGACCGCGATGTACGTCGACGGCACGCCGGTGACCAAGGCGCGCGCGGGCGACGACGTCGTGATCGTGCTCGATCACACGCCGTTCTACGCCGAGAGCGGCGGCCAGGTCGGCGACACCGGCGAGCTGCGCAATGCCCGTTCGCGCGTGCTGATCGAGGACACCGTCAAGGTGCAGGCCAGCGTGCATGGCCACACCGGCCGCATCGTCGAGGGCGAGGTGGAGATCGGCGACCAGTTCGTCGCCCGCGTCGACGCCGAACAGCGCGCCAGGACCATGCGCAACCACAGCGTCACCCACCTGATGCACAAGGCATTGCGCGAGGTGCTGGGCGGCCACGTGCAGCAAAAGGGCTCGCTGGTGAATGCCGAGCGCACGCGCTTCGACTTCGCGCACAACGCGCCGGTGACGCCGGAGCAGATCGGCCGCATCGAGGCCATCGTCAACGCCGAGATCCTCGCCAACGCCGCCACGCAGGCGCGCGTGATGGGCATCGACGATGCGCAGAAGACCGGCGCGATGATGCTGTTCGGCGAGAAGTATGGCGACGAAGTGCGTGTGCTCGACATCGGCTCGTCGCGCGAACTGTGCGGCGGCACGCACGTGCAGCGCACCGGCGACATCGGCCTGTTCAAGATCGTCGCCGAGAGCGGCGTGGCCGCCGGCGTGCGCCGCGTCGAGGCGGTGTCCGGCGGCAATGCGCTGGCCTACCTGCAGTCGCTCGAAGGCACGGTGAACCGCATCGCCGGCACGCTGAAGGCGGCGCCCGCCGAGGTGCCCGCGCGTCTGGCCCAGCTTCTCGACCAAGTGCGCTCGCTGGAGAGGGAACTCGCCGCGATGAAGGGCAAGCTCGCTTCGGCGCAGGGCGACGAGCTGCTCGCGCAGGCGGTCGACGTGAAGGGCCTGAAGGTGCTGGCCGCGCTGCTCGACGGCGCCGACGCCAAGACGCTGCGCGAGACGCTCGACAAGCTCAAGGACAAGCTGAAGAGCGCCGCCATCGTGCTGGCCACCGTGGAGGGCGGCAAGGTGCAGATCGCTGCCGGAGTCACCGCCGACCGCGTGGGCAAGGTCAAGGCCGGCGAGCTGGTCAACTTCGTCGCGCAGCAGGTCGGCGGCAAGGGCGGCGGCAAGCCGGACATGGCCATGGCCGGCGGCACCGACGCGGCAGGGCTGCCCGCGGCGCTGGCGTCCGTGCAGGGCTGGGTGGCCGAGCGCGCCTGATCGGCAGACTCAGGTCTTGGCGGGCGGCTTCGCGAGCCGCTCGCGCAGCCCCTCGCAGGGGTCCGGCCGCGGCGTGAACTTCGCGCTGCGCAGCTCGTCGGTGGCCAGGCCGTGTGTGCCGTCGCCGAACATCACCACGTGCACGCTCGGTGCGCCATGGTGCAGCGCCAGGTGCAGCGGCACGCCGCGATCGCGCGACGCATGTTGCGCGCCGGTGAGCAGCAGCACGCGCCGGCCGGGTTTCAGCGCCGCGGCCACGGTGTCGGCCATGGCCTGGTCGCGGCTGATCTGGATGCGCACCATGCCCGGCTCCTGCGCGGCCGGCAGCATGCCGCAGTGGCCGTCGCGCACCGCCAGCGCCAGGCGTTCGCGCACGCCGGCATCCACCAGCGCTTCACGGCTGGCGTCGGCCATGGTGT
>CXWL01003488.1_pt1 | contig 10839 bp, 8 predicted proteins | sample 590931 | NCBI WGS metagenome assembly CXWL01 (sample SAMEA3498368, study PRJEB10139) | groundwater metagenome | biome: water well; material: biofilm material | place: Germany | collected 2015-04-27 | reverse complement strand
GCCCTCACGGCGGAAAAGGCTCTTTGACCAATCCCTTTGACGAGATCACCAAGTACTACAGTGCCAGCGGCCTCGCTGCGCCATTCGAACGCCAGTCATTGATTAAGCTGCGGCATGTAGCGGGCGATGCGGCCCTTGGCAAGCGCGTCGAGGCCCATCGCGATAGCTACGTTTATAGCGGGAAACCCTGGAATATCCCCGATGCCCTCGCCTTGCGCCGACAGCAACTCAAGCAGCTGGTGGAGCGCGACACCGTCAACTTGAAGCATAGCCCCGGTGGTATCGTCGATATCGAGTATGCCATGCAGTACCTTCAAATCATGCATGGCCATCGGCTCCCTGTCCTGCGCACCCCCAACACCATGCAGGCGCTGGCGACCCTCGTCGATTGTGGCCTTGTCACGAGGCAAGACGGCGAGATTCTCCGCAAGGCCTACTTCTTTATCCGCATGCTCATCGACGGCCTACGCATGGTCCGTGGCAACGCTAAAGATCGGGTCCTTCCACCAACTGACTCCGACGAATTCATCTTCCTCGCCCGCCGGGTTGGCTACACAACGGATGACTGGCAGGCCGGCGCACGCCATCTACAAACGGATATCGGGCAGCATATGAAACTCACCAAAGAGTTCTTCGAACGAACATTCGGACGTCTGTAGCCTAATTAGTGGGATGAGCAGGGGGGTTCGGACCGGATTGTGGACAGACACAGCGTTGCGATGCGGTAATGCTTGCCACGCCGTCAGCCATTACCGCGTCATCAAACAACCTGACGCCTTTTACTCAACCCTTCCCGCGCGATAACCCAGGAAAGAGGAAGAGGGAAATATTGACAGCCTCGTCCAGCTCAGCGCAAGGTAGCTTGGAGCCAGTGTTGCTCCACGCTCTGGCATTCGATCGACGGCTTACTATCGTGATTCATCGACTGCGTACAGGGGCGGAGGACAGACAGGGACATAGTATGGTGAACGATGCACTGATCCCGTTTCGGGCCGGATGGCTTTTGAGTCTGATGGTCGCAATCGTGGTCTTGACCATTTGTGACAGTGCAGCACGACAACTCAACAGGCCAACGGAAATATCGCCTGTCATCCAGACGAAGGGTTGGCAAATGCACACCGACCATACCTATGGCTTTGCCGTTGAATATCCTAAGGGGTACGTGATCCTCAAGGAAGTCACCCTCCCAACACCCACACAGCCGCCGGCAGTCCAGCGCGTACGCCTTCAACGGAAGGACATCGCAGCCGGCCAGTTTGCAGACCTTGAACCGCCCGTGTTGACCATCCAGGTATTCGCGCGATCGTCAGGACGCTCACTGCGCGAGTGGCTCGACTCATTCGGCCTGCTGCCTCCCGGCAGCGAGGTTGCTCCCGTTCAACTGCAAGGGGCACACGAAGGACTGAGGGTCGCACTCCGGCAGCAGCTCGCGCCCAACGAGTTCCTCTATTTCGCAACCGACCGGTACGTGTACGGCCTCATCCCCTTTGGTCCCGAGGGCGAGAAAATGCTGACGTCGTTTCGCCTGACCAGAACGCCCTGATCGCACGGGATACGCCCTCGTCAGAGAAACACGACGACATTCCCCGATCAGGCGATGGAAACAGTCATCCTCCTTCATGCTCGTATCGCCCAGAGGGTTACCGTACAGAAGAAAACGAGGGCACGGTCGGTATCCACTCGCATGCGATCGAAGCGAGCGGTTCACGCGAAGCGAGGCATGTCCTGCTTCGCTTCTTCACTTGCTGCGGGCTTGTTTGGTGAAATGCGCGGCTTGACGCGCTGGGGTGAAAGGGTGGCGGGTGCGCCTGTCGCACCCGCCACTGCCATCTGTAGGGTCTTAGCTGCAGTTGCCGGCCCTACCGGCGCACATCAGATTGAGAAGCGGAATAAACCCACCTGCTCGGCTGTCAGGGATGGAGCTGCCCTGGACCTGCGGAGCCGTCGAGACGTACCCATAGGAGGTCACTCCGACAACTTGATTCAGGCCGGCGCTACTCGGCACCCCACCTGTGCCCTGAATGCCATAGTTCTGCACCCACGGGCCGCCGCTCGAACCGCCTCGGGCATTCGATCCGTATTCGACGTTGTTGGGACTGGTGTTACGAAGGTGTTGCGACGTCACCTGCTGCATTTTGTTGCACGCATCGATGTTGCACGGATACCCGAGCTTCGTCGTGTGATTGCGGGAGAGACTGATAGTCCGGTAGCCTAAGAATCCCGTGAGGATCCCGATTCGGGTGGTCCCCCTGTCGTTCATTTCGAGCATCCCGAAATCGGCCGCATTGGGAACTACGCCATTGGAGATAGCCCACTGGCTTGTGGTACCCACACGGCGTGGCGTCCATGTGAAAAGAGGCGCACTCCCGTCTCTCAGCGCTGGAACGAACAGGAAGTTGCGGTGAAATCCCGCTGTTCCGCCGCTCCCACGATGGACACAGTGCCCAGCAGTGAGCACAATCCTCTGCCGAAGCACCGAGGCCGAACAGACAAAATTCCCCCCTGTATTCCCGGTGAAGAACAGTTTGCCGACCGTCCGGTTTGGATAGATGGTCTCCAATCCAGGCTGGTTGACCCGCGCACTGGTGTAGTAGGCCCCGAGCGACCCCACAGCCTGCGACTCGACGCTATCATCTTCAGACTGAATCCTGACCTGCGCTGGATCGTAGAGGCGAGCGGCAGCGTCAGCGCCAACCGCCATAGTGGGGCGTTTCCCAGGGAGGGAAACGGATGCCCCGCTCCCCTGTGCTGCTGCCTCAACGGCGACCGCTTTTGGATTCGCCAGTGGGAGCATCGGTTGCGCGCTCGCCAACCGAGCCGAGGTCCAATAGGCAAGGGTCTCGGCCGCTTGCGCCTCGGTGGTCCCTTGGCTGAGATTGAAGGTCAGGGGCGCGGCCGCGTTGACTGCCGCGCTGAGCTGTGACTCCGTGTTGTCCTGTGCCTCCGTGTTGCTGCTCTGCATACACACGACTGCCAGCACGGCCGGCATAATCGTGACAAGTGCGTTTCGCGCGTTCATAAACAATCCTCCTTGGTTATTGAAATTGTAGCTGGCCCACTGATCCCGTCACTCCCTGTCGAGTAACAGGCATGCTCACGCGCCATTGGTAGCGACGCCTCCTTTCGATATCGCGCGCGGGCTATTCCGTTCATTACGATCGAGTGACTCATTTGCTCACTCTCTTCAGGCTGGTCGTTCATGCCGAGTCCCGCCACGGCCGACCGCTCTCAACACCCACAAAATCTTGGCTACGAATACCCGAGGGGCCTGCGCCCCACGCGCGTCATTCGTTCCGCTCGCCGGATCTCTCCTCTTGCTCCTGTTCATCTTCCAACTGCTCCGTTGCATGCGCGACATCCCAGTTGTGTCGCTCGTTGTTCGCGTCTTCTTCGAGGTTCGCGTCGTCGGTCGGGTCTTCGAGCACCACGACTGACACAGGCATTCCCTCCTGCGTCCACACATTCATCAATGGAAGGACACCAGGCTGCTCCGAAACATCCACCGATGGTTGGGTCCGGTCGGACAGGAGTGCGCGATCGGGTTGGGGCGCCTGATCTTTTTTCTGATCAGGAACCGACGCGAGAGGCACGAAGCTCGATGCCGACTTGGTTGGATCGTTGCGGAATAATGGACTCTCTGTTGGTACGGGATGCGACGCGGACGCCCCGCTCAGGCTTACGTGAGATCCCACACTCGGTGCGGGGTCGGATGGCACCGGCCCACAGGCGGACAGTCCCATGAGAAGCACCGGACTCAGCAACCATCCCAGGAACGCAGACCGCACCGGTGGGCAAGACCGCAATATACCCATACCCTCAGACCTTTCTGGTGACGGACGTGACACCATCATAAAGCGGACTGATTATCAGCACCGAGTCGCAGGCAAGTCAATGCCTAATACTTATGAAAACGACCTTATGTACGTATTTTTATGCAAGTCTTTCATGGTACCATTCCTACGTCGTGCGGACCAGCGCTCAGTGTTACCTTCGGGCCGTCGAAGGTCCCATGCCCCGCCAAACTCTCTCGTGTGCATGTCTGCCTAGGCCTGTTGCAACCGTGATGCCTGGACTATCGAGCGCAGATGGCGAGATCACCACATGCGTATTTCCTTCATACTGGAGTCTTTCTAGCGAACCATACAGATAGACGCACACCGGCGAACCACAGATAGGTGTATCGAATTCGATACGGGATCTGTATCGAATTGGATTCATCCATGTGAGTGACTGATAACCAATGGTCGTATCATGACTGTGCCATTCCAGCCATTGAAGAGAAAAGATGAGTACTATGCCTCTCTCTGTATATGGCTGTAGATGGATGAGGCAGGGCATAATAGCTCTATCTTGCACTTATTGCTAGAGATGGATGGCTCTAGCCTAGCCTCATCTCTGTCAGCGAGCTGGTCTAGCAGTACAGTGTATGGCCCATGGATTTTTGCGTCCGCCATCACGTATAGGGCTTTTGCTTGCTGAGCGATCGGTTAGGGATGATGAGCCAAACAGGTGCATGCATGCGGTTGACTGGTCAGTCTAGCCGGTACCTATCGACTTCATCCGGCTGTAACTTCCTGGCCGCGGGATGGTCCTCGCTCTCTTTTTTGACTGCATGCACGATCGTTCACTCCTTTCCTCCACAATGTTGCACCCTTAAGCTCCGTTGGCTTCTGACCGATAGAGCTGCTGACCCACAACCAGGAACTCCCTTATGACTTCCTCAAGCACGGCCATGGAATCAGCCTTCATCGATTCAATCCGCCCTCGTCTCCATCAAAAACTCAGGCCGCTCTTAGACGAATCCAGCAGCTGTCTTCCCATCTTGCAGTCAACCTGCCAGCAAATCCTAAATCACATGGGACCTCAGTCCAATGCCGAAACTCTCGCCCGGGTGATCAGCAGAGACCATGGGCTGACATGCAAAGTTCTACAAGTCGCGAATAGCATCGCCTACAGTCCTCAGCAGACGATTGTGTCGGTCCCCCATGCCGTCAGCTGGCTCGGGCTCGACACCGTCCGGTCCCTTGTGGCCGCGGCCCATCTCGTCGAACAGCTGCAACATTGGCCGCTTCGCCAACAGGAGTTTCGAACTCTGATCGCACGGTCTCTCATCGCCGCGACCTATGCCAGCGAACTGGGCATGGCTATAGGCTACCCACAGCCTGGGCAGTTGTTTACCGGCGCCCTCCTCTATTCGATCGGAGACTTGGCCATTGCCTACCAAGACCCTGACCTCTTTCTCGCTCTCCAGGCTATTTCCAAGACAACCAAGCGCTCGTCGGAATCCGCACTTCAAGAGACGCACCTCATCGGTGTGCCACGATTGACCTTGGCCCAAGCATTGGCCCACATGTGGAAGCTGCCGGATGATCTGATCGAGCTCTTCCGTCATCCAGAGGAACAGCCGATAGCGCATTGGCAAAGTAGGCCACACACCTACCGAGGTATCGTCGTCGGCTCCATTCGCCTGGTCGAGGTGCTGACCGGCCCCGCCCCGCGGACTGCCGTTGAGGAAGCCAAAAAGACCCTCCAGCTCGGAAGCGGACTCTCTTCTGGCCCGTTCACGGATTTGATGATGCGGGCTATGGATCGCGGGCGCCAACTCATCCGCTCAATGGGGCTGGCAATCGATTCTTCCGATGAAGCCACGTCACCATCAAAGGAGCAGGACCCCACCGAATCGATCCCGCACTCGCCCCCCATCAACCCGGCGGTCGGCAAGGAACAGGCGATGTCCCCACCGCGAGACGAACCGACTGCTCCGATTCGAACCAAGCCTCTTGAAACGCTCCAGGCCTTTCAGGACTCGCTCCAGAGTGCGAAGGACCTGAACGGCCTCCTTGGGATATTTGTACAATCGCTCCATCGGGATGCCGGATTTGACCGTGTGGGTCTGGCACTGCTGAACCCAAGCGATAGTGATCTGCTTATCGGAAGGGTGGGGCTTGGCGTGATTCCTCTGGCACCGTACCTCCGGTCCCTGTCAGGCTCACTCAGCCGGGAACACCGGTTTTTTCTCACGATCCTCAAACGAGTCGATCCACTCCTGGTTCCCAACTTTTCAGACCAAATGGCCGGGACTCTGAAACAGGACTTCCTCGATGTCTGGAACCCGACATCGGCGATCGTGGCGCCGTTGCGGGTGGGAGCGAGACCGATTGGGCTCATCTACTGCGATCGAGCCACGAGCAACCAGCCGGTGCTCCCCCAGGACTACCAGGCATTCCAGCTGTTTTTTGCCCAGGCGACGCTGGGCCTGAATCGATTGGCCGGCATCCTGTAGGCTGAAGACACGGCAAAATCCATCCAGCGTCGTTCTCGCCGCCGGCGGACAGTGTCACCAACCTGTTAGGCAGCCATGGCGTGGGGCTGGATCAGCGCCAGGGTATCGTGGAGCTGGGCGCTGGCATCTGCGAGCAGTGCCGGGAGGTTGGCCGGCACAAACCGTGTGGCGGTAACAGCATGGGGGGTGAACGGCAATGCCGCAGGCCGCCGGTTCGGCTCGAGCTCTTCGTAGTCGACGACGACACCGGCCAGATGAACGACGGACGCATGGATGATAAATTCACCGGCATCGTTTGGGCTCAGTTGACAGCGAATGGCCTGCTCGATCTGCAGAGGCATCCCCCAGGACCGGATGAGTTCAGCTCCCACTTCTACGAAGTCGCACCCGATGCTGGACTGTTCCACCTCGGCCAGGGAGGTTTCAAGGTAGCCGGCTTCGATAAGCGCGGACTGAGCTCGCCGCGGGATGGTCTGGTAGAGGACGAGGTGGCCGATGTCGCGCAACAGCCCTGCGATAAAAAACCGCTCGCTATCTTCCAGACCACAGGATTTGGCAATTTTCCCGGCNNGTCCGTCCGACCGTCGTCGCAGTGACAAGGTCGTTGATGGCCTGTGTACCGAGGAGATTGACGGCACGCGAGATCGTGTCGATCTGCTTGGGGAACCCGTAGAAGGGGCTGTTGACGATGCGGAGCAGCCTGGCCGAGATGGCCGGATCCAGCTTCAGGACCTCGGCAAGGTCGTCCATGGTCGAATCGGGATCGTTCACCACTTCCCGCACGCGGAAGTAGATCTCCGGCAACGTGAAGACGGTCGTGCAGGACTGGACCAGTTCGCTCGCCGATGGCATGGCCGAGAACCCTCCCTGTGATGTCGATAGAGACCGGCTTCCTCACCCTCTATCGGCGAGAACCGAACGGAACTGTAGAGAAACGGGTCAGCTGCTTCCAGGAGGGCTCTGCGGGGATTGCCACGAGGCCGATCGAACCATCTTACCCCACTCCGCTTTGGTCCCGCGAAGCCATCGCCAGAGACCGATCAGTTTCCAGTAGGAATTCAACTGCCGATACCCGAAGTTTTCCACGACCGAGACGCACAGCAATTTCAAAAGATCCGAGGGACGCTGATACAGATGAAACGTCATTTCTTCCATGAGCAGGGCGCTCAACGAGAGCGTGACGCCGAACCCGACGGCGACACACATGCAGACCATCCAGACATGCAAGGAGACCAACCCGAACGCGAGCCCGGCAAGCAAGAGCACATAGCCGAGCATCTCGAATACAGCCCCAAACCATTCAAAGATCACCATGAACGGAAAGGCGAGCCAACCGACCGTCCCGCCCTTTCGATGGCAGCACAGCTCGAAGTGGCCCGCCAGGCTGTCGCATAAACCGCGCTGCCAGCGGATGCGCTGATTCCGGAGGGTGCGCAAATCCTCCGGCACCTCGGTCCAGCAGACCGGATCCGGCACATACGTAATGCGATAGGGCTGGCCATTCAAGCGGTAATGATGGTGCAAGCGCACCACCAACTCCATATCTTCACCGATCGTGTTGGTGCGATACCCTCCGACTTTCAACACCGCTTCTTTTCGAAACAAGCCAAAGGCGCCGGAAATAATCAGCATCGCATTCAGCGGAGACCACCCCTGACGCCCGGATAGGAACGCCCGCAAGTATTCAACGGTTTGCAACAGCGCCAGGAACCTGGACGGCAGACCCACGGTTTTCAGAAGCCCATTGTTCACGACACAGCCGTTGGCAACGCGCACGGTGCCGCCCGCAGCGATGGTACGAGATTCGAGCAAGAACGGCTGGACCACGCGATACAAACTGTCCTGTGCCAAGATGGAGTCGGCATCGATGCAACAAAATAACGGATACACGGACAAATTGATTCCGGCATTGAGGGAGTCCGCCTTCCCGCCGTTCTCTTTGTCGATGACACGGACATTCGCGTAGATCGACGAATGATACGTGGCACGCACCGGTTGAGTCGGCAGATCGTGGCTGTAGGCTTCAGGAAACGGCTTCAATCCGAACTCCTGCCTCAGCACGTCGACGGTGTTGTCGGTCGAGCCGTCGCTGACGACGATGATTTCATACTCGGAATACTTCAGCTGGAGCAAAGATCGAATAGAATTCGCGATCGTCGCCGCTTCGTTGTATGCTGGCACGATGATGCTGATCTGCGGCTCATACCCCGTAAATGTGCCGGGAAATCCTTCTCCCCGTCGCTCCTCGAAATACTGCCGAAGCGAGAAAATGGAGATGAGATTGAGCCCCAGATATCCCACAGTCAAAGCGGCCAAGTACAACAAAAACCCCGACTGAACAATGTTAAAGATGGTTTCCGGCATTATGCGTTCTGCTTCGGATGCATCGTGGCCCGTTCCTGATGGTCAGACGTGTCCCTGCATGAACCGCCTCTCGTGGACGGCGGCGACCCCGATACTACTCATGCTCTGCCTCTGGCCGTCTTCGGCAAAGTCCCAAGAACTCACGGTTCCCGGGCAGACGCCTCCAACGGAAATCCAGGAAATCGAATTGATCTATGCGGGGGATCAGGCCGTTCCAAAAATTATAGTGCGCGGTTGGCAACCGGCCAACTCTTTTGCTCTTTCTTCCTATCGGCCTTCCGATCCACACCTCGCCCTCTTCGTACAGACCGGCACCTCGGTTGGCGGCTGTCGGGCACAGCAAGAACGCGTCGTCCCTCCTCTTCGGGTCCGCGTTACTCGCGAGGGGACATCCCCCTGCGAGTTGGTGTGGTCTCTCAGGACGGCGAACAACAGCCTGGATGCGTTGTCCTTCCAGACTCTCCGAGCACGTGGGTCAACCTCCAGCCCCTTGACGATCGTCCTGGTGACAGAATCCGCTGATCAGCGGCAGGACAGCGCCGTGGTCGGGCATGTCGCCGGCCGGTTTGATGTCGAGCTCCCGCTCGCGCCGGTTGCGCGGCGACTCGATCTTCGACGCCTCACGCAAGTGAAGCTGCTCGTCCAGGGTGCCGCGAACATCGTGCTGGAAGAATGCGCATGGATGAATCGAGAGCCGGCCGCGCCTCCGGTCCCCTCTATCGGCTTTTGGTATTGGGATTATCGAACGGCGATACGCGACCCCGACGGAATGCTCGCCGCCTGCCGACAGCATCACTGCCGTCGGGTATTGCTCCAACTGCCGGATATGCGGGACTCCGACCAGTTGTGGGCCGCCTACGCCGCGCTGTTCGCCTCTACATGGACAGCGGGCATCGAATTGTTTGCGCTCGACGGCGCCCCGGACATGATCGATACCCCGGCNNATGGCTTTCCCGACGATGTCACGATCTTCGACCGGTATCTCGACACCATCGAGCGCGTGAACGCGGCCCTCGGCGGTCGAGGGCGACTATCCGTCGTCATCCCGTTTTGGTTCACCTCGACGATGCATCGGAGTCGACCGCTCGCATTTGCCGTGATGGATCGCGTCGATGAGGTCGCCGTGATGAGCTATCGAACGGATGTGGACGAGTTGGTGGCGATCAGCGACGACACCCTGCGCTACGGCCGGCTACAAAGCATCCCGGTCTGGCTGGCCATGGAAACCACGCGTCTCCTGCCCGAACGGCATGTCACCTTGAAGCGCGAGGACGATCCGACCCTCGCGGACGGGATCCTCGATCCTGTGCGGAGGAGTTTGACGTTGGGGCGCGTAGCCGCCGAGGTGCAGAGGCACGGTGGAATATGGTTTCGCATCCACCACGACACGACCATAGACCCCAAGCGTCTTTCCTTTGCGGATCGTACTCGGCGGGACGTCCGTCACGCGATCACTCGTGTATTTGCCAACATCCGCACGCCTAGCTTTGCCGGACTGTTGATCCACGATCTCCCGGGCTACCTGGGGTTGCACGAATAACATGCGCGCCGTATCTCTCTCGGGACGACCATTTCTTCACGCAGGTATTCCCCTGTTGTTCTACTGCACCCTGTCGACCTTGAGCGGAGTCGGAACCGCACAGCCTCAGAATACGGACGCGCCGTCCTCACGAGCCTTGCTCGAACAGGCGAAAGATCACGAATCCGCTCAACGGTATCACGACGCGATTCCCCTCTACCGGGAAGTGCTCCAGCGCGAGCCGGAGCGAGACGACGTTCAAGCGGCCTTGGCTCGCCTGCTGTCATGGCAAGGCGCTCATGCGGAAGCCGCGGACTTGTATCGAGGGATACTTCGGCGGCACCCGGTCAACCTCGATATACGGACCGCGCTCGCGCGGGTATTATCGTGGCAACAACACATGGACGAAGCGCGAACCCTCTACGAGGGGGTACTGCGAGAAAACTCCCGCCATCCCGAAGCGCTCCAAGGAATGGCAGACGTATTGTTGTGGGAGGGACGCTCGGAGGAAGCACTCCGTTACTACGAACAAGCCTCTGCCCTTTCGAACGATGTAGCCATTACCGAGCGCATAGCGTCGATTCGCAACGCGATCGTTCAACGAGAGCAGAGCCCCCCGGCGGCCGTCCACCCGCCCGTCTCCGCCGGACGAGACGAGACGATCGCACGAGCA
>CXWL01013989.1_pt1 | contig 10840 bp, 8 predicted proteins | sample 590931 | NCBI WGS metagenome assembly CXWL01 (sample SAMEA3498368, study PRJEB10139) | groundwater metagenome | biome: water well; material: biofilm material | place: Germany | collected 2015-04-27 | reverse complement strand
CTCCTGAACCGCCTCGCCGGGAGACGCCGACCCCGAGCCGTCTAAAAAGAACTGCCGCTGCCCGATGAGTTTGCCATTTCGGACGTACAGCATCTGAATGGCGGAACCGCGTTCGTCTTTCACAACAGCCACGACGTCCTGGTCTTGCCCATCTGTCGAAAGCACTTTTTGCCTTTGAAGAACGCTTTCCAGAGACGAGATCGAATCCCGGATTCTCGCTGCATCTTCAAAGTCCAGCCGCTCAGCTGCCTTTTCCATCTTCTCCTTCAAATGAACCAAGAGTGTCTCCTCTTTACCTTTGAGGAACATCGTCACATCAGAAAGGACCTCGCGGTACTCCTTGGCATCAGCCAACCCTGCGCAAGGAGCCAGGCATTGCCCTCCATGGTAATAGAGGCACGGCCGTTGGACAGCTTTTCCGCTGAAGCTCTTTTGGCAAGGAATGAGCGGAAACGCTTTGTGAAGGGTTTGGAGTGTTTCGCGAACTTGCCATGCGCTAGTGTAGGGTCCAAAGTGTTCTGAGCCATCCTTCTTCGGCCTACGAGTAAACATCACGCGTGGAAATTTCTCGCTGGTGATGGTGATGTACGGGTAGCTTTTGTCATCGCGCAGCCGCACGTTGTACGGCGGCCGATGCTGCTTGATCAGGTTGCATTCAAGAACCAGTGCTTCAAGTTCGCTGTCGACGACGATCCATTCGACATCGCGGACTTTAGCGACCATCCGCGCGATCCGGTTTCCATGCCGGGTTGAGCTTTGGAAATACGAGCGAACCCTGCTTTTGAGCGAAATCGCCTTGCCGACGTAAAGCACTTCGCTCTTTTCATCGCGATATATGTAGCAACCCGGCTTAGCGGGAAGCCCTTTCAGCTTTTCTGCGATGTATTCGGTGGGTTTGTTGGGGGGCATATTCAGCTTGGCGCAGTTGTTGATTGTGGCATTGGTACAAGGATTGTTTACGTACTAACGTAGATCTCAGTTTGCGTGGAATCAAAAGTACGATGCACTAAGTGTCTTTCCAAGTTTTGCCGTTATGAGCGATAAGTTAGTGATTTATCGCTCACTTAAGTAAGGTATCATGAGCGATAAATTGGAAATATATCGCTCATGAATTGGAATTGGCAACAAGAAAACTGGCCGAACTTTAAATACGACTCAGCGCGTTTAGAAGCGGCAGAAGCGACGTTTTTGAAACAGGGCGGAATGCTGCTTGGCGCATTCAAACACCTAAATCCGCTCGATGAACAAGAAATTTTGACAGAAGCCGCAACGAGTGAAGCAATGACCACTTCGGCGATTGAAGGAGAAGTTCTAGACAGACAAAGCGTCCGATCTTCGATTCAAAAACACTTAGGCATACAATTTAACCACGGTCCGAGGCGTCCGCTCGAAAATGGTGTTGCCGAAATGACAGTTGAAATGCTCAGAAATGCAACAGACGCGCTAAGCAACAAAACCCTCTGGAACTGGCACAATTTGCTCTTCAATGGACAAATGGGAATCGAGACGATTGGTAGCTACCGCACCCATGCAGAGCCGATGCAGATCGTATCAGGGAGAATTGGCAATGAAAGAGTGTACTTTGAAGCCCCTCCATCCGAACGTGTGTCTGCAGAAATGGAACGGTTTATCGACTGGTTCAACAGCAGCGAGAAAAAGATGGCTCCCATAGCCCGTTCCGGAATCGCTCACATCTACTTCGAAAGCATCCACCCGTTCGAAGATGGCAACGGCAGAATTGGACGAGCAATCTCGGAGAAGGCACTAGCCCAAGGGCTTGGGCAATCATGCTTGACAATGCTTTCGACAGAGATTCAAGCTCGACAAAACGAATATTACAATACACTTGAGCAAAGCAGCTCCTTGCTCGATGTTACAGGTTGGCTGGCTTGGTACGCAGATGTTGTCCTCGCTGCACAGCGGAGAACCCAGGCTCTAGTGGACCTCATCATAGCTAAAACGAGGCTCCTCGATCGCCTTCGAGGAAACATAAACGAACGACAAGAAAAGGCGCTAGTTCGCATGTTTCGCGAAGGGCCTTCGGGCTTTTCAGGAGGAATGTCCTCAGGGAACTATCAGAAGATCACAGGCGCATCGCCAGCTACTGCAGGACGAGATCTGACGCAACTTGTGGAGCTAAATGCCATTCACAAAACAGGTGAAGGAAAAGGGACAAGATATTGGTTAAAGCTGTTATGACAGCTCGATGGAATGAATATCTGTTCAGAATTCAGAGCGAAAACGATTCCAGGCAATTGTTGGTTCTGAGTCCTCAATCGGTTTCAGTAGACTAATGACGGCTTGTATGGGGGGGGTAACCGTTAGGTAACGTGCCGACGTAATGGATTTGACACGTGTGCAACTCAACGGTGTTTCCCTTTTTGATGACTGCGCCCGATTCTTGAAAATTGGTGGAGCACTCATCGGCTTGTTCTTGCTAACTGTCTGCTCGTGGGCGCAAGGAACACCGATTGTCAAGACTGACACCGTTGGCGGGACTATCCACTATGGCTCTTCGGTCCTTCCTTGGGTTCCGGTTACCCTGCAAGAGAACGACAAGATCAGCGGAACGCGTGTGGAGGTTTCTTGCGCTCTGTCCCTCTCGTCAACTGGAGGCACATTGCCCGCCGGAATTAAGAGCAAGGACTTCAAGGTATCACTGTCTGCAACGGGAGGTTCGCCAATGGTCGTCGTCGACATGCCAGAAGAGGTTGACGGGTATTCCACATCGAAGAAGTTCCGATTTGCGACGACTTTCTGCCCCGATGGAGCTACGATTTCGATTCGCATCGAGGGAAAGTTCTGGATGCAACCGCCAGGATACTCTGCTCCAGAGTGGATTCCGACAGACAAGTCATACAGTTTTCTTGCATACAACAAACTGCAACTCTTGGGCAACGGGCATGACGTAAACGGAAACGAGAGCGAAAACTTTGAAGCCAATTCAGATATTCTTACGAATGGTACAGCCAACGCATTACAAAGTACTCACTCGTTCTGGCCGATGCCGGGGGAGCCGTCTCGCCAACAACACAAGCCAGATGTACTCGCAAAGTTTCCTCCATCAACCGTGTTTTCAGCAGCCACGCATGGATGGATATTTGGTTTTCAATCGTCGTATCCAGGTGAAACAATCTTCTTCACATTGGGCAACGATACTATCTACGGGGCGGTCGCCACTAAGGGCACAAATTATCCACAGTTCAACATTGTTGGCTTGTGGGCATGCAGCACATTGGCCGACGACAATCTTGATCCGATGCTTGCATTTAGAACCTATGAAGATGTGAATAGGGCACTACTAGGTTTCGATAAGGACGCAATGATATGGGCACACTCTCGTGCTGTCCTTGATTTTTACGGCCCCAAAGGCGTTCCAAATACCATACCATTGGATCACATGCTAGGCGACCATGCAACGTATTTTTGGAACAGAATGCAAGACGGATATACAGCCAATACTGCAATAGATCTTGCCAATTACACGGTGCCATCGTGTCAGAGAATCGTAGATAGGATACATGCTCTTCCTATGCTCATAAAGGGTGACTTTGATTCGACACTTCGATATGTGTACCTAACTTACGGAGATCGCTTCGCACTTGGAATCGGACCCGATGACATTTATCCGCACTACTTCTTGATTTTGTGATTTTGGAGGCAACTTATGATTCAAATACTGCTATTCAACACCTTGATTTCTCAACAGATGACATCAGAACAGGCGATGCAACAATTGAGGTCGTTTACAAACCGGGCATCAAGCCACCCTTATGCTAGGCCGGAATTGTTCGAATTCTCGAATGATCCGCTTTCAATCTCAAACGTGGGAGGTACTTTGCATGCAAAAAATGACCAGTTCTTGATCTACTTTGAAAACACAAGTAGAAGATGGAAGAGCATCTATCACCAGAATCGTTTGTATCGGCAAAGAGCGGCCGCCATGCAAAACGTTGAAAAACTACCTGTAGTCAAGTTAGAGGCCATCGCGCGGCATGTTCTGTCTTATGATATTCCCGCGCCCTATTCACCACGATTCATTGATACGACAAACCGTAACTTCGGCGGTACTACTGAGTTTGCGTTTATCTTGCAGCAGGGCGAATATGAAGTGGACGCTGCAACTGGCTCCACGATTGAGTTGGACCAGTGGTCGGGGATTCCTGTCGCATCGAGTGCACGAAGCCTCGATTGGGACTTGGCACCAGATCCGCGGTACGTCGCTCCTGTGATCAACGCTCAAACTGGCTACGCTCGTGCGTTGCAGACTGCCGCCGCCAATAGCCCACTATCTGAGGCCGTAATCTTCGAAAGTTGTTTTGTGGCTTCCATCCCCAACTTCTCAACTGTGCCGAACGCAATGGAACCTGTTCACCGTGATAACCAAGCTAGGGGCCGCACGATGATCTTCTACAGGGTAACGTTCTTTTCGAGGTATCCAAGTGGCGATAACTTCCAAAAAGTATATGTGGATGCAGCAACCGGACGTTCGATTGCAATCATTGATCAGCATTTTGAGGAAGCGAGCTCTAGTATGAATGCTGTTGCGAAGCCTGCATTTCAAAGTGACTCCCTGTCAGTGGTTGGGCGCAAGGGAAACACTCTTTTGCACAAAATCACATCCAGCTCGCCCGCTAAGGGTCGAAAGTTCAAAAGCGTCTTTCTTGTCGACGCAAAAAAGGGTGCGTTCTCTGGTTTGTGGTACTCAAGCGAAAGGAAGCTGAAGATAAGCGACGATTGGTATGTAGTGACTGCTAACACAGCAGTGCGAGCACTCAACGAGCTTGAAGAAGGCAAAAAGTTCAAAGATGTTAAGTGAGAAAGTTGCTCATGTAGCGTAACATCGCTTTTTCTCTTGATAAGGAAAGGCGATAAGCTTTTAACGTTGAAATATGTGTATTTGACCCAGAGTGAACGCAACACTTGGGATTTGACGGACAATATCTATCCCTCCTACTTCTGGGTGATTCAATAAAATGCTAAGTTCAATTCTGATAGCAATGGCTCTCGCTTCCCCTCAAGGTGGAGCGGTTGAAGGCATGATATCTGTACATGACATGATAAAGAGTCCGGTTAGCGACTATTTCACTCGGCTCAAATACGTCTATCTAACTGCCACACAATGGGAAGCGCTTGGATCAAATGGCGGAAACATTTGGTTCATTATCTTGGTGTAAGCAATGAAAAAAATATTGTCATTATCAATTTGTCTCTCGATTTGCTCATTTGCTCCTTGCCAAAGGCTCCAAGAGCACAGAAACGATGATCCCATTGTTCGATCTTTCGTTCAGGAATTGGAAAGCCTAATGCGGGTTGCCGGCTCGACAAAGATGCCTGAATTCGAGTATCGGCTCGCGTCTGCACGATTTGACGCATTGTCATCTCCAAGCACGATTTATTTGCGGAGCGCGACCATAGGCAAAGCAGAATTTCATTCTGAATTGAGGAAGCCGAGAAAGATTGAAATTACTCCGCCTGCATACGCAGAAGGTATTGAAACACGATTGAGTACGGTTGAGCTGACTGACAAGGCAGAGGCCATCGCTCGAACAATGGATCGCGACGAACGGTACTTGGTTTTAACTGAAATCCTCCCGAATCCTGAGCAACACCTGGTTCAGTTTGGATTCAAAACGCGACTAAGAATTGCACCCTCCGTCGGATCGCTGAATACGATCGCAATGGTATCGTTGGATGATCGAACGGGAGAGCTTCGCACGCTTGTTGGATACATTCAAACTCGGCACACGAACATTGATCCAGCACGCATAACGACAACATTTTCAAACTCGCAATTGAGAAGCACGGCAATCGGGCTCTTCCTAGCATTGCGGCCATTTGATAACGTCATCGAGGGGATAAACGGGCTGAACTATCATATTCCTTCCGGAGGTACAGGCGAAGAAATCGGATCTTATCGAGGACTCGGCTGGTTGACGCCAGAACATCATCAGCTTCGCGCCTCCAGTACGGGAACTCTGATTTACGAAATTCGTTTTGCTGACGCTGCAAACCGCAAAAAGGTTGTGACAATAAAACTGGATGCACGTACAAATTCCCCAATGTCCTATCTATGCGTTGACTGGAGAAGCATGGGCGGCTTGGGTGTAGAAGGGCTGGAGCCACTAAAACAAGGGAAGGGTCCGAGTTCATTCCAACTTCGCGATGCTGATGGCGTAGCAATTTCGACCAAAATTGTAGATCAACCGCTGAAAATGGGCGAAACGATACCCTGCATCGTCGAGATTGACACAAAGACCAGAGTTATTGGCGCAATCAACATCAAATCGGGATTCGGAGTCTTCAACGAGTCTTCAAGGAAGCTGTACTTCAAAGCTGACCCGAAAAGACTGACAAAACTGATCAAGCCGTTGAATAGCTTTGCTGTAGTGAAGTGACGTTCTCGTTTCCTCTAGCTAGGCCGAGACTTTGAAACGTATGTGGGAGTCAGGTGTCTTCGACCGCGTTTGAAGTTATGATTTGCGCTACTTGAACAGGAAACTCGAATAACTCTAAATACAATCTATACTCTTAATGCAACTTTGGGTGATCTTTCCAAGTCCCGGAGCGTATAATCATATTGATGAGAACCAACACTCTTAAACTTGTTGGCGTGGCGATTGGAGCTGCGGTGATTTTTGCGGGGGCTTCTAAAGCTGTCGCAATTTTTGGCACGTTGAAACCGGGAGATAAAGCACCAGGATTTAGCGCGACAGGCACCGACGGCAAAGCTCACACGCTTGCAAGCCTATCAAAAGAAGGCCCAGTCTTTCTTTATTTTATCAAAGAGGGTTGTCCGGTAAACCACAGAGCTGCACCTCACGTGACAGCAATGGATGGCAAGTATGAAGGAAAGCCGAATATCGTTGGAATCTACAACGGTAGCTTGGAAGCAGCAAAAAGCTGGCAAAAGCGATATGGGGCCAAGTATTTGATCTTAGCGGACCCTGAATTGAAAGTCATTAACGGTTATGGCGTGCCCTACAGCCCGTTCGTCATGTCTGTCGGAGACGATGGAAAGATCGGAACGGTTCTAGAAGGACTTTCACCAAAAGAACTGACCAAGCTGAATGCAGCTTGTGCAAAGTCTACGAACAAAGCTCTCGTCGCAATGGAATTCCCAGGAGCTCCTAGCGGTGGAGGCTGAGCGTTTTAGACCTTCATTCCCGTTGGGAATGAACCGCACTTAAAACCCAGTTTTACAAGTTTTGTGAAACTGGGTTTTTTCATTTTGGAGATAAAGGATAAGGAAATACTGATCGGCCGTAGTTGGTAGTTGGTAGTTGGTTGTTGGTAGTTGGCTCTCCGCTCTTTATCCCTTATCCTTTATCCTTTAACCCTTTTCCTTCTCACCAGCGTCGCAAATCCCAATCCAATCATCGCCATGGTAGCCGGCTCCGGCACCGCCTGAAACTCGCCTTCTACTCGAAGCGCCATCCATTCAACCATAGGGCCTTCGTTCCCACCCATTGTGCTCGCAGAACCGACAAGATATGAGACTTCATTCCAACCTGTAACGAATCCGCTCGTAATGTTGAACTCCTTGGTAGCTTGCCAGCTATAGCCCTGTACTGGTTCGTAATAGGGCAAACTCGTGATCAAATTTCCATTCAAGTACATTTCTGACGCATTGTCGCTTGAGAATTTTCCTGTAAGTCGGTAGCCTGCCGAATCGGGAATGATAATGGTTCCACCGCCGCCGCTATCAATCCAAAAGCGCTGCGTGAATTTGAATATGTCGTCACTGTTGCAATATCCATCGGTTGTAAACGATATCCATTTTGAATCTGAATAGCCAAGGTGTTCGTAAGCGCCAACAACAGGGAACACCGTGTCATTCATTACGTAGCTGTTACCTGGCGAGAAGAATGCCGTAGAGCCCTGAACTTTCTCAACCGTCCAATGTGAATCCACCTGACCTATCGAAAGATCCTCTCCTGTATTCCGGAAAGTAGGCGCCGCTGAAGCCAATGCAGACAGGGCAACAACTGAAAGCCCAAACGCGCTCTTGTAAATTGTGCGGATCATGTACTCATCTAATCACGCTTTGTTGCCCTCATCCCCGAAAATGGGTAAATCCTCGCACAATGACGGATGCAAACCTCGGCACATTCTCAGGTAACTGGTAAGGCTGCTTTTCGCAAACATAACAGGTCGAGCAACCTCAGTCTTTAAGCCCTTTGCGCGGTATTCTCTTGCCTATGCTCTGGCTCAATGGCGCGCCCTTATCTTTGGATGAAATCGCAAATGTAGCGGAGGGCGAAGTTGAAGTCAGGCTATCGGATTCTGCGCGAGAGCGAATGTCGGACTCGCGCCGAGTTGTTGAGGAGATCATTGCAGGAGGAGAAACGGTCTACGGCATAAATACCGGATTCGGCAAGCTCAGCGATGTGACAGTCCCTCCAGATCGGCTTAAGCAGCTTCAACTCAACCTTGTTCGAAGCCACTCTTGTGGCGTTGGTAAGCCGTTGAGCCCGCAAGAGACCCGGCTGCTCATGCTACTTCGAGCGAATGTCTTGGCCGCAGGATTTTCAGGCGCTAGGCCAGAAGTGGCCGACAAAATCCTTGAATTGCTCAATGCAAATATGCTGCCTCAGGTTCCAAGTCGAGGTTCTGTCGGGGCCAGTGGCGACCTTGCTCCGTTGGCCCATCTAGCCCTGGGGCTCATTGGCGAGGGCGAATCGCTCGTGAATGGAGAGTGGAAGCCAACAAGTTTGGCTTTGAAGGAATCTGGAATCAAGCCGCTCGAACTGCAAGCTAAGGAAGGACTGGCGCTTATCAACGGAACTCAAGCCATGGGCGCCGTAGGCCTACTTGCCATCGCCACGGCCAAGGCAGCTTTGCAATCGGCCACGGTGGCGGGTGCAATGAGCCTGGAAGCGCTTTTAGGAACTCCAGCGGCGTTTGATGCGCGAATCTCTCAGGCACGTCGGCACGAGGGCCAAATACGCATTGCTGCGATGCTCACCGTTTTGCTCCAACAAAGTGAGATTCGGGAGTCGCATCGTAAAGGCGATCCAAGAGTTCAGGACGCCTATTGCTTACGGTGTATGCCGCAAGTTCATGGCGCGGTATGGGGCGTACTTGACCATGTTAGCGAAGTCATGCTTGCTGAGACTGGTGCCGCAACGGATAACCCACTTGTGTTCGCCGAAACGGGCGAAGTCATCTCTGGCGGCAATTTCCATGGCGCTCCTCTGGCTTATGCAATGGACTATGCAGCCATCGCGTTAACCGACCTTGCGAGCATTTCCGAGAGGCGAATCGACAGACTGGTGAACCCAGATTTGAACGAAGGACTGCCACCGTTCCTCACTCCGCATCCCGGAGAATCCAGCGGTTTCATGATCGCTCACGTTACTGCCGCGGCGTTGCTAAATGAATGCAAGGTTTTCGCTCACCCTGCCTCGGTAGATAGCGTGCCGACAAGTGGAGGAAAGGAAGATCACGTTTCAATGGGAATGACTTCTGCTAACAAACTTGTACAAATCGTTACGAATCTTGAGAGGATCGTTGCGATTGAACTGCTTTCCGCAGCGCAGGCGATTGAGTTCAGGCGTCCATTAAGGAGCAGCCCAGGAATTGAAAATGCAGTTTCGGTTGTTCGAGGATTCGTTCCAAGGCTTGAAGAGGATCGCCCAATGTCGAATGATATTCAGCTAATCGCCAACGCAGTCCGGAACGGAGACTTCCTACTTCCAGTTTAGGACGGTCCATTTGCTATGATCAATCTTGGAATCTTGATAGGGCCAAAAGGGAGAGGTTCCAACATGTTGGCAATCGCTATTGCTTGCCAAACAGGCGAGCTTTCAGCCCAGATGCAGGTGGTGATCTCCCCAGTCGCCGATTCGTCCGCAGTTATCAAGGCAAAGGAACTGAACTTACATGTTAAAGTTGTTTCGCCAGCCAGCAATGACTATGCGAACGAACTGCTATCGAGTTTGAAGGGCTGCGATCTCCTGTGTCTTGCGGGCTATATGCGGCTGCTTCCTGTCGAAGTCCTGAAAGCATTTCCCAGCAGGATTCTAAACATTCACCCAGCTCTCCTCCCAAAATTTGGCGGTAAAGGAATGTATGGGCACCATGTCCATCAAGCTGTAATTGAGGCTGGCGAAACCGAGTCCGGATGCACAGTTCATTTCGTCTCTGAGAGATACGATGAAGGCGAGATCATTCTGCAACGGCGCTGCCAAGTTTTTCCAAACGAGTCTGCCGACACTCTCGCCGCCAGAGTGTTAATAGAAGAGCATTTGGCTTATCCTGAAGCGATTCGAAAGGTAATTGAAACACTGTGAGCGTTGAACTCGAATTCCAAAAACCTTGGGTAACAAAATTTCTGATACCCATTTGCAAGTTCTTTGGCTACCTACTTTTCTTGATTCTCGGTCCGATACGAGCAACTGGAAAGTACAGAGTTCCGAAATCAGGGGGACTGCTGATTCTCGCGAACCACCTTGCAGATATCGACCCGGTGATCGTGCAATTTGCCTGCCCACGAGAGATCTACTTTATGGCAAAGAGCGAGCTTTTTGAAATGAAAGGCCTTGGTAAGGCGATTCGCTGGTTCTGCGCTTTCCCGGTAAAGCGCGGGGAGCCAGATCGCGACGCGATCAAAATGGCGGTCGCATATCTGCAAGCTGGAAAAGCAGTGTGCGTCTTTCCTGAGGGCCAGCTTAGCGAAGACGGTGATCTTCAGGAACTGAAGGCAGGCGTCGCATTGATCGCTCGAATGGCAGATTGCCATGTGATTTGCTGCAAATTGCAAAACACGAACAAGGTCATGCCATACGGCAATGTCATTCCTCGACCTTCGTTTCAAATGATCCACGCTGATTGGGGG
>CXWL01077760.1_pt1 | contig 10841 bp, 9 predicted proteins | sample 590931 | NCBI WGS metagenome assembly CXWL01 (sample SAMEA3498368, study PRJEB10139) | groundwater metagenome | biome: water well; material: biofilm material | place: Germany | collected 2015-04-27 | reverse complement strand
GGCCGACGTCCTGACGCTCCAGCACTTCCGCGACATCGCCGAACAGCCGTCGCTGATGCGCGGTATCCTCAACACGGTGCTGATCGGCGTGATCGGCGGCGCGCTGTCGGTGGTGTGCTACAGCGCGATTGCGCTGGCGATGCACCGCAAGCAGGACGGCATCACCCGCCTGCTCGACTACAGCGTGCTGGTGCCGCGCGCCGTCCCTGGCCTGCTGGCCGGCCTGTCGTTCCTGTGGGTGTTCCTGTTCGTGCCGAGCTGGCTCGATGGCTTCCTCAAGATGAGCGACAACGGCGTCGCAGTGTGGCTCAGCGAGCACCTGATCCCGGCGCTGCGGGCGGTGCGCTCGACCATCTTCGCGCTGTGGCTGGCCTACTCGGTGGTGTGGCTGGCGTACGGCATGCGCCTGATCTCCACCGACCTGCAGCAGCGCGGTGGAGATCNNGGCGTACGGCATGCGCCTGATCTCCACCGCGCTGCTGCAGGTCGGCCCGGAACTCGAAGAAGCGGCGCGCGCGGTTGGCGCCAGCCGCGGCCAGGTCACGCGCGACGTCACCCTGCCGCTGGTCAAATACGGCCTGCTGGGCGCCTGGCTGATGGTATTCCTCATTTTCGAACGCGAATATTCGACCGGCGTCTACCTGCTCTCGCCCGGCACTGAGGTGATCGGCGCGATGCTGGTCTCGCTGTGGGCCGGCGGCTCGACCGACCTGGTGGCAGCGCTATCGTTCATCAACATCACGCTGGTCGCGATCGGCCTCGGCATCGCGCTGCGCTTCGGCGTCAAGCTGCACAACTAGGAATAATATGAAACGAGACTCCACAATGAATGAATTATCCGTCAACGAACTGCATCTCGACTACGGCACCGGCGCGCAGGCCAACCAGATCCTGAAGGGCGTTTCGATGCACCTGAAGCGCGGCGAAGTGGTCGCGCTGCTGGGACCATCCGGCAGCGGCAAGACCACGCTGCTGCGCGCGGTGGCCGGGCTGGAAAGCCCGAAGCTGGGCGACATCAACATCGGCGAGCGCCGCGTGTTCGACGGCGCCAGCGGCTACGAAATGCCGGCCGAGCAGCGCAACCTGGGGCTGGTGTTCCAGTCGTATGCGCTGTGGCCGCACAAGACCGTATTCGACAACGTCGCGTATGGCCTCAAGCTGCGCAAGATGGCCAGGGGCGAGATCGAGTCCAAGGTCAGCGAGGTGCTGACGCAACTCGGTCTCGGCCACCTTGGCGAGCGCTACCCGCACCAGCTGTCGGGCGGCCAGCAGCAGCGCGTGGCGATCGCCCGCGCGCTGGTGTACAACCCGCCGGTGATCCTGCTCGACGAACCGCTGTCGAACCTGGACGCCAAGCTGCGCGAAGAAGCGCGCGCCTTCCTGCGCGAACTGATTGTCCGCCTGGGACTGTCCGCACTGATGGTTACGCACGACCAGGCCGAGGCGATGGCGATTTCCGACCGCATCCTGCTGCTCAATAACGGCAAGATCGAGCAGCAGGGTTCCCCGCAAAGCATGTACCAAACGCCGGACACGCTGTTCACCGCCGAATTCATGGGCAGTAACAACCGCCTGCCGGGCAAGGTCGTCAGCCGCAACGGCGCCAGCGTGCAGCTGCAGGTCGAGGGCATGGCGATGCAGGGTACCGCGCGCGGCACGAACACCAGCAATGAAGTCCAGCCACTGATCCGCGTCGAAGAAGTACGCATCAGTCCGACCCGCGTGGACAACGCCATCGAGCTGCCGCTGCTGACCTGCATGTACCTTGGCGACCGCTGGGAGTGCCTGTTCACGCGCGGCGAACTCAGTCTGCGCGCTTACTCCAAATACCGGCTGGACCCCGGCAGCTACTGGCTGCAGATGCCCGCCGATAAGCTCTGGGTTTTTTGACCCCCGCCATGCGGCTCCCTTTCATCGGGGCGCTGCTGCTGGCGCTGATCGCCGCGGAGCTGTGCGTCTGGCTCGACACGCCGCTGCCGTGGATGATCGGGCCGATACTCTCCACCGCCGCCGCCTGCATGCTGGGCGCGCCACTGCACGCCCCGATCCAGGTGCGGGCCGCGGGGCAGTGGGCGATCGGCACCGCGCTGGGTCTGTATTTCACGGCGCCGGTGGTGGCCGCGCTGGTGTCGTACTCCGGATGGATTGTGCTTGCGGTGCTGTTCGCGCTGGTGCTTGGCGTGGCCGCCGGGCGACTGCTGCACCAGCTATCCGGCGCCGACCGCTGCACCGCGTTCTTCGCGATGGCGGTCGGTGGCGCATCCGAAATGGCGACCCAGGGCGAACGCCATGGCGCCGCGGTGGAGCGGGTGGCCGCCGCACACAGCCTGCGCATCATGATGGTGGTCGTGATCATTCCGTACGCGATTCGCTGGTGGGGCGGGCACGGTCTCGGCGCCGGCCTCGATATGTTCGTGCCGGGCGCCGCGGAGGTCAGCTACGGGCCGCTGCTGCTGCTGGTGCTGCTCACCTGCCTCGGCGGCGTCGCGCTGCTGCGGCTCGATGTACCGAATGCGTGGGTGATCGGTCCGCTGTTCGTGGCGATCGCGCTGACGGCCAGCGGCGTGCACCTGAGCCGCCTGCCGGAGTGGATGATCCGTGCCGGCCAACTGTTCATCGGCATCTCGCTGGGGACCCGCTTCACGCCCAAATTCGTGCATACGGCGCCGCGCTTCCTGGCCAGCTGCGCCGCGTGTTCGCTGGTGATGATGATTCTTGGCGCCGGCTTCGGGCTGGCGCTGGCGGCGCTGGGCGGCATCAATCCCGGCACCGCGATCCTCGCGACTTCGCCCGGCGGCATCGCCGAGATGTCGCTGACCGCGCGCGTGCTGCACCTGGGCGTGCCGATCGTCACCGCGTTCCACGTGTCGCGGATGGTGGCGGTGGTGCTGCTGATCGGCCCGTTGTACCGGGTGGCGGTGGACTAGCAGCACTGGGGTCAGTGCCGACATTCGGACACGAGCCGAGCAGTAACCGCTGGGGTCAGTGCCGACATTCAGACACGAGCCGAGCCGTAGGTGCTGGTCAGGGCACGTGACCTGAACATTCTGAACTTTCTATTCCGAGTTTTCAGCCGCCATCAGTCCCGGGAATCCGCGCGCTCTCCAGTCAAAACCTGCGCGTCGTCATCGTGTCAAACCACACCGCTGGTAGATTCTTTCGATGACCAGACCGCTCAGAATCGAATTTCCCGGCGCGCTGTACCACGTCACGTCTCGTGGCGATCAGCGCAATGCAATATACCGCAACGATGCGGACCGGCACACGTGGCTGGATGTGCTCGGGTTCGTTTGCGCACGGTTTAACTTCGTAGTTCACTCATACTGTCAAATGACCAACCACTACCATCTGATGGTGGAGACGGTCGATGGGAATCTTGCCCAAGGCATGCGGCAACTGAACGGAATCTTTTCGCAGCGCGTCAACTGGCGCCATGATCTGGTCGGGCACGTCTTCCAAGGGCGCTACCATGCGGTGCTCGTGCAGAAGGATGAACATTTGCTGGAGTTGGCTCGCTATATCGTATTGAATCCAGTGCGCGCCGGTTTCGTTGGCTCGCCGGACGACTGGCGTTGGAGCAGCCACCACTCGATGCTCAATAAAACGCGCCCCCCGGCGTGGCTGGAGACGCAATGGCTGCTGGGGCAGTTTGATGGTGCGCAGGATGGTGCAGTCGAATCGTATCGGCAATTTGTTGCAGCCGGAGTGGACGCGCCGAGTCCATTGCAGCGGACCCGGCATCAGATGATATTGGGCGACGAGGAATTTGCTTCTCAGCACCGCGGGTGCCAGAAGAGCGAAAGGTTCGTTGCGGTGACCAAAGCGCAACGCCGGACCGCAGCGATGACGCTGGCGGAGTACGAAGCCATCTTTGCAGAGCGGGACGAAGCGATGGCGCGAGCATATTGGTCGACCGCCTTCACAATGGCTGAGATCGGTACGCACTTCGGTGTGTCGTACAAGACGGTTAGCCGCGCTGTGCACCGCTACGAAGATGAATTTCGGCGCTAGCCGGCGCTGCGGCGGTAGAGGCCGTGTCCGAATGTCGGCACTGACCCCAGAGTTGGGGTTGCGCGCTGTGCACCGAGTCGAATTTCGGCTAGCCGGCGCTGCCGCAGTTGAGGCCGTGTCCGAATGTCGGCACTGACCCCGGGGTTGGGGGTGCTACAACCCCACCGAAATCTCCCACGCCTGCGGATCGCGCTGATGCACGAACCTCACCACCGAGTCGACCGTCACGGTATCGATCCGCCCCGCCATGCGCCGCTCGAACGGCTGGTCGTCGAACGAGACGTTGGCGCGGAACATGCGCGCGCCCAGCCGGGTTACGGCCGGGATGTCGATCGTGATCGGCTGGTAGCCGGCCAGCTTCAGCCAGGCCTGGGCCTGCGCGCGGCCGTCGATCGACATGTCGCTGATGCTGGCGGCGTAGGTCTCGAGTAGCCACTGGTTCGAGTTCTGGTAGCTGGTCGAATACGGATACGCCAGCATGTTGTAGCGCGCATCGTGCAGCCGCAGCGGGGTGGTCGACGCCAGCATCGCGGCGATGCGCGCCTGCGCGGCCGGTCCCGGCACCACGATGCGCGTCTCGTAGGCGTGCATATCGTCGAGGAAGAAATTGCCGAGGCCCTGGTCGAACAGCGCCGATTTCGCGCTGCCGCACTGGTTCAGCTCATGCACCACCAGCCAGCGGCCCAGCGGATGGTCGCGCCACACGTACCCCATGTGCGAATAGCGCAGGCCGTACTTCGACAGGTCCTGGCCCACCCGCGCGATCAGCGCCACCTGCGCGCCGGACTTGTCGAGCGCGATCAGCGTGCGCTCGGCCAGCTTCATCGCCTTGATGAAGCTGGCGACCTCGGTCTTTTTGGTTTCGCACGGCGTACCGGCCTGCGCCAGGCCGGCGGCGAACAGCAGGATCAGGAACAGGCGCCTCACGCTCAGCCCCTGGCGCTGACGCGCGAATGGTGGATCAGCGCCTTGCCGATTTCGTTCGGGATGAAGGCCAGCACCTTGCCGGCCGAGACCAGCAGGTAGCCGGTCGATGTCGCCACCACGTTCACCGAGGCGCCCACCACCAGCGACGCTTCGCGCGCGGCGCGGCCGCTGAGGCGAACCGCAGCCTGCGCCGCGTCCGAGGCGCCGGCCAGCACGATCATGCTGGCGTCGCCGGCCGTCTCGATGCTGTCGACCACCACCGTGCCGGACGCCGCGACCGCGGACAGCGAACCGACCACCACCACCGCCGAACCCTCCGCCACCAGTTCCGAGGCGTTCGACAGGTCGGTGCTGCCCTGCTGTTCGCCGGCGCCGGCGCCGCACGACAGGCAGAGCAGCAGCATCAGTACAATCGGTTGCATGGTCGCGCTTTCGTCAGGCATGCCGGGGCTGGCAAAACCATCATTGGCGATTTTTCCGGCTTGCTCAAGAAATAACGCCCAGGTATCGCCGTTTGCGCCTTGACGTACCGGATCGTGCACCCGGGTGGCATTGGGAAACATTGTTTGTTTATACCCGCGATGTGCTGTATTTTACGAGTCTTACTCCCAGGGTTCCCCGAGCATGAGCCAAGCAAACCAATTTTCCCTGTTGACCCAGCGCCGTTTCGGCCCGTTTTTCTGGACCCAGTTTTTCGGCGCGTTCAACGACAACCTGTTCAAGACGGCGCTGCTGGTGATGCTCACCTTCGACGCCCTGAGCTGGACCTCGATCAGCCCGGCCACGCTCAACATCGTTCTTCCGGCGCTGTTCATCCTGCCGTTCGTCGTGTTTTCCGCCACCGCCGGGCAGATCGCCGACAAGGTCGAAAAATCGCGCCTGGCGCGCTTCGTCAAGTGGTTCGAGATCGGCGTCATGCTGGTGGCGGGGATCGGCTGGATGACGCACACCTTGTGGCTGCTGGTCGCCGCGCTGGTCGGGATGGGCGTGCATTCGACCCTGTTCGGCCCCGTGAAGTACGCCTACCTGCCGCAGAACCTGAAGCCGGAAGAGCTGGTGGGCGGTAACGGCGTGATCGAGATGGGCACCTTCGTCGGCATCCTGCTCGGCGAGATCGTCGGCGCGCTGCTGGTGGCGCAGAAGCCGTTCGGGATCGAGCTGGTGGCCGGCGGCACGCTGCTGGTGGCCGTCATCGGGCTGCTCGCCAGCTACCGCATTCCGCTGTCGCCGGCGCCCGAGCCGGACCTGCGGATCAGCGCCAACCCGCTGGCCGAGTCGCTGCGCAACCTGGCGTTTTCGCGCCAGAACCGCACCGTGTTCCTGTCGATGCTCGGCAATTCATGGTTCTGGTTCTACGGCGCGCTGATGCTGTCGCAGTTCCCGGTGTATGCCAAGGACTACCTGCACGGCGACCATAGCGTGTTCGTGCTGCTGCTGACCGTGTTCTCGCTCGGAATCGGCACCGGCTCGCTGCTGTGCGAGCGCCTGTCGGGCCGCAAGGTGGAGATCGGGCTGGTGCCGTTCGGCTCGATCGGCCTGTCGGTATTCGGCATCGACCTGTATTTCGCCAGCCTTGGCTACACCAACACTGCCGCGGTGGACATGTTCGGCCTGCTGGCCCAGCCGGGCGTGCTGCGCATCCTGGCCGACATCGTGCTGATCGGCGTGTTCGGCGGCTTTTTCATCGTGCCGCTGTTCGCGCTGATCCAGACCCGCTGCGATCCGCGCCATGTGTCGCGCACCATCGCCGGCATGAACATCATGAACGCGCTGTTCATGGTGGCGTCGGCGCTGGTGGCGATGGTGCTGCTGAAGCTGGGCGCGACGATCCCGCAGATGTTCCTGGCGACCGCGATCCTGAATGCGCTGGTGGCGCTCTACATCTTCTCGCTGGTGCCGGAATTCCTGATGCGCTTCCTGGCCTGGCTGCTGATCCACACCATCCACCGGGTGAAGATCATCGACGTCGACCGGATTCCGGAAGAGGGCCCGGCGGTCCTGGTGTGCAACCACGTCAGCTATGTCGATGCGATCGTGATCGGCGCGGCCAGCCCGCGCCCGATCCGCTTCGTGATGGACCACCGGATTTTCGCGACGCCGGTGCTGGGCTGGATCTTCCGCACCGCCAAGGCGATCCCGATCGCGTCGGCCAAGGAGGACCCGTGGCTGATGGAGAAAGCGTATGTCGACATCGCGCAGGCGCTGCACGAGGGCGACCTGGTGTGCATTTTCCCGGAAGGGAAGCTGACCAGCACCGGCGAGATGAACGAGTTCCGCGGCGGGATCGCCAAGATCGTCGAGCGCAGCAAGGTGCCGGTGATTCCGATGGCGCTGCGCGGCCTGTGGGGCAGCCTGCTCACGCGCGATCCTGGCAATGTGTTCGAACGCTCGTTCACGCGCGGGCCGCGCTCGAAGCTGGCGCTGGCGGTTGGTGCGCCGGTGGCGCCGCAGGAGGCCACGCCCGAGTACTTGCATCAGCAGGTCAAGGCTTTGCGCGGAGAGTGGAAGTAGGGCCACTCTCTGGTCAAGCCGGCGGACCTGAACTGGAGGGAGGCGAGGCCTCAACCGGGCCGGCTTAGCGGCTGGCCTTTGAACAGGCGCCCGGTGGCCAGTTGCCTGATCTCGTCGAAATTGACCGGCTTGATCAGGTGGTGATCGAACCCCGCTTCGATGGTACGCTGGCGCGCGTCGCTCTGGCCCCAGCCGGTGAGGGCGATCATCAATACTTCCTTCGAACCCGGCTGGCTGCGAATGCGGCGCGCGGCCTCGTAGCCGTCCATGCACGGCATGCCGAGGTCCATCACGATCATGTCGGGCATCGCCTGTTCGGTGGCCTGCACCGCCTGATAGCCGTCGTAGGCGGTGGCGACCTGGTAGTTCTCCATTTCGAACAGCGCCTGCAGCGAGTCGCACGCGTCGCGGTTGTCGTCTACCACCAGAACTTTCGGGCGCAAGTCGACCAGTTCGATCGCGCCGGTGTGCGCGCTGGAGGCGGGCGCTGGTTCGGCCGTCACCACCGGCAGCGTCACCACGAACTCGCTGCCTTTGCCCAATCCCTCGCTGGCCGCATGCACGCTGCCGCCATGCATTTCGGCGAACTGGCGCGACAGGCTCAGGCCGATGCCAAGGCCGCTGGCGATTTGGCCCGACGGCGGCCTGCTTTGTTCGAACATGGCGAAGATGCGCTCGAGCGCGGAGGGTTCAAGGCCAATGCCGGTGTCCCTGATACGAATGTGCAGGCTGCCGTCCGTTACCTCCGCGCGGACCCAGATGACGCCTTCGGCCGGCGTGAACTTGATCGCGTTCGACAGGATGTTGGAGACGATCTGCACCACCCTCGCGTAGTCGGCGTACAAGGCGACGTGCTCGGTAGGCAGGACCTGGTTGATGGTGATGCGCTTGGCGGCAGCGGCGGCCGAACACAGTTCGATGACGTGCCCGATGATCGCGGCGAAACTGGTGTCGGCGCGCTGCAGTTCGATCTTGCCGCTGTTGATGCGCGCCACGTCGAGCAGGTCGTCGACCAGGCGCGTGAGGTGGGTGACCTGGCGTTCGACGACCTCGCTCACTTTTTTGACCGGGGCCTGGTCCGGATACATATGGGTGAGCACGCCCATCGAAGTACGGATCGGCGCCAGCGGGTTGCGAAGCTCGTGGCCAAGGCTCGCCAGGAATTCATCCTTGCGGCGGTCGGTCTCGCGCACCTGGTACTGCTTGGCGCGCGCGCGCAGCACCGATTGCAGCGAAGTGATGAGAGTGAGGGTGCGCACCGGGCGCTCGAGCAGGGTGACGTTGCCAAGCACGCCGATAGCCTGGCGCACGCTCAGCGAATCGGGCCCGCGATTGGTCAGCAGCACCACCGGCACGTCCGACCAGCCGGGCTGGGACAGGACAAATTCGCCGATGGCTTTCAGGCCGCCGTTCGACAGCGCCTCCTCGACGGTGAGTACCGCGCCGACGCCCAGCAGCAGTTGCGCTGCAAGTTCGGCCGCCGTGCCGGTGACGAGGTTTTCCACTTTCGCCAGGGTCAGCATCTTGGAAGCGAGGACCGCGTCCTGGCCGGACGGAGCGTAAATGAGGACGCGATTTTCCATGAGCCGGCTTACGCGCCCTCGTCGTCAAAATTGAAATCGGTGCCTTCCTCGAAGGTCGGCACGCCGGTCAGGATGCCGTGGAAATTGGTGAGTACCTGGCCCACGCGGATGCCTTTTTCGCTGCTCATGCTGAACAGGCGGATGGTGCGTTCATGTTTGCCGACCCGCTTCTTGAACACCGAAATGGCCTGGCGCACCTCACCGCGCGCTTCGAAGTAGCGCAGCATGATCACGCTGTCGGCGATGTAGCTCGCGTCGACCGAGGTGGACATGTTCCCGCCGATGACGCCAGCCTGCACGCCCACCAGGATGGTGACGACGCCGCGCTGGCCCAGGTAGGTCAGCAGCTCGTGCAGGTGGGTGGCGAGGAAGCGTTCGTCCGGCATGGCTTTCAGGTAGCCGTTCAGGCTATCGATGACGATCACGCGGGCGCCGTTCGCTTCGGCGTCCGTGACGGCCTGCATGAACTCGCCCGGCGCCATTTCCGCAGGGTCGATCTGCTGGATATCGAGCATGCCGCTGGCGACCGCGCCGCGCAGGTCCATTCCCAGCCCGCTGGAACGCAGCAGCAGGTTGTTGGCCGCTTCCTCGAACAGGAACATCGCCGCCTTCTGTCCGCGCTGGGTCGCCGCGTAGGCATACTGCGAACAGAGCGACGATTTGCCGGTGCCGGGAGGCCCTGAAATGAGTGTGCTGGTGCCTTCATCGAGGCCGCCGCCGGTGAGCGCGTCGAGTTCGGGCAGTCCGCTCGAGAGCTGGTTGCGCTCTTCCACCACGCGCGTTTGCGCGGCGATCAGGCGCGGGAACACCTGCAGGCCGCCGGTGACGATCTTGTAGTCGTGCGAGCCGCCGCGGAATGCGATGCCGCGGTACTTCACGATCCGCACGCGGCGCCGTTCGGAGCCGTAATCCTGGTTGATCAGTTCGAGCGTGATGACGCCGTGCGCGACGCTGCGCACCTGCAGGTCGCCCGACAGCGCGGTGCGATCGTCGAGGAACAGGGTGGTGCAGCCTTTGCCGGCCAGGTACTGCTTCAGCGCGAGCACCTGGCGCCGGTAGCGCAGCGGGCTTTCGGCGAGCAGCTGCAGCTCCGACAGCGAATCGAGCACCACGCGCGTGGGCTTGTACTTTTCGATGGTGTCGAGGATGCGCTGGGTGGTCATGCCCATCTCGATTTCGGACGGGTGGAAGATGGTGAATTGCTGCTCGGGGTGGAGGATGTTCTCGTCGGGGATGATGTCTTCGACGTGGATGCCATCCATCGACCAGCCGTGCGAGGCGGCGACCGAGTTCAGCTCGACGCGCGTTTCCGCCAGCGTGATGTAAATGACCGACTCGCCGCGGCGCACGCCTTCGTACAGGAATTGCAGCGCGAGGGTAGTCTTCCCGGTCCCGGGCTCGCCTTCGATCAGGAACAACCGGTCGGAGGTAAGACCGCCGCCCAGGATGGTGTCCAGTCCGGGCACGCCGGTGGAGAGAAAGCGAGCAATGTCGCTGTTTTGATTTTCCATCGTAGAGTCGCCCGTCGTTCCAGTTGTCAACTTAATAAAATGCAAGAGTTTGTGGTAAATGGTACATGATTGGCTGCGCGCTCGGCGTACGGTACGAATGGGGTCGGGCGGGCTGGAGCGGGGTGCGCGCCGACGTGGCGGGGCGGATGATGGTGGGTAGCCGGGCGATACTCAGGGAGTGCTGGCGCGGTTAAAAGGGTGGTGAAAATAGCAAACCTTCTGATATAATTCCGACCTCGTCGGGGCGTAGCGCAGCCTGGTAGCGTACTTGCATGGGGTGCAAGGGGTCGAGTGTTCG
>CXWL01014900.1_pt1 | contig 10842 bp, 9 predicted proteins | sample 590931 | NCBI WGS metagenome assembly CXWL01 (sample SAMEA3498368, study PRJEB10139) | groundwater metagenome | biome: water well; material: biofilm material | place: Germany | collected 2015-04-27 | reverse complement strand
AAGTGACAGGTTACCCTCTTAAACTCGATGCATTATTGTCTTGACCGAGGGGTCCACTTTAAGAAATTATCTATTGAGTATGTCTCCCACACACGTTAAGAGCATATTGTTTATTGCGTTGAGCAAATTATGCTACGCTTCTGATCAAGAATAATGGCAGAAGTCATGTAATCATTTTTAATGAAAAATTTGGAAGGGAGAAACTTGTATGAACAAATGGAATATGCAGAATAAGGTTTCTGCTACTTTTCATCGGCATCAAATCAATTATAGAATTATCTGTTCCAGTAAAATCTATTTTTCTTTAACCAAGGACATACATACTTGCAATATATTCTCTATATTCTCTATATTCTTATTCCGAGACACCTGCTTAATAAGCATAGACAGTACATATAATTATCTTGCAATAAACTAGCATAATCTGGCGATTTAAATTATGGTTAATGAAATACAACTATCAAACGCGCCTATTAAAGAAGCAGTTATTGATATACAGATAGCCTCTGACCAACTTCGTGTTGATCAACTTGAGTCTTTAATTAAACAAATGCCGAGAGAGTACGCTGAAATCAAGCCTATAACTGAAGCCTACATGGAATTCGGTATTAGTAACAAAGGTGACAGTACTTTCAATAATCAAAGTTTTGATATTGTTGGATACCGGATAGAAAACCTTAATTCTAATTTTATTGTTCAATTCAAGAAAACGGGATTTAGTTTAAGCAAGCTTCCTCCCTATGATAAATGGGAAAGCTTTAAGAACGAGGCTCAAGAATTGTGGTCTATTTATAGAAATATTGTTCCAGATTTGAGATTTTCTCGATTAGCTGTACGATATATTAATGAGATAGCGTTACCTCTTGTTGATGAGAACAATCAGTCTATTAACTTTGACGTTTATTTAGTGAATAGCCCTAAACTCCCTAATGGTATGGATACAACATTAGAAGGATTTTTTAGTAGAGTGATTATCCCTTGGCCGGATTTAAAGACGAGTATCATAGTAATACAAGCATTGAAAGAAATAACTACCTCCAACGCTATCGTAATTCTTGATACCGATATATATAGAGAAAGTGTATCTGACTTTTCTGAAACTGAAATGTGGGAGTTTTTTGAGAAGCTAAGAGATCTAAAAAATATAGCATTTAAAGGTAGTTTAACGGAAAAAACAATGGAGCTATTTAAATGAGTACTTTAGCTATTAGTGGAACCAGAACGCCTGATCTCGGCTTCTTCAATTTCAGTCCCGAGACTGAAGGCGTAAGTAATCCTGCGAAAGATACTTCTGCTGCTGCTCATGTTGCTATGGATCACTTTACCAAAACTATTTCTAATAGAAACCCCTGGGATCGATTAAAGGAAGAGCTTCTATCTGTTTTTCTCAAATGCAGTCAACAAGGCTGGGATGGGTATGATGCGACACCATTAAGTGACATAGCTTTGAAACGTGCCATGGAATATGTGTCTAGTTTGCCAAAGGAGATTCTACTTCCAGAAGTTACGCCAGAGCCTGATGGTGAAGTAGCACTAGAATGGTATGGTAAGAATGGGAGTGTCTTTTCTATCAGCTTTGGCGAAAGCGACACCATTAGTTATGCAGGATTATTTTCAGATAATACTAAAGCACACGGAGTAGAACGCCTTGATTCACCAAATAAGAAAATTCTTGAGAAATTTATTACAAGAGCGCTCTCAAATTGAAACAATATCTTCGAATGAAAAACAACCTGAAGCAATATCTGCTGATGAAGAATTATCCCGTTTTATTTTTTCTTCCGAGCACTTAAATAACAATAAAACCATTGTTAAAGCTGCTGCATTTATGCCGAACCGTAATCTAAAAACATCAGTTTTTAGAAAAAGCAGAATGTCATCTGATGAATATAATCATAAAAAAACAGATATCGCCAAACTGAGAAATAAAGAATTAAGAGCAGCGGTCTTAATTAAAGTATCTTCAGTTTTAGGTGCTAGCCTTCAGGTAGAGCCTGAAGAAAGTGAACATAAGTGGCATGCTGATTTAATTGGCTGGTCCGAAAATAAACATGAGCAAAAAACTATGGCTCAAGCTCTAGCCAGAGAAGCTAGCGTAGAATAATTTTTGTTTGGTGGAAAGATACACGTAATATTATTCGAAGGATCATGTCAAACATGATAAAAATGAAAAACTGTGACAAATTTGTGACACTCAAAAATACAACTTACATAAATTGTAGGCTTGTGACATTGATTTTATCTTAGGGTAAGCTATGCAAGTAATTGTTTAATAATATATTGATTATGAATAGTTGCGTCTCATAATCCTTTGGTCGCTGGTTGGAGCCCCATCGATCCACCAGAAGATATAATACTTAAAGATTAATAATACTAAGTATTTTTTCTTTTCTTGGTTACCATAAAAGAGATTCTTGACCTGCTCTCCCCTGGCAATTAAATATAATTAGCTGTGACAAATTTGTGTCATTGATTAAAATAATTGATACAGACCAGAGTTGATTGTGACTGATTTTGAGTGTGGCAAGCATTTCAAGTAGTTGTTTTTTGAATATTATTTATTTAGTGATGCGGAATCATAATCCGTTGGTCCGGGGTTCAAATCCCTGATTCGCCACCATTAAAAACAAAGGGTTGGTCTATTAGATCAACCCTTTTTATTTGCCAGGAGGCTGTCCGGGAATAGTGGTCGTAGCGAGGGGGAAGCCATTTTGAGGCAGATTTTTTGAACGTTTGGGGCAATTAGTCATTCTATTGAAAGAAAATGATCGGGAAACAGGACAAAATAACTTTTCCGCAATAAGACAATCTAACCCGGATATTGCATGAATTGCACACGCCCTCACTTGTCTCTTGATTCCACAAGGGATTTATCTCAGTCGGGTGTATGAATAACTACACCGCTTCTTCGAAAAATCCCTTGTGAAACCAATATCCTGCGCGATCATCGTGCGAATTCATGCAATATCCGGGCTAATTCTCGAACAATCTCCCAGTATATCAACCTCACAGAAGGACTGAAATATGATTACCGACAGCCAGATTAAGATCGATGGCGCCATATCACGCAAGAGTCCCTATGGGATGCTGCGTGAACCAACTTTTGCGGGTGTACTTTCTTTCATGCGGCGCAATTACAGCAAGGATCTTGCCGGCGCTGAACTCGTAATCAGCGGCATCCCGCTTGATCTCGCTGTTTCTTATCGCTCAGGTGCGCGTTTAGGGCCGCAGGCGATCCGTCTTGCATCGGCAGAGGTTGCTTCCACGAAGCCTTATCCTTGGGGTTTTGATCCATTCGAAAACCTGGCGGTGGTAGATTTTGGTGATTGCTATCTCGATGTTCATAACCCCATGACGATTCATGAGGCGATTGTCGACCATGCCCGCCATATTCTGCAATTCGGCGCGCGTATGCTGACTCTTGGCGGCGACCATTATATGACCTATCCATTGTTGAAAGCCCATGCTGAAAAGCTTGGTAAGCCGCTCTCACTTATCCATTTTGATGCCCATTGCGATACCTGGGCTGACGATGAATCCAATTCGCTAAATCATGGCTCCATGTTCTATAAAGCGGTGAACGACGGACTGATTGATCCAAAGCACTCCGTACAAATCGGTATTCGCACCTGGAATGACGATTTTATGGGTATTCACATCCTGGATGCTACCTGGGTGCATCGGCATGGTACCGATGCGGTGATTGCAGAGATTGAGCGCATTGTTGGTCACCGCCCGGCCTACTTCACTTTCGATATTGATTGCCTTGATCCTGCTTTTGCACCCGGCACCGGTACACCTGTTTGTGGCGGGTTGTCCACCGCGCAGGCATTAGCCATCATCCGTGGATTTACTGAGCTCAATCTGGTCGGCATGGATATTGTTGAAGTAGTGCCAGCCTACGATCATAGCCAGATCACGGCACTGGCCGCCGCACATATTGCCTGTGATCTAATCTGCCTTTTCGCGAAGCGTAAAGCAGAGAGGTTGTTGAAAACCTGATGATCAATGCATGAACGGTAGTTGGTCATTCCGTTAGTTTTCATTAATGGATTTATTTTAATAATTCAGAGAAAATGAATGAGAATTCCAGTGGAAATGTGTATGACTATAGTCAACCTATTGATTACAGAAAGCTAGGGGCAGGTCTTTCTTTGTGCCTTCGGGTTAGACCGAAGGAGCAAAAGGAAAGACCTGCCCCTGTTGCCATTATCAATGACATGAGCACGGTAAATTTGTTCTAACCCCAGAAACTACGAAATTCAGCATTTTCGGATAACCTTAAAATCATATGATATTGATTTTAAAAAGTTTCATCAGAGTTTATTAGTGATTTTTCGGTGCTAACCGGAAGTCAACGTAACATTATGTTTTTGAAAGTATTAGTAATCAGAACAAATTAACCCTGATGATATGAGCAAGCTACGAGACACTTTAGCACAAACATGGTTTAATATACAAAGCTCTTTATTTCCATGGTTGTCGGAAGAGTTGGGGCCACTAACAGGGAAGCAACAGCGAAAGCTAGGATCAGGTCTTTCTTTGTGCCTCTGGATTAGGCCGAAGGGGCAAAAGGAAAGACCTGTTGCTAATACACTAATCCACTTATGTTTTTTCTACTATTGGAGCTATTTTGGCCTCTCCACGACTAGTTGTAAAAAATGAACCTGAAGAACCAACCCTGCGATTGGCAGTATTGATTGATGCCGATAATGCTCAGGCCACCGTTATAGAAGCGCTTCTTGCCGAAATTGCACGCTTTGGGGAAGCTACGGTAAAACGTATTTATGGTGATTTTACTGCCTCAGCGAGCGCATCCTGGAAGAGGGTGCTGCAAAAATATGCGATCAAGCCGGTGCAACAGTTCGCCTATACCACTGGAAAGAATGCGACCGACAGCGCATTGATTATTGATGCGATGGATTTGCTGTATACGCGCAAATTTGATGGGTTTTGTTTGATTACTAGCGACAGTGATTTTACTGGTCTTGCCATGCGGCTGCGTGAAGAGGGGCTTACGGTTCTTGGATTTGGCGAAAAGAAAACACCGGACGCCTTTCGCAATGCGTGCCACAAGTTTGTGTTCACCGAGATTCTGCGTTCAAGCCGAGCAACCGATGCGGACGAATCCCCGCCAGGAGTTAAGGCTAAAAAGAAATCTACCCAAGCCAAAGCCACCACTAAAACAGTAGAACAAAAACCTCAATTTCCCGAAGAATTTGTTTTGACCGCACTTGAACAATCCGTTGATGATACTGGGTGGGCAAGCCTGGGTGTCTTTGGGAGCTATTTGACCAAGCTCCAACCTGACTTTGATTCGAGGCTGTATGGTTATAAAAAACTCTCAGATCTCGTCAAAGACAAAAAAGACCTCTTTGAAATCGAAGAACGACAAACATCGGGATCAAACAGAAAGGTTCTTTATCTTCGTGCGAAAGCATAATATTTTTGAAATTAAGCAGCCAACTCATTGGCAATCATCTCAGCCTGCTTCAATACCATTTCAGTTGCGATCAATTGCATATCGGGCGGATAACCGAATTGCCGCAGCGTGCGTTTTACGATCACCTTCAGCTTGGCTTTCACACTTTCCTTGATCGTCCAGTCTATCGAAGCATTCTGACGGACTCGCTGCGTTAATACGATTGCCAGTTCACGTAACTTGTCATTTTGCATCAGTTGCCGTGCACTCTCGTTGCTGGCAACAGCGGTGTAGAAGGCATATTCAAAAGTTGATAAATCAAGCTTCTCGGCCTCCTTATCGGACGCCACAATTTCCTTGCTGATTTTGATCAACTCATCAATCACTTCGGCAGCGGTTAGGATCTTGTTGTGATATTTCTTGATGGCATTCTCCAGCATTTCCATCAAGGTTTTGCTTTGCATCAGATTTGTCTTGGCGCGCACTTTTAGTTCATCGTTAATCAGTTTCTTCAACACTTCCAAAGCTACATTCTTGTGCTGATAGTCTTTGAGTTCTGCCAGGAAATCATCGGAAAGAATAGAGATATCGGGTTTCTTGATTCCGGCTGCGTCAAATACATCAATCACTTGTTCCGATACCAAAGCCCGGTCAATGACCTGACGTATCGTGGTTTCAATGTCCTCATTGGTTTTGCCACCGCCTGTGCTGTCGAATTTGGATAGGCGCGCTTTGACAGCCTGGAAGAATGCCACCTCGTCTTTTGCATCCAGGGCTTGTTCATGCGGAATGGCAATGGCAAACGCCTGAGAGAGTGCGGTTACTTCATTGATGTAGCGTTTCTTGCCGTCGTCCAATCCGAGAATATGATCTTCAGCCGCCAGAATGAGTGCCAATTTCTGCGATGTATCTGCTTCAAAATAATCCTCATACGCAAAACCATGATACAGGGCGGATACCACTTCGAGTTTTTCCAGCATGAGCTCGACAGCTTGTTCCTGCATTAAAGTCGGATCGCCTTTACCGCCCGCATCGGAATAGAACGATAAAGCTTCTTTCAAATCCGAAGCAATACCGAGATAATCCACCACCAACCCACCGGGTTTATCGTGGTATACCCGGTTGACCCGTGCAATGGCTTGCATCAGGTTGTGGCCTCTCATGGGTTTGTCGATATACAGCGTGTGCATGCTCGGCGCATCAAATCCGGTTAGCCACATGTCACGCACGATCACCAGCTTTAGCTCATCGCTATCATCCTTCATGCGTTCAGCCAATAGCTTGCGTTGCTGCTTATTGGTGTGGTGTTTTGCCATGACCGGGCCATCGGAGGAAGCCGCTGTCATCACGACCTTGATCACGCCCTTGTTTAAGTCATCTGAATGCCAAGTTGGACGCAGTTTGACGATTTCACCGTAAAGATCAGCGGCAATACGGCGCGACATACACACAATCATGCCTTTACCGGCAAAGACTTCCTGGCGTGCTTCAAAATGACTGACGATATCCTGCGCAATGTTCTTAATGCGTCGCTCGCTGCCAATCAGCGCTTCCATCTGTGTCCATTTGGATTTGGCTTTCATTTCGCCAGCGGTGAAACCCTCATCCCCAGCCCTTCTCCCAGCTGGAGAAGGGAGAGCGTAATCTATTTCCTCTTCCTCTGGGAGAGGCCAGGTGAGGGTTTCATCGAATGATGAAATAAGTTGCCTGCCTTCCTCACTCAAGGTGACTTTCGCCAACCGGCTCTCATAGTAGATGCGCACCGTGGCGCCATCCTCCACGGCCTGTGCAATATCGTAAATATCCACATAGTTGCCAAATACGGCTGGCGTGTTCACGTCCGTGCTTTCAATCGGAGTACCGGTAAAACCCAAATAAGTGGCATTGGGTAGCGCATCGCGCAGATACTTGGCAAAACCGTACACCACTTTCTTGCCGATCACTTCGCCTTGGGCATCTTTATGATCGATGGTTTTAGCACTAAAGCCATATTGCGTGCGATGCGCTTCATCGGCAATCACCACAATATTGCGGCGGTCAGAAAGCTCTTCATACACGTTGCCTTCTTCCGGCTGGAATTTCTGGATAGTAGTAAAGATCACGCCACCGGATGCCACGCGTAACAATTCTTTTAACTGCTGGCGGTTTTCAACTTGCTTCGGTTCCTGCCGCAGCAATTGTTTACAGGCGGCAAAGGTATCGAACAGCTGATCATCCAGGTCGTTGCGGTCGGTAATCACCACGATCGTCGGATTGTTGAGTGCCAGCACGACCTTGCCGGTATAAAATACCATCGACAGTGATTTACCGCTTCCCTGTGTATGCCACACGACACCGGCCTTCTTATCGCCTCTGGGCTGTTGCGCCACATCAGGCAAACCATAACTGGCCGGGCTTTGCATGATTCTGGAATCAAGGCCAATGTCTGCTGCACGCAAGGTGGAAGCCACTGCTGCATTCACGGCGTAATACTGGTGATAGGCGGCAATCTTCTTGACTGTGCTGATGCTGATCACACCGGTCTGCGGATCTTCTTTTTTGGATTGCTCAAACACCACAAAATGCCGCACCAGATCGAGCAAGGTTCTTTTGTTCAGCATCCCTTTAATCAAGGTTTCCAGTTGGCTCACCAGATGGGAGGCTTCTACCTTGCCATCGGCGGTTTTCCAGGTCATGAAACGGCTTAGGCCTGCTGAGAGTGAACCGGCTTTGGCTTCCAGCCCGTCCGAGATTACCAGTAAGGCGTTGTAGGTAAATAAACCAGGAATGCTCTGTTTGTAGGTTTCCAGTTGTTTGAATGCGGATTTGATCGTGGTGTTTTCATCGGTGGCATTTTTGAGTTCAATCACGGCCAGCGGAATGCCATTCACAAACACCACCAGATCGGGGCGTTTATTCTGGTTGTTTTCAATGACGGTAAACTGACTGGCCACCACGAATTCGTTATTGCCGGGGTTTTCAAAATCAATCAGCCAGACGATATCACCGCGCTCACAGCCAGCTTGCTGATAACTGACCTTGACGCCTTCGGTGAGCAGGCGATGGAAAGTTTCGTTATTGGTGAGTAATTCGGGGGAATGAATGCGCTCGACTTCTTTCAGGGCGGTTTGTAATACCGTGACCGTCATGCCAGGGTTGATGCGCTGGAGTGCTTTTTCTAATCGGCCAGTGAGCAATACTTCGTCGTAGCGGGTGCGTTCGGGATGATCGCCGTCGGGGGCAATGTCCGGGGCGTGGATATAGCTGTAGCCGAGCTGCTCAAACAGTTTGATGGCTAGCTCTTCAATCGCGGACTCGGTGAGTTTAGCCATTTTGAACAGATGCTGCCAAATTAAGACGGTTAGCGGCTGCCAGAAGCCGCTTATCCTGCGTCCACAGCCGGGCATTGCCAGATAACTGCGTTGAAGCTAATAAATGGGCGTCGATCAATCCAATACCCAAACCAAACAACGAATGTTTTTCGATGAAATAATTCACTTCATCGGTAAAAGCAATGGGGGCCTGGGGCAGATTATCCAGCGCGGTCAGAATTTCTTTACGTTGGCGCAAATTGCCTAACGCCAGTTCGCCACGAACAAAGGGATGACCTAATACGCTGTTCTCGGTCAGCAGACGGACTAAATGCGGATCGTTATTGCGCAGATGGTTAATCCAGACCGAAGTGTCGACCAGAATCATTCAGGCATTGATTCGCTGGTTTGCCGACGTGGAATTGCGTTCAGTTGTGGTTCAGAGCCGCCCAAATTGGCCAGCCTTTTGGCGCTTTCGCGTTCGATCAGTGCTTTCAATGCTTCTTTGACCAGTGCGGACTTCTCTTGCACATGGGTCAAGGCTTGCGCTTTTTCCAGTAATTCATCATCCAATACGATGGTGGTTCTCATGGCCTATCTCCGAATAGTTCATCGAATGATGCGCTTTCTTGTGCATGAAGGCAAGCGGGAGAGAAAAATCTTAAGGAACCTTTGAATAACTGTCATTTCGAGCAGAGCGAGAAATCTATACTGGGCACCTCTAAAAATCCAAATTTCGTCACAACACTTTGTTGCTCACAAAAAATGTTTCCTTACATATCAGTTATATGCTGCGTCACCATTTTTTTCTCGCGCCTCGTTTTGTTTGGAATTTTGAATTTTTAGAGGCGCCCTACTGTTGATTGCCAAAGATTCCTCACTACGTTCGGAATGACAAAGGTGAGTTAATCAGAGCTTCCTTAAGCTCACGGATTATTGCCATTGATCAAATTGATGATGACTTTCACCATCGTGTCTTTTTCCTCGGGTTTGCTCTCAGCAATCAGCAACGTAAAAGCAACCAGGGCGTTATCGGCGATGCGCTTTTCTCCATGGGTATTGAGCAGATAATCATGGCACGCCAGAAACCAGACAAACAGCGCGGCGGCAATGCGTTTGTTGCCATCAGAAAAAGAGTGATTCTTGACGATGAAATACAACAAATTGGCCGCTTTTTCCTCGATGCTGGGGTAAAGTTCCTTGCCGCCGAAGGTTTGGTAAATAGTTTCCAACGAGCTTTTGAAGGAATCATCTTTTTCATTGCCAAACAGTCCACCTAACTTTTCCCGTTCGCGCCAAAGCTGAATTTGATGGATTGCATCATCATAGGAAATTCTGCGCTGTCCGGCTTGCTGGATTCCCGTCACCTGTAAACGCTGATGATCGTAATCGTCCAGCACCGTCAACGCATGGCTGTATTGCTCCAGGATCGACAAGATGCCTTGCGATTCTGAAGCGGTTAAGTCTTTCTGCTGGAACAGACGTGACGACAACGCAATCGCTTGTTTTAAATCCGCGAGTTTTTGTTGTTGCGTCTGAAGTTTTTGTTCATTCAGCGCATAACCTTGCACCAGATAGCGCTTGAGAATGTTGCTGGCCCAGATACGGAATTGCGTGCCTTTTTTGGAATTGACGCGATAACCGACGGAAATGATCATATCCAGATTGTAATGTTCAATCTCGCGGTTTACCTTGCGTTCGCCTTCCTGTTGAACTATCCGGAATTTCCGGATAGTTGCCTCAGCGGCAAGCTCTTGCTCAGCCAAAACATTGTGGATGTGTTCATTGATGGTGCGCACATCCTTGTCAAATAAAGCCGACAGTTGGCGCTGAGTCAGCCAAACCGTGTCTTGATCCAGCGTAACCTCAAGCTGCACGCTGCCATCGGCGGACTGATAAATAGTAATCTGGTCTCGGATATTCATAAAGTTACCCGCACCTCGCCGCTCATCAGTTTGGGGAGCAGGGTGTCGCGCAGTTTTTTCGGATATTCGCCATCGGGAACAATGTCTGGCACGTAAATTGTGCTGTAGCCCAATCGTTCGAATAGCTTGATGGTAAAAGTTACGATGGCTGACTCAGTGAGCTTGGTCATGTTAGAAACAAGATGCTTTAAGCAACTTTTTTCAA
>CXWL01014106.1_pt1 | contig 10842 bp, 9 predicted proteins | sample 590931 | NCBI WGS metagenome assembly CXWL01 (sample SAMEA3498368, study PRJEB10139) | groundwater metagenome | biome: water well; material: biofilm material | place: Germany | collected 2015-04-27 | reverse complement strand
GACCGCTTCGGAGGGTTGGTGGGCAAGAGCTTGAAGATGCGCGAGATGTTCGCGCTGCTCGAGCGGGTAGCCCCCACCGAGGCCGACCTCTACATTCGCGGCGAAACCGGCACAGGTAAAGAGGTGTGCGCCGAAGCAGTGCATAAGAACAGCGCCCGGGCGTCGGGCCCCTTCATCGTTTGTGATTTGGCCTCGGTAGCGCCCAACCTCTTCGAGTCTGAGCTCTTCGGCCACGTCAAAGGCTCGTACACCGGGGCGCAGCGCGACCGCGCCGGGGCCTTCGAGCGCGCCCACCGCGGCACCCTGTTTCTCGACGAGGTGGGCGAGCTGGCCTCTGACATTCAGCCGCGGCTCTTGCGCTTTTTGGAGGGCGCCAGGTGAAGCGGGTGGGAGGCAACGAGTGGAAAGAGATGGACGTTCGCGTCATCGCCGCCACCCACCGCGACCTCGAAGCCGAAGTGAAGGCAGGCCGTTTCCGCGAAGACCTCTTCCACCGGCTCTCGGTCATCACCATCGAGCTGCCCGCGCTGCGTGACCGGGCCGAAGACATTTTGCCGTTGGTCGACGAGATGCTAAACAAATTGGGCAAGCCGCCGACCGAGCTCTCGGCCGAGACCCGAGCTCTGCTCACCGCCCACCGTTGGCCGGGCAACGTGCGTGAATTGCGCAACGTCGTCGAGCGGGCCCTCTATGTGGGTACCGCCGACATCGTCGCCGCCAATGAAAAGAGCGGCCCAGGCGGCGCCGGGTCGGTGTCTTTCAAAGACGCGAAAGAACGTTTGGTGAACGCGTTCGAACACGACTACCTGAAAGCGCTGCTCGCGCGCTGCGGAGGCAACGTCACCGCCGCTGCCCGTGAAGCGGGGTTGGACCGTGTGCATTTGCACCGCTTGATTAAGAAGCACGGAATTCCCAACTAATGCTCCTTGGCGCCGCCAGCGTGTTGTGGGTGGTACTCTCGGCGGCGCAAATGCAAGACGACTTGGCCGAAGCCGAAGATCTCTTGCAGGCGTTCAAGTACGACAAGGCGGTGTCAGTGCTCTCGCAGGCGCTGTCCCGCACCGATGCGAGCACCGACGAGCGCTCCAAGGCGTACGCGCTGATTGGGGTCGGCTATTTTCAAATGGGTGATGAGAAGCAAGCGCGCGCCGCTTTCAAAGAAGCGGTGGTGCTGAACAAGGACATCGCCTTGCCGCCTTTGACCAGCCCCAAAATCACCCGGGTCTTCGACCGCATCAAGTCCGAGACGTTGCCGAAACCGAAGCTCGATGAGCCTCCGCCACCTCTTCCTCCGCGGCCGGAAGTGGTGCAGCTCGACGCGGGAATTCCGTGGTCTCCGCCGGTAGAGCGCTCTTACACGGCACTGTATGTCGGCATTGGCGTGGCGACCGTGGCCTTGGCCTCAGGCATTGTCATGGGCCTGAACGCCAAGTCGCAAGAGGCCGCGAGCCAACTGCAACCCTGGGGCTCTGATTCACAAGCGATGTACCGGCAGGCGCAGGGCAGTGCCACCGCGGCCACCTTGCTCTTCTGCGCCACCGGAGCGAGCTTGGGTGTGGGCGCCCTGGTCACGTTCGTGTTTTAGACTTGGGTTCAGCGCGTCAAATCGACTTCGAGCACCGCCGACTTGCCGCCTTTCACCTCGACGGTGAAGGTGCGCGACACTTTCAGCTCGGAATTCACCAGCGTTACCTGGTGACGGCCGGCGCTCATCGAGCGGGGGTTGATGGGGGTGAGCCCCACCGGCCGTTTGTCGATGAGCACTTCGGCCCAGGGGTGTACGCGAATCACCAGCATGCCCGTTCTCGCGACCTTGGTGACCTTGTTCGGAACTTTGACGAACTGGGTGCCGGCGTCGGTGAGCCCTTCCTCTTCTACCGCGGCCCCGGCGTCGACTTCGAGAGCGGCGACGAAGATGCTGGGCAATTTCCCCAAGCCCCCGTCGGGAAGCACCACCTTCGTAACGCCCGCCAGCACGGGCTTGTCGGGTGCGTCTAAGGGCCAGAGAGGGCGAATGACCCAGAGCGCGAAGCCGCTGCCAGAGGTAGCAACCACGGCCAGAAGCCATAGCCAGGGCCGCCGTAGGATCTGACCCATCGACACCTGGTTGGGCCGGGAAATGTACTCTTCAGTGGCCTTGGGCGGCTGGGCGCTGGCTTTCGAGCGCAGTGCTTGCAGAGGCTTGGTCGCTTCTGCCTCCCCGTCGCCCAACGCTTTGGTCGCGTGGGGGTCGGTGAGGCCGCTGGTGGGGGTGACCGGTGCGCGCTGTGGCTTGGTCTCGACCGCGGGCAACAGCGCTTCGAGATAGTCGGCGACGTTGTTGTTGCTGATTTTTTCGTGGCTCGCGAGTGCGGCCAGGTCGTGGCCGAGCGCGCGGGCATCGGGGTAACGCATCTCGAGGTCGCGTTCCATCGCCCGCGCCACCACTTGTTCCCATTCGGCCGAAATGTTGGCGCGCACCGAACCCATGGGCGATTTGTGATCGTAGAGCACGCTGTGGATCAATTCGGCGTCGTTCTCGTTTCGAAAAGGCACGGTGCCGGTCACCAATTCGTAGAGCACGATGCCGAGCGCATAGATGTCGGCGCGCCGGTCGATGGGCTTGCTCATGAACTGTTCGGGCGACATGTACGAGAGCTTGCCTTTGAAGGTGCCAGGCCGGGTGCTGCTGATGGCGTTGGCGGCGCGGGCAATGCCGAAGTCCACCACCTTGGTGATGCCTGAATACGAGACGAGCAGGTTGTCGGGCGAAACGTCGCGGTGAATCAGCCCCATGGGTAAGCCGCGCTGGTCTTTGGCTTCGTGCGCGTGGTGCAAACCCTCGCAGGCGTCGGCGAGCACCCGGGCCACCACGCCCAGCGGTATCTGGGCGCCGTTCTCTTTGGCGCGCCGCAAGATCGTGCGCAGCGAATGGCCGTGCACGTGCTCCATCACCAGAAAATAGTTACCGGTGTCTTCGCCGAGCTCGAAAATCTGCACCAGGTTGGGGTGGTTGAGCAGCGCCGCGTAGCGCGCTTCGTTCAAGAACATCTCGACGAAGGCGGGGTCGGTGGCCAAGTGGGGAAGAATCTTCTTCACCACCAAATCTTTCTGGAAACCCGCGGGGCCGGTCTGGCGCGCAAGCCACACCTCGGCCATGCCTCCCACGGCTAACCGGGAATGCAGAGTGTATCGACCGACGGCGACGCCGCCGCGGCTGGTGGCCTTGGGCGTCAAGAGATGTAGTATTTCGGCGCATGCGCCATGGTGTCTAGCTCACTGATGTAGGCGGGCCTGCCGCGCCGACGCAAGCACCACCTCATTCGCCAAGGGCACGCCCTCGAAGTGGGTGTGCGGTTGTGGGTCACCTTTAAGTTTGGTGCGTTCCAAAATTTTGGTGTTAGTCTCGCTTGCCCTCGCAGGGACCGCGGGTCGATCGCAATGGGGATGATCGACGGGTGTTACAAAGTAAGCGGTTGTCGCTGGTCAAAATAGTTTAAACAAAAGTGACTCGCCCGTTTCGAGCACAGTTATGATGGGCCGGCTGGAATGGATCAAATCAACAAATACCAGCTCGTCAGAAAAATCGCGCAAGGCGGTATGGCGGAAGTTTTTCTGGGACGAGTGACCGGGCCGCACGGTTTCGAAAAAGCCGTGGTGGTCAAGCGCATGTTGCCTGATCTGGCAAGTGATCCGGGCTGCGTCGAAATGTTTCTTTCTGAAGCGCGCGTTTCGGCGAAGTTGAGTCACCCGAACATCGTTCAGATCTTCGACTTCGGTGAAGCGAACGGCGCGTACTTCATCGCCATGGAATATATCGATGGCCCCAACCTGCGCGCGGTGGTGCGTCGCGCCAAGGGGCTCTCGCCGGGCGTGGTGGCGAAGTTGGTTTCGTGCGCGTGCGAAGGGTTGGCTTATGCGCACGACTTCGTCGACCCCATCAACGGTCGCTCGCTGGGTCTGATTCACCGCGACGTCAGCCCTGAAAACATCATGCTCACCCGTCAGGGTGCGCTCAAGCTCGTCGACTTCGGCATCGTCAAGGCCGCGAGCGAAATGAACAAGACGCGCGTCGGCACCGTGAAGGGCAAGGTCGCGTACATGGCGCCCGAGCAGATTCGCGGCGAAGTGCTCGACCGCCGCACCGACATCTACGCGCTCGGAGTCACTCTCTTCGAGCTGCTCACCGGTCACCGCCCGCACGAGCTGCAAAACGAAATCGCGATGATGCACGCGATTTTGACCGAGCCTCCCGCGCGCTTGTCGATTCATCGGCAAGACGTGCCCGACGGCCTGCAGAAGATCATCGACAAAGCGCTCTCGAAGAAACGCGAAGAGCGTTACTCGAGCTGCCGCGAGCTGCAAGGTGACTTAGACCGCTTCTTGGCGCGCCTGTCGACGCAGATTGGTACGCCCGAGCTCTCGGACATCGCCAACAAGGTGATGGCGGCGAGCGCGGGCTCAACCCCCGCGCCCGCGATCCAAGGTTCGATGATGTCGCCGCCTCCGCGCGGAGCCGAGTCTGATGGCGAAGTGTCGAGCGACGCGCTGCGGCCGCCACCGCAATTTCGTTCGGGCGCGCTGACCACACCGATGGCGCAAGGTGGAGGCGCGATGCCTCCCAGGGCTACCCCGCAACCCATCGCCGAGCCGCGCACGGTGATGGCGAATTCAGTCGACGCGCTCGATGATGGGCTCGATGACGGGTTGCAAGATGACGGGTTAGAAGCAGCCACCGCCAAGAAGGGCAAAGGAAAAGAAGGCGGCGGCGGGGCCGGCAACATCGCGATCATGGTGGTGATCGCCATGGGCTTGGTGGTGGGCGGTATCGTGTTGATGGTGATGATGTCGTCTGACCCCTCGACGGGCAGCGGCCAGGTCGTCAAAGGTGGCGCCAAGGCTTCGCTCAACATCGAGTGCAACCTGCCCTGCAAGGTGCGAATTAACCAGAAGCAGGTCGGCGACAGCAAAGACGCCGCGCAGACCGTTCGGGTGACCGACCTCGACCCCAAGGGTTCTCGTATCGAGGTCTTCAACGAGAACATCAAATCTCCCGTAGGAGATATCCCTTCTTTCAGCAAGACTGTGAGCCAGATGTTGAAGGCGGGCGAGAACGGAACGCTGAAGCTGACGATCAAGACGGGCAAAGTCGATTTCTCGAAAATTCCCGAGGGCACCACGGTAGTCGTCAGTGGCAAGATATTGGGTAAGACGCCGCTGCCGGTGACCGAGATGTACGAGGGGCCTCACCTGTTTGAATTTTTGAACCCGGCCAAGAAGGGCGCCGCCGACAAGTCTTTCGAGTTCAGTGTCGTTCCTGACGTGACGACCACCATGTCTCCTCCGTAGCGCGAACTTTCGAAGCTTCAATCTAAGCATCAAGTCGAACGCCTCTTTAGCCAAAGGAGGCAAAGAACAAAGGGGCGATGATCCAAGACGCTTGTGAACTGCGGTCTTGGGCGACAATCTAATTTTTGGCGTCCATCAACAAACGAAGACATAGTGCGGCAGCCTTATTGGCCGCACCTTTAGCGGTGAGCAGTACTATTTTTGCATTGGTCTTTCTTTGGAAGGAGAGCGGTTATGCAACTGAATGCCGTCCTTGCGGAGCTCAAGGGAGTTAAGGGAGTAGCCCGAGCGGACCCAGCAGGGAATGTTCAAGAGGTCGCAGGTCAGGTCGATGGTGAGACCACCTGCGCAGTCGCGGTGATGTGCATTCCGCAGCTGGAAGGTGGAGGCGGGCTACTGCAGCTTGGTTCGGTGCAGGGTTTTGCCATTATTTCTGAAAAGTCATCGATGGTGCTGATGCGCACCAAAGCAGGGGTGATGGTCGCCATGGCTGACGCCAAGTTGGCTCCGGACAACGTGCTTCGCCGTCTGGCTACCCTGGGAGGCCGATAAGCCATGAAAGACATTCTCGATAAGTTGTTGGCTGTCGAAGGTGTGACGGCGTGCGCGGTGTTCGACACGTCAGATGCCTGCGTGGCGTGCCATGGCCCGAGCGCGTTCGAGCCTATTTTGTTCGGCAAGGTGATGAGCGAGTTTCAAGAAGCGCTCAACTTCTTCCGTTCGATTGACCCCGGCGCCACGGTGCAATCGCTCTTCGCGCGTTTCGATGAAGGCTTCGTCGACGTGCGGTGGATCGACAAGCACTCGATTCTGGTGATGGGTTCGAACACCGCCAACCCGGCGATGGTCACGGTCGGTATGAACGTGGCAGCGCTGAAGCTGGGCAAGCACCTGGCTGAACCGGGCGCACACGGCGGCATGGCGACTGGCTCTGGCCCGGTGGTGACCGGCACTCCAGTGGGTGATAGCTCGCACGGCAGAAGCTTGTCACTGTCGGTGAGCCCGCACCCCACCAATCAGCCCATACCCGCTGACGCGGTGGGGCTGTCGACGGTGAACACGATGGTGAAGTCGCTCGCCAAGCAGTTGGGGCCCTTCGCCAAAATCATCGTCAAAGAAGAGCTGACCAAGCTGGGCGCCACCGCGCACACCATTGGCCGCGCTCAGTTCGAAGACCTCATCAACATCTGCGCCAAGCGTGTCGCCGACCCAGGCAAGCGCCGCGAATTTATCAACGAGGTTAGAGGAAATCGTTGAGCCCAAGCGTGGTCCAGACCGCCCAATACAACGGTAAACGGGTAGGCAACTACCTGTTGGAAACGGCGCTCGGTAGCGGCGGCGAGGGAAGTGTGTTCCTCGCCCGCGACCTGGTGCTGCGCCGGAGCGTTGCGGTCAAGGTACTGCGCAGCGTGGGAGAGGTCCCCGGAGGGGGGCCCGATGTTCAGGTGCTCGAGGAAGCGCGGCTGATCGCGTTACTTGATCACCCGAACATCGTGCGGGTGATGCACGTCGAATTGGCTGACGACACTTGGTACGTGATCATGGAAATGGTCGACGGCGGCAGCCTCGACTCGGTGGTCAACCGCACCGGGCCGTTCGGGGTGCAAGACGCGCTCGCGTACACGGCGCAAATCGCCGACGCGCTCTCGCACGCGCACGAAATCGGCATCATTCACCGCGACGTGAAGCCGAAGAACCTGCTCGTTTCCAAAGAGGGCGGGTGGATAAAACTGGCAGACTTCGGTCTCGCCAAGCCGCGCACCACCATCAGCTTGGTGACGCGGGTGGGCGTGGTGGGTACGCCGCAATATCTGGCGCCCGAAGTGTGGGAAGGCGCACCCCATTCCAACGCCAGCGACGTCTATAGCTTGGGGGGCTGCCTGCACTTCATGCTCACCGGCCGCGCGCCCTTTCAAGGCACCACTATCGAGGCGTTGAAGAAGCAGCACCTGCAGAAGACGCCGCCCACGGTGAAGCAAGTGCCGCCCGCGGTGGCCGGAGTGTTGCGCGCCTGTCTTTCGAAGCGGCCTGAACAGCGGCCCAGCAACGCCTACGAAGTGCTGGACGAAGTGCACCGCATTCTGCACGCGGTGGGTGGCGAGCGGCGCCGTTCGCGTTCCACCACCACCCGCCAGCGCAAGCAGCGCTCGACGTCATCGAAGTTGGTGGCGGCCATGCAGTGGCGCTCGGGTGAAGAAGCGGTGATCGGCCTGGGCACGCTCGCCAACGCCTCCGACCGGCTGTCGAAGGTGCTGGTAGGCGGAGGCAATTTTACCCGGCTCTCGGGGCCGTTCTCGCTGGTGTTGCAAGCGGTGGCCAAAGAAGCGGTCACCAAGAGCGAGCGCCGCATCGTCTACGCGGGCTCAGTGGAACTGAATTCGGCGTCACCGCGGTTGCTCACCGCCATGGCCGAAGCGCTGCGTCATGAAGATGTGGGGCAGTCGGCCGACCGCCTGGTGGAAGGTATTTTGCGCCACCACGCCGTCGAAGGACGCCCGCTGGTTGAAATCGATTTGAACCGGCCCTGGAGCCTGGCCGACAGTGAAGACGTGGCTCAGCTCGAGAAGGCGTCGCGCGGCCGGGTGGCGTTCTTGGTGCTCGACTCTTCGAGCGCGGCGTTGCCCTATTTCCAAAATGTCGAAGTGTCAGCTCTGACTGAAGAAGAAGCGCAACGCTTTCCCGCCGCGTGGACCGCGCCGGTGACCAAGAATCAGGTGCACTGGTCTCCTGATGCCATTCGATTGGCGAAGTATTTCGCCGGCAATGGTCTTTTCATCGATACAGTGGTGCTGAACAGTGTGGGGGTAGCCATTCGAGCTGAGATGGCAGTCGTTACCACTTGGTGTGTGATGGAAGTACGCGCTCGGCGCACTCCCATCAAAGACTTGAGAGAGTTGCCGAGCGAACGTCGTCAACCGGAAGCCTGGCCTGATGCACAAACGTTGGACTTACTGAAGTCGATCCGATCGTAGTTGGAGGACGAAATGTTTAAGAACTGGACCCTTGGTGTACGCGCAATTGTTCCTACCATCATCGTTGTGCTCATTGTGACCGCCGGTTTGGCGTTCATGGTGAACTTGCAACAGAAGAACCTCGCTATCTCGAACGCCCGCAGAACAGCGGGCGCCATCGCGAAGCAGGTGCAAGCAGAAAGAAAGGTATACACGGACACTGTTGTTGCCAAACTCCGTAAGGACGGCCTGCCCGCGTCCTTCATGGACTTGAAGACGTTCGGTTCAACCGCTGGCGCCATTCCCTTGCCGGCCTCTTTCGTTCACGCGACGTCTGAAATCGTGAACTCGAAGGGCCTGCACACCGTGGACCTCCTCTCGATTTGGAACATCAACCCTAACAAGGGCCCCCGTAACCAATTCGAGCAAGAGGCGTTGACGTTCCTCATCGGCAATCAGAACGAGTTCAAAGACGCCGTCGTCGGCGAAGGTGAAACCGCTCGTTATGTGCAGGTCGTGGCCGACGTGGCCGCGGTCGAAGGTTGCGTGAGCTGCCACAATGCTCACCCCAACAGCCCGAAGAAGGACTTCAGCATCGGTGACACCATGGGTGGCTTGGTGATTTCGATTCCCCTTGCCAACGAATTCGCCGCCGTGCGGTCGAACACGTTCACCCTGATCATCATCACGCTAGGCTCGATCATGCTGGTAACGGTGATCGCGTTGTTCTTCCAGTACATCTTCGTCAACCGCCCCGTCATTCAAGCCATGGACCAACTCGAGAAGGCTGCTGACCGCATCTCGACCGGTGAAATGGACGACCCTGTGGAAATGGGCGGCTCGGACGAAGTGGGTCGCTTGGGTAAGGCCTTCGAGCGCATGCGCTTGAGCCTCAAAGCGGCGATGGACGAGCTCGAGAAGCGCAAGTAACAGCAAGCTTCAACGCTCACGGCCCTGTCACTCGTTTCGATGTGCCTGTTAACGCAGGCCTCCGCCGAAACGGGTGAAGGGAGTTCGAAAGACGCCATTTCAGTCCCGGCCACCGCGCCAAAGGCTGAAATGGCGTCTGCATTTGTAGAACCTGTGCCGAAGTCGACGTACCGTTGCGTTTCTAGGGGGAAAAAGACCATTGCGTTCCTATTGGCTGACGGGCGTGGTGTTGTTCGCTGCCTGCNNCCCGCCACGGTAGATGCCGGGGTGAAGACGGTGAAAAAAGTGCGCAACCCCGTGCCCACGCCGGGGGTGACGGGCAGCCTCTCGGGCACCGTGTGGTTCAACGGCGAGACGCCCAGGCCGATGAACATCAACTTTGGCGGTGCCGAAGAGTGCAAGCCGTTGATGGACGACCCCGTGGTGCGCGACGTCGAAGTGGGTGATGGGGGCCTGGCCGACGTCTTCGTCTACATCGTCGAAGGCTTACGCCCCGGCGTCACCTACCCCGCGCCCAAGGAGCCGCTGGTGGTGAACAACAGGGGTTGCCGCTTCACCCCCACGGTGTTCGGCCTGCGTGCGGGGCAAAAACTGGAAATGATAAACGCCGACCCGGTGCTGCACACTTTCTCGTCGCGGGCGCCGCAGAACATCTTCAACTACTCGGTGGTGGGCACGGGCAAGAAGTTCGAGACGGTCTTCAAGAGCGCCGAGGTGATGGCGTTGCTGTTGTGTGAAGTGCACCCGTGGATGAATTCGTATGTCGGTGTCTTGGAGCACCCTTTTTTTGACACCACCGATTCCAAGGGTCATTTTGCGATACCTGGACTAGAACCGGGCTCGTATTTGGTCGAGGCATGGCACCGCGCCTTGCTGAGCAAGCAGATCGAAGTGGTGGTGAATGCGGGGGGAGACTCGAAGGCAGAGTTTCATTTTTCACAACAGGAGTTGCCAGCACCCAATACCCGACGGCGCCTGACTTCTCGGCGGGGACATTTGGGCTGGCTTGACAGTACAGGAGATACACCGTGAATCGATTGCTTTGTGCGGTGACGGTGCTGGCCGCGAGTGTGGCCTCGGCCGGTTACAAAACACTGATTATCGTTGATGCGTCGTCCAGCCAACGGACCACTGACCCTGGCAATATTCGACGAATTGCCACTGAGCTCTTTGTGGACCTCGCGGCAGAAGGTGATCAGATCTCGGTGCTCGAATTCGACGGTGAAGTTCGACCGAAATCAGAAGGCTTTATCGAAGTTCGCGATGCTGCGAGCCGCGAGAAGCTCAAGGCCGCGGCTCGAAAAATAACGTCAGATGGCGAATGGACGGACTTTGGCGCCGCCTTTTCGGAAGCGGCCCGAATCTTCTCGGCCAAGCCCGAAGAGAATGAACGGCGCATATTGATTTTCATGACCGATGGCCGCTGCGACCCCGCTCCTGATGCGCGCGCCTACATTCATGAAGGTGAACGGCTCCAGGACCTGATTAACCTGCGCAAGCCGGAGCGCGAGCTGCGTTGCCAGGCGGCGGTGATCAACCGGGTCAAACAGCAACTCAGTGGCGTCGCCGTGGTGGTGGTGGGTTTGGGTATCGCCGCGCCCAAGGCGTTCCTTGACCAAATCGCGCAGACCGC
>CXWL01002067.1_pt1 | contig 10846 bp, 8 predicted proteins | sample 590931 | NCBI WGS metagenome assembly CXWL01 (sample SAMEA3498368, study PRJEB10139) | groundwater metagenome | biome: water well; material: biofilm material | place: Germany | collected 2015-04-27 | reverse complement strand
GCCGGCAATGGCGTCACGCACGGTGCCCATCACGTGCTGCACCGGACATTGGGCATGCTCGGCGTAGGGGCAGTCCGCGCATTTTTGATAGGCCGTCTTGCTCACACATCCGATGGGAGCGAGGGGGCCATCCAAAATGCGAATCACTTGTCCGAGGGTGATTTCTCCTGGAGGTTTAATGAGCGCGTAGCCACCCTTCATCCCTCGACGGCTCGAGAGAAGGCCGGCTCGTTTTAGTGCAAGCAGGATCTGCTCAAGGAATTCGACGGGGATATGCTGGCGCTCTGCGATCTGGTGCCGCTGGAGCGTTGCTTTGCCGTAGAAGAGTGTGAGTTCCAGCAGCGCGCGAAGGCCGTATTCGCTTTTTTTTGAGAGCTTCATGGGAGTAGGCAATGCCGAGTGAGTCAATCAAGTATAAAGACAATAGAGGACTGATAAGGCTACGTCAAGAGCAGGCGGGTGGAGATCAATCGCTGTCACTCCCGCAAGTTCGTCAAGATTTAAGGCCAAATCAGGAGGCCTATACTGATGCAACTCCTTGATCATAGAGGGATTGTTTCTTGACAGCTTGTGCGCATTCCTGTTAGCTTCTTCCTTCGCTCAGGGGCTCACGCAACAGTTTCACCACCTCGCAGGACCGATTGTGAACTACCAGGATCTCATTCTCACGTTGCATCATTATTGGGCCGACCAAGGTTGTGTGATCCATCAACCCTGTGATCTGGAAATGGGTGCCGGGACCTTCCATCCAGCCACATTTCTTCGGTCCCTTGGTCCTGAACCCTGGCGAGCTGCCTATCCCCAACCCTGTCGTCGTCCCACTGATGGGCGATATGGCGAAAATCCGAATCGTATGCAGCACTACTACCAGTATCAGGTTGTGCTAAAGCCGGCTCCGGACAACATTCAGGCGTTGTATCTGGAGAGTCTGGCCCAATTGGGGATTGATCCGAAGCAGCACGACATCCGGTTCATTCAAGACGACTGGGAGTCTCCTACGTTAGGCGCCTGGGGCCTAGGCTGGGAGGTGCGTCTCGACGGGATGGAAATCACGCAGTTCACCTACTTTCAGGAAATCGGCGGGATTGAACTCAACCCCATTACCGTTGAAATCACATACGGGACCGAACGCATCGCGATGTATCTGCAACAAGTGAATAACGTCTTCGACCTCGCCTGGAACGATGCAGTGACATATGGCGACATCCATCACGAAACCGAGGTGCAGTTCTCGACCTATAATTTCGAAGAAGGCGATGTGGCGATGCTCATGGCCACGTTTCAATCGTTCGAGGGAGAATGTAAAAGGCTGCTGGCAAATCGCGAGAAGCGGTTGACCCTTCCGGCCTACGAATTCTGTATCAAGTCCTCGCACCTCTTCAACCTACTCGATGCCCGGGGAGCCATCAGCGTGGCAGAACGTACAGGCTATATCGCCAGGGTTCGTGCGCTGGCGCGCCAATGTGCCGAACGTTATATTGAAGAACGAGCGGCGATGGGGCATCCGCTGCTCAATCGAGGCGGGGGCGTGATGGAGCGAAGTCGGCAGCGTCGCGCGTGAGAACTACGGCCCGCCGCTCATAAGGAACGACAGAGAAATTCATGACAAAGAAGACTCAATCGTCTCGCCGTCCTGTCCCTCCTGCGAAAAAAATAAGCCGCCCTTCCTCTGTGAAGGCTGCTGAGTTGTTACTTGAGATCGGCGTGGAAGAACTGCCCTACCAGTTCATCGCGCCTGCGTTGGCAACATTGAAAGAGGCGGCTGAACAGTTATTCAAGGACCACCGCCTCGCGTTTCAATCTGTTCGTATCTTGGGAACGCCACGACGATTGACCGTAGTGGTTGAGGGCCTGGCGACTTTGCAACTCTCGATGGCCAAGGAAGCGATGGGGCCTTCAAAGTCGGTGGCGTTCGATCCAGCCGGTCAGCCGACCAGAGCGGCAACGGGATTTGCTGCAGGGCAAGGGGTTGCAGTTCATGAACTGCAAGTGCGTCAGACTCCGAAGGGGGAATATCTGTTTGCGGTGAAGCAAGAGCTGGGGCGGCCGACCAAGGTCGTTCTGGGAGAACTCCTTCCACAGTTGATCGCGAAACTGTCGTTCCCAAAAGCGATGAAATGGAATAGCACCGGCGTTCGGTTTGCTCGTCCAGTTCGATGGCTGGTGGTAGTTTATGGCGGGGCCACGCTTCCGATCGAAGCCGCGGGGATTACCGCCGGCAACAAGACTCTAGGCCATCGCGTCTTAGGGAGCTCGAAGGGGCTCGTGGTTCGGGACTCCGGGTCCTATCTGAAGGGGCTTGAACGTCAAGGCGTCACTCCAGATCCCCAGCGTCGCCGTCACATGATCGAAGAACAGATTGCGACCCTCTGCAAAAAAGCCGGGTTCTCGTTGAATGTCGACGTAGACTTACTGGATCAGGCGGTCTATACGACTGAATGTCCCAACGCCATTATCGGGTCCTTCAAGCCGGCCTATTTAGAAGTGCCGCAAGAAATTTTGATTACTTCGATGAAAGAACATCAGGGGTTCTTTTCCTTGATGCACAAAGACACCGGGAAGCTCGTTCCCCATTTCATTGCAGTGACGAACAATCGAGCCAAAGATATGGGATTGATTCGCGAAGGCAACGAGCGGGTTCTGGCTGCGCGTTTGGCCGACGCGAAATTCTTTTTTGACGAAGACCGGAAGGTCAAACTCGAGGACCGGGTGCCGAAGCTGGCCGGGGTCACATTTCAGCAAAAACTCGGCACGATGGAAAAAAAACAGCAACGGGTCAAGAAACTGGCCGGCGTCATTGCGTCGACGCTGCGACCGCAGGACGACAAGCTCAAACAGGCTTGCGAGAGGGCCGCGGAGCTGTGCAAGGCGGATCTTCTCACGGGTGTCGTCGGTGAGTTCCCTGAGCTACAGGGCATTATGGGGGGCGAGTACGCGAAGCATGACGGTGAATCCGAGGCGGTGAGTCAGGCCATCAGAGAGCAGTACCTGCCTCGTTCGATTGAAGGCGAGTTGCCCAAGACCATCGCGGGTCAAGTGCTGTCGTTGGCCGATCGGCTGGATTCGATTGCGGCCTTCTTCTATGTGGGACTCGTGCCGACCGGATCGGAAGATCCCTTTGCCCTGCGCCGGAATGCCACGGCCGTTGTCAGGATTATTCTTGAGGGAGACCTGCGCATCGATCTCGGGAGTTATGTCGATACCGCGAGAAACCTCGTCATCGGTGATGGATTCAAAGGGGGAGCGGACTCTGTCGAAGATGGCCGACGCCGGATGACAGAATTTCTTTTCGAACGGGTTCGGCACTATGCCAGGGTTGTCCATGCGTTGCGGGACGATGTCATCGAAGCGGTACTCAAGCAGGCGCACGGCAAGACGCTCGACCTCGTCGATCTTGTGCAGAGAATGAAAGCGCTTGAAGTTGTGACCACCAAGCCGGAATTCGATCCATTGATCGTCGGCTTCAAACGCGCGCACCGGCTTGTCGAGAAGGAACAGTGGGATCGCAAGCCGGTCGATACGGCGAGGTTCGGGCATCCCTCGGAATCGGCGCTTTATCAGGCTGTGGCAGATGAAAAGATGCGGCTGAAGCTTTTGAATGCGCTAAAACTCGGGGACTATGGCCAGGCCTTGGATGCGTTGGTACAGCTGAAGCCGGTCATTGATGCGTTCTTCGCAGCGGTGATGGTCAATGCTGAGGATCCGGCTGTTCGGAGTAACCGCTTGTCGCTGCTGAAGGAAGTGGATGACTTCTTCAACTCATTCGCGGACTTTTCGCAGATTGTGGTACAAGGGGGATAGGCCTGGATGGGGGCTGATGCTCTTCTGTGCTCGCGCAACGCGCGGACTGGGAAGGCCCTCGTTGGACGCGCGCAATAGGAGACTCATCCAGATCACCTATTGAGTGAGATCAACCGGTCGGGTGAGGGGATGGATCACGCATTGTCAGACGATCAGCGTCGGGCGAGTAAGGTCCGTCGGTTCACGGTCGGCGTGTCACTTGCCATCATGATTCTCTGCAATGCGATTGTTCTGATCGGGTTATGGGCCAGTGGGATTAACCTTGATGAGCTGGCAGCGACTCCCGATGTGTTTAACTCTAAACAGGATATTTGTCTTCGGCTCGGCTGGAAATCCGTCGCAGGGGCAACGGACCCGGTCCGTCTCTGCTCGGAATGGATCAATCTATCCGATCCCTCCGGCAAGACGCATCAGATTCAACGGGAGGTCAAGCTTCGGCAAGGGCCTGACGGGCAGTATTATGCGGATCGGGGAGTTCGCGCCGACTATCGGTTGCTCATATTGATGTTGTTTGTCGTGGCCGTCATTGCATTCGGGCTGGTGGCGAAATGGTATCTGGTCAGCCGGTATCGGCTGCGTCTCGAGTCCGTCGCCGGCCAAGGGGCATCACTCGTCCATTGAACTGAACTCAACGCGAAGGAGAGGCAGCGTGGCAAAGAAATATGTGTACTACTTCGGTGACGGCAAAGCCGAAGGGACCTCCAACATGAAAGAGCTCCTCGGCGGGAAGGGCGCTGGCCTTGCCGAGATGACGAATCTCGGCATCTCCGTTCCGCCCGGCTTCACGATTTCCACCGAGGCCTGCGTGGAATATTACAAGAACGGGAAACAGTATCCTCCCGGCATGTGGGACGCCGCGCTGAAATCACTGAAGCGGGTCGAACGATCGATGGGTATGGGGTTCGGCGATCCTGAGCGGCCGCTGCTGGTTTCCGTCCGGTCCGGTGCCAGGGCTTCGATGCCGGGCATGATGGATACGGTGCTGAATGTCGGTCTGACCACCAAAACGGTCGAGGGGTTGGCGGCAAAAACACGCAACGAGCGGTTTGCTCAGGACAGCTATCGGCGTTTTGTGTCGATGTACGGCAGCATCGTTATGGGTGTGCAGCGCGAACATTTCGAAGCGATCCTGAAGCAGAAGAAGGCGGATGTGGGCGTGGCGCACGAGACCCATCTCGATGCGAGGCACCTTCGGGAATTGGTCGCCAGCTTCAAGGCGCTCATCAAGGAAGAGACGAAGAAAGAGTTCCCCGACGAACCGCTTGAGCAGCTTCGTTTGGCGGTCAACGCCGTCTTTTCATCCTGGTTCGGTGCGCGCTCCGTCACCTATCGGCGTCTCTATGGAATTCCCGATTCCTGGGGCACGGCGATCAATGTGGTGGCGATGGTATTCGGCAACATGGGAGAAACGAGTGGTACCGGTGTCGCATTCACACGTGATCCGGCATCCGGCGACAAAAACTTTTTCGGCGAATGCTTGATGAATGCTCAGGGCGAGGATGTCGTGGCAGGCATCAGGACTCCGCTTCCAGTGAATGCGCTCGCGAAGAATGTGCCGGAGGCCTACAAGGAACTGGAGCACACCTACAAGAAACTCGAGAAACATTATCGGGATATGCTCGATTTGGAGTTTACGATCCAAGAGGGCAAGCTCTACATGCTCCAGACCAGGGTCGGCAAACGGACCGGCATTTCCGCTGTGAAAATTGCAGTCGATATGGTGAGAGAAGGCCTCATCTCGAAGCAGGAAGCCGTGCAGCGGATCGGGCCGGAGCAATTGGCGCAATATCTCTACCCGATTTTCGATACGAAAGAAGAGTCGAAATCCAATCCGCTGGGGAAAGGGCTTCCGGCAGGTCCTGGCGCGGCAGCCGGGAAGATCGCCCTGACTCCCGATAAGGCCGTGACGATGAAAGCGGCTGGTACCCGTGTGGTGTTGGTTCGCCAGGAAACGAGCCCTGACGATATTCATGGGATGAACGCGGCGGCGGGATTCTTGACGGCACGAGGCGGGATGACCTCTCACGCGGCAGTGGTCGCCCGACAAATGGGCAAGGTCTGTGTCGCCGGCTGCGATGCGGTGGAAGTGCTGGATGCCCAGTCCGTTCGCATCGGCGCCAAGGTGTTCCGCGAGGGGGATTATCTTTCGATCAATGGTTCGACCGGCAATGTGTATGAGGGGGATTTGCCCGTCGTCGAATCTGAAATCATTCAAGTGATTCAGGGCAAGTTGGACCCGAAGCAGTCGGACAAGTACCAGCGGTTTGCGTTGATTCTGTCATGGGCCGACAGCGTCAGAAAACTTCGCGTCCGTGCGAATGCCGATGTGCCGGATCAGGCGAAAATCGCGCGCGGTTTCGGTGCGGAAGGCATTGGCCTCTGTCGGACAGAACATATGTTCTTCGCCGAGGATCGCATCCCGATCATGCAGAAGATGATTCTGGCNNTGCCGAAGCGTGAAGACTTGATGGTGGAGATTGCGCAGTTGGAATTGACCGGGCGCGACGGAGCCAGGCTTGAAGAAAAACGCCGGTTGCTGGCCCGCGTCGAAGAACTCCACGAGTTCAATCCGATGCTCGGGCTCCGCGGCTGCCGCCTCGGGATTACGATGCCGGAGATTACCCGCATGCAGGCGCGAGCCATTATGGAAGCCGCCTGTGAGCTGGCCAAAGAAGGAAAGAAGATTGTCCCGGAGATCATGATTCCGTTGGTGGGCATGGTCTCGGAAATGAAGGCACAGAAAGATTTGATCCGTGAAGTCGCGCAAGAGACGATGAAGCGGTACAACGTCAAGCTCACGTATCTGGTCGGTACGATGATTGAGCTGCCACGGGCTGCCGTTACGGCGGATCGTATCGCGACCGAGGCGGAATTCTTCTCATTCGGGACGAACGACCTCACGCAAACCACGTTCGGGTTCTCCCGCGACGATGCCGCGAAGTTCATCGATTTTTATCAAACCAACAACATTCTGGACGCGGATCCCTTTGCAGTCCTCGATCGAGAAGGGGTCGGGGCCTTGATGAAGCAGGCCATCGCCGGCGGACGGAAGAGCCGTCCAGGGATCAAACTCGGCATTTGTGGTGAACATGGCGGCGATCCCAGTTCGGTGGAGTTCTGCCATCAACTTGGGTTGGATTACGTGAGTTGTTCGCCCTATCGCGTCGGCATTGCGCGGCTTGCGGCGGCCCATGCGGCCTTAGCCGAAGCGGGCGCGAGCGCTGCCCCTTCTCCGCGCAAGCGGTCGGTGCCGCGTACGAAGGCGAAAAAGACGACGAAGAAGACTGCGAAATCCACGAAGGCGAAGTCGGCTCCGCAGCCTCGCAGCCGACCGCGCGTCACGCGCAAGAAGCGGTGACCGCCACTACGACGCATCTCCACTTCATGACCCAGGCGCTTCGCCTCGCGGCGAAGGGCCTGGGTCAGACCAGCCCGAATCCCATGGTCGGCGCCCTCGTGGTCAAGAACGGCCGCATCGTCGGCCGCGGTTATCACCACGGACCAGGGCAATCCCACGCAGAAATTCTTGCGCTCAACCAAGCAGGGCCCCGTGCCAAGGGCGCGACGCTCTATGTCACGCTCGAACCCTGTTGCCACCTTATCAAGAGAACTCCACCCTGCGTACCGACAGTCATCAAGTCCGGTGTGCGAGCGGTGGTGGTGGCGATGACCGATCCGAACCCTCGGGTGAAGGGCCGCGGCGTTGTGGCGTTGCGCCGTGCCGGGATGACGGTGACGACTGGTGTTGCACGAGAAGAAGCCGCGGAGTTGAATCGTACCTATCTCCATTGGGTGAAGACCGGCCGTCCCTTCGTCATCCTGAAAGCCGGGATGACATTGGACGGAAAGGTGGCCACGGCGACGGGCGAGTCTCGATGGATTACTGGTCCACTTGCGCGGCAAGACGCGCATCGACTCCGGAGTCAGGTGGATGCGGTGATCGTCGGAGTCGGCACTGTGCTCAAGGATAATCCCACTCTCACAGCTCGACTCTCCGATCGCCCACTGAGGCTGGCACAGCAGCAACCGTTACGTGTCGTGCTCGATAGCACGATCAGGACGCCGACGAAGGCAAGGGTCTGTGCCAGTCAGGAGCAGGCGAAGACCTTGATCGTGACGACGAGCCGTGCCTCAGAATCACGCCGGCGTGGACTCGAAGGGGCAGGGGTGGAGGTGGTCTCCCTTCCGCTGAAGAACGGACAGGTCTCGTTCCCGGCGCTCATGACGATGTTGGGGAGGCGGGGGATCACGTCGGTGCTCATCGAGGGAGGCAGTACCGTCAATGCCACAGCGTTACGTGAGCAACTCGTCAATCGTATCCTGCTCTATCTCGCTCCTACTCTTATGGGAGGACAGGATGCGAAGGCGATGATTGGGGGACGGAGTCCGAAGCGCTTGGCCCAAGCATTGCCCTTACGCCACGTCACGGTTCGCCGCATCGGAGAGGATCTGGTTGTGGAAGGAGATCTGTGACGCGCAGGATCCTCTGTGCGGTCCTGGCCATGATCCTGGCTTCGTGCATCGTTCATGGAATGCATGCGGTTGCTGCTTCCCCCTCAGTCGATCTCAAGACGCAGGTTTTCCAGTACCTCGACAGCGGGGATACGGACGAGGCTGCGCGCATTCTACAGACCATACTGTCCGATCCGAATGCCACGATCGACCAGATCATACGGATCATCCAAACCGAGCGGGATTATGTGCCACAGCCGACTGGAACGATGCCAGACGAGCGAGTCGAGGTGCGGGGCCGTACCCATCACCTGGCGCTTTCCGTTCCTCTGTCCTATCAGCCGGCGAAGGGTTATGGACTGGTGGTCTGCCTGCATGGCGCAGGATTTACCGGTGAGGCCTATCTGGAACGATGGCAGGCCCGATTGGGGGAGGACTATGTCCTAGCCTGTCCAACCGCTCCCATGGGTGCCTGGTTTACGAGAGGTGCGGAGGAGCTGGTGCTGGCGACGATTCGCTCCGTGCAACGGCGCTATCACATCGATCCTGACAGAGTGTTTCTCACCGGCATCTCCAACGGCGGAATCGGCGCCTGGGTGATCGGTATGCACGATGCGCCCCTGTTCGCCGGCATTGCGCCAATGGCCAGCGGCCTCGACAATGTGCTGATGCCATTTTTGGCCAACCTGCGCTCCACGCCGGTCTATATGATTCATGGAGCCAAGGATCAGGTGATGCCGGTTGAACTCAGCCGCACCATTACGAAAGAGTTGACGAGGTTGGGCTATCCCTTTGTGTATCGGGAGCATGATCGGGAGCATCCCACGGCTGGCGGGCATTACTTTCCCAGGGAGGAATTGCCAGATCTGGTGACCTGGCTCAACGCCCAACGGCGTAATCCCTTGCCGACGAGCGTGACGGTCGTGCGTGAGGCAAGCCATTTTCAATCGTTCGGCTGGGTTCGTATCGATACCACGGACGAGATTGCCGCATTCTCGGAAGACCTGGTCTCCAAGCGAGATGAGCTGACCAGGAAAAAACGTTATGCCAGGCTGGACGTGTCTGTCACAGCACCGAACCGGATTGAGGTTGAAACCGGCCTGGTGCGGCGGTATACGCTGTTCCTGAACGACCAGCTGGTCGACCTCTCCAAGCCTGTGACGATCGTCACGAACAAGCAGGTCTCGTTCGAGGGGAAGGTGGTCACGACCGTCGAGACCCTGTTGCGTCAAGCGCGTCTCCGTCAGGACGCTCGCCAGCTGTTTCCCGCTCAGCTATCCATTCAGGTCTTGCCGCAGACTCCATGACGTTCCTGGGGGCGATGCAAGGAAGATTGTGGGCGATATTGCTGGGGGGAGCCGTCGGGCTCTGGATCGTCCCGGTACAGGCCGAGTCCTGTGTGCTGGCGCCGTACCATGCGGGTCTCACGTTTCCAGTGTCGAAGGTTGAGCCACGATGGGCCTGTTCCCTGCAGGCGATTGTCGACGGATATACGACGGCCAGCAAGGTTGGGCCGGTTGTCATCCCGCTTCCCGAACAGGTCTATCTCTATCTGCTGGACCGTCCGCCGATGGCCGCCGCGTTGATCAATCGGCTTGAGTTGGGTCCCTACAAGGCAGAGGAGCGGGGTGCAGCTCGTTTCTGGGGGGATGATGGAGAGGGGGCGTCCGGAACCGTCGAACTTGTCTATCAGGATCGTACCAATCGGATTTACTTCCTGGACGGGTCTTACGAGGGTACGCTCTTGCCGCCGGTCAAAGGGAGGGCGGTCGTGTTTGTGAGAATGAATCCGATGAAAGATGGACAGGGAAAGGACGCGGTTGAAACGACATTGGTGGCCTACACGAAATTGGACAGCCGTCTGCTGGCAGGGCTGGTGTCGCTCATTCGTCCATTGGTCGGAAACACCGTGACACGGAAGCTCACCCAAGGAGTTAATATCGTCAACCGGCTAGGACAGGAAATGCGGCAACATCCAGATCGAGTCCTGTTCGAGGCGATCGACCCGCCATCGTTGTCGGACGACGAGGTGGCCTTCTTACAGCATGCGCTGGAGCGCTTGTCGCATGGCAACGGCTCGATCCATTCAGGGACGGCTGCACCATGACAACGACACGCAGTTTCACCTTGCTCTGCACCGTCGGCGTGTTTTGCTTTGTCAGCTATAACATGGTCCGGATGCCGGTGTTGGCCCTGTTTGCAGAATCGCTCGGGGCCAGTCNNCTGGGTCACAGATCTCGATTGGCTGACCGCCTTGCGCTTCTTTCATGGGCTCGCCACTGCGATTTTCGCACCCAGTGCGCTGGCGACTGTGGCAGACCTCTATCGAGAACGGCGCGGCGCGGCGCTCGGCACCTATACGGCCTCGACGCAATCCGGTGCCCTGCTCGGTCCCTTCATCGGCGGCTATCTGATCTACGCGTTGGGATTCCCCGCTGCTTTTGTGACGGCCGGCCTCTTCGGCTGCATTGCCATTGCCATCTTCTATAGCCTGCACCTCACGCCGCCTCCTCCGCGCATTCAAGAAAAAGGGATGGCTCCGCTGCTGGCGGAGATGTGGAAGGGCTTTCGGGTCGTCGCCAAGAATCGCAAG
>CXWL01008266.1_pt1 | contig 10847 bp, 7 predicted proteins | sample 590931 | NCBI WGS metagenome assembly CXWL01 (sample SAMEA3498368, study PRJEB10139) | groundwater metagenome | biome: water well; material: biofilm material | place: Germany | collected 2015-04-27 | reverse complement strand
CAGTACTCACTATGAGAATATTCTAAGATCAACTGACGGTGGTGCGACTTGGATCAAGCTCCCGAGAGGCATGGATAATCGCTCCGACTTTTCGGCTATTCGTGTCTCACCCAACTTTAGCAACGATAGAACCGTATTTGCTACAACTTTGGGCGATGGTGTTTATCAATCAGTAAATCGTGGTAATTCCTGGCAGCTTTTTAACACGGGTTTACCAAACAAGTATTTACAGGGTAATTTAGAGATTGCAAAAGTGGGAAGCACCGATTATGTGCTTTTCCTGGCACCAGGCCATGGTGAACTTTATCGGCGTTCTAGCAGCGAGACTAGCTGGACTAAATTGCTAGGTACAACAGCTGGTGTAAGTATAGTCGCAGTATCGCCTAACTTTGCACAAAATACTACTGTGATGACCGCAAGTACAAGTGGGAATCTGCAAATATCTATAGATGGTGCAAATAATTGGATCGACAGAGGAAATCCAACAGGAGCAATAATTTATGGTATAGCAATTGCACCGGGACCCACTAGAGAAATATTCTTGGCTACCAGTAGCGGGGTTTTCTACAGCAATGATCTTGGAATAACATTCACAAACAGATCTACTAATCTACCTGCTGAAACCGTCAACAACATAGCTGTTTCACCCAATTACCTTACTGATGGAACATTATTTTGCACCACTCAAACAAAAGCCGTATATAAATCGACGGATCGTGGCAACAGCTGGGTGCTCAATGATTCAGGGGCCGTAATTACCGGTCAAACAGAAGCACTTAATGAATTTAGTGAACTGCAGATATCCCAAACATTTTCGGCTGATCAAGCTGTTTTCCTTTCTGCGTTTGATGGATTGTTCATTTCAACAAATGGCGGTATCAATTGGACTGAGAAACAAACCCGGAAAAATCTGATCACAGGTTTGGCCTTTTCTCCGAATTTTATAGATGATCAAACAATTTTAGCGACGGCTTATAGTAGTGAAGGTGGTTTCTACACTTCCAGTGATAAGGGCGCCACGTGGTCTATTGGCTCAGCCGGCTGGCCGAATCCATCCGGCTTGCCGATAGACGGTATTGAAGTCGATTTTGTCCAGAATCAAGTTGGGCCTCCGCTGGCAGTTGCGACACCAATCGGGAGGGCGATAGGGTTCTCCAGTAATTACGGAGAAAGCTGGAATGTATTTACTATTCCACCATTTCCTCCCCTCAGTGATCGAGTTTATATCAATGTATTCGCGCTATCTCCAGCTTTTGATAGTGATCAGGAAATCTATATTGGGACAAGATTGCATGGAATTCTCCATACGAATGATGGTGGTATCAACTGGCACAATACACCGGATTTTCCACTTTCACCACATGTTACAAGTATTGCTGTTTCACCCAATTATGCCAATGATAAAACTGCCTTTGCTGCTAACCGCTTGGGAGATGTATGGCGTACAAAAAATGGCGGCGAAAACTGGTCACAAATCGGATCAGACTCGATTGTAATCAATGGTCAGCAGAGCTATATGTGGATTGCCATATCTCCCGAATTTACCACCGATCGCTTGGTATTCGTAGGTACAGACAATGGCATTTATCGTTCGGGCAATGGTGGGGACAGCTGGCAACCGCTGCTCAACAAGAATATCGGACCATCTACCGTAATTGAGCAAATTGAATTCTCTCCGGCTTTCGCCGAAGATCGAACAATTTTTGTTACTGTTCGGGGAAAAGGCTTATATCGTGCATCTTTGAATAATGCAGGGTGGATAACTGCAATGCAGAATGTGGGAGTATCGCTTCTTGGGAAAAACGTTCAATTCATTGATTTTCGTATATCCCCTAATTTTAAGCAAGATAATACACTTATTGGCGCATCGAAAGATGAGTTATATATATCAACAGACCGTGGTTTGACCTGGTCGCTAACTGGATCTCCCGTAAAATAATGATAATCTCACCAGAAGGCGGTATCGGTTCATTAGAGGTATGCTGATTTTCATGGAGTCCAAAGTTTCATAAAATGAACATATGAAATGGAGGATGGAGATGGATTGAACCGCCCCTGGTTATGAGGAGGCTTTAACCTAATTTCCTCAGTTTGAATTTAGGATAAAAATGGCTGTAATCTAATACTATCAATGATTCCAGGCCTAAAATGTTAACTGCTCCTCAGTTACAGAAAACAAGCTGAGAGCAAGGCATGGCAACACTTTCAGCAGATTTTGATTATTTCACTAGAATCTCACCTGATTGGTGATGCCATGTATCTTTCAAAGAGCCTTAATCAGTAGGGTTCTTGAGCGATTTAAGAGTCTTCAACTGAGGAATTTAGGTTTATGGATGAGAACGCAATAACAATTTTTGAGGTTTCCAATGCATAACTATAATCAGCAAGCTGTCACCAAGGCAGTTTTTCCTGTCGCGGGCTTAGGAACACGGTTTTTACCAGCTACCAAGGCGTCACCCAAAGAAATGCTGGTCGTCGTTGATAAGCCGCTTATTCAATATGCGGTTGAAGAGGCCTATGCGGCGGGCATACGCGAAATGATTTTTGTAACCGGCCGCAATAAACGGGCGATTGAAGATCATTTTGACACAGCTTATGAGTTGGAGGCCGAGCTGGCTGCCAATGGCAAAGATGCGCTCATTGCGATTGTCAACGCCATTAAGCCGGATGACATGGAATGTGTCTACATTCGCCAGTCCAGGGCGCTCGGCCTGGGACATGCGGTATTGTGCGCCGAACGCCTGGTTCGCGGCGAGCCTTTTGCGGTTTTCTTAGCCGACGATCTGATGGTGGGCGATCCACCCATCATGCAGCAAATGACCGATCTGTTCATGCAACATCAATGTAGCATCTTAGCGGTGCAACAAGTACCGCAGGAGCAAACCGGTCGCTACGGTATCGTGCAAGGCGATATGCTAACGCCGGATCTTATCAACATCACCGGTTTGATTGAAAAGCCTCACCCCAGCGTCGCACCCAGTAATCTCGCAGTCGCTGGGCGTTACATCTTGACCTCAGCCGTGTTCGAAGCCATTCGCGCGCAACCTCGTGGCGCGGGCGGCGAGATTCAGCTCACAGATGGTATTGCAGCCTTGCTTGATTCCGAGCAGGTGCTGGCTTATCGCTATCACGGCAAACGCTATGATTGCGGTAGCAGACTGGGTTTACTGCAAGCCAGTGTAGATATTGCATCCGCCCATCCCGAATTGGGTAGCGAGTTCTCTGCCTGGTTGAAAGCGCGATAGGGGTTAAAGCGCTAGGAATCCTTAAAGAATTGGATCTTGTACCACCAGGTTGTTCAAATATTTGACTTGGTATATTTCCATAAAGCTAAACTTTCCCTCATAAATTCTTCTAAGTTGCGATAGAAAATGAAATTAAAATTATCCCTCAATCTGATAAACTTTGTGACAAAGCCGTTTTTCATCGCTTAAAGAGTTATGCAGTCTCACCGATGTCAACCGACAGGGCCTATTTGGCCTGGCCGCCAGCCGGTTTGTAGAAGATAAACTCGCCGATCTCGACTGTCCTGATATATTCTTTGGACCAGTCGGGGACTACTCTCCGATGGTGGAAGTACAAGGCACCACCGGTTCGGTCCTTAAGTTGACGATTGAGGGCTTTGCGGGCGATTTCCTTGGCGATCGCATAGGACTCATCCTCCTTTGCGCCATCCGAACGGCCATCGCACCACCACGAGAATTGGCAGGCTCCTTGCTCGTGGCCTTGCTTGACAACTCCGCAGATAGTGTTTGGAAAGCCCTCATGGCCGACCCGGTTCATAACGACATTGGCGACGGCTTCCATGCCGGTATCACCCTTGCCCCTGGCCTCCCAATAGATACTGCGGGCAAGGCAAGTGATCGCACCATCCAACGGCTCTTCGCCGATCGGATCGACTGCTTGCACTTGGGGCTTAGAGATGAGTTGGGCTGGAGTCGGAGGCACTTTGCTGCCATCGGGTGCGGCCTTCTCCTCCAGCACCTCCGCCTTGCTATCGGCGATTTCTGCCTTCTGCGCTTGGTCAGCTGCGATCGCCTGGCCTAAGAAAAGGCTTATCGCGAGGCAGGTTGCAATCTCTATTTGACGCATGCTCGAATCACCTCGAAAAAATCAAAAAAAGTCCCATGTCCGTGCACTACACCCGACGGCCTTCGTACCGACAAAGTAATTATGAAGTTTCCGTATATCTACCATACTCAATAATAAGAAACAATTTTTTTGTGATATTACAAAGATTTTCTCAACATTGGCGTGGAATCAACGTGCCGTCGATGACCAGATTGAGCGCCTTCATTGGCAATGCATCGTTGAACACCTCGAACAAGCTCTTGTCAGGTGTAGCGTCCGGACGCTGCCACGTTCCAGGAGTTTGTAAGAGGCCATCCAGTGACGGCCTCTGGTTAATGGCACTGATCGCGCGTGTCACTCAACTTTCTGGAGAAATCAGATAGCCGCACAGTAGTTCGACGAAAGTGGCGCGTGCAACGGCGCGGCGGTGAGCAAATGGGTATCCAGCTTGACAGGCAAAGACGGATACAAAGACGGATAGTTTGAGCGTAGAACATAGAGCACCAAACGCGCAAACCTTTCCTTCCATCAAGTGATTTTTGCTCATTCTGTGAATATTTTTACGCTTCGATTCGCTACTTTGCTTCTATCTTAATAGCTGCTTCTTTAATGCTGAATGTCTAAACATGATTCTTGTTAACTACAAGAGGAACGGAATTCTAGGGATAGAATTGACAGGAAGAGTGCTGTGAGCTACCAGTTATTCAATGCATCTTCGCATTTGCTGATAGAAATACTTTTACATGCTGAATTCTGGAAACAAAAAAGCCACAGAGAAAAAACTCTTCTCTGTGGCTACTATCTCAAGTATCGATTAAGCTACTTTACGACGGCGTGCTGAAAAACCGACTATACCAAGGCCAATCAGCAGCATGGCGTAGGTTTCTGGTTCTGGTATTGGTGAAATATGCAAGTTGCCAGAATAAGATCCAGTAAGATTCTCTGGAGCCAACATCCCTGCTACTTGAAAGTCATAGTTATGACCATTAACCAAATTCACATTCCAACTTGTAGCAGCAAATACACCACCAAGCGAAGGTGCTAAAGCAGTTACGGGTACGGGCAATGAAGTCGTGGTATCTATCAATTGTATACTTGCCAAGTCCACATTATTGGTGAACAAATTGTTCCATCCACTGATTACACTTGCCCCGCCGGTGCCTGTCATTGGTGTCACTGCTTGAAATGTCCAATGATCAAGGAAAGGTGCGGCATCCGTTACCGCGTGACCAAAAGTGCTGTCGTAACCAAATACATTTGAATTAAAAGTAATAGCTGTCGTTGTGTCTGCATGCGCTGCTCCCATACCCAAACTAAAAGATAAAGCTACTGCAGCTGCCAATAATTTTTGATTAAAGTTATTTTTCATTTAAATTCTCCAAAGTGAGTTTACAAAAACTTTTTAAAGTTTTGGTTCAATACACACATAAGCAAGTTGCCAATCTTTCAATGCCATTAGAAACTCACATAAGTGCTCAAATCAAGTCAAAATGCACTTGATGTATAAAATATATAGCCAAAATGCTACTACGTCTGTGCGACAACACACAAATATCTGATTTGTTAAAATATCTTCTTTTCTTTTGATCGTTCCTTTTAACTTAATCGAAGCACTGATGCGCTACGTTAATTGCTTTTGGCATCGTGTTTAGATTCACATTTTTCCACTTCATTAAATTATGCTGACCCCCGTATTTTATTTCTAACAGGCCGTTGAAAAACTATCTGCGTTGCCGCTGCGGTGTTAAACACAGACTCAAAATGCTCATTTATTAAGCATAAACTGCGCTTTTTCGCCTGTTTTTGCTTTGCATCGGCTGCCTCGAAAACGTTTCTCAACGGCCTGCTAAGTGCAACCGGAAGTAGAATTGTCTAGGAGTCTGTCGGACTTAGCGAATAGATACCATAATAATCCCACCTTATTCATTAAAAAGACCATTCAATGAAATTAAAAAACCACTTTAATCACTATTTATCATTCAATATGCCAGTAATTATCCACCCTAATGATCGAAACTATGCCTATCCGACAGACTCCTAGGAGGTGGTCAAATTTGATCAGGTGTTTTGCTTTCTGCGTCGCGATAGAAAACTGAGCAATCCCGGCTAGCAGCATGGCGTAGGTCTCTAAATCCGGGACTTTGGCAATCGGTGAAAGCAAGAATGCACGAGTTCCGTCACCCGGAAAATCCTTCAGGGACCCTCATCCAACGATCTGCCCACGACTGTTGTGATGGCAACTGCTGACAGCTCAGTCCATCCGGCGGTGACGACCGGCGCAAGCAGCGAGAGATCGGTTATTATTTTGTCGCCATACAGAAAGAACTGTGCATGCAGTGGTCACAATAACTATTTAATCCCCCCTACTTGCCCAAATCATTGATACTGTAAGCAATGCTGTAATCTCCATCCAAGATACCAAGTCGGTCATGCCCACGCCGTTTGCGCAGGTAATGAAGGCACGATTTACCCCATCGCCTAACCGTAATTGTTGATAGCCTGGGTAACGCTGTTTGTTCCGCCTGAAGCGCCCAGTTCAACAATTAACCGCGCTGTACATGCAATTGCTGGAATCAAAACTATGAAAATTCCGGCGAGAAAGATTGCCGTGCATTTAAGTTTTGGAAGTTTCATGTTTATTACAACCTCTATTTAAATGGTTGATTAACAAGCTAAATATAGATAGTTCGATAGATTCCCAGAACAATCTTAAAAAACTTCATTGCCGGTCGGTTCAGCGGGCATAACGGCATTCATGCTGCGCCTGAGATTGGCGGTGGATGTGTAAACCACTTTGCGAATTCGGTTGACCCCGCCGAGCGGACGATGTTCGAATACTGAATGCCAAGGTGTGTACGAAAGATTCTCACAGAATTCGTGCTGCTCCGGCTTATCAAAATCCTGTTTGGGGATCGTGATCGTGGCGACTTTAAAAAAAGGCGCTATGCTTTCTTCCCATTCGTTTGTAGCCATCTCGACGCTAAGCGCTGTGCTTGCCGCTGTGCGGGTATCTCGCGTCTGAATCAGGAAATCGAAACAAGCGTTATCTGCGTCGAGATGTTTCTTCATTGCCGTGCGCAGGTAATTGGGATCCTGAAGTTGGTCTGATTGCGGAGTGTTGTCCAATTGATTGCAAGGTTTCGCCGAAAATTTCATTGCGCGGCGGTTTGATCCGGTACCGAGCTGATAAGGCACCATTGACCAGTAGCGGGCATAAAGCGGGTTTCTGATTTTCTTGCCATTGATTTTTGCCGCGATGATTGAACCTTCGATCCCGAGTGCAAAGGGTGCGGACAATCGGGCTAACAAATTGGAGCTGCTGAGCGATTCAATCAGACTCAAATATTTCTGCGGGTCATTGATGAAAAACACAGGGTGATTGATCATCACGAAATCCTGCGTATGGCTCTCATCGGGCAAGAGTTTCTCCCCGTGAACGCCCATCAGTTTGATTGCCATGCCTCGCCCGTCACCTTCTTTATCTTCGCGTGTTGCATCACTGTCGCCGTTTGAGAAGCGAATCCAAGCCTTATAGCTCGCGCCGGGTTGGAAGATGCCATGCTGGTGTTCATCCGGCAGTGTCTTATTAACCTGGAAATCCGCGAGTACACAGCCATGCGCCTTAGAGTGAACATGGCGAAGCGCGGGTAGATCGTTCGCATAGCGCGCATGGATTGTTTGCTGGATACTTTCCGCGATAGCCAAAGTTGTCGCTCCTTCTTCCGGCCAGAGGGACTCGCCGAGTTCTGCGTCAAATTCGATGTCACTGGCTTGCACCACTTGATTGCCGGATAGCTTTGTATTCGCAACCGCGCTGTCTTGCGGGGTACTGCAAGCGGTTACAAGGACTAAGCTTGACAAAAGTACTGCAAGAATCGGCAAAGTTGAGCGGGGGACTAATGGATTCATGATAGTGGTCTCATAGCAAAAGGGATGGGATTCAGGGTGGACTAAAAATGGTAATGTAGCCCGAGGCCGATGTATTCAACTTTCTCCCTAAAGAACTGACCGGTAGGGGAATTGCCGTTGAAGTACTCGGCGAGCACTTGAAATTTTCTGTTGAAGGCCTGAAAATTATCGAATTGAATGCCAGCTCGGGCGGATATATCGGCGTTCCAATTGTTTTGCTCATGATTCTTGACGTCAACTGCCATAATTGGCCGCATTGCTGCACTTTCTATGCGCCATGGACTTCTGAATTCCAAGCCATATTGCACTGACCAGGGTTTGATGGTCGATGGTTCTTTATGAAAAATACCGCCACCTCCGCCATAGACTCTTATCCCATAGGGAAGCTCATAAGAAAGCTTGAGATCGATGCCTTCGTAGCTAAGATTGACACGCTCCAGGCTCGTCAGTTTTTTCAGTAAAAACTCATCGCCAAGATGAGAACTTTGATGATAGATGCGGGCAAACGCCGATGCGTTATTCGCACGCATACTTGAATAGGCCGATGCAATAAAATCCGTGTTGATGAGATCGGATGAAGAAGCGCCCAGATTGAAATCACTAAAGACGGCGGCCTGAATACCTGTTTCCCATTGCACAATGGATCGCCCGATATTAGCGCGATAAAACGGTATCGTTTCACCAAAGCTAACCGAGCCATTGTTATTTCCATCAATGTTGTTGCCTACATAATTGCGATAAGCAGCTGAGAAATGAGCCCACCGTGGATCGGCGAGTAACGGCTTAAACAAATGGCCCTCGGGTAGCAAGCCTGTGGCCAGCATTGTTGAGCCTATTGCAGGTGTGCTTTTTTTAGGGATAATTTCTTTATCCGGCACGGAAGCGGTCGCGACAGATCGCTGAACGGCGTGTTCTCCCATTTCCACTCTGGAGACTCCCGGAATCTCGGAAAGCATCTGCACAACTTTGGCGCGATCTCTTGCAGATATTTTATCGGCTGGTATCGTAATAGTCCCGTTACGTACAATTAATGCAGGAACATCGATTTGGAACTGATGTTTGAGAATTCCTGCAGCGTAACCAGCGATATAAGAGTCATCAGGCATCGCAGCATTAACAGCGGATGACCAAAATAGCATGAGTGCGATGATTGGCAGAAACTGCACAGTATTCCTTATTTTTTAAAAATTTAACTTGAATAACGTTTAATCACGAGAACATTCTTTTTTTCATTCATCTATTCCCAGGCACTACTTCTTGTAGGAACAGTATTTAATAATTTTCGATCGTGCGATCTAGTAGGCTGTTGTCAGGAAATGGAGGAAAAGAACATTTATCCATTCAAAGTATTGCAGGGATCTTATATTGAGTATGTGCACTACCGCACAGATGTTCATGGGGATTGAGAATAATCTTTAAGAATTAGAAATTTACTTATATCGTGATGCTTAATAAAGAGGTGCCAAATGAAAACAATACGAAGACTTTCAATCAATACGTTAGTTATCGCAGTGATACTCAGCTTGAATGGTTGTGCCGGAATGTCAGCGCGGGATAGGAACACTGCGATAGGCGCTGGCGTTGGCGCTGTCGGCGGTGCCGCCCTTACCGGTGGAAGCGCTCTTGGAACGGTCGGCGGCGCAGCGGTTGGTGGTGTTGTCGGTCACGAAGTCGGCAAAGGTAAAAAGTAGCGGCAATGGTTACACGAATCTATGTTCGTCGATTTATTTCTGTTTATCTCCCAATATCGTGCAGTTGCAGTGGAAATGGCTGGGTGGCAGAGATTTAACTTAACCAAGCCTATGAGTCACTTTACCCTTCCTTCGAGAAATAACGCATGACGATTCGAATTCTGATTATTACGAGCGATGCCACTGACGCTGAGTCGCTGACGAATGTGCTCGCCCAAGCAGAAGATGGCGCATTTGATATTGAATGGGTCACGTGCCTCTCAGATGGACTTGCGCGGCTGCGCGCAGGTGATATCGACGCCATTCTGGTGGATCTGTTTCTATCCGACAGCCAAGGTATTGCAACATTTGATCAACTTTTCGCGGTCGTGCCTCAAACACCGATCTTAACGCTTCATGCGACAGATAATCATATGCTTGCGAAGGAAGCAATGCAACGCGGCGCACAAGGCCATCTGTCGAAGGATTACTTTAGCAACAGTCTGGTACCGCACTCTCTCCGTAATATCATCCAGCGCAAGGCCGTCGAGGAATCTCTCTTCATAGAAAAAACCCGCGCTGAAATTACGCTCGACTCCATCAGCGACGCAGTCATTAGCACGGATATGGAAGGCAATGTCGATTATTTGAATACTGCAGCAGAGAGTTTGACCGGATGGTTGAAAGAAGAAGCGCGCGGGTATCCAATTCGCGAGGTGATGCGAATTATCGATGGTAATACTTGCAACACAGTGCCTAATCCGGTCGAGTTGGTGCTGCAGCAAGACAAACCGATGACATTGGCTGCGGATACGATTTTGATCCAGCGCGATGGAAACGAAGTGTCAATTGAAGACTCCGCCGCACCTATCCATGATTCAAACGGGCGGATTCGTGGCACAGTGATTGTGTTTCACGATGTCACGCCGGCGCGGGCTATAGCCGCGAAAATGGCCTATTTGGCGCAGCACGATTCGTTGACTCATTTACCGAACCGCGCGGTACTGAATGACCGTATCACCCAAGCCATCGAGTTGGCAAAACGACGTGGCACTTACCTTGCGCTGCTATTTCTGGATCTGGATAATTTCAAGCACATCAATGATTCGCTCGGACACTCAACCGGCGATAAGCTCCTGCAATCCATAGCACAAGACCTGATCTCCTGTGTGCGCAGTTCCGACACAGTTAGCCGGC
>CXWL01016395.1_pt1 | contig 10848 bp, 10 predicted proteins | sample 590931 | NCBI WGS metagenome assembly CXWL01 (sample SAMEA3498368, study PRJEB10139) | groundwater metagenome | biome: water well; material: biofilm material | place: Germany | collected 2015-04-27 | reverse complement strand
CTGCCGCTGGACCGGCTCAAGATCGATCGCTCTTTCGTCAAAGACCTGCCCCACAGCGCCGGTGCCGCCGCCATTGCACGTGCCATCGTGCAAATGGGCCGCAGCCTGAACCTGCAGGTGGTGGCCGAAGGCGTTGAAACCGTGGCCCAGCGCGACTGGCTGCGGGCCCAGGGCTGTGAAGCGCAGCAGGGTTTCCTGTGCGGCGAGCCCATGTCGGCGGACGTGTTCGAGGGCTGGTTGCGCGCACGCATCAGCGCTTGAACCGGCGGCAATTGCTGCGATGCACAATCGCAGCTTTACAGCACCACGGGTGAGCCATGCGACGCGTCGTTTTCAACCAGAAGGGCGGGGTGGGCAAGTCCACCGTCACCTGCAACCTGGCCGCGATTGCGGCGCAGCAAGGCCAGCGCACACTGCTGGTAGACCTGGACGCGCAGGGCAATTCCAGCCGCTACCTGCTGGGCGCGGGCGCCGACGAAGAAGCGCCGGGCTCGGCCGAGTTCTTTGAGTCCACGCTCAAGTTCAGCATGCGTGCCCCGAACATGGCCGACTTCATCGTAGCCACGCCCTGGGAAGGCCTGCACCTCATGCGCGCCAGCCCGGCGCTGGATGAACTGCACAGCAAGCTCGAAAGCCGCTACAAGATCTACAAACTGCGTGACGCGCTGACTGAGCTGTCCAGCAGCTACGACCAGATCTGGATAGACACACCGCCGGCACTGAACTTCTACACGCGTTCGGCGCTGATCGCGTCCGAGCGTTGCCTGATCCCGTTTGACTGCGACGACTTTTCACGCCGCGCCTTGTACGGCCTGCTGGAAAGTGTTGCCGAGATCCAGGCCGACCACAACGCCGATCTGGCGGTGGAAGGCATCGTCATCAACCAGTTCCAGCCGCGTGCCAGCCTGCCGCAGCGCACGGTGCAGGAATTGATAGACGAAGGCCTGCCAGTGCTGCAGCCTTACCTCAGCGCCAGCGTCAAGATCAAGGAGTCGCACGAGCAGGCGCGGCCCATGGTGCACCTGGATGCGCGGCACAAGCTGACGCTGGAGTTTGTGGCGCTGTATGAGGCGCTCATGACCCCGACCCAGCCCGAGGGCAAGCGGGCGCGCAAGCGCTGAGCCTGCTGCTGCGCTGCGGCGCTGCAGCTTGGTGATGCCGCCCGCTGCCCTGCCGCCTGCCAGCGGCAGTGGGCATCAAACCTTCTTGGCCGCCTTTTTGGGACGCACCCAACCCGGCATGGTGATCTGCTTGGCGCGGGCCACTGTCAGCTCACCCGCTGGCGCTGGCTTGGCGATGGTGGAGCCGCCGCCTATGGTGGCGCCGTCACCCAGCGTCACCGGGGCCACGAGCACGCAGTTGCTGCCCACGTGCACGTCATTGCCGATGACGGTGCGGTGTTTGTTGGCGCCGTCGTAGTTGGCGGTGATGCTGCCAGCGCCAAAGTTCACACGCTCGCCCACGGTGGCGTCACCCAGGTAGGCCAGGTGGTTGGCCTTGGCACCTGCGGCCAGGGTCGAGTTCTTGACTTCCACGAAGTTGCCGATGTGCACCCCGGTGCCCAGCTCGGCGCCCGGCCGCAGGCGGGCAAACGGCCCCACCAGTGAAGCTGCGCCCACGCTGGCGCCTTCAATGTGGCTGAAGGGGTGGATCACCGCGCCGGCACCGATGCGCGCGTCTTTGATGACGCAACTCGCGCCGATGTGGGCGCCGTCTTCGATGTGCACCTGGCCTTCAAAGATACAGTTGATGTCGATCTCGACATCGCTGCCGCAACTGAGCGCGCCGCGCACATCAAAACGCGCCGGGTCGGCCAGGCGCACGCCTTGCTCCATCAAGGCAGCAGCCTGCCGGCGCTGGAACACGCGCTCCAACTCGGCGAGCTGGGCGGCGTCGTTGATGCCGGCGACTTCGGCCTCGTCGGGCACCACCTGCGCCCGCACCGGCACACCGTCGGCCACGGCCATGGCCACCACGTCGGTGAGGTAGTACTCGTGTTGCGTGTTGTCGTTGTTCAGGGCGGCGACCCAGCGCTTGAGCAGCACCGTGGGCGCGGCCATGATGCCGCTGTAGACCTCGCCAATGAGGCGCTGTTCGTCGCTGGCGTCCTTGTATTCGACGATGGAGCGCACGTCGCCCGTGGCGTCGCGCACGATGCGGCCGTATCGCGCCGGGTCCAGCGGCTGAAAGCTCAGCAGCGCAAGATCCTTGCCGCCGCAGGCCCGCACCAGGGCACTGGCTGTATCGGCCCCAATCAGCGGCACGTCACCGTAAAGAATGAGCGTTATGGCGTTGGCGTCGTCCAGCGCCGGCACCGCCTGCTGCACGGCGTGGCCGGTGCCCAGCTGCGGCATCTGGCGTACAAACACTGCGCCGCTCTGGGCGGTGGCGGCTTCAACCTCATCCGCGCCGTGGCCAGTGACGATGACGGTGCGGTTGGCCCCCACGCGCGCAGCGGCGTTCAGAACATGCTGCAATAGGCTGGTGCCGGCCAGCCGGTGCAAGATCTTGGGCAGGGCCGACTTCATGCGGGTGCCCTTGCCCGCAGCCATGATCACAACGTTGAGCGACATGCATGCCTTTATCTTGGGTCAAAACGCTGATTATCGTGGTGCTGCTGATGCTGTCCGGCTCCTGGTTGACGGGCTGTAGCGCCCTGCGCCTGGGCTACAACAACGGCCCGCAACTGGCGTGGTGGTGGCTGGACGCCTATGTCGATTTCAGCAGTGAACAAGCGCCTGCCGCCAAGAGTGCCATAGAGCGCTGGTTTGACTGGCACCGCGCCACGCAACTGCCCGACTACGTGGCCACGCTGGCCAGCCTGCAGCCGCAGGTGCTGGAGCCCACCACACCCGCCTTGGCCTGCGCCTGGCAAGACCGCCTGCGCGGCAAGTTGGACCCGGCGATTGACCGCGCCATCACCGAATTTGCCGAGCTGCTGCCCGGCCTGGGCGAGGCGCAGTTCACCCACCTGGCGCAGCGCTACGCCAAGGGCAATGCCGAAATGCGCGACGAGTTTCTGCAGCCCGACACGGCCGATCGTTTGAAGGAATCCGTCAAGCGCACCGTCAAACGGGCCGAGCAGTTGTACGGCACGCTGGACGACGCGCAACTCAAGGTCATCCACACGGGTGTCGCGGCTTCGCCCTTCAACCCCGATCTGTGGGTGGCCGAGCGCCAGCGCCGCCAGCGTGACACGCTGCAGACCCTGCGCCGCCTGGTGGCCGACAAGGCCGACCGCGACACGCGTGTGGCCGCGCTGCGGGCGCTGGTTGCACGCACCGAAAGTTCACCGCAGGCCGAGTACCGCGCCTACCAGCGCAAGCTGGCCGACTACAACTGCGGCCTGGCCGCGCAAGTCCACAACGCCACCACGGCCGCGCAGCGCCACCAGGCGCGCGACACGATCAAGGGCTGGGAAGACGAGCTGCGGTCTTTGGTGGCGCCGGCCAGTTAGCTTCCAAAGCAACGCGCGGCCGCGCGGCCGCGTCATTCAAGCGTCATTCAGGCCGCGTCAATCAGGCAACGTCACCACCACCTGCCTGGGGTTGATGCCCAGGCGTGGGAAGTCCATCAACGCGGCCTGAAACATGGCCGCCAGCGTGCCGCTGCCGGCGGAGGAGGTGTTGCCTTCATTGCTGGCGCGGGCCTCAAACAGGGGCTTGCCGCTGGCGCGGTCGCGGATCAGTACCGCCACCTCGCGCTCGTAGCGCAGCGTGTCCAACTGCATGCCCATGCCCCAGCGCGGGCCGAACCAGGGGCCGTGGCGGTAGACGCCAAAACTACCCCGCCACCATATGGGGTCTGACCAGGGCGACAGCTCGGCGCGGCCACTGCGCGCGGCCAGTTGCACCAGCACGTCGGGCTCCTTGCCCGCAGCGGCGGGTTCGAAGNNCGTCAGACGTGCCGGGCATGTTTTGCTGCGAGGGCAGGCGCTCGAAGGCGTAGGTGCCGGGTTTGCGCTCGGCCGGCCATTCACCAAAGCTCGTCACTTCGCTGCTCACGCTGCGCAGCGCGGCGCAGCCCCCCAGCGTGATTGCAGCGGCCAGCACGGCCAGCGTGCCCAAGGTGCGTCTTGTGATCATGTTCACTCCTCGTCTGGTTCGCCAGCGTTGCGGTGCAACTGCACCGTGCCCGGCGGCGGCGTGGGGGCGCAGGGCTCTTCGTCAAAGGCGATGTCACCATCGGCCGAGGCCACACCTGTGGCTTTGAGCGTGGTGAAGGGGAAGAGGTTCCGGTCCATCAGGTGTGAGCGCGTCACGTTGGCCATGGCGGTGGCCATGTTGTCGATGCGCCCGGGGTACTGCCGCTCCCAGCCGTGGATCATGTTCTTGATCTGCACACGCTGCAGGTTGGTCTGGCTGCCACACAGCGAGCACGGGATGATGGGGAACTGCCGGTGCTCGGCCCAGCGCTCCAGGTCGGTCTCGGCCACATAGGCCAGCGGCCGGATGATGATGTTCTTGCCGTCGTCGCTGACCAGCTTGGGTGGCATGCCCTTGAGCCGGCTGCCGAAGAACATGTTCATGAGCAGTGTCACCACCATGTCGTCACGGTGGTGGCCCAGCGCAATCTTGGTGGCGCCCAGTTCACCCGCCACGCGGTACAAGATGCCGCGCCGCAGCCGCGAGCACAGGCTGCACAGTGTCTTGCCTTCGGGCACCAGCTTCTTGACGATGGAATAGGTGTCCTGGGTCTCGATATGAAAGGGCACACCCAACCCGGCCAAGTACTGCGGCAGCACGTGCTCGGGGAAGCCGGGCTGTTTCTGGTCCAGGTTGACGGCCACGATGTCAAACTTGGCCGGCGAGCGTTGGCGCAGGCTGAGCAAGATGTCCAGCAGCGCATAACTGTCTTTGCCGCCGCTGACACACACCATGACCTTGTCGCCGGCTTCAATCATGTTGAAGTCGCCAATGGCCTGGCCCACCTGGCGGTGCAGGCGCTTGCTGAGCTTGTTGGCTTCGAAGGCCGCCTTCTTGATGGCGGCAGCGTCTTGCGGGGCGTTCATGCTCAGGCCACTGCCTTGATGCCAAACACTTCCACGCCCACGGCATCGCAGTCGGGGTAGACGTCGGGTTTTTCTGTGGCTACACGCGCAGCGCGCACCTTGGGGTGGGCCAGCAAACGCTTGAGCACATCGTCGGCCAGCGTTTCCTGCAGGTGCACGTGGCCCTGCGCCACACGCGCCATGATCTCGCGGCGTATGAAGTCGTAGTCCAGCACCTCGTCCAGATCGTCGGCCACGGGTGTGCTCAGTGCCAGCGGCACAAACAGGTCCACGTTGATCTTGACGCGCTGTTCGCCCTTCTTCTCGAAGTCGTGCACGCCGATGTTGATCCACACCTCGTAGTCACGCAGAAAGAGGCGCCGGCAGTCCATCAAGCGGGGGTGGTTGAGCAGGCTTTGCATCATTGGTCTTTCTTCGTGTCACGCGCCACGAACAAAACGTCTCGCGCCTGCGGCTGCAGATGTTGGCCGCCGTCCACCAGCAGCGTGGTGCCGGTGATGGCGGGGGATTCAAGCAAAAAGCGCACGGCACGCGCCACGTCTTGCGGCGTGGAGCTGCGCTGCAGCGGTGTCATGCGGTGCGAGGCGGCAAATTCAGCGGCGTTCATGTTGCCCGACGGCAGCGTCACGCCCGGCGCCACGCCACACACCCGCACACGCGGCGCCAGCGCTTGGGCGAGCAGCGTTGTGGCGGCTTGCAGTGCGGCCTTGCTCAGTGTGTAGCTGAAGTGGTCGGGGTTGGGATTCCAGAGCTTCTGGTCCAGCAGGTTGACGACGGCACCTTGGTGTCCTTCACCCAACGCCGCCTGCAGCGCGCGCGACAGGATGATGGCCGGCGCGGTGTTGGCGCGCCAGGCGCGGTCCATGGTGGTGTGGCTGAAGGTGGCCACGCTGTCGTATTCAAACAGCGACGCGTTGTTGACCACGGCGTCGATGCGGCCCAGGCCCTGCACCACGGCCGCTACCAGCGCTTCGCACTCGGCTTGCACCGACAAATCAGCCTCAAACGCCGCAGCGGGCGCACCGGCCTCGCGCAGCGCGGCCACAGTCTGTGCGGCGGCGGCGGCCGAGTGGCGGTAGTGCACGGCCACGGCCCAGCCGTGTGTGGCCAGGTCCAGCGCGATCTCGCGCCCTATGCGCTGCGCCGCACCCGTCACCAGCACCACCGGCTTGCTGCCTGCCTGCGCCACACCCATGCCTGAATCCCCCAGGCCGCAGCAAGGGCGCTGCGGCGCGGGCGATTATCAAGCGGGTGGCATGCCCTCAGCGGCCGCCGAGTGCCAGACCGGCGCGGCCCAGCTGAAAGGCCGACACCGCCTGCACCAGTTGCACGGCCTGCTGGCGCAGGCTGTCGGCGGCGGCGGCGCTCTCTTCCACCAGCGCGGCGTTCTGCTGCGTGGCCTGGTCCATTTGCGACACCGCCTCGGACACCAGCGCCACGCCGTCGCTTTGCTCGCGGCTGGCCTGGCTGATTTCGGCCACGATCTCTGACACACGCTGGATGGCCTTTACCACCTCGGCCATGGTCTTCCCGGCGTCGTCGGCCTGGCGCGTGCCGGCCTCCACACGGTCAACGCTGGTCTGGATCAGGCTCTTGATCTCGCGCGCAGCTTCGGCGCTGCGCTGTGCCAGGCTGCGCACCTCTCCGGCCACCACAGCAAAGCCGCGGCCCTGTTCACCGGCACGTGCTGCTTCCACGGCAGCATTGAGCGCCAGGATGTTGGTCTGGAAGGCAATGCCGTCAATGGTGCCAATGATGTCGGCGATCTTCTTGCTGCTTTCGTTGATGTCTCGCATGGTGTTCACCACCTGTGACACCACCTCGCCGCCGTGGCTGGCCACGCCCGAGGCGCCGTTGGCCAGTTCGCTGGCCTGCTTGGCGTTTTCGGCGTTCTGGCGCACGGTGGCGCCCAGCTCTTCGGTGGAGCTGGCGGTTTGCTGCAGGTTGCTGGCGGTGCGCTCGGTGCGGTGGCTCAGGTCGGTGTTGCCGGCGGCCACTTCAGACGACGCCGTGCCTATGCTGTCGGCGGCCAGGCGCACGTCGCCAATCACTTGCACCAGGTTGCCCTGCATGCGCGCCATGCTGGTCAGCAGTTCACCAATTTCGTCGTGCCCGGTGGTGTGGATCTGCAGGCCCAGGTTGCCAGCGGCAATGGCCTGGGCCACGGCCTTGGCCTCTTCAAAACCTCTGCGCAGGTGGCGCAGCACACGCAGCGTCAGCACCGTGCCAGGCACACCAAAGCCAAGCGCCAAGGCCGCAAACAGCCAGCCGGCTCTTCTTTGCATCTGCTGGGCCGCCATCGCTGCAGTCTCGGCACTGGCGGCGTGTGTGCTGCGCATCTTTTCAAGCCGGTTCATCAGCACCTGGCCTTCGGTGCGGCCGGCCACCAGAAACGCGGCCATCACCGGCACGCCAAAGTCGCCACCACGAATGGCGCCCAGCGCATGCTCGGCGCGCTTGTTCCAGGCGTCACGCTCGCGCAGGGCGTCGGTCACGGTCTGGGCTTCGTCGCCGGGGTTGGCGGTGGCCTGCAGGTCTTTCCAAAGCGCGTCAACCTTGTCGTCGCGGGCTTTGGCGGCCTTGAAGTGGTTGTCCACGGGGTGGTCGTGCAGCGCTGCGAGCGGGCTGCCGGGGTCGTGCTGAAAGGCGCGCATGATTTCCAGCCGTGTGCCTTCCACCGCCAGTGCAATCTGCGCCAGCGACTCTGACTTTCTCATGTGGTTGCCATGCACGTGGCGCAGGCTGTCGCCGCTGCTGGACAAGGCCCACCACGAAGTGCCTGCCAGGGCCAGAAAAGCCACCCAGAAGGCAGCCACGACAAGGGTGATGAGCTGAACGATCTTGAGGTTCTTGAACATGGCGGCTCGATCTTTGGGCGCTGTGTGCAAACGCGGTTGGGTTGATGCTGGACCATGCCCGGATACTCCTACCCGCATGGTCGATGAAGGCAGCTTAGTTATCGGCTGCAACGGCCATCACTTGAACAAACCCGGATTCCGCCACCACATCCGGCGCAGGCCTTGCGCGACTGCGCCGGGCGCGTGGTACCGCAGCCCGCTTCCTACAATGCCGCGATGCACGCGAAACCGGCCCCCTTGCCGTTGCCGGCGCCGGCCATGCTTCAGGCTGTCGCCGGGGCGGGCGGCTGGCTGCCTTTTGACCGTTTCATGGCCCTCGCGCTGTACGACCCTGGCATGGGTTATTACACCTGCGGCCGGCGTCTCTTTGGGCACTGGCCCTCGTCGGGCAGTGACTTCGTCACCGCACCCGAGATGTCACCCTTGTTCGGCCAGGCCTTGGCGCGGCAGGTGGCGCAGGCGCTGCAGGCCGGTGGGCTGCAAGAGATTGTTGAATTTGGTGCTGGCACGGGTGCGCTGGCCGGGCAATTGCTGGCCGCCCTGGGGCCTGCCGTGCAGCGCTACACCATCGTTGACTTGTCGGGCAGCCTGCGCCAGCGCCAGGCCCAGCGCCTGGCCGAATTTGGCAGCCGTGTGCAATGGCTGGACGCGTTGCCCGACACCTTGCAAGCCGTGGTGGTGGGCAACGAAGTGCTGGACGCCATGCCCGTGCAACTGCTGCATTGGGACGGCGCGGCCTGGGCCGAGCGTGGCGTGGCCGTGCACCAGGGTGTGCTGGCGTGGGCTGACCGGCCCACCTTGCTGCGCCCGCCGGTGGACACGGCTTTTGTGCCCGGCACCACGGTAGAAATCCACCCGCAAGCCGAGGCCTTTGTGCGCACCTTGGCCGAACGCCTGACACGGGGCGCAGCCTTTTTCATTGACTACGGTTTCCCCGAGGCCGAGTACTACCACCCGCAGCGCACGAGTGGCACGCTGATGTGCCACCGCGCGCACCAGGCCGACGGCAACCCGCTGGTGGACGTGGGCTTGAAGGACATCACCGCACATGTCAACTTCACCGGCATTGCGCTGGCCGCGCAAGACGCGGGCCTGCACGTGCTGGGCTACACCAGCCAGGCGCGTTTCCTGCTGAACTGCGGCCTGGCTGACTTGCTGCAGGGCGCTGACCTGCGCACCACCGCCAACGCGCAAAAGCTCATCACCGAACACGAGATGGGCGAGTTGTTCAAGGTCATTGGTTTTGCCAAGGGCATGTCCTTTGACGCGTTGGGCTTTGCGGCGGGTGACCGCTCGCACCGCCTGTAGACCGGGCCACGATGCGCTGGCTGATCGTCTTCTTGCTCGCTTGCCTGCTGTTCAACGGCCTGCAGGGTTGGCTGCGCAAGATAGGGCTGGGCAAGCTGCCGGGGGACTTCAGCTTCACCGCGCGTGGGCGGCAGTGGTACGTGCCGCTGGCGAGTTCGGTGGTGCTCAGTGTGTTGGCCATGTTGATCGGCCTCTTGTTCTGATGGCTCTTCTTCTGAAGGGGCGCGAATGAGCGCTGGTGTACTGCTCGCCTTTGTGCTGGGCTACTTTGCGCTCTTGCTGGGTGTGGCCTGGTGGACGTCGCGCCGCGCCGACAACGAGGCCTTCTTCATCGGCAGCCACGCCAGCCCTTGGGCGCTGGTGGCGTTTGGCATGGTGGGCACGTCGCTGTCGGGTGTCACCTTCATCAGCGTGCCCGGGCAGGTGGGCCTGCACCAGTTCACCTACTTGCAGATCGTGCTGGGCCATGTGCTGGGCTACTTCGTGGTGGCCTTTGTGCTGCTGCCGCTGTACTACCGCCACCGGCTCACCACCATCTACGGCTACCTGGCACAGCGCGTGGGCGCGCGCTCTTACAAGACCGGCGCGGCGTTCTTCATTGCCTCACGCACGCTGGGCGCCACGGCGCGGCTGTACCTGGTGGTGAAGATCCTGCAAGAGACCCTTTTGCAGTCATTCGGCGTGCCGTTCTGGCTGACCACGGCCGTCATCCTGCTCATGATCCTGCTCTACACGGTGGAAGGCGGCGTGCGCACCATCGTCTTTACCGACACGCTGCAAACTGCCGGCATGCTGCTGGGGCTGGTGGTGTGCACGGCCTTTTTGCTGCAACGCATGGACCTGTCGCTGGCCGAAGGCCTGGCGCGCATGCAGGCGCAGGGCCTGGCCACGGTGTTTGGCACCGACCCGTTGGCCAAGGACTTCTTCGTCAAGCAAATCCTGGCCGGCATGTTCATCAGCATCGCCATGACCGGCATGGATCAGGAGATGATGCAAAAGAGCATCTCGGTGCGCACCCTGGCCGACTCGCAGAAGAACATGGTGGTGCTGGCCTTCGTGCTGCTGGCGGTGGTGGCACTGTTTCTCTACCTCGGCGGCTTGCTCGCCATGTTTGCGCCCACCGTGGGGCTGCAAGCCAGCGGCGACCGCCTCTTCCCGGCCGTGGTGCTGGGCCACCTGCCGGCGGCGGTGCAGGTGCTGTTTGTGATTGCGCTGATCTCGGCGTTGTTTCCCAGTGCCGACGGCGCGCTCACGGCGCTTACGTCCAGCACCTGCATCGACTTGCTGGGCATGAAGCAGCGCGCCGACTGGAGCGAGGCGCGGCGCAAGCAGGTGCGCCGGCGCGTGCACCTGGCTTACGCCGCGCTCTTCATGCTGCTGGTGATGGGCTTCAAGGCTGTTGACGACCCCAGCATGATCGGCCTCATCCTCAAGATCGCCGCCTACACCTACGGGCCGCTGCTGGGCATGTTTGCCTTTGGCGTGCTGACCACGCGGCAGGTGAAGGACCGCTGGGTGCCGGGGGTGGCACTGGCCGCGCCGGCACTGTGCTGGCTGGTGGACGCCAACCAGCAGGCGCTGTTCGGCGCCTGGCAGGTGGGGCTGGAGCTGCTGCTGCTCAACGGCGCGATCACGTTTGCGGGGCTGTGGGCGGTGTCGCGGCCGGGCGCA
>CXWL01007979.1_pt1 | contig 10850 bp, 8 predicted proteins | sample 590931 | NCBI WGS metagenome assembly CXWL01 (sample SAMEA3498368, study PRJEB10139) | groundwater metagenome | biome: water well; material: biofilm material | place: Germany | collected 2015-04-27 | reverse complement strand
TATGGGTACGGAAATCCCGGGACATTTGTGGATCCGGATGGGCGGGTGCCGCTCCTTCGTGACGGCGGTCCAGAGATTGCTCGCTGGCGAGCGGCCTTAAAAGCTAAGACTGACGAATTACCAAATAACGCGCTAGGGCGGGCTGTCGGTGCTGGTGCCGGAATTGGACGCGGATTTCTTGCATTGAGTGAAGGATTTATCCGAACTGCAAACTATGCCTCGAATCACGTGGCACTTGGATTCACTCGCAGCTATGACCTTGCTATGGGAGGCGACAACGCTTCCGCTTCGATCGAAACCGAACTTGCCGATTCACATGACGCAGCGTTTGGCGGATTTAATCATCTGACCAACGAAGGTGGGGCTGCCGACGCTTACGAGAAGTCTCGATCTCGCACGGTTGAAGTTTACGAAGGCAATGCCGGCGCGATTGCAGATGCTAGCGAGGTATTGACAACGCTGGGTGCACCTTTTGCTTCGCGTGGGGTGCGTCTAGTCGAGGGAGAGTCCGGCGAAACATCAGCTACTATTGCGTCAGACGTTGTTGGTCAGGAACGAGCAGCGCTCCAACGCATAGGGCAGAGCAACGCAGACGGAAGTGCGGCGAACTCATCCGCCGGTTTGCGCGTCACTGTGGAAGGCAAAGCATCGGGTGGTCGAGGACTCGCGGCGAATGGAACGGTCGATCGTATTGCCGCTGAGTACGCAGGTGCGGTCCAACAGGCCAATCGAGTTCTGATGACGACTCGAGTGCCGAGAACTGCATGGGAGCGCATTTACCGCGTCTTCACTGCCGCTGGCCTTAAGCCGCCCGCCTATGTTCGGGGGAATGCGCTTCAACAAATTGCAGACCGATTGATGGAATCGAATCGGTATGCAACAGAGGCCGGATCGATTGCCAATAGACAAAGCAGGGTCGCAAGTCTCAAGCCATTGCGTCCCGACGTCCAGGTTCCGATCTCGCCGACGACCCAAGGTGTCATCGACATCACTACCCCTGGGCAAGCTCCGAAGATCGGTAAATACAATGTGCCGGAAAACAAGACATTGATCAATGTTCTATACGAGGATCCGCCATGAGTCGTCAGGAGATTGCTGCACTGAAGGCGCGTTGGACAGTTGAGGCGCTGACTGCAGCAGATCGTGCGTTCGTAAAGATGGATCCAGTTGCCGCGTATCAAGGAAAGCCGCCGCCATATCCATTTGAATCGCCGTTCGGGAAGTATGACGGGCGAGCTGACTTTCGTTACTATTCTCTGGGTCAAATTCCCTTTAATCGAATCCTGGAGCATGGAGATTTTACTGGCGCTACCGATGATCGCAATGGCCAGTTGTGTTGCTCCTTAGTCAATTGCCGGCTTGATCGAGCCTCCATGGAGACAAACCTCGGAAACAAAATTGTGCAAGGCTGTACATTTGTTCGAGCTAAATTTACCCATACATCCCTGCGCGGCGAGTTCATTGATTGCGATTTCAGTGATTGCGACCTTTCACATTCGCGTTCCGCTCAAGCGAAGTTCATTCGCTGTAACTTCTCGGGCACCAAGTTTGTAGATGCAGGGTTCGATTACTGCATTTTTGATAATTGTCTTTGGAGTGGTGCCAGGATCGGCAACGGTGCGTTTCCTTATGGCAAGTTCATTGGGAGTTGGCCCGAGAAAGAACAATTAGCCAATGCGATGATTCCGAGTGCAACATTTGACGGTTTGTCAGTATTGCGGAGCTGAGTGTCCGTAAACGCACCGATAGCGCTAGCCGAGCGTACATTTGAGATTTAAATCACATTTGAAGTGTGGAGAGAAAGGAACCCGGTTATGAATGTCGACCTTGATCAGCGACACATAGATATAATTTTAGAAGCGCTAAAGTACGCCAAGCGTGGGATTGAGGATGGGGACGCTCCAAGCGATTTGCGTCGGCAAAAGGTAAGCGAAATTGAGGCTATCTCTTTGCGATTGTCCGCCGCTTGCCGATGACTGTCCAGGCGATGGAACGTATTAATGCATCGGTAGTCGATTTATTCTGTGGTGTGGGTGGTCTTTCATACGGTTTCAAATCGGAGTCTTTCCGTCTAGCCGCAGGTATCGACATCGACGAAGCCTGCCGTTTCCCCTATGAAGAAAATAACAAAGCACCATTTCTCCGGAAGGATGTAGGTGCGCTCACGGCTTTGGACGTCGAAAGATTGTTCGTGCCGGGCGCTGCTCGCATTCTAGTTGGGTGTGCCCCTTGCCAGCCATTTTCAACGTATAACCAGAAGAATCACGATCCAAACTGGCGTCTTCTGTATGCGTTTGCGGGCCTGATTGATAAAATCCGGCCCGACGTGGTTTCAATGGAAAATGTTCCAAGGTTAACGAAATTCAAAGACGGTGCAACGTTCGAGGATTTCGTTTGCGCTTTGGAGGCGGCGAACTACCATGTCAAGTGGGATATATTGTATGGACCGGATTTCGGGCTTGCTCAGACGCGGTCTCGCTTGGTGCTGTTAGCTTCCCGATTAGGTCCGATCGCACTACCAGAACCGACCCATGTTGGGCGATATCGGACCGTTCATGACGAAATAGGCGATTTATCACCCCTCGCTCATGGTGACGTCGATGAAAGTGACCCGCTTCATTGTGCAAGCAAGTTGTCTAAAATAAATGCGCAGCGCATTGCGTGCTCGAAGCCTGGCGGAAGCTGGCGCGACTGGAGTGAAGAGTTGGTTGCGCAATGCCACAGAGTGGAAACTGGAAAAGGTTATGCCTCAGTCTACGGCAGAATGTCTTGGACCTTGCCTGCGCCTACCATCACAACGCAGTTTTATGGGTTTGGCAATGGTAGGTTTGGACATCCGGATCAGGACCGAGCGCTCTCATTGCGCGAGGGTGCATTACTTCAAGGATTCCCGCAGGATTATGAATTTGTTGCACCTGGCGAACGTGTAGAGTTCAAAAAGGTAGGGCGACTCATAGGTAATGCCGTTCCTGTCAAGTTGTCGAGCGCGATTGCGAAAGCTGTTCGTATTCACCTAGAGAGCGTCCAATGAGTCAGAAGCGCGAATTGGTGATGACCATTAGCTTGAATGCCTTGGAGCATTTGGGTATCAATCTATACAGCCACATTCCAGCCGTTCTCTCAGAAATCGTCGCCAACGCTTGGGATGCGGATGCTAAGAAAGTCACCATTACGATCGACAAGGGTTCCGAGACTATTACCATCGAAGACGATGGGACAGGCATGGATCGCGACGGTGTAATCGATCGATTCCTCACCGTTGGATTTAAACGCCGTGACGAGATGGGGCAAAAAACGCCAGGCGGCCGAGATCCGATGGGTCGAAAGGGTATCGGCAAGCTTTCGATATTCTCAATCGCTAGAACTGCTGAGATATTTACTACAGCGAGCGATGTGAGGACCGCTTTTAGAATGGATCGTGACGTCATTCGAAGGGCAGTTTCCGGCAAGGCGGGTAACCTTTACAAACCGGAAGAATTGGACACTTGGCCTTCGGGTTTAACGGCGGGGACACGCATAGTTCTCTCGTGCTTGAGCAAGAATCTGTCGGGCATGACTGTCGAGGGACTCAAGAGACGGGTCGCCAGGCGGTTTTCGATAATTGGTCCAAAGTTCGATTTTAAGGTTGAAGTGAATGGCGTAGAAATAGGGCCCGAGGATCGGGCGTATCACAACGCCATCGAGTATATATGGACTTACGGCGACCAGTCTGATTTTGTAAAGACCTGCAAGCATCTGTCTCGTCCGGAGGAAAAGAGACTTCCCACTATTCAGGCGGAGTTGGTCAAGGGTGGGATTAGTTTGAGTGGCTGGATAGGTTCCGTGTCGAGTCCAAGCCAACTTAAAGACGATGATGGTGATAATTTGAATCGTCTCGCCATATTTATGCGTGGAAAAATGGCTCAAGAGGACATCTTGGATGATTTCGCGCAGAAAGAAATTTACGCCGATTATATAATTGGCGAAATTCATTGTGAGCAGCTCGACTTGGACGATCAGGGTGATATTGCGACGAGTAGTCGCCAGTCTTTGAAGCAGGATGATCCAAGGTTCGAGGCGCTCAGGAAGATTGTTCTCTCTGAGCTGCGTCACGTTGCGAATAACTGGAGCGATTGGCGGCGGACTGACGGAGCCAAGGCCGCTGCCGGCGTGCCAGCTGTTTCCAATTGGTTGGAGAGTCTTCAGGGGGACAGTAAGAAGAAGGCTGAACGTTGGATTGGTCGCCTCAATATTATTCGGTCTCCAGATGAATCAGACAAAAAAGAGCTTTTAAAGGCTTCTATTCTTGCATTTGAGAGTTATCGACGAAAGCAGGAGCTTGATCGCTTGGATAATATTAAGGACGAGAATCTCGAGCAGATTCTTGAAATATTCAAGAATATTGACGATCTTGAGCTTAGTTATTATGGTCAGATTGTTCAGCTTCGGGTAGGTGTTATAAAAACTCTTCAGGAAAAGCTGAAGCAGAACGACAAGGAATTGGTGCTGAGAGATTACATATTTTCGCACCTTTGGTTGTTGGATCCGGCTTGGGAGAGAACCAAGGGCACCGAGCATGCGGAGACGCTGGTAAACAACTTTTTGAAACAGAATTCCGATGAACTGAAAGGTGCTGCGAAAACCGCGCGGATCGACATCGGATATCGGACTACAAGTGGCAAGCATGTCATTGTCGAGCTGAAACGTGCGTCAATAGCAGTTCCGGTAGATGATCTTATGAAACAGATCAGAAAATATCGCGATGGTGCAAGGAAGGTTCTAGAAAAGACGACGTACAAAGATTGGCCGATTGAGATAATTTGTTTACTTGGAAAGCCACCGCCGGAGTGGAGCGACGCCAGTGGTACCGGGCCCAAAGGAGTTCAAGACAGCCTGCGCACCGTGGATGCGCGGATTGTCTTTTACGATGAACTTCTGACAAACGCTCAGCAGGCGTATGCCGACTATCTTGAGGAACACGTTAAGGTCGACAAGCTCTGGGGCCTCTTCGAGGCAATCGATGACTTTGCACCGCCCAAGGCATAGGCGTTCGATTCATGGTGTTTGCTGTTCGGCGCGCTTGCGTGGCTTTCCCCAGCGTTGGGCTTCGTGCTTGATCAGCATGCCGTCGATGAGTTCGATGATGGTCTCCTGCTGATCAGGTGGAAGCTGGGAGACGGCTTCGAAGTGCAGCTTGAGTTGGCTGGTTGGATCCCGCTCTGTCTCGTCAAAGACCAGCGCATCGGCGCTGGCGTTCAACGCAATCGCTAGCTTACGGATCGCATCCAATGACGGCTGCGAGACGTCCGTCTCGTAGCGTCGAATCTGCACAACGTGAATCCCTGTCTTCTCAGCCAGCGAGACCTGAGTCATTGAGCGCGCCTTGCGCAGTGCGGCAAGGCGTTGAGGGAAGGGCATACGCATCCAGGCGGTAACTTGGGCTGTGACCATCGTATGGCTCCACTTGCATCGGCTTGCGACGAGATAACATAAACGCTATGTTAGAGATAGTATACAAGCGTCTTGACACGTTTTGCGATGAAGGAGGCTTCCGATGGCACGCATCCCCGATCACGAGATCGAGCGGCTGAAGTTGCAGGTGTCGATCGTGCGGCTGGTGGAGTCGGCCGGGGTGGTGTTGAAGCCGCACGGGAAGGAACGAATCGGACGATGTGTTTTCCACGAGGACCGCTCGCCCTCTCTCGTGATCTCGCCGAAGTCGAATCTGTGGCATTGCCTGGGTGCGTGTCAGGCGGGCGGGTCGGTGATCGACTGGGTGATGCGGTTCGAGGGCGTGGACTTCCGGCGCGCTGTCGAACTGCTGCGGCAGGAGATCGGCGAGGCGCCGGGTCTTGAAGAGCCGGCGTGCGGCCGTGCCGAGTCATCCGATGTCGCGCCATCCGCTCCTTCTTTAGCCGCCGCTGTTGATCCTGCTTCCGATGTTCCCGCGCGTCCGCGGCCTGCGCCGCCGTTGCCGGCGCTGGCCAGCGCATCGGACCAAGCGCTGTTGCGGTCGGTGGTGGAGTACTACCACGCGACGCTGCTGGCGAGTCCGGAGGCGTTGGCGTATGCCGATGGGCGCGGGATCACGATGGAGGCGCTGACGCACTTCCAACTTGGCTACGGAAATCGGACGCTGGGGACGCAGTTGCCGCTGAAGGCGGTGAAGGCTGGTGCGGAGGTGCGCGGGGCGTTGCAGCGGGTGGGGCTGTTGCGCGAGTCGGGGCATGAGCACTTCAATGGCTCGCTGGTGGTGCCGGTGATCGCGCCGGATGGTGAGATCGCGGAGATGTATGGGCGCAAGGTCACGCCGAATCTTCGGCCTGGCACGCCGCTGCATCTGTACTTGCCGGGGCCGCATCGGGGCGTGTTCAACGAATCCGGGCTGATCGGGCACGAGGAAGCGATCTGGTGCGAGGCGCTGATCGATGCGCTGACGTTCTGGTGCGCGGGCTATCGCAATGCGAGTTCGAGCTATGGGGCGGGGGGTTTTACCGATGAGATGCTGGCGACGCTGCTGCGGATCGGCACCAAGCGGGTGCTGATCGCGTACGACGCGAACGACGCCGGCAATCGGGGCGCGGAAGCGCTGGCGGAGCGGCTGCTGGCGGCGGGCATCGAGTGCTATCGCTGCCGGTTCCCGAAGGGCATGGACGCGAACGAGTACGCGCTGGCGGTGAAGCCGGCGATCAAGTCGCTGGGTGTGGTGATCCGGCAGGCGGAGTGGATGGGCAAGGCGGCGACTGATGTCCAGCGGCCGACGTCGAGATCGATGCTGGAGGTGCTGCCGGGCGATGTCGGCGATGTGCCGCAGCGGGCGGCGGCGCTGATGGTGGAGCGTGGCGAAGCAGCGTCGGCCGCCGATGAAGCCAAAGCAGCGGAGCAAGCTCCGCTCTACGAAAACGCGGCCGATGCAGTCGCGCAAAGCGCGGCCGATGTTCCTTTTTTAGCCGCCGCTCCTGCTGTTGCTGCGCCTGTGGCGATAGCGGCTAAAAAGGAAATCTGCGCCGAGTCGCCAGCGCCGACTCCCGCGCCTGCAGCCGCGCGCGTAGCGCCCTCAGTGCCGCTGCTGCCGGTGACGATCGATGCCAGCGGCATGCTGACGCTGATGCTCGGGGATCGCGAGTATCGGGTGCGCGGGATCGAGAAAAACCTGGGCTATGAGCAGCTCAACGTGTGGCTGCGCGCGAGTCGCGGGGACTATCTGCACCTGGATACCACGAACCTGGCGAATGCAGCGCGGCGGGCGTCGTGGGTAAAGGCGGCGAGCGTGGAGCTCGGGCTGGCGGAGGATGTGGCGCGGGCGGATCTGGCGAAGTTGCTGCGCGCGGTCGAGGACCGTCAGGCGGCATTGATCCGAGAACAGTTGCAGCCGAAGGCGGCGGTAGTGGCTGAGCCTTCGCCGGAGCAGCACGCGGCGGCGCTGGCGCTGCTGAAAGATCCGCAGCTGATCGAGCGCATCGTGGCCGATGTCGAGGCGATCGGGGTGGTGGGCGAGGCGAGCAATGCGCTGGTGGCGTACCTGGCGTGCGTGAGCCGTAAGCTCGACAAGCCGCTGGCGATCTTGATCCAGTCGACCAGTGCGGCCGGGAAAAGCACGCTGATGGACGCGGTGCTGTCGCTGATGCCGGAAGCTGAGCGCGTGCAGTACTCGGCGATGACCGGGCAATCGCTGTTCTACCTCGGCGAGAACGATCTGAAACACAAGATCCTGGCGATCGCCGAGGAGGAAGGCGTGCGTCAGGCGGCGTATGCGCTGAAGCTGCTGCAATCGCAGGGTGTGCTCACGATCGCCAGCACTGGCAAAGATCCGATTACGGGCCAACTGGTGACGCAGCCGTATCGCGTCGAGGGGCCGGTGATGCTGTTCCTGACGACGACCGCGATCGACATCGACGAGGAGCTGTTGAACCGCTGCGTGGTGCTGACCATTGATGAATCGCGCGAGCAGACGGCGGCGATCCAGGCGCGCCAGCGCAGCGCGCGCACGCTGGAAGGCTTGCTGACGAAAGCGCGCGGCGACGAGGTCCTGGCGACCCATCGCGCGGCGCAAGCGCTGCTCAAGCCGCTGGCGGTCGCCAACCCGTTCGCGGAGCAGCTGACCTTTGCGTCGGACTGCGTGCGCCTGCGGCGCGACCAGCAGAAATATCTGACCCTGATCGAGGCAATCGCGCTGCTGCACCAGCATCAGCGCCCGGTCAGGGCAACAGCCTGGAAGGGCAAGCCGATCGAATACATCGAGGTGACGGCGGCCGATATCGCGCTCGCCAACCGGCTTGCGCACGAGGCGCTCGGGCGCTCGCTCGATGAGCTGCCGCCGCAGACGCGGCGGATGCTGGCTCAGCTCTCGGCGTATGTCGACGAGCGCGCGCGCACGCAGGGCATCGAGCGCAGCAGCGTGCGGTTCACGCGGCGTGAGTTGCGTGCGCACATCGGGGCGAGCGAGAAACAGACGCGCGTGCACCTGGATCGTCTGGTCGAACTCGAATACCTGCTGACGCATGCCGGCCGCAGCGGCCAGCGCTTCCGCTACGAACTGCTGTTCGACGGCGATGTGGGCAGCGACGAGCCGCAGGCGATCGGCCTCATCGACATCGAGCGGCTGAGCACGGCCGCCGATGCGGGTACGACGGCAAAGCTCGTGGCCTCCAGCAGCCAGCTCGTGGCCGATAATCTCAAGCTCGTGGGCCGCTCGTGGCCTGCTAGTGGCCCGCTAGTGGGTACCTCGTCGGCACCGGAAACCGCGCTTCCGGCGCGTCCTGGCGCGCTTCTTCCGGCTTCGGTCGCGGTTGTCGCGGAAAGCACTGCTCTTACGGAGCCACCGCCGTCGCGACTTAACGGTGCGTCGTACCCGAACCTCGCGCGGAGCTGAGCCCATGGGCCTGCTCGCGAAGCACTGGCGCCTGCTGCACCGGCCGGTCGGCGAGGCCAGCCTGGCCGCGTGGATGCGGCGCTATCTCACCTGGCTCGCCGCTGCCCGGCCGAGCGTGTACGACCACCACCGCAATGCGCTGGCGAACTTCCTGGACTGGTGCGAGGAGATCGGGGTCGAGAGTGCGGCGGCGATCACGCGCGCGCAGATCGATGCCTGGCAGGGCGATCTGGCGGCGCAGCCGACGCAGCCGATCCACCGGCAGCAGCAGCGCCAGGTGATCGCGGCCTGGCTGCGCTGGCTGGTGACGCAGGGTGCGCTCGCGGCCGATCCACTGACCGAGGCTTTGCACGCGCAGCCGCGCGCGCTGCTGGCGGCGATCGTGCGCCTGGTCGAGGTGCGTGCCGGCGAGCTTGGACTGGCGCCTGCCGCGATGCGCGTGACCCGGCGCGAGATCGCGGCCGTGTGGGGCCGCGAACCCAAACAGATGCACGATCACCTGCGCACGCTGGTGGACGCCGGCTATCTGGCAGAGCATGCGACCGCGCACGGGCAGATCCTGAGCTATGCGCTGAGCGCGACGCCATGAGCCAGCGGGCCTACGGCGAACGCCGCCAGCGCCTGTACGCGCCGAGCCATGGCGACAGCGTCGCCGCATGGATCGTGCGCCATCTCGACGACGAACAGGCGCGGCAGATCAGCGCGACCACCCTGCGCGGGCGCATCTCCGATCTCGGACAGTTCAACGACTGGTGCCTGGAGCACGGCATCGAGCGCCCCGGCGAAGTCACGCGGCCGATGCTGGAGCGCTACCAGCGTCAGCTGTTCCATGCGCGCAAGCGCGACGGCCATCCGCTGTCGGCGCGCAGCCAGGCGCAACGGCTGATAGCGGTGCAGGTGCTGTTCCGCTGGCTCGCCAAGCGCAACCATATCCTCTACAACCCGGCGGCCGATCTGGAGCTGCCGCGGCTGCCGCTGCGCACGCTGCGCGATCCGCTGAGCCTGGAGGAGGTGCAATCGATCCTGGCGCAGCCCGATCTCAAAGACCCGTTCGGCCTGCGCGATCGGGCGATCCTGGAGCTGTTCTATGCGACCGGCGTGCGCCGGATCGAGCTGTGCGCGCTGACGCTGCACGATATCGACTTCAGCCGCGGCACGCTGTTCGTGCGCCAGGGCAAATGGAAGAAGGACCGGTTCGTGCCGGTCGGCGAGCGTGCGCTGGCGTGGCTGCAAAAGTACTTGGGCGAAGTGCGCGCACACTTGGCGGTTGACCCGAGCGAGCTCGGCCTGTTCCTCAACTGCGACGGCCGCGCCTTGTCGGTGATGGCGATGAGCCCGCGCATCCGCGGCTACTTCGACGCCGCCGGCATCGTCAAGGCCGGCGCCTGCCACCTGTTCCGGCACTCGATGGCCACGCACATGCTCGAGCGCGGCGCCGACATCCGCTACATCCAGGAAATCCTCGGCCACGGCAGCCTGGAAACCACGCAGCAATACACGCATATCTCGATCGGGCGGCTGAAAGCGGTGCACGCGGCGACGCATCCGCTGGCGATGCTCAGGCGCCGGGATGAGGCCGAATCGCCGGATGACGGCGACGGCGCGGCTTAACGCCTGCGGCGTTGAAGCCGACGCCTGACTCGACGGTGCGGCAATCTGCGAGGAGAGCGACGCCGCCCCCAACGCGCGTCACGCTGCGTGCAAGGCCAGCAAGGCCGCTGCCAGCGATCACGCGGCGCGCTCCGCCTCAGCATCTGGCGCGCTGTCATCGTCCTTGCAAGCCAGCACGCAGCGCGCCGCGCTGCTTCGCGGCAGCGTCAGCGGTGCGGGCTTCGTTCGGCGACGGCGGCGCTTCGATCACGTGCACTTCCCCCATCCCCGTGTCGCCGCTCAAGTCCGCGCTTCGTAACGCGTGTGTGGCGGCGGCTCACGGGGCTATCGGCGGCCTATGACATAACGCGTTGTTGGCCGCAGGCCTCCATGCCTGTACAGGCGCGGC
>CXWL01006284.1_pt1 | contig 10853 bp, 7 predicted proteins | sample 590931 | NCBI WGS metagenome assembly CXWL01 (sample SAMEA3498368, study PRJEB10139) | groundwater metagenome | biome: water well; material: biofilm material | place: Germany | collected 2015-04-27 | reverse complement strand
CACCCACCCGCCCCAAGACCCTCAGCGCTTTCTCCCCAAGATCCAGTGTGAACACCCGGCAGCCGTCCGGGCTGACGAGGTAGTAGTCCCGCTTCGGCGTGGCCGTGGCGAGGATCTCGATCTGCCGCTCGTTGAGCCCGAAGGCGCGGTAGACGTCGGCCACGGCGGGCTCTCGGGCCGCCGGGTTTGGGAGGTAGATCCGGGTCGGCGCGTTTTCGAGGAGGACGTTGCGGAGGCTGGACTCGAGGAAAGTCGTCAGGTTCTGGGCGACGAAGACGACGCCGGTGTTCTTCTTTCGCAGCTCGAGAACCCAGGACTGGAAGCGCTCGGCGAAGAGGGTGTCGTGGAGGTAGCCGGCAACTTCTTCGATGGCGAGGAGCGTCGGGCGGCCATCGAAGCGGCGCTCGAGCTCGGCGAACAGGTGAATGACGAGCGGAGCGACGACGCGGCGCTTCAGGGGCAAGACATTTTCCATCTCGAAGACCTGGAAGCGGCTTTCGCGGACGGGTGAGCGCTCGGCGTCGAAGAGCTCGGCGTAGGCGCCGCCGAGGGTGTAGGGCTCGAGGGCGCGGCGGAGGTCGCGGTCCTGAAGCTTGACGGCGAGGTTGGTGAGGGTGCGGGTCTCGGACTCGGCGAGGTGCCGTAGGGCCTTCGCGAGGCTGGCGCGCTCGGCCGGGCCGACCTCCTGGCCGGCCGCGGCGAGGAGATCGTGCAGCCAGTCGTGGGCGCGCTGGAAGTCCTGGGGCGTGTCCAGATTGGCGAGTGGACAGAAGTGGGCGCCGGCCTCGCCGCCGATCGCGAGGTCGTAGTGCTCACCGCCGGCCGCCCGTACGAGCGCCTGCTGGGAGCGGCCCTTGTCGAAGCTGAACACCTGGGCATCCGGGTAGCGGAACCACTGGGCCAGGAGGAGATTCAGGAGGACGGACTTGCCCGAGCCGGTAGGGCCGACGATCAGGGTGTGCATGACGTCCTGAGCGGCGAGGTTCAGAGCGAAGGGGGTCGAGCCGGTCGTCGAGACGACCACATGGGGCGGGTGCTGGCGGAGCCGCGGATGCGGGTGGCGCTCGGGACCGGACCACACGGAGGTCACCGGGGCCAGGTCGACGAGGGCGCGGAGCGAAACGATCGGCCGGCGGACGTTGGAGCGGCCTTCGCCGGGGAGGGCGCCGAGGTAGGCCTCGAGAGCGTTGGTCTCCTCGATCCAGGCACCGAAGCCGCGGTTGCGGAGCTCCTTGAGGATCAGGCCGGCGCGCTGAAGGGCGACGGCGCGGTCCTCGGCAGCGACGGTGATCACGGGCGTCAGCTGGCCGAAGGGCATCTGCTCGCGCTCGAGCACGAAGAGCGCGTCGTCGGCGTCTTGGGCGAGAGCGGGCGCCACGCGGTCGCCGAAGGTCGGCTTCTGGGTAACTCCGCCGGTGAGCATCGCGAAAACGTCCTTGAGCCGAATTCCGGCGGTGGACCAGCGCGAGCGGGCGCGCTCAATGGCTTTGCGGCCGGTGGCCGGGTCGAAGGGCAGAAAGCGGAAGCTGGCGCGAAGGGGAAAACCGAGCTCGTGGAGAAAGTCGAAGGTGCCGGGGGAGACCGATTCCGGAAAGCCAGCGATGGCGATGGGCACCAGGTGGGTTTCGGCGAACCGCAGCTCGGTGCCGGCATGGAGGTCGCCGGCTGCCAGGAGGGCCTCTAGCGACACGGCGTGGTGGGCGGGCACGTTGATCCGATGCAGGCGGCCGGTGAGGCATCGATAGAGATGGTTGGCGGCTTCTCGGGTGTCGAGCCGCTCGAGCCGGAGAACGGCGCCGAGCACTGAGGTGACTTCGGACAGCTGCGAGGCGAAGTCCTCGAGCGCGGCCGCTTCTTCGAGGGAACCCGGGTGCCAGGCGAAGGCGATCACTTGCTCGGAGCGGAAGTGCTCGCCCACGCGCTCCCAGGAAGAGCGCCGGTCGTCGTCGAGCTCGCGGGTGAACGGGTCGGGGAAAGCGCCGGGGCCTGGGTAGCGCGCTGCGGGGACGCGGAAGAGGTCGAACAGCACGATCCAGCCGTCACCGAGGGGTCGCAGTGCGCGCACGAGGGCGTTCGAGAGGCCCTCGAGCTCGGCCGGGGTGGCCGAGGCGAGGTCGGGTCCGCGGAAGCGGTAGAAGGCGGTGAGAGCGCCGTCGACGTTGCGCAACACACCGTCGGCCGCGAACCGGTCCCAGGGCAGCAGGTCGAAAAGCGCCTTCTCGGCGCGGCGGGCGAGCATGGCGTCAGAACGTCCTCGGGGCGTTGGGTCGCCGGTCCCCGAAGCGGGCCCGCGCGAGGTAGGTACCGGCACGCTGCACGTGTCGCCGGAAGACTGCGAAGGACTGGGGATCGGTGCGGTTCCAGCAACGCAGTCGGGGAAAGCCGAGGAGGACGATGACGGCGGCGAGCGACGGCGTCACGAGGTTCGGCCGGAAGGCGAAGACGAGGGCGAGCACGATCGCCACGAGCAGGATCACCAGCTCGCGCTCTATGCCGGAGACGAGCACCGGCCGAACGAGGGACGGGTAGAGCTTGGTCGGCATCGGTACTCACATCACCGTCGCGGTCACGCCGAGGGCGGAGAGCAGCGTCCCGAGAGCGATCACGATGCCCATGGCCACGACGCCCTTGAGCATGCGGAACACGCCGCGGTTGTCGTCCGAGAAGGCCCAGTAGAGCGCCCCGACGGCGATCGCGATCAGCAGAATCGCCGTGGCCGTGGGGCCGGTGATGTTCGCCTTGAGCGTGTCCAGAATGCCGTTCCACGGCAGATTGCCCGAGGTGGTGCCGGCATGGGCCAGTGGGGCGGCGAAGAGAGCGGCGAGTAGCAGGAAGCGGCGCATGAGGTCCTCCAGTCAGGGGTTCACGGAGCGGTCAGAGTGCGGCGGAGAAAGAGGGTGCGGCCCGCGGGCTGGCCAGGCTGTGCCCGCGGGTCCGGCTCGAAGATGGTCTCGACGAAACGCAGGTGGCCGCTGCGCTGCACGTGCACGACGCGGTCGACGGCCGACACCACCCGCGAGAACGGCATGGCGACGCCGGACTCGGTGACCAGGTCGTGGAGACGGTGAAGTGCGTCCGGCGCGGAGTTCGCGTGCAGCGTGCAGACGCTGCCCGGGTGACCGGTGTTCGAGGCGCGCACGTAGTCGACCGCCTCGGGGCCACGCAGCTCACCGAGGATGATCCGGTCCGGGTTCAACCGCAGGGCCGCGCGGACGAGGCGGGTCATCGTGATTCCGCCCGCCTCGGAGGTAAGCAGCCGATTGACGTTCGAAGCCGGCGGCAGCATCAACTCTCGCGCGCCTTCCTCCACGATCACCAGCCGCTCGTTCGGAGACGCCTCGAGCAGGAAGTTCAGAAGCGCGGACGCCAGCACCGTCTTGCCCGAGCTCGTGCCGCCCGAAATCAGGATCGTCTTGCGATCGAGCACCGCCCGCTCGAGCAGCTCCCGCGCCGCCCCCGGCACCGAGTCTGACGCCTCGAGCTCTTCGAGCCGCAAGATCCGCGTCGGCGGCCGCCGCAGACACAAAATCGGCGCCGCCGAAACCGGCGGCAAGATCGCCTCCACCCGCATCCGTCCGCCAGCCACAGGAAGTGGGAGAGACGCCTCGAGAATCGGGCTCTCCTCGTGCACCACCTGGCCGTGAAGCCCCGCGATCGTCCCGATCAGCCCCTCCAGCACCACCGACGAAACTCGCCTCCCGCACCATCGCGAGCCCTCGAAGCCCGAAGCGAAGACGGAGCCGTCCTCGTTCACCACTAGGTCGGTCAGGGACTCATCGGCGAGCAGGTCGAGAAGCCCAGCCCGGCGGATCTCCTCCACGAGCGTGCGGAGGTGGATCGGGGCGAGGCGGGTGGGGGTCGAGGCGGGGGCAGCGGCGGCGGTCATGCCGCAAGGGATAGACCAGACGCGGGTGGCGGGTCAAAGGAGCTGGGACAGGAAGGGACAAGGCGGGACAGGGAGGGACAGCAGGCTAGTCGGAAAGCTCTCAGCCACTCGGGCCCACCACGCCTCAGCGCCCCGCAGCAATATCCAAAGCAAGGCCGACATGACTATGAGAAGATAACGCATCCTTGCCAGTTACCGTCGATTGAGCTGAAAGGAAAGCTGAGTATCATGCACCTCGGGTTCCCTTCCCGCTTGCGCTGGTCTGCCCCCAAGACCGCAGGCGCATCACTGCTCCTCGCGTCCTCTGCCTTCGTCGTAACAGACCTGCTTCGTGATCGCGGGTACTTGCCGCCGGCTCCTCCAAGCGCAAGCCCTCTGGGAGTGTTCGCCGATGTGCTGACTGCACTTTCGGTACTCGTCGCCCTCTTAGCACCGGTCCTGATCCGACTCCTCTGGGCTCTCCTCATGCGCATCCGCCCTCAACCGGGTACCGGGGCGTTTGCCGATGACGACCTTCCGCTGCTGCGCCGAGCATTCGATGTCGACAGAGCGTCGATCGCGGTGTCCATGGTGCCTGGGCACGCCCCAGAAGCGCAGCCCGCGTCGAGCGCTCGAAAAGTCGATTTTGGAGACGCCGCCCTAGTCGTACCGTCCGAATCACTCAAAGAACTGGCTGACTTTGTTGGGCGCCCCCCCTCCCGCGGTGCGCAGCTAAACTCGACGCTCAGATGGGAGAAAGAGATCCTCTTAGTGACTGGAGAGCCCGGCGCGGGAAAGTCAGTGCTTTTCCAGGAGCTCTATTCCAGCCTCTCGGGAGGCGTTGAGAAGGGAAATCACTCTCTCGTCCCTCTGATTCTCTTCGCACGGGACCTGTCAATACCGCGATTGGAGCGAGCAGCTCGTGCCGCTAATCCACTGCAAGCTCTTCTCCTCGACTACTACACGAGCCGGGTTGCATCCTCGCCAGCAGGAGAAGACTTGAGGCGCATTATAAGTTTGATCTCTAATAACTGGGACAAGACCGACTGCATTGTCCTTATTGACGGCCTTGATGAAATTGCGCAACGCTCGGCATACGAAGTCATCCAACGTAAGCTCTCTGCGTTTATTCAGCAAGACCTCACCACGCTCTCAGCTCGTCGAGTGCACCGATACTTGCTCTCCTGCCGGGTCGACGAGGATCTTAAGCTATTCCCGGGTGCCGCAAGCCTCTTCTTGAGAGGCCTGTCGGAACGACAAAGAGACCGATTCTGTCAGACTCTGATTGACCGGCAAGGCCTCGACCGTCGGACACGCATTGCACTGGAAGAGGTCCTGAAATCTAAAAGAGTCAGTCCCACGCATGTCTTCAGGAGAAATCCTTACTTCCTAGCTCTCTTGCTGCGACACCTACGCGAGGACGAAGAGAGGGTCAGGGAACAGACATTAAATTTTGACTTCTTAATGCGCAGGTTCTTGGAGCGTGAGGTCGTAAGGCCCCATGCCGCCGCCGACGAGAAAGGCGACCTTCCAGTTGCGGCACGAAGGCTGCTGTTCGATGAATTTGAGTGCGTCTCTCGACCGATACTCCAGTTTCTTGCCTTTAGATCGGCTGCGGCTGGCAGCACACCTACGCTCTATGACGAAATCACAATTGGCGCCGGACTCCTTTCTGACTTTCAGGCTGCAGTCGGCAGCTCTCAGGAGAATGAGGCCGGCCTCTGGGCCAGCCTTCGGCTCCTAAAGGACCGAGCGCTGGATGGGGCCAAGCTGGCTGACGAAGAGCTGGTCCGCCTCGACTTATCGCGCCACTTCCGAGAGAACGACGTACGCACTCTGCTCTCGCAGATGGGAAGCTTTGGACAGAGCGGCTTAACCAAGCAGGTCATTCTGGGCACTTTAGGCGCCTTGCCCTACCAGCAGGTAATAGAACAACCCGACTGGTACGCTGAATTAGCTGCTCGACTCGCAAAGCTAGACGGCGGACCTGTGTCCCCGAGCTTGGCCTTCTCCACGCTGCTATTTACGCGCAGTCTAGGTGCTGCACATGTATTGCGCGTTCTGAATGTGACCCTGACTAACGAGGCCATAACCCTTCGGTTCCGGCACCGCCGTCTAGCCGAATATTACGCAGCCTGCTTTCTCCGAGAGCGCTGGCCGAGCTTGGCGAGGAAGCTCCCTTTCTCGCCATGGTTGAGCCCTGTTTTCAATCTGAGCTGTGCGTTGGATGGGCCACATTGCCAGACCTTCCATTGGTTGATTGACAAAGTAATCAACTCGCCCAGGGTCCCGGCCTTCAGTTGGAGGTATGTTGTCGAAGCTGCGGTTGAGTCTAGCTTCTTTGCTCATCCTGGAGTCGAGTTCCGGAGGGCGGTGGAAAGACTCGCTGGAGAAGTTACGCTCACATTGTCGAGGTCTACGCAGGGCGCGCTGGACGCGGTCAGTGAGTTGATCCTCCTTCGTGCCCTACAGCAGCTTGCCGAGCTGAAGCAGGTTCTGGGCGACGGTGTCCTGTTAACGGAGACTCAGGTTGCCGACTTCTATGTTTACCAATCCAGTCGTCCTGCCGAATGGATCGCTCCGATCCTGCCTGCTCGAATTGCTGTTCAATCACTTGCCAATTATCATCCTTCGCTGGCCAACAAACTAAAGCTCGTTGGGCGTCTGGTTCAGCAGCCCTCATCGGTCCTGTTCTCCGGCTTTCCCGCCCCGGTGAATGGCCTTCTGCCAGAACGATTGACGGTGCTGGCTGCGGTACTCACAGGTGAAGCCGCAGTCGCGAGCCTTCCTACGCTTCTGATTGTTGGCTCGTTCTATGCTCTGGCGATCAAGATCAGCGCCGATTCCGAGGCTATTTTCCAAGCCGCGAAAGGCCTGGCTGCTGTTGTCCTCGGGTCGATGATTTTGCTGAGGCTACTCGCTTGGCAACGCTCACCGACGAAGGCCGCTGCAGCGAGTTCAGTGCTCTGGCGTCTACCATCACTGATCCGTCGCTGGACTTCACGTGGAAGCAATCAGCGCCCCGACTGGCTGGGGTCCGTATTCCGTAGTACTACAACCTGGTTCGCAAGCTTGGCTATCGCCGCTAGTGCAATTGCCTTCGCGTATTACCTGGCATTGCCAGCAACACCGGATGCGGCAGAGCCGGAACCTTGCCCAGAAATTGGGCATATAAGGAAAGAAATTCAGGAGCGATTTCAAGATCTGCCCCTCGCATCAAGTGTAGACTGGACGAGAGTGCGGCAGGAACTTCGATCTTCGCTGGCTCAGCTAAGTGAGGCCAACCGAGAGCGTCGGTGCGGCTGGAAGAAAGAGGACGGGTGGCAATTGGCCGAGGAACAAGTCGCAGATCGCCTAGCAGAACTCGACCCGCGTCTCGTTCCCTCTCCGCACCCAGGACAACTCCCGCTTCTTGGTTCCTCGGAAGCCTCCCAGTTGGAAGAGATCCTCGCCGCTGGACGAGTCAAAGAGCCGCCTCCTGGCGTTGTCGGCTCAATGGCAGCTTTTCAACTCAGTCGCAGTGAGGGAGCCACTATCAGGCGTCTCGCCGACTTCAAGGCACGGATTCTTGGTGACCGGAGGGAGGGATTCGGGCTGCCCAAGGGCGCAGCAGATCGCACTAGCGCCGAATCGATTGCCTTCGCAACTATTACGCTGACTAGGATAGAGGAAGCCCTTATCGCCCGTCGCGCGGACTTGGAGGCGCTAAAGGGGCGGACCAGCCAGGGACTCCTTTGGGTATCCGCTCTTGCGTTTGCAAGCGGAGGCTTGCTTCTGCTGGCCCGGGCCGGTCTTGCCCGGCTGAAAGACCGGAGAACCCAGGCTAGGATTGACCACCTAGAAGATATCGTCGAACTGTGCGAGCACTTGCTGGCAAGTCATCACAGTGAACAGGTTCGACTCGGCGTGTTGTCGAGAATCGACCGGTTGAAGGTTGTCTCTCCTGGTGAACTTGAGCGACTAGAAGCTACGGCAGGTAAACTACTGAGAAGCGGCGACCCTGTCGAACGGAGGCTCGGTATCAGAACCGCCGAACAGGCCCAGGTGATTTCTAATCGCCTCCGGCACCAGTCGTAGCTTCGATTCCCTCAATTATATCGCGCTGTGGAAAGTTGGCTCTATGTCTCGACCACCGCTTGACCAAGACCACGCCGGACTTCACTTCGGATTCGCGCCCGTTACCTCGGTGTCAGCGGTCCACCAAGAACCGAGACTCCGCCAGCTCCGCCGCCTCCCACCGCAGCGCCAGCTCCTTGACCAATTTCCAGCGCCAGGCCTGACGGGGCTCGAGGGCGACGACGAAGCGCAACGACCCGTCCGCCCGGCGCCTTTCGTCCCAGTCTGCGGCTCGCACGGCCAGCCCTGCGGCCTCAAGCGCTCGTAGAAGCCTCGCCACGGCGACCTTCTCCGCTTTGCGCACTTCCTTCCCCACCGTCACCCACAGGCCGGCATCGGCCTCGATTCGGCCGTATTGGGTGATGACCGCTCGTGCCGCTGCGATCCTTTTCGGCGGCAGCCTGGCAGGGGCGCTTCGCCGGATCGCTGCCGCCTGAATGTGTAGCTCCATTCGGCGCCGATAGCGGGCGAGCCGCGCTTTTGTGGCCTCGGCCGAGGTCATTTCCGGAATCATGGTGCTCGGCATGGCGTCATCTCTCCGAATCGTCATCTGTTCTCGCCTCACAGCTCCCACCACCGCCCCGCCCGAGCGAGCACCGGCGGGAAGCCGCGTTTCAGGATCAGCACCTGGTCCGGCGGTAGTTGGCCGACCTCGCCTTCGGTCAGGAGCGGTCGTTTGACTTCGTTGGTGCCGCGCATGGTGGTCCGCTTTCCCGCGAAGCCGCCTTCGCGGGTCTTCGAGACCTTTGGGTAGCGCAGCGTCGTCTCGCCCGTGAGCTTCGAGAGCAGGGTCCGCGTTTCGGACTGCTGGGTGGCGCTCGCCACCAGCACGCCGCAGTTGCCGGTCAGGGTCTCGGTTTTCGAAAAGTTACGGACGATCTGGTTGAGGTCCTGAACGGCCAGGGTGCAGCGCACGCCGTAGCCGCGGAGGTAGGCGAGGGTGTCCTCGATCACCGGGACCCGGCCGAGGCTGGCGAACTCGTCGAGCAGGATCTCTAGGCGGCGGGCGTTGGGATCGGCGCCGCGGAGAGTGACGCGGCGGAAGAGCGCGGTTAGGAGCAGGCGCATGAGACCGCCGATGCGGGCGAGGTCGTGGTACGGCACGCTGGCGTAGAGCGTGGTCGGGTCTCGGCCGAGCAGGGAATCGAGGCTGAAGTCGGATGTCTCGGTCGATCGCGCGACGACCGGGTCTCCCCACAGATCGAGGAAAGGCTGGAGGGTCGAGACCAGGCTGCCCCGCTCGCGCTCCGGCGTCGCCTTGAAGCGCCGCGCCTGGCGGGCCACTTCCGGGTGGGTGGCCTGCTTTTCGCCGGTGAGAGCGTCTCGCCAATCAAAGCAACCGGCCGCGTCGTGGGGGTGCGTGGCGAGCTGACTGAAAAGCTTCTCGGGCTCACCGGTGTTCAGCAGCTCTCGCGCCGCGGCGAGGGTCGAAGGCAGGCGCTCGGCGTAGATCACGTGAAGGGTCAGCATCACGAACAGCGACCGCGCCCCTGCGATCCAGTGGCCGTCCTCGGTGGACGTCGCCGGGTAGGTGATCAGGTTGCGGGCCATCTCGGTCACCTGAGCGACGTCCCCGGGCCCGCGCTCGATCTCGTCGAGCGGATTCCAGCGCTCGCCACCGACCAGGGTCGGCGCGAAGCGGATCACCCGATGCCCCAGCGTCACCCGCCACCCGGCCGAGGTCTCGAACAGCTCGCCTTTCGGATCGAGCACGAAGCTCGAGGCACGGTTCGTGGCGAGTGTCGAGAGGATCGGCCCCGTCGTCTTGCCCGCGCCGGGCGGCATCACGAGCAGGATGTGGTGATCGGAACCGTCGACGATCCGGCGCTCCGGCAGACCGGCCCAGCGGCCGAGCACCACACCCTGTTGAGAGAAGAGGTCAGCTCGCCGGAGATCGCCGGCCGTCGCCCAGTGCGCCGAGCCGTGGGCCGTCTCGGCGACAGGGCCACCGTGCCCCTTGTGACGGGTCGCCGCGGCGGTCACCGCGGCGAAGGTGGCCGGAACGGCGAGCGCCACGGCGAGGGCTTGAAAGGCAAGGGAGAAGAGCTGGGTGGGAAGAAGAAGAGGTAGGAGGTGAAGCGCGAGGGTCGGAGAGAAGACTGGCAGCGGCCCGAGGGTTGCGAGCGGAACCAGCTCCGGCGGCCGGCCGAGGCGCTCGTAGATCAGGGCCGCGGAGGCGGAGAGCCCGACCGGCAGGCCGACCAGGAAAGCGAGGACTACGCCGAGAATGCGGCGATTCATGGCTCGAACCTCCAGAGCGGAATGGCCCGAGCGCGTACCGAGCTGAGCGGCACCGGGCCGAAGTAGCGGCTGTCCCAGGAGCGCGGGGAGTGGGTGGAGAGCAGGAACACCGAATCGGCTGGCACCTCGAATTCCAGGTATGAGCACGGGGTCAGTGGCCGACCGAGCGAGTCCTGAGCGAACACCAGGGCGCCGGGGACGGGCCGGTGGTTGACGACGACGAAGGCATCCCGTACGCCTACCCGATCGCCAGGGAGGCCTCCGACTGGCTTCAGCAACTCCGGGACGAATCCGGGGCAGAGCCCGAAGCCCAGGTAACCCCGAGCCCGCCCGATCTCGGTGACCGAAGGGGGCGGACAGGCGAGAACCAGATCACCGCGCTCGAGGGGCCGAGAGAGGTGGATGGGGACAAGGAGGTAGAAGCCCGCGGGCAACGACGCCGAGAGGTTCAGCCGGAAACACCAGGCCCAAGCGATCGCGATCGCAAGAGCGGCGAGGGCGAGGAGCCGGAGGAGGCGGCGAAGGCGGCGGCGCGAGGCCATGCCCGCCGAGCTTGCCAGCGAAGGTCAGCCGGAGGAAGCAAGGTGGGACAGACGGGGACAGGGAGGGACAAACGGGACAGCGGGGGGGA
>CXWL01109836.1_pt1 | contig 10854 bp, 8 predicted proteins | sample 590931 | NCBI WGS metagenome assembly CXWL01 (sample SAMEA3498368, study PRJEB10139) | groundwater metagenome | biome: water well; material: biofilm material | place: Germany | collected 2015-04-27 | reverse complement strand
AATTTCATGAGCGCGATTAAACCATATTGCCCATTGATTGACAAAGTGCGCAACAAAATCCGGCAAGTGCGCGCGAATGCGCAGGATATTACTCGGCGGCCCTGCTCCGATTGTGGTGGTTTTACGGGCATTAGCACAATTGCCAAACGTCGGTGCGTGGCGGAGAATGCGGCCACTGCAACAATGCAGAAAATAGCCTGGCCCTATGGGTTCGGTAAATTGTTAAGGACAATGCATGGCGCAGCAAGACAGCAACAAATCGCTCGAATCTTGGATATGGGATGCCGCCTGCTCGATACGCGGCGCGAAGGATGCCGGAAAGTACAAGGACTTCATCCTCCCGCTGATTTTCACCAAACGCCTGTGCGATGTGTTTGACGACGAGCTGAACCGCATCGCGCAGGAAGTCGGCTCGCGCGAAAAAGCCTTCAAGCTGGTCAAGCGCGACAAGAAACTGGTGCGCTTCTATGTGCCGCTGGAACCCAAGCAAGCCGACGATGCAGTGTGGTCGGTAATCCGCACACTGTCGGACAAGATCGGCGTAACCCTCACCACCCATCTGCGCGCCATCGCCGATGCCAACCCGCTGCTCAAGGGGATCATCGACCGCGTGGATTTCAATGCCACCACCCACGGCCAGCGCGACCTCGACGATGACCGTCTCTCTGCCTTGATAGAAGCGATCAGCGCCAAGCGCCTCGGGTTGAAAGACGTGGAGCCGGACATCATCGGGCGCAGCTACGAATACCTCATCCGCAAGTTTGCCGAAGGTGCGGGCAGAAGCGGCGGCGAGCAATATACCCCGGCTGAAGTGGGGTTTATCATGGCGCTCATCATGCAGATCGAGCCGGGCATGGATGCATATGACCCCTGCTGCGGATCGGCGGGGCTGCTGGTGAAATGCGAACTGGTGCTGCATGAAAAAATGAAAACCCCCTCTCCCCACCCCTCTCCCGCAAGCGGGAGAGGGAGGAGCAAAGCAGAGGGAGAGGGCAAGCCTTTCGCCTCACTCAAACTCTACGGCCAGGAATACGAACCTTCCAGTTGGGCGATGGCCAACATGAACATGATCATCCATGACATGGAAGGCCGCATTGAAATTGGCAACACCTTCAAAAGCCCAAAATTCCGGGTCAATAATCGGTTGCAAACATTCGACCGCGTGGTGGCCAACCCGATGTGGAATCAGGATTGGTTCACCGAAAAAGACTACGACGCCGATGAACTTGGCCGTTTTCCCAAGGGCGCGGGTTTTCCCGGCAATAAAGCCGACTGGGGCTGGATGCAGCACATCCTCGCCAGCCTGAATGACACCGGTCGCGCCGCTGTAGTGCTGGATACCGGCGCCGCCTCGCGCGGCAGCGGCAATGCCAACACCAACAAAGAACGCGACGTGCGCCGCTGGTTCGTGGATCAAGACCTGATCGAAGGCGTGCTCTACCTGCCTGAGAATTTGTTTTACAACACCACCGCGCCGGGCATCATCATCGTGCTCAACAAAGCCAAACCCAAAGCGCGCCAAGGCAAGCTGTTCCTGCTCAACGCCAGCCGCGAATTTGTCAAGGGCGACCCCAAGAATTACATTCCGCAGGAGGCCGTTACCCGCATCGCCGAGACGTTTATCGCGTGGAATGAAGTGGTTAAATATTCGCGCATCGTGAGCGTCGAAGAGGTTGCCAAGAACGACTACAACATTTCGCCCAGCCGCTACATCCATACGGGTGCAGCAGATGAGTACCGTCCGATTGCGGAGATTGTTGAAGAGTTGGATACATTGGAGGAAGAAGCGGTTGCCACGAATACGGCACTAAAAACTATCTTGGCGAAACTGGGGGCATGATAATCAACGGCTGGATTGAAAAGGAGCTTGGGGATGTTCTCAAGCTGAACTACGGCTGGAGCTTGTCAGCGAAAAAACGTATCGCAGGAAGTTTTTCCGTATATGGATCGAATGGCGTTGTCGGAAGCCACAATGAAGCACTCGTGTCGAGTGCGGGCCTCGTGGTGGGACGCAAAGGTTCTGCTGGAAATGTGCATTTCGCACGAAAGCCATTCTGTCCGATAGATACGACTTTCTATATCGCTCCCTCTGATACATCGCTCGATTTGGAGTTTCTCTATTTCCTCCTGCTGCATGTCGATTTAACAAGAATCCTTGGTGATGTTGGTGTTCCGGGGTTGAGCCGCGAGATGGCTTATAAGGAACGAGCCAAATTCCCTAGCGACAGAGGCGAGCAGCGCAAGATCGCGGCGGTGTTGGGCGTGGTGCAGCGGGCGATTGAGCAGCAGGAGCGGCTGCTTGCGCTCACCGCCGAACTAAAAAAGACGCTGCTGCACCAGCTCTTCACCCAAGGCCTGCGCGGCGAACCTCAGAAACAAACTGAAATCGGCCTCTTGCCGGAGAGTTGGGAAGTTGCCAAACTTGGAGACATTGCAACCTCGAAATCAGGCGGAACGCCGAGCCGAACTAAACCGGAATATTGGGAAGGGGGCTCGATTCCATGGGTGAAAACGGGTGAGGTTGATTACTGCGTGATAAACGATGCCGAGGAGAAAATAACTGCCGCCGGACTCGCAAATTCATCGGCCAAGATTTTCCCTGCTGGCACACTGCTGATGGCAATGTATGGGCAGGGTATCACTCGCGGAAAAGTTGCTATTCTTGGTGTTGAGGCCGCGACCAATCAAGCCTGCGTTGCCATATTCCCGTGCGATGAAGTGAACACCAAGTTTCTCTACTATTTTTTCGAGGGCAAGTACGAGTACATCCGAAATCTGGGACACGGCGCGAACCAGAAGAATCTCAGCGCAGAAATATTGAAGGGTGTAACTGTTGCTTACCCCAAGGATGCAGAGGAGCAGGCGAGTATTGTCAGTAGCCTGGAGGCATTGGACAAAAAACTTTCGCTTCACGAACGCAAGCGCGCATCGCTCGCCGACCTCTTCCGCACCCTGCTGCACCAGTTGATGACGGCGCAGATTCGTGTGCATGATCTCGACCTGCCGGAGCTTGAACATGCCCAAAATGGGTAGGAGAAAACCCAATATGGGTATGTGCCATTAGATCGAAAGTCGCGTCATTCCCGCGAAGGCGGGAATCCAGTTGTTTGAGTTGGTGTTCGCAGGGATGGGCGGCTTTTTGCCCAACTCGCAAAAATCCCCGCGTAGCGGGGCAGAACCAAGGTGTTGTCCGCTTCGCGGAGTGTTTATCTCGCTGGATTCCCGCCTTCGCGGGAATGACGAGGTTAATGGGGTATTTGGGTTAAAATTCTGCACATGACAACCCTGAATCTTTCTACCAGCGTGCTTGAATGGGCAGCAGGCCACATAGGCCGCAGCCTGGAGTCGCTCGCGGATGAAATAGTTGCCCCTTCCAAGCGCAAGAATTTTAGCGAAACTCGCCGTGCTCGTTTTCTCGATGGCAAGCTGACGGTTACGCAAGCCGAGAAGCTGGCCAATAAAGTACACATTCCCTTTGGCTTTCTCTTTCTGGATACGCCCCCGGCGATGGCTACGATGCCGATCCCGGATTTGCGGCAGACGCCCAATCATGCGCCGTTGAGCAACGATTTTCATGAGGTGCTGGACGATGTGGTTCGCAAACAGCAATGGTTTGCGGATTATCTGCGCGAGGCGGGCGTGGAAAATCAGGCGTTCGTCGGCAGGTTCAAGGCGGGCAGAAACGTTCACCCGGAGACGGTGGCGCAGGATATTCGGCGGACGCTGGGTTTGACGGATGAGATGCGCGCGCATTGCGGTAGCCATGCTGCTTATTTCAGTTTGTTGAGTGAGAAGATAGAGGAAGCCGGGATACTGGTGTTCAAGAGCGGCATCGTCAAGAGCAATTCCCGGCGCGGGCTTTCGGTCAGCGAGTTTCGCGGGTTTGCGCTGGCCGATGCACAGGCTCCGGTGATTTTCATCAACGGCAAGGATGCGGAGGCGGCGTGGATTTTTACGCTGGCGCACGAGGTCGCGCACATCTGGCTGGGAGAGAGCGGGGTTTCAGATATTCCCGCCGGGGCGTCCCATGACGGGATTGAAAGGTTGTGCAACCGCATTGCCGCCGAGTTGTTGACGCCCAAGGCGCAATTCCTGGAGGCATGGGACAAGATGGCTGAGCCAAAATTTTACGGCTTGAGCCGCATGTTCAAGGTCAGCAGTTTGGTCATTGCCCGCCGTGCGCTTGATCTGGGCAAGATTTCTTTGGCGGATTACCGGCAGGCGGAAGAAGAAAGCCAAAAGCACAGAACATCGAGTGGCGGAAATCCATTCAACACGATTCCGGTGCGCAATAGCAAACGTTTGACCCGCGCGCTGGTGACCAGCGCAATGGGCGGGCATACCTTGTTGCTCGATGCCGCAAGCCTGCTGAATGTTTCTCCCGATACGGTGATGAAACTCGGCAAGAGGATGTCGCAACGTGGCTAAGCCAAAATATCTCATTGATGCCAATGTGTTCATCCAGGCCAAGAACCTGTATTACCGTTTCGATTTTTGCGAGGCGTTCTGGGCATGGCTTATCAAAGCGCACGAAGCGGGTCTGGTGTTTAGCATCAATAAGGTGAAAAAGGAATTGGTCGGCGGCAGCAAGACTGATCCGGTTCGGGTATGGGCAGAGAGTTTGCCGGATGATTTCTTTCTGGACGATGATGCCGACAAGTCCGTGATGCAGGCCTATGCGCAGGTGATGCAGTGGGCGAATGCCAGCAAGCATTACTCCCCGCAAGCCAAAGCGGAATTTGCCAAGCTCAAGGTGGCTGACCCGTTTCTCATTGCCGTAGCCAAGCGGCATGGCTACGAGATTGTTTCGCAGGAAAAAAGCAATCCTGCCACGAAGAAGAAAATTTACCTGCCGGACGCGGCGGATGCTTTCGATGTGAAGACGATTTTTGTCTACGACATGCTAAGCAAATACGCCGAAGCTACCTTTAAGTTGAAAACCAAATAACGGCTGCCTGATTTCTACGAATGGCTGCCCCCACCGAACACAAAACCGTGCAAGCCCGCATATTGAAATATGCGCAGGAGATCGGCTGGACGTATGTGCCGCGCGCCGAGGCAGAGCGGCGGCGCGGGTTCGGCTCAAGCGGGAGCACGCCGCATGAGCGTGCGCGTGGAGCTACGTTGTATTTCGCCGATCTGTTGTATGCCAAGGTGCGCGAGTTCAATCCGCAGTATCGGGAAGCGGAGGGCGCGCTGATCGGCGATTTTGAGCGCTTCCATGCGGACATACGAGGCAACCGGGATTTTCTTGCGGCATTGCGCAACCAGTACAAGTTCTTTTGCGCCGAAGAAAGCCGCGAGCTGGATTTGCAGTTGATCGATTACGACGATCTGGCCTTGCCGCCCGCGCAGCGGCGCAATGTGTACGAGGTGACGGAGGAGTTTTACTTCCATAACGGTCACTGCGGCACGCGCCAGGATGTGGTGTTCCTCATCAACGGCATTCCGGTGCTGGTGATCGAGTGCAAGAACGCGAGCAAGGATGAGGCGATTGCGTTGGGGGTGGATCAGATTCGCCGCTATCACGAGGAAACGCCGCAGGTGATGGTGCCGCAGATGCTGTTCACCGCGACCGAGGCGATTGGTTTCGCTTACGGGGTGACGTGGAATACGGTGCGGCGCAATATCTTCAACTGGAAGAGCGAAGAGGCGGGGAATCTCGAAGCGAAGGTGAAGAGCTTTTGCGACATTCGCTATGTGTTGCGCTTCCTGAGGGATTTCATCCTGTTCGCGGAAAAAGAGGAAGAATTGCAAAAGTTCATCCTGCGCCAGCATCAGATGACGGCGGCTGACAGGGTGGTGGAACGGTCACTTGATCCGAAACGCACACGCGGACTGGTGTGGAATACGCAGGGCAGCGGTAAGACTTACACCATGATCAAGGCGGCAGAGATGCTGTTCAAGGCGCCGCAGGCGGAGAAGCCGACGGTGCTGCTGATGATAGACCGCAACGAGCTGGAAGATCAGATGCTGAAAAATCTGGCGGCACTGGGGTTGGGCAATGTGACGCACGCGAACAGCATTGCCGAGTTGAACCGGCTGCTCAAGGAAGACTATCGCGGCATCATCGTGACGATGATCCACAAGTTCCGCGATATGCCCGCGAACATCAATACGCGCAAGAATATCTACGTGCTGATAGACGAGGCGCACCGCACCACCGGCGGCGACCTCGGCAATTTCCTGATGGCGGGTTTGCCGTATGCCACGTTCATCGGCTTCACCGGCACGCCGATAGACAAAACGGCTTACGGGCGCGGCACGTTCAAAACTTTCGGCTGCGAGGACGACCAAGGCTACCTGCACAAGTATTCGATCGCCGAAAGCATCGAAGACGGCACGACGCTGCCGCTCTATTACAACATCGCGCCGAATGAGATGCTGGTTCCGCACGAGATTCTGGACAAGGAGTTTTTGTCGTTGGCGGAGACAGAGGGCATCAGCGACATCGAGGAGTTGAACAAGATTCTTGAGCGCGCGGTGAACCTGAAGAATTTCCTGAAAGGCCGCGAGCGCGTGAAGCAGGTCGCGCAGTATGTGGCAAACCACTATCGGGAGAATGTCGAGCCGCTGGGCTACAAGGCATTTCTGGTCGCGGTGGATCGCGAGGCGTGTGCGTTCTATAAGGAGGCGCTCGATGCCATTCTGCCGCCGGAGTATTCCGAGGTGGTTTATACCGGCAGCAATAACGATCCGATGCACATGAAACGCTGGCATCTCGACGAGAAAAAAGAGAAGCAGATACGCAAGAATTTTGCGAAGTTCGGCGAGAACCCAAAGATTCTGATCGTCACCGAGAAACTGCTCACCGGATACGATGCGCCGATTCTTTACGCCATGTATCTCGACAAGCCGATGCGCGACCACACCTTGCTGCAAGCCATTGCGCGGGTGAACCGCCCGTATGAGAACGAGCGCGAGGAGATGGTGAAGCCGCACGGGCTGGTGCTGGATTTCGTGGGCATCTTCGACAAGCTGGAGAAGGCGCTGGCGTTCGACAGCGATGAGATCAACGCCATTGTGAAGGACCTGGCGCTGCTCAAGCAATTGTTCAAGGCCAAGATGGAAAACGTCGCGCCGCCTTATCTGGCCTTGGTCACGCAGAATTTCAACGACAAGGATGTGGACAATCTCATCGAGCATTTCCGCGACAAGGAGCGGCGCAAGGCGTTCTTCCGCGAGTACAAGGAAATCGAAATGCTCTACGAGATCGTCTCGCCGGATGCGTTCTTGCGGCCATTTCTTGAGGATTACGCCGCACTGTCAGCGGTCTATAACGTGGTGCGCAATGCCTACGCCCAGCGGGTGTATGTGGATCGCGCGTTCCTGAAAAAAACCAATGAACTGGTGCAAAAACATATTGGCTCGGAGATGCGGGCGCCGACAACAGGCGACTACATTGCGATTGACCCCGACAGCATCGAAGCGATCAAACGGCGCAATGAGGGCAAGGCCACGAAGGTGATCAATCTGGTCAAGGCGATTGAGAAGGCTGCCGATGAAAATACCGATGATCCCTTTCTGGTGGCGATGGCGGAGCGCGCCAGGGCGGTGCAGGAGGGGTTTGAAGACAGGCAGGAATCCACGGAAGAGGTGCTGAACGAATTGCTGGCGGAGATTGCCCGCGACGAGCAGCGCAAACAGGAGCAGGCAGCAAGGGGACTGGATGGACTGACCTATTTTGTGCTGTGCAAATTGGATGAGGAGAAAGTCCCCAATGCCGAAGCGGTGAGCCAGAAGGTGCGCGAGGCATTTGCAGCGTTCCCGAATTGGCGCAGTAGTGAACGGGAGCAGCGCGAGTTGCGTACCCGCATGACTTTTGCCATTTATGCTGAAGAGGATTCAGAAGAAAAGGTGGCTGTCTTGGTTGAGGCATTGTTGTCGGTACTAACCAAGGTCGGGAAGCAATAGATGGATGCACGGCGCAAAGACATCTGGCAAGGCAAGGCGGAGTTCAAGGCGCGGGTGCTGCAATGGGCGGAAAAGCTCGGCGTCGAAGTGCATACGCTGGCGCTTCGTCCGATGCGCAACAAGTGGGCTTCGTGCTCGACGGCGGGCAACCTGAATTTCAATGCGGAGTTGTTGCTGCTGGAAAGGGAGTTGGGCGACTATGTGATCGTGCATGAGTTGCTGCACTTTTCCATTCCCAACCACGGCAAGCTTTGGAAGAGCCTGATGCGGGTTCATATTGAGGACTACGAACTGCGAGAGGCAAGATTAAAGCTGGCGGCGCAAGATGGTTTGCAGGAAGGGGCAGGGTAGTTTTGTTCACCAGCCATTGCTCGGGCGGGGAGTGATGGTTTTTTGCTACGCTTGCGCCGTCAATATGAATTACAATTAATTCGTTCATTGTAACGAATCCATTTTTTATCCATGCTGCTCTGGTTTGTCATCGCCTATTGGGTCATTTCGGTCGGCATCGGCCTTTACGCTGCCACGCGCGTCCACAACACAAAAGATTTCGCCATTGCCGGGCGGCGCCTGCCGTTCTACATGGTCACAGCCACCGTGTTCGCCACCTGGTTCGGCGCGGAAACAGTGCTCGGCATTCCCGCCACCTTCCTCAAAGAAGGTTTGCACGGTGTAGTGGCCGACCCATTCGGCGCCTCCATGTGCCTGATCCTGGTCGGGCTGTTCTTCGCGGCGCCGCTCTATCGCATGAACCTGCTGACCATAGGCGATTTTTACAAGAAGAAATATGGCCGCAGCGTCGAAGTGCTGACTACCATCGCCATCGTGATTTCCTACCTCGGTTGGGTGGGTGCGCAGATCACCGCCCTCGGCCTGGTTTTCAACGTGGTATCCGGCGGCGAGATCAGCAAGGTCGCCGGGATGTGGATCGGCTCCGGAACCATCCTGATCTATACCTTTTTCGGCGGCATGTGGGCGGTGGCGATCACAGACTTTTTCCAGATGATTATCATCGTTGTCGGCATGCTGTTTATCGGCAACGAGATCAGCGCTCAGGTGGGAGGCGTGGGCGTGGTGGTAAACCACGCAATGGACGCCGGAAAGTTCGAATTTTTCCCGGCGCTCGACCTCAAGGAGATCATCGCATTCGCCGCCGCCTGGGTCACCATGATGTTCGGCTCCATCCCGCAACAGGACGTGTTCCAGCGGGTGCAGTCGTCGAAGACCGAAAAGATTGCCATCTGGGGGGCTGTGCTCGGTGGCAGCCTGTATTTCCTGTTTGCCTTCGTGCCGATGTTTCTCGCCTACTCGGCCACGCTGATAGACCCGAAGATGGTGGAAGGGCTGATGGTCGAAGACCCGCAGTTGATCCTGCCTACGCTGGTGCTGCAACATGCGCCGCTGTTTGCCCAGGTGATGTTCTTCGGCGCGCTGCTTTCCGCCATCAAGAGCTGCGCTTCGGCAACACTGCTGGCGCCGTCGGTGACCTTCAGCGAAAACATCCTCAAACCGATGCTTGGGCACAAGCTGTCCGACCGCAGGATGCTGCATACCATGCGCGGCGTGACGGTGGTGTTTACTATTCTGGTCACGCTGTATGCCATGAATTCGGACGCCAGCATTTTCGAGATGGTTGAAAACGCCTACCAAATCACGCTGGTCATGGCCTTCGTGCCGCTGGTGGCGGGCATTTTTTGGAGCCGTTCTAACACCCAAGGCGCACTGGCGGCAATATTCTGCGGTCTCTCGGTGTGGCTTTCCATCCTGATTTTCGGCCCGGAAGACCCCTTCGTTCCGGCGCACTTTGCCGGGCTTTTCGCCAGCATATTCGGCATGATAATCGGCGCGCTCCTGCCCAACGTAGTGCGTAAGCCGCTGCCGGAAGAACCTGATCACTCCCAACTCCATCACCATGCCGCAAGCCATACCGATCATGTGGCGGAGCACCCGCTCCACCATCCAACACGCCATAACGAACCATAGGCTCTGTTTTATACCATCCGGACACACCGTGTTCACGTTAACGGCGGGCAATGCCAGCAATACTGCCTGTGCGCAGGAACGAATATATGGATTCATTTAATCAAACTTGCGGCCCGTCACCTTGTAACGGTCTCAATCTTGCCTACCGGGATGAATCCCTCATTGTGGCGATCAAACCTGCGGGGTTGCTTGCAGTGCCGGGGCGCGGTGCAGACAAGCAGGACTGCCTGTCTTCCCGCGTGCAGGCCGAGTTCCCTGATGCGCTGATCGTGCATCGTTTGGATATGGCGACTTCCGGTCTGTTGGTGTTCGCGCGGGGCGCAGCAGTGCAGCGCCGGTTTTCGCAGATGTTCCGCGAACGCGAGGTGCAAAAACACTATATAGCTGTGGTGTCAGGCAGGCTGGAACCTGAAAATATTTATCGTGCCTCCTCCCTGACCCTCCCCAAAAGAGAGACGGAATGTTCGCCCCTTCCTCCGGGGGAAGGTTGTGAATGGGGCTGGGGTACGATCAATTTGCCGCTGATTAGCGATTGGCCTAATCGCCCACGGCAAAAGTTAGATTTTGAGTTTGGCAAGCCTTCGCTCACGCGCTATCGCCTGCTGAAGCATGACATGAATACTGATTGTAGCCGCATCGAGCTGGAGCCGGTGACCGGCCGCACCCACCAGTTGCGCGTACATCTGGCGGCCATCGGACATCCGATCCTGGGGGACAGGTTGTACGGGGGAGCGGCGAGTGGCTCTGCGGAACGAATGCTGCTGCACGCAAGTAAATTGAGATTTGTCCATCCGCTTAGCGGTAAGCCGCTAACCTTGATTAGCGAGCCGCCCTGGTTGATTGCGTGATCAGCATCCCATCGGTGGTGCAGGCGGATACATCCGCAGGCGATACTTCTAAGATGATCCATTTGCCTTCCAGAATGAAATTGCACACCTTGGGTTCTTTGCGAGGTTT
>CXWL01002160.1_pt1 | contig 10854 bp, 11 predicted proteins | sample 590931 | NCBI WGS metagenome assembly CXWL01 (sample SAMEA3498368, study PRJEB10139) | groundwater metagenome | biome: water well; material: biofilm material | place: Germany | collected 2015-04-27 | reverse complement strand
ATACCCACATTTCATGAAGGCACCAGGGATGCTCAAAATGGTTGTCCAGCAAGGCCGCAGGCGAGCCACATACCGGAGGCGTACCCGCTAGGGTACGTTGAGGATTGTGTCGAGCCGAGAACGACGCTGGCAATATTTTTCAGCATCCCGCTAGAAAACTATGCGCTGCGCCATCGTCCACTACCACGAAATCGCCCTCAAAGGCCGCAACCGCGAATATTTCGAGGAACGCCTCGTCCATAATATCCAATGGATATTGAGAGACCTCGGCGTCAGACGCGTCGAGAATCTCCGCAGCCGGATTCGCGTGGTCCTGCCTGACGAGATTCCGGACCAGATCATCATCGACCGGCTCACCAAAGTCTTCGGGATCGCCAATTTTTCGCTGGCGCAAGGGTTGCCGCTCGATCTGGCCAAGCCGGACTTGGGAGCGCTCAGTTCAGCGGTCATTGAGGCGCTTCGGTCGGAATCGTTCTCCACCTTTCGCGTCTCGGCAAAACGAGCGGACAAACGATTGACGTTGACCTCCATGGAAGTCGCCCGGGACGTCGGCGCCGCCATCTGTGACGCAACCGACAAGAAGGTCAGCCTGAAAGATCCAGATCTCACGGTCTATCTCGAACTACTCGCCAAAGAGGTCTACTACTCGATCAAGAAGGTTCAAGGGCCTGGTGGCATGCCGGTTGGCGTCAGTGGAAAAGTCGCCTGCTTGATCTCCGGCGGGATCGATTCGCCGGTCGCAGCCTACCGTATGATGAAACGCGGATGCCGGGCCCTCTTCGTCCACTTCTCCGGCCGGCCGCTCGTGAGCCGCGCCTCAGAGGAAAAGGTGCGGGAACTGGTGCAACTCCTCACGGCCCATCAATATACATCGAAGCTCTACGTCATCCCGTTCGGAGAGATTCAGCGGGACATTGTGGCGAGCGCGCCGGCCCCCTATCGCGTAGTGCTCTACCGGCGCGTCATGATCCGCATCGCGCAGGAATTCGCCACACGTGAGCATTGTTGGGGATTGGTCACCGGCGATAGCCTGGGGCAAGTGGCCTCGCAGACGCCGGAGAACCTGACGGTCATCGAAGCGGTATCAGAATTACCGCTCCTGCGCCCTCTCATCGGCATGGACAAGCTGGAGATTACCGACCAAGCTGAGCAGATCGGCAGCTTCGCCATCTCCATCGAGCCGGATCAAGATTGCTGTTCACTCTTCACCCCGCCCCACCCCAGCACGAAAACCAGACTCGAAGACATTCTGGAAATCGAGAAGATGTTCGATATCGATGCGCTGGTGAAGCAGGGGATCGAGAAGGCGGAGTTGTCCCAATTCACCTTCCCTCAGTAGCAGGCTGCCCCAAAAGTCCGCCAGCGGCGTTCTCAGCTCGCAAGAATCCTCAACGTACCCCTGAGGGTACGTCTCCGGTTCTTGCTCCGCCTGCGGCCTTACTGAACGGCCTTTTGGAGCAGCCTGCTAGCGAGAAGTTCCTCGACCACGCGCTCATCGCCCCAACTGCTGCGCCCGCACAAGTGCCTTCTCTTTCAAGATTCGAAAATGGGATTCCAGGTCTCGCCGGGTCGCCACTGCAACAAGCCAGTCAGGTATCACCGAGTCAATCTCGACGACAAGCTCAAAGTCGGCACGAGTCTGAGCGCCGCCATCGACGGCCGCCAATTTCCACCGTCGATGATAACGTTTGAAGTCTCCGCTTTTGAGATTGGCCACCAGCTCTCCGCTTGGCAACAACCTCGATTCAGTCACCAACCGACGCGCCCCCGGTAACAGCGCATGCTCGATCCTGATATCTGTGGTGGCCACTCCATCCTGGATATTTACGTCCACCACCTTCATCCGCACCTCAAACAGTTCCGGCCAATGAGCATAGTCAGTCAGAATGGCCTGTATCACTGAAACAGGCGCGGGCAAAACAATCGTCGCCGTCGCCTTCACGCCGCCGGTGGGCTCCGTCCGGACATCCAACACACCCGGCTCAGCCGCACGGCTCCAGCCAGGCCAGCCGAGCAACAGACAACCGACGATGATCATCACACGCCACAACATGGCGCGATTATATATGAGAGCCAGGCGGGACAAACAGCAATCCGTGAGACGTAAAACGTCAAACGTGAAACGTTTAGGAAAAATGCACTCGCCAGTCCACGTTTCACCTTTCACGTCTAACCTTTTACGGTTCCTGGGAGCATCCTGCGGCGGCGAAACTCGATTGACGTGCCCAAATACCTCTGTGCTAGGATGCGAGGCATGAAACACTGGTCACTCCTACTGCTCATGTTCATCGGCCTATTGAGCCTCTCGGCTGCGGCTCAGGCACAACCTCTCTCCGAGTCGACGGCGACGACCGAGCAGGTGTGCAGTTTCGGAATGGCCAAGGGAGAGGCCTCGCAGAGCTGTCAGGTTCCTTTCCCCACCGGCTGCCTCGTGGCCAATATTCCTGGCACTGACAAACCCTGGACCACCGTCTCGAAGGGCGGAAAGACCTTCTGCCGATTCGACGAGAAATCCACCGACTGGAAAACCAAAATCACCGGCTCCTGCAGCCGCTGCAAATCCGACCATTGTTCGGTCCAGTTTATTGTTCGTTACGACTGTTCCCAGCAAGCCCACTAGCTATGTCTATCGCTGAGGCGATTAAACGAGAAGCCCGGGCATTGGGCTTCGACGCCGTCGGCATCAGCCAAGTCGCAGCCAGCCTTCAGCCTTCAGCCTTCAGTCTTCAGTCTGACGTTTCGCTACCCCCTTACCCCGTTACCCCCTTACCCCAACTCCTATTCGGTCGCCTCTCGGAATGGCTCCGGCTAGGCTACTATGGCACGATGGCCTGGATGACTCGCGACCCCTCCCGTCGCAGCGATCCACGATTGGTATTACCAGGCTGCAAATCGATGCTGTCGGTCGGCATGAACTACTACACGGACAATCGTGCGAACGAGCAGTCCGGCATGGGACGCATTGCCCGGTACGCCTGGGGAAAGGATTACCACGAGGTGATGAGCCAGCGGCTCGCGCAACTCGAAGCGAAGATCGCAGCCCTGGCGCCAGGCGTGACCACCAGATCCTACGTCGATACCGGCCCGATCATGGAAAAGGCCTGGGCGCAGCAGGCCGGCCTCGGCTGGATCGGCAAACATTCCAATCTCGTCTCGGCCGAATCTGGTTCCTGGCTTCTGCTTGGAGAAATTCTGACGACCCTGGATCTGGAGCCGGATGAACCGGCCACAGATCTCTGCGGAAGTTGTACGCTGTGTATTCAGGCCTGTCCGACCGGCGCCATCGTTGCGCCCTATGTCGTCGATGCCCGACTCTGCATCTCCTACCTGACCATCGAACTGCGCGGAACCCGCGAAGTCATTTCCGACGAACTCGCCGCTCAGATGGGCAATCGCATCTTCGGCTGCGACGATTGCCTGGATGTCTGTCCCTTTAATCTTCGATCTGACGCGACGAGTGAATCGGCCTTTGCCCCCAACCCCATGACCCTCGCCCCCAGTCTCCAGGCTCTGGCTCAGATCAGCGAGGAGAGTTTCGCGGCCACATTCAAGGGGAGTCCCATCAAGCGAGCCAAACGGAGCGGCCTCCTTCGTAACGTGGAGATCGCGGAAGAGAACCTCACGAGACAAACAGGGGGCCGGGCCTCATAAACACCCCCTTTTTTCCTGGCGGGAAGAGGAGTAGGCTGTTTCCAGCACTTAGCAGGAGAAGGAACGCCCTATGCCTATTCCGATCTTGCTGCTCATTTCGACCGATTCGCGCACCAGGCCGCTGCTCGACCAAGCTCTCGACGGCCTCCGCGCCACCATTCTGACTGCTGCAACAACAGAAGAGGGTCTACGCCTCCTGAAAGACCACACAGACCTCGCACTCGTTGTCTGTGATGAGAGCCAGGGACGGATTGTAAGCCAGGTGATCCTCTCTCAAGCCAGGCGCATCGATCACAACCTCCCGGTGATCATCCTCGGAACAGACGGATCGGCAAAGGCCGCGGTCGAGGCATTGCATCGGGGCGCCACCGACTATCTCGCGCAACCGGTCACATCGAAGGATATCCAGACCGCCATTCACAGGGCCCATGATTTCGGCGCACCGGAGTCCCAATCAAGAGAAGAACGGCCCTCTGCATTCGATCAGATCGTCAGCCGGTCGCCTCAAATGACATTACTAAAACGTCTGGCAACCGAAGTCGCCCAAACCGATGCGACCGTCCTCATCACCGGCGACAGCGGCACTGGCAAAGAACTCTTTGCCCATGGCATCCATGCCTCCAGCCCACGGGCCAAGAGTCCCTTCGTCGCGCTCAATTGCGCCGGCATTCCCGAACATCTCCTCGAATCGGAACTCTTCGGCTATCACCAGGGTGCCTTCACAGACGCGAAACACAGCAAACCAGGACGGTTCCAACAAGCCGAAGGCGGCACGCTCTTTCTCGATGAAATCGGTGAGATGAGTCCGTCCGCACAGGCAAAGCTCCTACGCGTTCTAGAAAACCGCCAGGTCGATCCCCTGGGCGACACGCGCAGCATCCACATCAACATTCGGGTGATTGCGGCCACGAACGAAGACTTGCCGGCTCAGATCAAAGCCGGGCGCTTCCGCCTCGATCTCTACTATCGGCTAAACGTCTACCAACTCCGCATCCCGCCGCTCCGTGAACGCCCCGAAGATATCGAACCGATCCTGATCTCGTTCCTGGAAGCAGCCCGCCGCGATCATGGCTGCCGCATCAAAGGCATCACGCCAGCAGCCCTGACCATCTTGCAGACCCACGACTGGCCCGGCAACGTGAGGGAGCTGCACAACGTCGTCGAAGGTCTCACCATTACCTGTAAGGATGAGATGATCCAGCCGGACCACCTCCCCACATCTGTACGCGATACCCCACCGACAGGATCGAACGGAGAAGGCGAGAAGACCTCGCTCCTCGCCTTCGGCCTCTCAGCTCAGGAGATGGAAAAGAAACTCTTGAAAGAAGCGCTGGACCAGGCAGGCGGCAACATTTCTGAAGCCAGCAGGCTGCTCAAGATCACGCGGAATACTCTTCGCTATCGCATGGCGAAGTACCACCTCTCCTAGCAGGAGGCTGAAAAATCCTGCCAGCGGCGTTCTCAGCTCATCGAAATCCTCAACGTACCCCTGAGGGTACGCCTCAGGTTTCGACTCGCTTGCGGCCTTGCTGGACAGCCTTTTTGAGCCTCCTGCAGGAGGGTTCTCCTGCTGTCTCAAACATGCCAAACACCGAAGCCCTGCTAGGATCCTGAAACAGACCCCCAACTTCGTTCTCAGCTCGTCAAAATCCTCAACGTACCCCTGAAGATACGCCTTCGGTTTTGACTCGCCTGCGGCCTCGTTGGATGGCCTGTTTGAGTATCCTCACCGACCCTCGCTGCTCAGCCATCAACCTCAGTGACCACCCCTTGCCAATGTCCTGAATTTAAGACATACTGTGCATGTGAAATCGATCACGTTTCACCCCAAGGCTCTGGTATTTATTCGAGGTCAATCGCCAACCATCAAGCGGGAAATCGGCGAAGCACTCCGTGATATTCAGAAAGGTATCAGCATCGGCCTGCCTCTCAGTAGACCGATGCCTGCGGTAGCATCCGGCGCACACGAGCTCAGGATAAAGGGTGCAACGACAACTGTACGGGTGTTCTACTTTGTGAAAGTGGCTGACACGATCATGGTGTTTCACGGGTTCCAAAAGAAGACCCAGAAGACACCGACGCACGAAATCGCCGTCGGACAGCAGCGATTAAAGGAGATATTGGATGGCTACGTCTAAAACTCGCAAACGTGTAACCGTTCGGACCGCCGAAGACCTTGGGCGTGCCTTGGGTTTGTCCGCGGCTGATACCGCCGAAATGGAATTTCGCTCGGAGCTCACCGTCGCACTGGCGAAAATTATTCAAGCAGGACGACCCACCCATGCCGAGATTGCGAAAAGTGCCGGCACGTCGAGAACCAGAGTGACCGCAATTGCGAATGGGAACACCCACGGCGTCTCAACCGATGTACTCATCAGAATTCTCGCCGCAACAGGCCACCGCGCTGAGGTTCGAGTGAAGAAGGCTGCAGCATGAGGAGGGCAGCTTGGCCGTCCTCCTGCTCGCGGAACAGAGGAGGGGATGGAGCCTGGTGATCTTCTGTGCTCGCGCAACGCGCGGCCTCAGAAGGCCCTCGTTGGACGCGCGCAGTAGAAGATCAATCAGCCCCCATCCCTGAAGAGATAGCGAGCAAGCTTGGAAGGATCATTTATATCGTTCGGAGTGCGCAATCGAGAATCGACCAGGCCACCCGTCAGAATGTACGATTGCAAGACCCGACCCCGTTTCTTCTCCATCGGGCACGATAATTCAGCCACAGTAAGCGTCAGTGGTATAGTTTGCCCAACTAGGGAAAGAACAAATGCCCAACGGCCAATGCAGACTTTGTGGTGTTGAGTCCACCTTGCAGCTAAGTCACATTTTACCAGCCTTCGTAACCCGTTGGCTCCGAGAAAGTTCTGGCAATGGTCACATGCGGAATAGCTCATCTCCCAATGAGCGTGTACAGGATGGACTGAAACGCTACTGGCTCTGTAAATCTTGTGAAGGTCTGCTAGGTCGGTCGGAAACGGACTTCGCCACCCAGTTATTTCATCCTTATGCTAAGTGTGAATCGGCTCGAATCATCTATGGTGAGTGGCTACTCCGTTTCTGCGTTTCAGTGTCCTGGCGTGTGCTGCAACTTAATAGGGAGGAAGCGATACTAACTGATTATGAACCCGAGGCTCTTGAACGGGTTGATAAGGCGTTAAACGTATGGAAGGATTTTCTTTTAGGTCAGCGGCCCCATCCCGGGTCTTTCCAGCAGCATCTCCTTCCACTCGGTCCCATTGAGTCGGCAAGTGAGCCGGACGATCTGCCTACAAACATCAACAGGTATTTGATGCGCACAATCGATATGGACCTCGTCCGCGGTCGTACCACCAACTTTGTATACTCCAAGTTAGGTCGCTTCATTATCCTGGGCTTCATCCGCGAGGATCATCCAAACCGATGGCAGGGAACGAAGATAAATGTCAAAACAGGTCGGGTTGAGCCTAGCGACTATGTACTGCCTCAACAGTTCCTAGAGTACTTAAATTCGCGAGCACATCACATGGCTGAACAGCAATCTAAAGTCACTTTACGCCAACGCAAGAAGATCGATGAGGCTTTCCAGGCGAACAGTGAGAGACTGATGAGTAGCGATCAATTCGTCGCGATTCAGAGCGATATGAGGATGTTTGGAGACGCCGACTTTGGCACAAGTCGCTCCTCAGGCGAACAAGGAAATGACAATTGCGAGTAGCGAGTTGTACATTCGCAGCCTCTCTCTAACTCATTGTGGTGGCGAGGCCATCTTGAACCTGTGGCTCAAGTGTGGCTGGCTTGAAGGAGGGCTAGAGGGTCTCCCACTGCGCGTGTCCAACGAGGGCCTTCCGAGACCGCGCGTTGCACGAGCACAGGAGACCCTCTCGCCTGCCCTCTTATCCTCTTAAGATATTTCCACACCTCTTCAAAAGGGAGCGGACAGACTGTCGTTTACTGCGCGCGTCGAACGAGCACCTTCTGAGCGTGCGCGTTCCGCGAGCAAGAAGGACGGTCTGGCCGCTCCCTCTCGTTGCCTCTACCCCCCCTCCTCCCACGACCAGCAAACGCACTGCATCCGATATATAATGTGATCGAGTCCAGCCAGGTGCCGAGGTCACACGAACCGGAGGCGCTTATGAAACCGACGATGCCTGCTCCCCTCCTCCTCTCCGATTACGAGATCACGGCTGAACAGGGGTTTCTCCCCCGAGACCCTCAAGAACAACTGCCTGGCTGCCCCACGCTGAACCAGCTCGGGCATGAGCTGCCGAAATTACTCAGCGCCCGCAGGGTCCGGCGGTTCATCGATGAGCAGCCCACGCTGCTGCCCTCCGTGCCTGCCTCCTGGCGCATCGAAGATTATCGGGCCGCGATGCGCTTGCTCTCGTTTGCCGGTCATGCCTATGTTTGGGAAGTGCCGGACCAACCGGCCAGTACGTTGCCGCCCCAACTGGCTCAACCCTGGCACCTGATCGCCAAACACCTCGGCCGACCACCGGTGCTTTCCTACGCCTCCTATGCCCTCGACAATTGGCGGCGACTCGACCCTGCCAAGCCGGTTCAGCTCGACAACATTGTCTTGCTGCAAAATTTTCTCGGGGGGCTCGACGAAGAGTGGTTTGTCGTCGTGCACATCCAGATTGAGCGGGAGGCAGGGCCCGGACTCGCCGGACTCGTGCAAGCGGTGAATGGCGCTGTCGTGAACAAAGAAGATGAGACGTTGCAGGGACTCGCCTCACTGGCGCAGGCACAAGAGGCGATGCGCGACACATTGCTCAGGATGAAAGAACGCTGCGATCCCTATGTGTACTACAACCGCGTGCGGCCCTACATCCACGCCTGGAAGAATAACCCTGCGCTTCCCAACGGTCTCGGGTACGAAGGGGTCGCGGCGTACGAGGGACGCCCGCAACAGTTCCGTGGCGAAACCGGTGCGCAAAGCTCCATTGTGCCCTGCCTCGATGCAGGGCTGGGCATCGCCCATGCGCCGGACCCGCTAACCGTGTATCTACAAGAAATGCGCGACTACATGCCTCCGCGCCACAGGACATTCATCCAGGCTCTGGAGGAGACCAAGGACCAGCAGGGCCGACCGGTACTCTCCGGCTATGTCCGCGATCGCACACTCAGCCGTCCCGATCTCTGGACTGCCTACTGCCGCTGCGTCGATCTGCTCGCGCAGTTTCGCGACATTCACATCAGTTATGCCGACAGTTACATTCACCGGCAACATCAGTCCCACGCGAGCAATCCCACTGCCGTCGGGACAGGCGGGACGCCGTTCATGATCTATCTCCAAAAACATCTGGATGAAACGAGGCAAGCGATCGCCGAGTAGCGAGAGCGATCGGAAGAGGTCTGCGTTCAATCAAACGTTCTTGCAATATCGGGCTTGATCTTCCCCTTCATCGAAAATAAAATAGTCTGCCGTCCACACACGATGGCATCCCCTTGCTGTCCCACAATGATCCCGGGCCGGGCCCTGCCATGCTTGAGTCGATCAATCTCAGCGTCTCATCTGCCTGCGGCGCGGACTGCATTTACTGTCCCGTTGAAACCCGTGGCACTCGAATCAAAGAAAAAGTCATGCCGTTTGAGCTCGTCCGCAAAATCGTCGACGAGGTGGCGTCCGAAACATTCTCTCAGAAGCACGGGGTCAAACGGTTCGAGGTTGGCGAGAATGGAGACGCCTTTCTCAACAGACACTTCGTGTCGATGTTGCAATACATCAGGAAGGTCCTTCCGGATGTGAAGGTGGAATTATTTACAGACTTCCAGCATTTCACCAGGGACAAAGCCGAGATCCTGCTTCACAAAAATCTGGTGAATTCCTACATCTGCAACATTGACGGCGCAAGTCCGGACGACTACTTCGCCGTGAAACGGATACCCTACGATCGCGTCAAACGGAACCTCCTGGACTTCCTTGAACTTCGAAGCTCGCTTCACGTCACGGCTCCGCTGAGGATGCAAATCCTGACCGCTGACTACTATATCAAGACCGTTCGACAGCACTTTGGGGCTGATCCGATCAGGTTAATTGGCACTGAGGACCACTGCACTCCCAACGCAGCAAGCATTGATGCCATTAAGGCTAATTGGCGAGGGGTCCTGGATCCGGAACAAGATCACATAGCCCCCGCGACTTCCGTCTTCGCATGGGCTGAACGGACGGGAGTCGACACCAGCAGGCTCAACTATCAAGACTACACCTGTCCATTGCTCGCGCGGGTGAGACACGAAGCGTTTATTGCCCCCGATGGGACCTGGTATGCCTGCTGTTATGACTCCAACTACGAATTGGCACTGGGAAACGTCAATACGCAAAGACTCGATGAGATTTTCTCCAGTCAGAAGAGACAGCAATTTATCGGCATGCTGGAAGGGAAAGAGTTCGAAAAGATCGGCGGCCCCTGCAGGACCGTGAACTGCTGTCAGCAGATATCGTACATTTCACCTCTTCAACGTGCGAAAGGTGCATTCACCGCATCCTGCACGTCTCTAAAGACGTTTGCAAAATCGCTGGTGGCCCGGACAATACTGTAGTCCCCCTCCGAGCTTGCGCGCGTCCAACGAGGGTCTTCTGGGACCGCGCGTTCCGCGAGCAAAGAGATCGTCCCAGCCACTCCACTCCCTTTTCAGCATCCTGATTAGCGCAAGGTTACGATCGTCACACCATCCCCGCCTTCCGCTCGATCACCAGGTCTGGTGCCGGCAACATAGGGAGAATCTTTCAAATAGTCTCGCAAGGACGCTTTCAGTTTCCCTGTGCCGTGGCCATGGATGATGCGGAGAAACGGCACGGCAGCCATCGTCGCGCGATCCAGCGCCGCAACCACCTGGTCCAACGCCTCGTCCGCCGCCCTCCCTCGCACATCCACGACCGTCTGTTCATCCAGCCCCAGCCCGCCTCCTGGCTGGAACCGGCGTGGGGTTGATGGTGCTGACGCCGGCTTCGACTGTGCGGCCTGCCCTCGTGCGAGTCCCACGAGATTCGCCACAGTGGCGAGCAGTTCCCCTGCCCCCACCTTCACTCTTACGCGTTTCTTTCCCTGAGTTGTTTCGAGGAGCGTGCCGGTCATGCCGAGCCCACTAATCTCGACCTGATCTCCCACCCCCAATTGCTCAAGTGGAATCGGCGTCCCGGCTGGAGCCAACTCGGCTCTTGTCTGCGCCTCGAGCTCGAACAATCGTTGCTTCGCGGCTTTCGCTTTGATCAGCTTCTGCTCACCC
>CXWL01029026.1_pt1 | contig 10855 bp, 13 predicted proteins | sample 590931 | NCBI WGS metagenome assembly CXWL01 (sample SAMEA3498368, study PRJEB10139) | groundwater metagenome | biome: water well; material: biofilm material | place: Germany | collected 2015-04-27 | reverse complement strand
TGCCTGTTCGTAGCCGACCGAACCGTAGAGCGCCGAACGTGCCGCGATCGGCTCGCGCAGACCCGCCGAGACCGCAACAGCTGCTTCGCCGGTACCCAGCGAACGTTCCGCATCTCCGGTCGGTGCACGCACGCGGCCCGTCATGGAAAACTGCGTGCCGCCGGAACTGACATAAGGGATCGCGGAAACTTCGAGCGACACGTCGCCGAGACCAATTTCGCTCACCCCGTTCAATGGCGGCACCTTGTTCGCCGCATCGCCGCCGAGCAAGCCGCCGAGCGGACCGCTGCCGCCGATGCCGCCGGGCACGATCGTCCCCGGACCGTCGACGCTGACGAGCGGCACGGTTAGCGTCGCACTCCAACGCTCCGCCACATAGCCCGCGGCAAGCGGCACGGTGACGATCGTCGTGTCCTCCGCCTCGCCGTAGTCGCCGGTGGAGTAGTCGACGCCGGTTGAGAAAACCCAACGCCCCTCCTCCGCCCAAGCCGGCGCCTGGAGCAGAACCGCGGCTGCAAATGCAATCATCGAAGTGCTACGCATCATGTCCCTCAATAACCAAGGTGTAGAGTGGCGGCGGCAGCATCCCTTGGCTGATGCCGCCGCCGCCTTGGACCGCGCGGGGCTCAAGTCCGCGCTGTCCGCCCGTCGCCCAGGCGACCTCAGTAAATGTCGAACCAGCTGTCGGAGCTCGCTTCGGCGTCGACCGCCGCACCCGCCTCGACGTTGGCCTTGCCCGCGGCATTGGCCGCCGTGTCGGTCACGACCTCGACCGCGCCGGTCGCCTTCGCGCCGACCCCGGCCGCAGCCGAAACCGTTTTCGACACGGTGCCCGACGCCGCGCCGGCCACGCCGTCAAGCGAAGCGCCCGCATCGACTTGACCGGTGAGCGAAGCGCCCGCTCCGATCAGCGAGACCGGTGCCTTCGTCGCAATCTGCGTCGACGCGCTGGCCGCTGCGGAAGCGCTGCCTGCGATCTGTGTGCTCTTGTTCAGCGTGCCGTTCGCCGTCGATGTCGCGGTCGCGGCGGCCGTGTTCGTCGCCGTCGCGGACGTCTTCGTCACGGTCTTTGAAGTCTTGCTGATGGCGTCGGCCGCACCGTGTCCGTTCACGGTGGCATTCGCCGACGCACCGACGGTCGCGCCAGCGTTGCTGCTAACCGGCGGCAAAGCCGGAACGCCGAGACGCCCGCCGGCACCAAGCGTGCCACTGACCGCACCACCGGCGCCGCCGCCCAAAATCCCCCCGGCCACGGCCGGTTCCAAACTGCCGAGCACCGCGCAGAGCGCAATGGCTGTCATCGTGCTGAACTTCGTACGCATGGTCTAACTCCTGGTTGTCTGAGGAACGGCCCAGCCGGCCTGTTCGATGGACAACGCGATGACCCGCGATTTTGTTTCCCCCTATCGGAGAAAAATTTTAGCGCCAGCCGCCGTCGCGTGCATTGCGCTCGGCCGTCGCGTCGAAAGGAGCGCCCGCGATCATGCCGTCGACGGCTTTGCGCACGTCGTCGGGAAGCCCCGCGCTCGCAAGTTCATAGGGGGCGCTGCTTCGAACCGGTGCGATCACATACGTGTTGACCTTCCAGCCGCTCGTTTCGCGGCACGCGATGCCGGCGAAATTTTCACGTGCCGCACCGAGGTCGAACGTCCGGCACAGATCTCCGCTGCTCGCACGAAAACTCACGCCGACGCGCGGACCCTCACGAACCTCATCGCTGGCAAGTTGCGTCTCAAGCGCCTGCGCCAACGGACCTTCCGCCGCGAACGGCACGGAACCAGGACCCGGCGTGCGCTCGAAGCCTACGTAGAACACCAAGCCCACGGCCAGCACCAATCCAAACGCCGCGCCCGCAGCCGCAAAGCGCGGCGCACCGGGGCCAAACGACAACAAGCCGGTGAGACGCTCGCGCCAGTTCGTCCGCACGGAAGCAGGCGTCGTCAGCACGGCCTCGATGATACGCGCCGGCACCGGCTGCTTGAGCGCCGGATCGAATGCGGTGCTGAGCATCATCTGCACGCGTTCTTGACGCTTAAGGCGCGCCTGCAAAGCGGGATCGGTTGCCAGCGCTGCGTTCACGCGCTCGCGCTCGTCGCTCGGCAACTCGTTGTCGAGATAGGCCATCAAGATTTCGTCGCTGATCGTCATAGCAATACCTCGGAAGGTTCCGCCCCCTCGCCCGCCAGCGCTGACGCGAGTGCGGCGCGCGCGCGAAACAAGCGGCTGGTCAGCGTGCCGATCGGCACACCCAGCGTATCGGCCGCATCGCGGTACGACATGCCCTCGACGCAGACGAGCGCGACCGCGACGCGTTGTTCTTCGGGCAGCTTTGCCATCGCAGCGCACGTTGCGCCGAACGCCAGGCGCGCATCCATGTCCCGCGCGCCGTCGGCACCGGCACGCTCCAAAGCCGCATCGTCGAGCGGTTCCACCGCGCGCACCTTGCGCGCGCGCACCGTGTCGATCCAAAGATTTTGCGTCATGCGAAACATCCAACTGTCCAATCGCGTTCCTTCATCCCACCGGTGCAGGTTGCGCAGCGCGCGCTCGACGGCGTCCTGCACAAGGTCGTCGGCGTCGGTGCCGTTTCCGGTCAACGACAGCGAAAACCGGCGCAGCCGGGGCAGCAGCGCGACAACCTCTCCGCGTATGGCTTCCAAGGACCTAACCATGCGTTCACCGATACAACGGATTGCCCCGCGAAAATAATCCCGCCGAGCGCGCTTTTGCGTTCCAGCCCCCGGAACATTTGGGTGGGCTCACCCGTTGTTGCAGCGTTATGATCGCAGCGATGCGCAGAATCGTCCTTTTCGGCACCCTCGTGCTCGCGCTGCTGCTCCCCGCAGCCGCCGGGCCACTGGGTCTGCCGGCGCCCAAGCCAGGGCCGATGATCGGTAACACGCTGGGCAAAGTGCGCGGCACCGTGAACGACACGGTCAGCACGGCAACCGGCACGGTGGATAACACCGTGACGGGGGTAGCCGGCACGCTGGACAAGGTTCTGGACACCGTTGGACTTGACGCTGCGGGACGCCCCGCGGCCGACCCCGCGCTCTTCGAAACCGATCCGAACGGCGCGCGCGTCGTGCGCGGCATTGTGATCGCAATTGCACTCTCCGATCGCGCCCGCGCGGCGGCCGACACGATGGGCCTCGAGGTCGCACGCACCGAAACGCTCGACCCGCTCGACATCGAGATCACGCGCTTCAGGGTTCCGGCCGAACTCGCGGCCGCGCAAGCGCTCGCCAGGCTGCGCGCTGCGGATCCGGACGGTGCCTTCGACTACGAGCACATTTACGACCCCGCCGGCCGTTCCGGCACCGGACCCGCGCAAACGCCACTACCGCGCCTCGCCCGCGATGACATCGAGATCGGGATGATCGACGCGGGCGTGGATCGTGACCATCCGGCGCTGGCGAGCGCCGACATAGTTGTGAAAGCGACAACCGAAGCGCGCGGCGCATCGCGCCCAACCGCACACGGCACCGCCGTCGCCTCGCTGCTGGTCGGCGACGACCGCACGTTTCAAGGCGCGCTGCCCGGTGCCACACTCTATGCCGCCGACGCGTTCGCGGGCTCGCCGACGGGAGGGTCCGCTGCCGACATCGCCCGCGCCATAGCCTGGCTCGCCGGCAAGGATGTGCCCGTCATCAACATCAGCATCGCGGGCCCGAAGAACGCATTGCTCGAAGCAGCCGTGCGCAGCGCGATCGCGCGCGGTCACGTGATCGTCGCCCCCGTCGGCAACGACGGCCCGGCCGCGGCGGTCAGATACCCGGCGGCCTTCGACGGCGTCGTTGCGGTCACCTCCGTCGATGCACGCCGGCGCGTGCAGCTCGACGCCAATCGCGGCGCCGCCGTCGCGTTTGCGGCCCACGGCGTCGACGTTCGCGCCGCGAATCTCTCAGGCTCGTACGGCCCGGTCACGGGCACGTCGTTCGCAAGCCCGCTCGTCGCCGCGCGCTTCGCCGAACTGTTGGCGCGCCCGGACAAGAACAGCGCCGACCGCGTACTTTCGGCTCTTGTCGCGGAAGTGGGCTCCAGCGAACATCGCGATCCGATCTTGGGCTATGGGATATTGGTGCCGCCCGCGCAAGCGACCGCGTCGAACCCGGCGAAGCCCTGACGCCTAGCCACCCCATCCGGGCAGCGCCGCGGCCTGCTTCAACCACTTCGATAGCTGCGCCGTGTCGATAGCTTCGCCCTCGTGGATGTCGATCCAGCGTGCATCCTTGCTCTTGCCGCCAAGCGGCGCGGGCTTAAGGGCAGTACCGCGGAAAAACGTCACCTTCACATAGCGCGCGAACACGTGGAACGACACGAACCACCCTTGGCCCGCGATCCCGTAGAACGGCGAGTTCCACTTCACGGCCTTCTGTACGTTGGGCACCGCACGCGTGATGAGCGTATCGAGCCGCTTACCGACGTCGCGTGACCAGCCCGGCATCGCGGCGATGTAAGCCTGCACCGGCTTGTCGCCATCCGCCTTCGCGATCTGCGGATTGCCGCCGGAAAGCAGAACGACCTTTTTCGTCGTCCGCGCCTTGGCCGGCTTTGCTTTCGTTGTCGAAGCCTTGCGTGGCATTCAAGCTCTACCGCTTCTTCGTGAGGCCATTGTGTGCGACCGCAGCCTTGATGAGCGCCTTGAACGCGCCGGCATCGACCTTCACCCCTTCAGGAATATCGATCGCTCGGCGCATGTTACCCTCCAAGCTTGAATTGAAGAGCCGCTTCGGATCCGGAAGGCTGGCTCCCTTCGCGAACGTCAGCTTCACGACCTTCTTGTAGGACTCGCCCGTGCAAACGATCCCGTTGTGCGACCAGACCGGCGTACCCATCCACTTCCACTCCTCGATCATCTGCGGATCGGCCTCACGGATCAGCGCCCGCATGCGCGCGAGCGTCTCGCCGCGCCAATCGCCAAGCTCGGCAATCCGCTGATCGATGCGCCGCGAAGCGTCGCCTGCAGGCTTCGCAGCGGACCGCTTAGGAGCAGCCTTCTTGACGACCTTCGCCGGCGCCTTGGATCCCTTACCCGCCATTGTCAGTTTTTCTCGCCGTGGAAGCCCACAACATACGGCAGCGCGAACAAGTAGACGCCGGTGAGCATGAGCAACGCCAGTGGCGCCAACGGCAAGTAGTACACCCAAGCGACCGGCTGCGTCCCCAGTCCCAAGGTAATGAAGATCCCGCTGACGACCGCCGTGAAGATCATGGCCATCCAACGATGGAATGTCCGAACGCCTTCGCTCATTGATACCTCCTCCTCAATCTGTCCGCGCCAAAAGTTGATCCAGTTTTCCAAGAAACTGCTGCCACTCCGCCTGCGCGCCGCCGAACGCTTGGCGCTGATCCGGCCGGAAGCCCGATTGCTCCACGCGCAAATGCGTGCCGGTCCGGGTTGGTGTGAGGGTGAATGTCACCACGCTCTTCAAATTGAAAGCCGCGTTCTCGTGCGCAAAGTCCCAGGTGTACGAGAGCTCGCGGTTCGGCTCGATCGTCAGAACCTCGCAGTCCAACGTGCCACCCCACTCGCCGCGCAGTTTGAACCGGTGCCCAACTGCCAGCATGAAGTCGTTCTTCATCAGCCACGCCTCCATCAAGTGCGGCTGCGTGAGCGCCCGCCACAATTTTTCCGGCGGAAACGCAAACTCACGCTCGACGACGGCGGATCGCGTTTCGTTTGGCGGTCTGCTCATTGGTCCATCCTTTTGAGAAGATCTTCGAGTTTGTCGAACCGGTTTTGCCAAAACCCGGTCATCTGGCTCGTCCAATCGATCAATGGCGCCAAGGCGCTAAGCTGCGCGCTGTAATGCGTCTGGCGCCCATCAGGACGGTCGCGCACCAACCCGGCATCCTTCAAGACGCCCAGATGCTTCGACACCGCCGGCTGCGAGACCCCGGCCCGCGCCGTGAGCGCGCCTACCGTCTGTTCGCCGTCGTGGCACAGCCGCTCGAAGATGGCCCGCCTGGTCGGATCGGCGAGGGTCCGAAACAGAACATCGTGTGTCTTCGGCATCTCGATCAATAACTCACCAGTTATGGATCGTCATATAACCGGCGAGATATATGTGTGTCAAGGGACGTCATGATAAAGCTGCCCAAACCCGAATTTGCCACCGAAGGAGCCAGCCAATGCCCCGCCTACGCCAAGTCCCCCGCGCCGAGGCCGACCCGTTCGCACAGCAGCTCTACCAAGTTCTATTCGGCGACCGAGACCCCGTGAAGGAACCGGGCACCGCGACCGGCACACCCGGCAATTGGTGGACGGTTTTTGCGCTCGTCCCCGACGCGTTCAAACACACGACCGAGGGCTTTCAGTTCTACCGCAGCCCGAAGCGCAAGATTTCCGCCAAGCTGCGCGAACTTGGCCAAATCCGCGCCGGCTGGGCCCGCGGCTCGCAATTCGTCTTCTCGCAACATTGTAAAGCCGCGCGCGACGTCGGCTTCACCGAAGCGCAAGTCAAAGCAATCCCCTGTTGGAAAATCGCCGACGTGTGGAGCCCGGTCGAGCGCGCGGTCCTCGCCTACACCGACTGCCTCGTCCTGATGGGCGGCCGCGTGCCCGAAGAGATATTCGCCGCGCTGAAGGCCCACCTCTCCGACGAAGAGATTCTCGAACTCACCTACATCACCGCGACCTACGACATGCACGCCACAATGTCCCGCGCGCTGCGCCTCGAATACGACGACGTCGACGAACCCATCGTCGAAATCGCAGCTCCGAAGGGTGCGAGTACGGACGTGATGAGCATGGTGGACAAGAAGTAACCGGCGCTGCGTACACCGCTACCGGTAACTCACGTAGATCGGCGACGACCACGCGCGCGGTTCCGCCGGCGCCAGGCAGTCGTCTTTGCCGGAGCGGTAGTCGCCGTAGCAAAGATTGACCTTGACGCACTTTCCGCTCGCGTCCCGTTCGCATTTCAGCGTATCGCCGTTGATCATCGGCTCGGCCTCTTGGATCGCCTTCACGTAGTAAAGCGCGTCGCGCCCATCCGTCGTGTACGCAGGATCGCTGAACGTGAAGTTGCACGAACCGTCGGCAGAAGCCTCGCACGTATGCACCATCAAACGGTCTTGGATCAGCGCCGCGATGTCTTCGCCCTTCGTCGTCTGCGGGCGGATCTTTACCACCTCGATCCGCGTGATACGGCTGCGCTCATCCGACGGGTTGTCGCATTCGCCGGAGCAGAGCTTCGTCAACCGCCCCTCGTCCATCCCCGCCTTCGCGAAATCCGGACATCCCGGTTTCTGCTTGAACGCGCCGACCGCTTTCACCGTGAACGTGGGCGAGGCCTTCGCGTCGACTCCACTGCCCATCGAAACCTTGCCGCCTTTCGCGTCGACCGCGTCGAACCACAGCAAGATCTTCTGCCCCGACGTCGCATAGGTCTCGCGCCGCTCGAGCGCATCCCAAATCGCTTCGCGCGAACGCCCAGCCGCGTGCACCGCCGCCAAGCCGCCCGTGTGCAAGAACGCCGCCTGCCGCTCGCCCTCGACGAGTTGTAGACCCGGAAGCTCAAGCAGCTGCTCGCGCGTGTAGGCGCGCGGGGATGGAATCTCGTCCTCGCCCTCTTTGTTGGCTCCCATCAGCGCCTTCCAGCCTTCGTCCGACGCACCGCGCGCATCCGCGTTCTGCCGCCGGTCGACCTGCTTGTAACCAGTGCCGGGTCGCGCCCGATGATTGTCGCTTGAGCCAACAAAGCCCCAGTTGAATCGCGTCATCGAACCGTCGTCGGAGAAATGGGTCTGCGCCAGGCCCGCTTGCGCCGACAGCCGCGCGCGATAGTTCAACGATGGCAAGAAGCAATCCGTGCACTGCCCGGCGTCGAGCCAATCCGCCCCGGTCGCCCCCGGCACGGTGACGTGACCCGCAATGCCCATGTCGGCATAGTTCTGCCGTGCCTCTGCGGCGCGCTTGTCGCACGTCGTAGCCGGCTCGCCCGCCTTCAGGCACCGCGCCATGATCAGCTCGCCGGCGCGCCAGCAGCTCGGCAGATAGTCCTTCGTCGGCTGAGCGCACGTGACCTTGCCGTCTGAGGCGATGCTCACATCCGCCCACGAGCGATACTCTTCCGAATTGCCGTGGCCCGAGTAAAGCTCAACAAGGCGAAATGTCTCCGGCCGCTCCGCGGGATCTAGCGCCTTGCGCCAATCCGTGCCGGGCGGCGTGTAGTAACCCCACGTCATGCCGTGCGGGATGATGAGCGGCGTGAGCATCTGCTCCGCGAACAAGCGGCGCACCAGTTCGCCCGGCGTCGCCGCGAACTCCATGCAATCCTTGGGCAGCGTGTTCGAAGCCGCCTCGCGGTCGCACATTTGGGCGCCGCGCGTTTCGCTCACGAATTTGTTGTAGTCGAAATAGGCCTGCCGGTTCTGAAAGTCGCGCAACGGGATAAGCGGCGTCAGGCTGCGCGCCATGCGCCGCATCGCCGTGTCGCCACCGGGCAAGATCGCCGCGATCGGGCGTGCCGAAACCTTCTCGTCGTCGAGGTCCCGAAAGATGACGTTCTTATGGCCGAAATGCTCGGCGGGCGTCATACCGACCTGCGTCCACTCGAAGCCGATGAACGACACCAAATCCGGCGCCGCATTGCCGCCCGACACCTTCTGGCAAGCGCGCACAGCATCCTTCACCATCTGCCAGCGCGGAGGCGTGATCGATTCCGCATGATCGGTCGACGCCCAGAAATCGAGCGCCGAACAGTAGCGAGCGAAGTCGCACGCATCGCCGAGCGGATGCACGCCCGTCCCGCTGAACAACGGCAGCGACGACAAGAACGCATCCGCCGACAACGTCGTGTGCACGTGCAGATCGCCGAACAGGATAAGCTTCTCGTCCCCGGCGGGCGCCGAGGCTTTGATCCGCGCTTCACGCGCGGCCACCACGTCGGCAGGAATCGCCGCGCCTTGAATCGTGCCGGTCTGCGGCGGGGCGCCCCACCATCCGCCTTGCGTGCCAAACCAGCCAAGCGCACCAACGCCGCCGAGCAGAACAAGAACCACGATTGCGCCAACAAGAATCCGCCGCATCACGTTTCCCCGAGTTGTGCGTTGCGACAAAGCTAACACACCGCCACGCTGCCGCACCCAGATTCCCTTGATCGGCGAGCCACGCCTCGCGTATAGAAACCGCCACTTAGACCGCCCCCATCGTCTAGCGGTCTAGGACGTCGCCCTCTCACGGCGAAAACAGGGGTTCGAGTCCCCTTGGGGGCGCCATCATCGAACGCCATCCCGCGCGGCGAACGGCACACACTCCGACTCATCCGACAAGCGAAACTGCGCAGCAATGACGCACGCGCGCGTGCGAAACCTGTGCACACGCCAGGCCAGTCACCTTGACCCTCGCACGTGCATCCGCTGCTTTCGCGATCGGGACAACAAGCGAGTTACACCATGGCCTCGCAAGCCGATCTGCGCGAACGCTTGCGCAAGATCGAGGCGCTCGTGGAAGGCGCAGGCACGGAGGCCGAACGCAACGCCGCCGAGGCCGCGATCGTTCGCGTTCGCGCGAAGCTTGAACCAGTGCCCGGCGGCAGCGAACCGGAAGAACTGCAATTTCAAATCGCCGACGAGTGGTCGCGTCATCTGTTCGTTGCGCTGTGCCGGCGCAACGGCGTCGAGCCTTACCGCCATTCACGCGAAGATCGTGCCATGGTGACGGTGCGTGGCCCCCGCGCATTCGTCGAAGGCGTACTCTGGCGCCAGTTTACGAACCTCGACGCCGAGCTGCGCACGTATCTGACCGAGGTGACGCTGAAGATCATCCGCGAAGAAATCCACGCCGACGCCAGCGACGCACGCGAGATCGCCGAGGCACTACCGGCGCCAGCTCCGGAGCCTGTGCCCGAGCAGCCACTAGAGCTGTCCGCGAAGGCCGCATTGCCAAAGCGCTGGTTCGCGTTCGGCAACCTGATCCGCTTCAATCGCCGCCTTGCCCGGACGGCAGCGCGCACGAAGCACTAGAGCGAACGCGCCGACCGGACTAGACTTCTGGACCGCATCGGGAGCGCCCACCATGCAAGCCAAACTCGCCTACGCCATCAAGTTCGTCGCCAACATGGGTAACGCCGTCGCTTACCACCGCGACACGCTGGGCCTACCCCTCAAATTCCAATCGCCCGAATGGAGCGAATTCGCGACCGGTGATGTGACGCTCGCGCTGCACGCAGCCTCTGCCGACAACCAGGCAGGCACCGTGCAATTGGGTTACGCGGTCGACGACCTCACCGGCCTCTACGAAAACCGCGCGAAGAACGGCATCGACTTCACAAGCCCGCCGCGCGCGCAACATGGCGCACTGCTGGCCAAGTTCCGCGACAACGACGGCCGCGAATGCTCGATCAGCGGCAAACGTTGATTACTTCGGCCCCGCAAGTTCGCCGATCAGCACGCGCCAGTGCGTCAGGCCCTCGTAGAACGTAACCACCGGGATGCGCTCGTTGAGTCCGTGCGAGAAGTCGTCGCTGTCCTTGATGAAGATCTCGCTCGCGCCATAGGTGGGAATCCCCGCGGCCCGATAGAAGACGCCGTCGCTGGCACCCGACGACATTGACGGCACGATTTTCAGACCGGGATGGCTCGCGTGCACGGCTGCGGTCAACGCCGCAACCACATCTTTCCGCAACGGCGAGGCGTCGCTCGCCACATATTTGTCGAGCGGCGCAATTTCGATTTTCTTGCCCACGACCTTCTGCAGCTGTGCCTGAACGCGTTCGATCGCGATACCCGGGAAAATACGGCAATTGACGGTGACGCTCGCCCGTTGTGGCAGCGCGTTGTCCGCGTGCCCGCCGGCCAACATCGTCGGCACGCAGGTCGTGCGCACCTGTCCAACGCTGTTGGGGTC
>CXWL01103749.1_pt1 | contig 10858 bp, 9 predicted proteins | sample 590931 | NCBI WGS metagenome assembly CXWL01 (sample SAMEA3498368, study PRJEB10139) | groundwater metagenome | biome: water well; material: biofilm material | place: Germany | collected 2015-04-27 | reverse complement strand
CCAGGCGCCGTCGTGGCCGCGCACCGCGTCGTTGCACAACGCAGCGGCGCGCAGGGTTTCGCGATGCACCGGATCGGCGAGCGGCTCCCCCGGCCGCCACGCCTTGCCGTTGGCATGCACCAGTTCGGCCTGCATGCGGTTCTGCGTCAGCGTGCCGGTCTTGTCGGAGCAGATCGTGCTGACCGAGCCGAGCGTTTCGACCGACGGTAGCCGGCGCACCAGCGCGTGCTGCGCGACCATGCGGCGCGCGCCGAGGGCCAGCAGCACCGTCACCACCGCCGGCAGCGACTCCGGGATGGCGGCCACCGCCAGGCTCACGGCCGTCAGGATCATCAGCACCGGTGCTTCGCCGCGCAGCACGCCGATGGCGAAGATCAGCGTGCAGATCGCCAGCACGACGATGGCCAGACGCTTGCCGAAGGCGGCCAGGCGCTTCTGCAGCGGCGTGCTCAGGTCGACGGCGCGGTCCAGCAGGCCGGCCACCTTGCCGAGCTCGGTGGCCATGCCAGTGGCCACCACCAGGCCCGTGCCCCGGCCATGCGCCGCGGTCGTGCCCTTGAACGCCATGTTGAGCCGGTCGCCCAGCGCCGCGGCGGCTTCCTGCAGCACCCCGGTGTGCTTGTCGACGGTGACCGACTCGCCGGTGAGCGCCGATTCGTCGACCTTGAGCTGCGCGATCTCGATCAGGCGCAGGTCGGCCGGTACCTGGTTGCCCGCCTCCAGCAGCACGATGTCGCCAGGCACCAGCCGGGTCGCCGGCACCATCTGGCGCTGCCCGGCGCGCAGCACGGTGGCACGGGCCGCAGCGAGCTGCTGCAGCGCGGCCAGCGCGCGATCGGCGCGCCAGGCCTGCACGAAGCCGATGAGGGCGTTGAGCAGCACGATCACCAGGATGGCCAGGGTGTCGACCAGGTCGCCGATCACCCCCGAGACGACCGCGGCGCCCAGCAGCACCAGGATCATGAAGTCCTTGAACTGGTCGAGCAGCAGCGCCACGGGGGGGCGCCGCACGCCGCCGGCGATCTCGTTCGGGCCGTGCCGCAGGGCACGCAGCGCGGCTTCGGTCTCGTCCAGCCCGAGGGTCGGGTCGACGCCGTGTTCGCGGGCCAGTTCGTGAGCTTCGCGCAGGTGCCAGTGGGTGTGCATCGGGCCGTCAGTACACCGTGTGGACCGACTGACCCAGCATCTCCGGCGTGACCAGCACGATACCGCGCTCGGTGACGTGGAATCGTTCGCGGTCGGCCGCCGGGTCCACGCCGATCTGCGTGCCGTCGGCGATCACGCAGCGCTTGTCCACCACGGCGCGGCGGATCACCACGTCGGCGCCGATGCTCACGCCCGGCAGCACGACCGATTCCTCGATCAGGCTGCGGTCGCCCACACGCACCTTGGAGAAGAGGATCGATCGCCGCACCGTGCCGCCGCTGACGATGCAGCCGCTGGAGACCAGCGAATCCACCGCCATGCCGCGCCGGCCGTGGTCGTCGAAGACGAACTTGGCCGGCGGCAGCTGGCGCTGCAGGCTCAGGATGGGCCAGCGCTCGTCGTAGAGGTCGAGCTCGGGCACGACCCGCGTGAGGTCGAGGTTGGCCTCCCAGTAGCTGTCCACCGTGCCGACGTCGCGCCAGTAGGGCCGCGCGCCGGGCTGGCAGACGCAGCTGTCCTCGAAGCGGTGGGCGTGCACGTGGTGCCGCGGCACCACGTGCGGGATCAGGTCGCGGCCGAAGTCGTGGCTCGAGCCGGCGTCGCGCGCGTCGCGGATCAGCTCGTCGACGAGGAACTTCGCGTTGAACACGTAGATGCCCATGCTCGCCAGCGCCATGCCGTGGCGACCCGGCATCGGCGTCGGGCGCGCGGGCTTCTCCTCGAAGGCGCACACGCGCCGCTGTGCATCGACCTGCATCACGCCGAAATCGCAGGCCTGTTCGATCGGCACCTCGATGCCGGCCACCGTCAGCTCGGCGCCGCTGGCCACGTGGTCGGCGAGCATCAGCGCGTAGTCCATCTTGTAGACATGGTCGCCGGCCAGCACCAGCACGTGGTCGGCATTGGCCTCGCTGAGGATGTCCAGGTTCTGGAACACCGCATCGGCGGTACCGCTGTACCAGTGCTCGTCGACCCGCTGCTGGGCCGGCACGACGTCGATGTACTCGCCCAGGTTGACCTCCAGGAAGCCCCAGCCGCGCTCGATGTGCCGGATCAGGCTCTGCGCCTTGTACTGGGTCAGCACGCCGATGCGGCGGATGCCCGAGTTCACGCAGTTGGACAGCGGGAAGTCGATGATCTTCAGCTTGCCTGCGAAGGGCACGCCGGGCTTGGCGCGCCAGTCGGTGAGCTGGCGCAGCCGCGAGCCGCGCCCGCCGGCCAGCACCAGCGCGTAGGTGCGCTGCGTCATGTGCAGGTGGCGATGCGGTTCGGACGCGACGGGCTGCGGTTCGGCGGTCATCGAAGGCTCCAGCGCACCGCATGGGTGCATCGATTCAGCGTAGGCGCCACGAGGCGCATTGCAATTGCCGTTCGTCAATCGCTCCAGTGTCACCATCCAGGCCCATCATTGCCGCCTGGCGCGTGCGTGCGCCGCCTTCCCGAACCTGCATGAGCATCCGTCACCTCGACCACCTCTTCGACCCCGCCTCGGTGGCGGTCATCGGCGCCTCGCAGCGCAGCGGCAGCGTCGGCGCCACCGTCTGGCGCAACCTGCACGGCAACGGCTTCAAGGGGCGCAGCTTCGCGGTGAATCCGCGCCACCGCGACTTCGATGGTGTGCCGGTCTACGCCCGCGTCGCCGACCTGCCCGAGGTGCCCGAACTTGCCATCGTCTGCACGCCGCCTGCCGCCGTGCCCGGGCTGATCGCCGAACTCGGCGAGCGCGGCACACGTGCCGCCGTGGTGCTCACGGCCGGCCTGGACACCGCCCAGCGCCAGGCCATGCTCGACGCCGCGCGCCCGCACCTGCTGCGCATCCTGGGGCCCAACTGCATCGGCATGCTGGTGCCGCATCTCGGGCTGAACGCCAGCTTTGCGCACGTCGGTGCGCTGCCGGGCGAGCTGGCCTTCGTCACGCAGTCGGGCGCGCTGATGACGGCGATGCTCGACTGGGCCGGCTCGCGCCGCATCGGCTTCAGCCACCTGGTGTCGCTGGGCGAACATGCCGACGTCGACTTCGGCGACATGCTCGACTTCCTCGGCAGCGATGCGAAGACGCGCGCCATCCTGCTCTACATCGAGTCGATCGAGGCGCCGCGCAAGTTCATGTCGGCAGCGCGCGCGGCGGCGCGCAACAAGCCGGTCATCGTCATCAAGTCGGGTCGCTCGGCGCAGGGCCAGCGCGCCGCGGCCTCGCACACCGGCGCGCTGGCCGGGTCCGACATCGTCTACGAGGCGGCCATCGCCCGCGCCGGCATGCTGCGCGTGGACACGATGCAGCAGCTCTTCCTGGCGGCCGAGACGCTGGCGCGCTTTCGCGCCAATCGCGGCGAGAAGCTCGCCATCCTCACCAACGGCGGCGGCGCCGGCGTGATGGCGGCCGACTGCGCGGCGCACGTCGGCGTGGACCTGTGCGAACTGGGCGCCGACACGCTCGCGCGGCTGGACGCGCAGATGCCTTCCAACTGGTCACACGGCAACCCGGTGGACATCATCGGCGACGCGCCCGCCGAGCGTTACGTGCAGGCGCTCGAGGCCTTGAACGCCGACCCGGGCGCCGGCGCGGTGCTGTTCATCCACGCACCCACCGCCATCGTGCCCAGTGCCGACATCGCACGTGCGCTGGTGCCGCTGGCCGGCCAGTCGCCGCCACGCGTGCTCGGCTGCTGGCTGGGCGGCGATTCGGTGGCGCAGGCGCGCCAGATCTTCCGCGAGGCCGGCATCGCCGGCTACGACACGCCCGAGGAGGCCGTGCGCGCCTTCGCGATGCTCACCACCTACCGGCGCAACCAGGCGCAGCTGATCGAGGCGGCCCCGGCGCGCCCGCCGCGCGCCCCCGAGCCTGACCTGCCGAAGGTGCGCGCACTGGTCCAGCAGGTGCTGGGCAGCGGCCGCGAGATGCTCACCGAGCCCGAGGCCAAGGCGGTGCTGGCCGCCTACGGCATCCCGGTGGTGGCCACGCAGCGCGTGGGAGTCGACCCCGCAGAGGCCGCGGCCGCGGCGGCCGCGATGGGCTTCCCGGTGGCGCTGAAGATCCTCAGCGCCGACATCTCGCACAAGTCCGACGTCGGCGGCNNGCAGCGACCGCAAGCGAAGCTCGACGGCTTCACCGTGCAGGCGATGGTGCAGCGCGCCGGCGCGCAGGAGCTGATCGTCGGCGCCAGCATCGATCGGGCGTTCGGCCCGGTGATCCTGTTCGGCCAGGGCGGCACTGCGGTGGAGGTGCTGGCCGACCGCGCCATCGCGCTGCCGCCGCTGAACGAACCGCTGGCCCGCGCGCTGGTGGCGCGCACGCGCGTGGCCAGGTTGCTGCGCGGCTTCCGCGACACGCCGCCGGCCGACGAGGCGAGCGTGCTGGCGGTGCTGATGGCGGTGTCGCAACTGCTCGCCGACGTGCCGCAGATCGCCGAGCTCGACATCAACCCGCTGATCGTCGACGCCAAGGGCGCGATCGCGCTCGATGCGCGCATCCGCCTGAGCGTCACGGCGCCGGCCGGTGCGCTGAACTTCGCCATCCGGCCCTATCCGGCGCACCTGGCGCACACCCTCGAATGGCACGGCCGGCAGCTCACGCTGCGCCCGATCCGCCCGGAGGACGAAGTGCAGCACCTCGAATTCCTCAGCCATCTCGATCCGGAGGACGTGCGGCTGCGCGTCTTCTACAGCCGCCGCAGCATCGAGCGCAGCGAGCTCGCACGGCTGACGCAGATCGACTATGCGCGCGAGATGGCCTTCGTCGCCACGGCACCGGGGCCTGACGGCGTCGAGCAGACGCTCGGTGTGGTGCGGGCCGTCGCCGACCCCGACAACGTCGAGGCCGAATTCGGCATCATCGTGCGCAGCGAGCTCAAGGGCGAGGGCCTGGGCGAGCTGCTGCTGCAGCACCTGATCGACTACCTGCGCGAACACGGCACCCAGCGGCTGGTGGCCACGGTGCTGTCGGAGAACACGCGCATGCTGCAGCTGGCGCGCGAACTCGGCTTTGCCGAATCGCCCAACCCCGAGGAACCGGGCACACGCTGGGTCGAGCTGGCGTTGTAGCGTCGCTCAGGCCTTGCGGCGTGCCGCGACGGCGTTGGCCAGCACCTCCAGCACCTCCAGCGAGTCGTCCCAGCCGATGCAGGCGTCGGTGATGCTCTGGCCGTAGCTCAGCTGGGCCGGATCGTCCTTGCCGGGGCTGAACTTCTGCGCGCCGGCGACGAGGTGGCTCTCCACCATCACGCCGAAGATGCAGCGGCCGCCGGCCTTCATCTGCGCGGCGATGTCGCGCGCCACGTCGACCTGCTTCTGGTGCTGCTTGCTGCTGTTGGCGTGGCTGCAGTCGACCATCAGCGTGCAGTCGAGCTTGGCGGCCTCGATCTCCCTGCAGGCCGCCGCCACGCTGGCGGCGTCGTAGTTCGGCGCCTTGCCGCCGCGCAGGATGACGTGGCAGTCCTTGTTGCCGCGCGTCTCGACGATGGCCACCTGGCCGTTCTTGTGCACCGACAGGAAGTGGTGCGGCCGTGCCGCGGCCTGGATGGCGTCGGTGGCGATCTTGATGTTGCCGTCGGTGCCGTTCTTGAAGCCGATCGGCGCCGACAGCCCGGAGGCCAGCTCGCGGTGCACCTGGCTCTCGGTGGTGCGCGCGCCGATCGCGCCCCAAGAGATCAGGTCGCCGATGTACTGCGGCGAGATCACGTCGAGGAATTCGCTGCCCGCGGGCATGCCGACGCGGTTGATTTCCACCAGCAGCTGCCGCGCGATGCGCAGGCCCTCGTCGATGCGGTAGCTCTCGTCGAGGTAGGGGTCGTTGATCAGGCCCTTCCAGCCCACCGTGGTGCGCGGCTTCTCGAAGTAGACGCGCATGACGATCTCCAGGCGGTCGGCGTACTTGTCGCGCTGCAGCTTCAGCTTGCGCGCGTACTCGATCGCCGCCGCCGGGTCGTGGATGGAGCAGGGCCCCATGACCACCAGCAGCCGGTCATCCTTGCGTTGCATGATGTGGCGGATCGCCGAGCGGGTGTTGCCGATCAGCTTCTCGACCGCCGTGCCGGCGATCGGGAAGAAGCGGATCAGGTGCTCGGGCGGCGGCAGCGGCGTCACGTCCTTGATCCTCTGGTCGTCGGTCTGGCTGGTGCGTTCGCTGTGCGCATACCAGGCTTCGCTGGCGGACTTGGTGGTCATGACGTGGGGGGCTCCTGGTTCGGTTTCGTGAGACGCAGGCGCAGGCCGAAAAAAAACCGCCGGGCGGGTGCCCGGCGGTTTCGGATTCGGTGCGCTGTCGTTGTCGGCTAAGCGCTTGCCTCTCCATCCGCCGGGCGGTGCGAGAACCAAAAGTACGCAAAAAAGAAGGACTTCTGCGAGCGCATGGCCGGGAATGTAGCACGGCCATGCTGCAGCGCGTCAAGCGGGCTGTGGCGCGCCGCGCACAGACGCGCCGTGATCATGCGGTGCCGCCCACCGTGAGCCGGTCGATGCGCAGCGTCGGCTGGCCCACGCCCACCGGCACGCTCTGGCCGTCCTTGCCGCACACACCCACGCCGGTGTCGAGCTTCATGTCGTTTCCGATGGCGCTCACGCGGGTCAGCGCATCCGGGCCGTTGCCGATGATGGTGGCGCCCTTCACCGGGTACTGGATCTTGCCGTTCTCGACCCAGAAGGCCTCGCTGGCCGAGAAGACGAACTTGCCGCTGGTGATGTCGACCTGGCCGCCGCCGAAGTTGGTGGCGTACAGGCCGCGCTTCAGTCCGGCGATGACCTCTTCCTTCGTCTTGTCGCCGCCGAGCATGTAGGTGTTGGTCATGCGCGGCATCGGCACGGCGGCGTAGCTCTCGCGCCGGCCGTTGCCCGTGGGCTTGACCTTCATGAGCCGCGCATTCAGCGAGTCCTGGATGTAGCCCTTGAGGATGCCGTCCTCGATCAGCACGTTGCGCTGCGAGGCATGGCCCTCGTCGTCGATGTTCAGCGAGCCGCGGCGGTCGGGGATGGTGCCGTCGTCGAGCACCGTCACGCCCTTGGCCGCCACACGCTGGCCGATGCGGCCTGAGAAGGCGCTCGAGCCTTTGCGGTTGAAGTCGCCCTCCAGGCCATGGCCGATCGCCTCGTGCAGCAGCACGCCGGGCCAGCCTGGCCCGAGCACCACGCTCATCTCGCCGGCCTTGGCCGGGCGCGACTCGAGGTTGGTGAGTGCCGCCGTCACCGCCTGGTCGACGTAGCTCTCGATCATCGCGTCGTGGAAGTAGCCGAAGCCGAAGCGCCCGCCGCCGCCGCCCGAGCCGACCTCGCGGCGCACCTGACCGTCGACGGTCTGCTCGGCGATCACCGTCACCGACAGGCGCACCAGCGGGCGCACGTCGGCGGCCAGCGTGCCGTCGGCACGCGCCACCAGCACCACGTCGTACTCGCCGGCCAGGCCGGCCATCACCTGCACGATGCGCGGGTCCTTGGCGCGAGCCAGCTTCTCGACGCGCTCGAGCAGCGCCACCTTCTGCGTGCTGTCCAGCGTGGCGATCGGGTCCATCGGCGCGTAGAGGATGCGGCTCGGCGCGATCTTCGTCGGCGTGTCGATCTTGATGCGCCGGCTCTGCCCCGCCGCGGCGATGGTGCGCACCGTGGCCGCGGCGTCGAGCAGCGCGGCCTCGGTGATGTCGTCGGAGTAGGCGAAGGCGGTCTTCTCGCCGGCCACCGCGCGCACGCCCACGCCCTGGTCGATGCCGAAGCTGCCGCTCTTCACGATGCCCTCTTCCAGGCTCCAGCCCTCGCTGCGGGTGTACTGGAAGTACAGGTCGGCGTCGTCGATGCGGTGCGTGGCGATGGTGGCCAGCGCCTTGCCCAGCGTCGCTTCGGTCAGGCCGAAGGGCTCGAGCAGCAGCGAGCGGGCGATGGCCAGGCGTTCGATCGTCGGTTCACGGGAGATCATGGCGGCGTCCTCGGCAAGTGAAGTTCATTGTAGGAGCGGGGGTGCTTCGCAGGTCTTTACGAGGGTTTACAGCCCGGGCGTGCACGGGCGTCGGGCGGCTTTCGTTGACAGGCCACGAAGCGCAAACCTCACGACGCTTCGCAGACAACCCCAAGGACACACACCATGTTCACCTTCAAGACCCTTGCCGTCGCCGCCACGCTGGCCGTCGCCACCGCCGGTGCCTTCGCCCAGGCCGCCTCGTCGCCCGCCGCCACGCCGCGTGTCGACCAGCGTCAGGCCAACCAGGAAAAGCGCATCGACCAGGGCATCGCCTCGGGAGAGCTGAACAAGCGCGAGACGCGCCGCCTCGAGAAGGAGCAGAACGTCATCAATCGCGCCGAGAACCAGGCCAAGGCCGACGGCACGGTCACCAAGGCCGAGCGCCGCCGCCTGCACAAGATGCAGGACCACGCCAGCAAGGACATCCACCACCAGAAGCACGACGCGCAGACCGCGAAGCCGTGATCCGCTGGCGGCCGGTCGGTCAGTCGCCTTGCGACTCGCGCTTGCGCGCGAGCGCGCGCTCGTACAGGGCATTGCGTGGCGCGCCGGTCAGCTCGACCGCCAGCGCCACGGCCTGCTTCAGCGGCAGCGCGGCGAGCAGCGCATCCAGCACGCGGTCGTGGCGCTCGGGCTGTGATTCGTCGCCGCTGCGCTCGAGGGCGTGGATCACCAGCACGAACTCGCCGCGCAACCGGTTCGCATCGGCGGCCAGCCATTGCGGCAGCTGCTGCGCCGGCAGGCTCGTCACCGACTCGAACTGCTTGGTCAGCTCGCGGCACACGGTGACGCGGCGTGCACCGCAGGCTGCCGCGAGCTCCGCGGCCAGCGCCGAGATGCGGTGCGGTGCCTCGAACAGGATGGCCGTTTGCGCGTCGGCGGCGAGGCGCTGCAGCGCCTGCGCGCGCTCGCCGGCCTTGGGTGGCAGGAAGCCGTGGAACACGAAGCCGCTGCCCTGCGCATCGCCCGCCACGCTCAGCGCCGCGGCGGCGCTGCTGGCTCCCGGCACGGGGATGCAGCGATGGCCGGCGCCGGCCACCGCCGCGACCAGCGCGGCGCCGGGGTCGCTGACGGCCGGCGTGCCGGCATCGCTGACGAAGGCGACGCGCTCGCCACGCGCGAGTCGCTCGATCACGCCGGCCGCCGCCTCGCGCTCGTTGTGCTCGTGCACGGCCAGCAGCGGCTTGCCCTCGATGCCCAGCGTGCGCAGCAACGGCGCGCTGTGCCGCGTGTCCTCGCAGGCGATGGCGTCGACCAGGCCGAGCACGTGGATGGCGCGCAGGCTCAGGTCGGCGAGGTTGCCGATCGGAGTGGCCACGACGTACAGTGCGCCGGCCGGATAACTCTGGCCGCCGGCCGCCGCGGCGGCGGCCAGCCGCAACAACGGGGCGTCGATGGTGTTCACGGGTCGGCTGACGACGAAGGCGATCGGGGATGCGGGCGAGGCGCTCGCGCTGGCACATCTGCAGCGCGCGGGCCTGGTGCTGGTGGAGCGCAATTATCGGGTCGCGCGCGGGCCCCATGCGCGCGGCGGCGAAGTCGACCTGATCCTGCGCGACCGCGACGGCACGCTGGTGTTCGTCGAGGTGCGCACGCGGCGCGACGCCGGCCACGGCGGCGCGGCGGCCAGCGTGGGCGGGGCCAAGCAGCGCCGCATCGTGCTCGCGGCGCGCCACTATCTGATGCGAATGCCGTCCCCGCCGCCCTGCCGCTTCGACGTGGTGGCGATCGACGGAGAGCGCATCGATTGGCTGCGCGCCGCCTTCGAGCTGCCCTGACAGGGGCATGCCTGCGAGCTACGGCATTCACCACCGTAGTCGTGGCCGGCGCATACCGTGATTCGCACACTGGTTCGCCGAGCGCCGCGGGAACACAGTCTCTCCATGCATTCGTCACTGGAGAAACCGATGTTTGCGACCCTCGAAATGTGGCAGGCCGCTGCCCACTCACCGTCCAGGCTGCTGCGTGCCTGGTGCGACGCCCTGCGCCGCGCGGCGGAAACCATTGCGGCGGCACGCGGCGCGACGCACGAGATCGCCAGGCAGCGGACCCTGCGTGTGCCCGCCGCGCTGGGCCAGCGCATCGAGTGCCTGGAGGGTTGCATCTGGGTCACGATGGACCATGACCGTCGTGACCTCATCATCGAGGCGGGCCAGTGCTTCACGGCCGACCGCCGTCAGCGTGTGCTGGTGCATGGGCTGGCGCCGTCGCGCGTCAGGCTGATCCCGCCCGTGCGCTGAAGGCGCCACTCGTCACTGCGGGAGCAGGCCCTGCACGGTGGCGGCGCGAACCGCTTCCGCCCGAGTCCGCGAATGCAGCGACTTCATCGCGCCGGCCACGTGCATCTCGACAGTGCGCGGGCTGAGGTCGAGGTCGCGCGCGATCTGCTTGTCGGTCTTGCCCGAGGCCACCTGCAGCAGCACCTCGAGCTGGCGCGGGCTGAGGGCCGAGACGGCCTGGGGTGCCGCCGTTCCAAGGAAGGCGCGAACCTGCTGCACGAACGCGGACCATGCCGGCTCGTGCTCGAACGGGACATGGTTGCTCCCCTCCAGCGGGACAAAGCGCGAGCCCGGGATCAGCGCAGCCAGGCGCCGCCCTTGCTCGAAGCGCACCATCTGATCGCCCTTGGCATGCAGCACCAGCGTCGGGCAGCGCACCTGGGCCGCCTCGGCCTTGACGTTGACGCCGAACAGCACGCGCAGGTAGCGGCTGGCCACCTCCGGCGTGGCGGTGGCCTTCTGCAGCTCGTCGAAGGCACGCCACTGTTCAGCC